>Ga0070707_100006395_pt1 | contig 10954 bp, 10 predicted proteins | sample KBSK5502metaG_FD_65468 | JGI IMG/M metagenome (GOLD analysis project Ga0070707, IMG submission 65468) | Corn, switchgrass and miscanthus rhizosphere microbial communities from Kellogg Biological Station, Michigan, USA - KBS K5-50-2 metaG | ecosystem: Host-associated > Plants > Roots >... | reverse complement strand
TCACCCTGGCGCCTTAGCAGGTATCGCATAATGGGCAGCGACCTGCGACACACAGAACTCACGGCTCAAAGCCCGCTCGGAATGAGATGGAGGAGCGGCTATGCGATGCGTCCGGCGGTGCGACAGGCGTCCCGGCCAGCACTTCATCGGTGGTAAGGAGCCGGCCACCATGGCGCTGCACTTCGTCGATCGTGGCTCGGGCTTTGGCCGCGTCGAGATGCTGGATGGCATCGCGTACCAGGTGTACACGGTAGCCCCGCTGGATCAGGCCACGCGCGGCGCGATTCACGCAAATCTCGGTGACAACACCATACAGAATGATCTCGCGATCCCCGTCGAACTCTTGCAGCAACTCGCCAATGTTGGGATTGGTGAAAACATCGATGGCTTGCTTTTCGATGATGATCTGCGCATAGGCGCTGAGATTCCCAGGGAGGTCAACCTTGCGGTTCGGGATCACATAATGATTAGCCAGAACAGTCCCCGAGACTTTTTTCTGCCCCGGAGTTCCAGCCATACAATGCGGCGGATAATCGCGGAATTCCGGGTCGCTTTCGAGGTGCGCGTCGGTGGAGGCGATAATCGGGATCCCGCGCTGGGCGGCGAAGTCGGTCAGGCGGCGTGCGTTGTCAATAATCTTTTCTGCCCCGGGCACGTAGAGCTTGCCCTCGGGATGCATGAAGTCCACCTGCGTATCGACATCCCAAAAAAGAAGGTTCGACATGGTTTCGGCTCTACTCCATTAGATGCCGGTTAGCGGACGGGTTGCAAGTGAGCTGACACTTCATAGAGTGGTTCGCCAGCAAGGTTGTGTCATTCTGCCGGTTTTGCCGCTGGCACGCTCAAGCGCTCACGCACATTTTCCAGGAGCTTTTCCAACCCGCGGCTGAAGCGGACGGGATATGCCTCGGCGTGACGCAGACGGCGGCATGCTTCGGGGAGCTTTGCCAATTCCTGACGCGCACGATTTTGAACCTGCTGAAGCTTTGGCAACGGAGCGAGTCGCTGCCCCTGCCGCATGACGCAACTTAACAGCGGTTTCCCGTCCGGATAACGCTCGCTCTCGCACGCGATGATATCCTCCCGGTGACCGCCGCTAGCGTCGGGGAAGCGGAAGACCTGCTTGCGCCCCGGATACGTGGCCTTTTCCTGGCTGAACTTGGCGCGGTAGGACGGCCCCTCGCCCGATTCGACGTCCACCAATTTGTACACACCGCTAAGCGCGGGAGCGTCCTTGGACGTGGCCAACGCGGTGCCAACACCGAAGGCATCGATGTGGGCACCGCGCGTCAGCAAGTCTGCAATGGCGAACTCATCGAGGTCCCCGCTGGCAAAGATGCGGGTCTCGTGCAGCCCAGCCTGGTCGAGGCGGCGGCGGACCTGTTTGGAGAGTTCCAGCAGATCGCCGCTGTCCAGGCGCACGCTCCTGGGCCGCAGGCCGGCTTGAATGATTTTTTCGACGGCCGCGAGCGTGTCGTAGGTGTCGATCAACAGCACCGCATGCTCCGGAAAGAGCTGCTGAAAACGGCGGAAGGCTTCTTCCTCATTGCTGTAGGCCATTACGAACGAATGCGCCAGCGTGCCGAAGACGGGCACTCCGAAGCGCTGCCCGGCTTCCACGTTCGACGTACCCATGCAGCCGCCGATGTAAGCGGCACGCGCGGCGAGCACACCAGCCTCGGGTCCGTGAGCGCGCCGCGTGCCGAATTCCACCACCCCGCGGCCCTCGGCGGCGGCGACCACGCGAGCCGCTTTGGATGCAATCATGGTCTGGAAGGTGAGCGTGGAAAGAAGAAAGGTTTCCACGATCTGCGCCTCGACGATAGGTGCGGTGACGCGCAGCAACGGCTCCTCGCCGAATACAGGGGTGCCTTCGGGGATAGCCCAGACCTCTCCGCTGAAGCGGAAGTCCTTCAGATAATCGAAAAACGCGTCGCTGACATGAGCGAACACAGGCTGGCTGCGCAGGTAGTCGATATCGCCGGGCTCGAAGTGAAGGTTTTCCAGGTAGTCGAGGGCTTGCTCCAGGCCGGCGGCGAGAAGGAACGAGCGTTCCGCTGGAAGTGAGCGTACGAACAATTCGAAACTGGCAGAAGCGTGGAATTCGTTCTCAAAATAGGCCGCCGCCATGGTGAGCTCGTAAAGATCCGTGAGCAGAGCGGAATGGAGCAGCGGTTTGGACACCAGCGCCTCCCAGTGGATTATAGAAGGATGCAGAGCTAGAAGCTTGAACAGACTGTCAGTCGTCGGCCGACTTTGTCTTCATTTTGGCCGGCAGCACGTCGTGGCGCGGCGCCGGCATGGGTGTATCGCGCTTGCGGTCGCGCCAGAGAATCGCATTCAACCGAGAGGGATTCGCGGCGTCAGGGCGGGAAAAGTCCATCCTGGCAGATTCTCGCGCACCCTGGCCCCTGGCTGGGTTGGTCTGATAGATCAGGCCGTTATCGCGATTGCTCCAGTCGGCGCTAAATGGTGGCTGGTTGCCTGCGCCCGAAAACAGCGGCGCCATCACTGGCGCATAGGCGTCGTTCTGGTTCATGGGCGGCAGGCCGAGCAGGGTCTCGATCGTGTGGACCACGTTGACAGTGGTGTAGAACCTGTGGTCCAGGAAAGGATGCTCCACTGAACCGGGTGAATATTTGCTGATCACGAAGGCGGTGGATCGATGCGCGTCCACATGGTCAGCACCGTTTTGCGCATCGTCTTCGACTACAAATATTGCCGTGTCGTCCCAGTAGGGGCTGTGCGAAACCGCTTCGACAACACGACCGAGCGCCAGATCGTTGTCCGCCACCGAGGCAGCGGGACGGGACTTTCCAGCACGCGTGCCGCCGGTATGGTCATCGGGCAGATAGAGCAGAACAAACGCGGGCAGTTCGGTTCCCGTGCCTTGGTTGCGGGCGCGCACAAAGCCTTCGAACTCATTGAGGAACTCATCGGCGCGGAGCTGGTCGGGATAGTCGGTGTCGAAGTTGGGAAAATTGGGATCGAAGTGATCACGCAAGGCGGCTTTGGTCGGCTTCGTACGCTTGATCATAGGGACCGCCCAGGGCCATGGGCTAGCTGAGCCGTGCGGCTGGCCGACATTCGGGGGCAGAGGTTCGCCTCTGTTCACCGTTGCTCGTTCACACGTTTCAGCGTCGGAGAGTGCTCCTGCCGCCTTGCACCAGGTGGTATCCACGAACTCTCCATAGTCCCGATAAGTGAGGTTGTGGCGCGCTACGTTGTCCCAGATATAGCCGGTTGAGGGAGCGTCAATATCCGGCTCGCCTTGCTCCAGTGGAAATTCGCCGGCCACGGTGCCCCGGTAGTCGTAAGTGCGCTCTTTGTTGCGGTAGTTGATCTGCCAGGTCTTCTCGTTGTAGTCGCTGGTGATAGCCGCGGTGGACCAATCGTGTCCGTCGCCGGAAACTTCGCCACTGTCGTAGAAGTCATCAAGCACGCCAAATTGCAACGCGAGCTGGTGTTGGTTTGGCGTGATGTCCCAACCGTATAGCGTCAGCGAGGAATCGCCATTACCGACTTTCAAGTCACCCAACACCTGATCATAGGTACGGTTCTCCTTGATGACATAGATCACGTGATGGATCGGGTTGGAGCCGCGTTGAAAGTGGATCGTGCCCGGATCGGAGTGGAAAAGGTTGCTGTCCTCGACTTGGCGCGTGAACTCAGGCAGTTGTTTCTCCGCGTCGCGGAAGTTCAGGCGGGAGACTGAGCCGTACAGCAATGTCGCAATGTAGGGCGGTGCGCCCGGCCGTCTCACATTTTTTACCTGGCTTGTGAAATTGTTGGGGCCGGTTCCCTGCCCCTTGGCGGTGGCAATCAGCAGGTCGTCACCTACCGTCGCCAGAGCGCTGGGATACCAATCGGTCGGAATAAAGCCCAGGGGAAACACATTCGAAGTGTCCAAAGCAACTCCCTGGGCAAGCAGATACGACGTGTTGAAAACCCCGACCGCGTTGACAGAAGCATCCGCGACAAACAGCCGCTTACCATCGGCAGACTGGGCCAGCCCTGCAGGATAGGTTCCGGCGAATTTCTGATCCCGAACCATGGTGTCGAGGGCTGTAAACATCCGGCCTGCCTCGGTTGAAACCACGGCGACTTTATCCGCGTTCGACAAAGCGACGTAGAGCAGTTTCTCGTCAGGACTCAGCAGCATCGCTGTCGGATGCGATCCCGACGCCAGACGATCTTCGGGCTCAAGCAGCGGAATCCAGCGCGTGACGGCTCCTTTCTGCAAATCCAGCTCTGCGACCCGGGAGGCATTCCACAAGCTACACCAGGCGCGGCGGCCGTCGCGGGTAACGACCACGGTGTAAGGAAAGGAGGATGGGATCATTTCGTGGGTGCTGAGGTCAAAGTGCTCAAGGATGCGGCCATCCACTGCATCCAGCAGCACCACGCTATCGGAGAGATTATTGGCGACCAGCAGCTTGTCGCTACCATTCTTGCCCCGATCTTTATCGCTGCCCTGTCCAGGAATCACAGCCAGGCCCGCGGGATAAGGGATTGCCGTCCCTGCCGCGGTCTTGCGCAGGTCAGATGCCACTTTTTTGCCGGCCGCAATCCTTTGCTGCGCAATCTTGAAGAAACGCTCCGGCGCGATCTTGCCTTGCTGGAATTTGTAGACTGCTATCCCGTTTCCCGTGTCACCGGGCTTCTCCCCCGTAGGATCGGTGATGGAGCCGATCGAAGCATAGAGATGACTTCCGTCGGAACTGAAGGCCAGGCCCAGGAAGTAGCTCTGGTGGGCGTCTTCGGAAAGACGATCATCGGGAAAATCTGCGATCTGGTTCGTGCTCAGATCCAAAATGGCGATGGACTGATGTGCTTGATCGTTCTGCGTGCCATAGCCATCGTTCAAAAGCGCGGCATAGCGGCCATCAGGGCTGAGAGCAATCGTTGCGGGAAAGCTGTTCAACGAGCCGAGGCGACCGGGCGAAGGCGTGGTCAAGAGCTTGCTCGTGGGAAGCGGGATTTGATGTCGTGCCTTGGGATCTATCGCGAAAAGCAGGCTGAGAGCGGTAATCGAAAGCAAGACTGTGGCGAGGCAGGCGCGGCGCTTCAAGCTTCCTCCTGAGAAAGCAAAAGAACTCGCAACATCGGAGTGAGCAAAAGGAAAGGCCGGGGCTACGGACAGGCGAAGAGCGGCCCCTAAGTTCTGCGGTCCTCGCCGCGGCACATCAAGACGATAGATCAATCACAAAGGACACAGAGCCTTACCTTTCAATTAATGTTTTAGGTTCTGTCCGTAACTTCTTGATGTGAGTTTGGTTCCCGCGGCACGTTGTGGCGGACATCGGCCCCCCGCACCCAGAAAATTACATCCTCGGCGATATTGGTGGCGTGGTCGGCGACGCGCTCCAGGTTCCGTGCGACCAACAGGGCGTCCAGAGCCTGGCGGGTCACTTCGGGGCGCTCGTTCATAGTCTTGACCAGGGTGATGAAGGCCTCGTCTTTCATGCGGTCCACTACGTTGTCCATTTCCAGGACCGCCTGCGCCAGCTCGGCTTTGCCCTCGATAAAGGATTCCAGAGCGCGGCGGACCATGGCGGCGGCAGCGGCTGCCATGCGCGGGATGTCCACGGGAAGGTCGACCTTGGGCAAATCCGCCAGATCCATTACGCGTTCGGCGATGTTGACCGCTTGATCGCCTACGCGTTCGAGGTCGGAGTTGATCTTGGTGACGGCGAGGATGAAACGCAGGTCGACGGCCATGGGTTGCTGCATGGCCAAGAGGTCGAAGGCCAGCTCGTCAATCTCGCGCTCAGTCAGATTAATTTGGCTTTCCCCTTCGAGCACCATCTGGCAGCGCGCCAGGTCGCGGTCAATGTAGGCCTGGCAGGCGCGGTCTACGGCTTGTTCGGCCAGTCCGCCCATGCGGAGCAAACGTGCCCGGAGTTCGTCCAGTCCTTGATGAAAGCGGCTGCGCATTATCCAAACCTGCCCGTGATGTAGTCCTCCGTTCGTTTGTCGGACGGAGTCGTGAAAATCCTTTCGGTCTTGTCGAACTCAATCAGCTTGCCCAACAGAAAGAAGCCGGTGAATTCGGCGACGCGGGACGCCTGTTGCATATTATGCGTCACAATGACAATGGTAAAGCTTTCCTTGAGTTGGAAGATCAGCTCTTCGATCTTGCCTGTCGAGATTGGGTCCAAAGCTGAGCAAGGCTCGTCCATGAGGAGAACCTGGGGCTGGACCGCTAAGGCGCGCGCAATGCAGAGGCGCTGCTGCTGCCCGCCGGAGAGGCTGGCTCCGGACTGCTTGCGCAGATGATCTTTCACCTCGTCCCAAAGCGCGGCGACTTGCAGCGAACGCTCGACAATCTCGTCCAGCCGCCTGCGGTCGCGAAAGCCGTTGAGCTTCAAACCGGCAGCCACATTGTCATAGATCGACATGGTGGGGAATGGGTTGGGCTTCTGGAAGACCATGCCGATGCGGCGGCGGACTTGCACGGCGGACGTGCCGTTGTAAACATCGAGATCACCGATGCGGACCCGACCGCTGGCGCGGGCCTCGGGGATGGTTTCGTGCATGCGGTTGAGGCAGCGCACGAAAGTAGACTTGCCGCAGCCGGATGGGCCGATGATGGCCGTGGCATGGTTGGCCGCGACATTCATGTTGATGTCGTACAGGGCCTGAGCCTTGCCAAACCAGGCGTTCAGCCTTTCGACTTGGATGCCAACTCCCATGGTTCAGCCCGCTCCCTTGAGCATGCCGCGGCTGGCGGCAATGCGCACCGCGCTGACGGAAACCACGATGAGCACAATCAGGATCAGCGCTCCCGCCCAAGCCTGGCGATGCCACTCATCGAATGGCGAAATGGCGTAGGTAAAGATTTGGAGAGGCAGCGCGGCAGTCGGCTGATTGAGCTTCCAGTTCCAATACTGGTTGCCGAAAGCGGTGAACAGCAGCGGCGCGGTTTCGCCGGCGACCCGGGCGAAAGCCAGCATCACCCCCGTGATCACGCCGGAAGTGGCGGTGCGCAACGTGATCGAAAGCGTAGTGCGCCAGCGGGAGACGCCCAGGCCGTAAGCGGCTTCGCGCACCGCCTGTGGAACCAGCAGCAGCATTTCTTCAGTGGCCCGGGTGATGGTGGGAATCATCATGATGCCCAGGGCGACTCCGCCGGCAAGAGCAGAAAAGTGCCCCTGTGTCAGCACCACGAGCCCATAGGCCACGATGCCGATAATGATTGAGGGTACGCCGTTCAATACATCGGCGGTGAAGCGGACAAGATTCCCAAAGCGTTTGCCTCCATACTCGGCGAGATAGATGCCGGCGCCGATTCCGATCGGCACGCCTATGGAGCTGCCGATGAGGAGGATGAGCGCAGATCCAGCGATGGCGTTGGCCATACCGCCGCCCGCCTCCCCGACCGGCTTCGGCGTCTGCGTGAGAAAAGCCCAATTGATCGAGCCGATGCCTTTGTAGACCAGGTATCCGAAAACGGCCCCGAGCGGTAGCAATACCAGGACGACCGCGCCCCCGGCCGCGCAGGTCACAAGGAAGTTCATGCCGCGGCGATGAAGGCTGATAGGAGCAGCGGCAGTGTCGGAATCGGCCCTGGTTAGGGTTTCAGACATGGCTCCTCACTGGAGTACCGCGGGTAACCGTCCAGACTAGAAATTGAGCCAGAATGTTGACGATGATGGTCACAATGAAAAGCGCCAGGCCCACTTCGACCAGCGCACTGAGATAGAGATCGCCCGTGGCCTCGCTGAACTCATTGGCAATTACGCTGGCCATGGTGTAGCCGGGGGCAAACAGAGAGCGCGCAATCTCGGGGCGGTTGCCGATCACCATGGTGACGGCCATGGTCTCGCCCAAAGCGCGGCCGAGCCCCAGGATCACGCCGCCTAAAATTCCCGCGCGCGCATTCCGCAACACTCCGGTGCGGATCATTTCCCAGCGGGTTGCACCCAAGGCGAGAACGGCTTCTCTCTGCTGCTGGGGAACGGCGCTCATCACTTCGCGCGTGATGGCAGAAACGATAGGAATCACCATGATGGCGAGGATGATTCCAGCGGCCAGCATTCCAATGCCGTAGGGTGGACCTTCAAACAATCCGGTCCAGCCAAGATAGCGGGCGAGCCAGGGCTGCACGTAGGTTCGCAGCAGCGGCACGAGAACGAAGATCGCCCACAAGCCGTAAATGACGCTGGGAATCGCGGCCAGCAGCTCGGTAGTGAACGCCAGCGGCCCGCGCAGCCAGCGCGGCGACATTTCGGTAGTAAACACCGCCACGCCGATGGCCAAAGGCACGGCGATCACGAGAGCCAGGATGGAAGAAACGATCGTACCGTAAACGAAGGGCAAGGCGCCGAATTGACTGTTGACTGGGTCCCATTCGCTGCGGAAGAAGAACTTCCATCCGAAAGCGTGCCAGGACAGATTGGATTTCGTGACCAGCTCGTAGACAATCAGGCCGACCAAGGCCAGCACGCAGAGGCCGCACCCCAGTACGGCAATGTAGAAAACACGATCAGGCCAAGGGCTGCGGCTGACCTTGATCAGAGACTCGGCTTGCGCCCCAATCTCAACCGCAACTTCCGGTTTTCCAACAGGTCGCGGTACAGTCAGGCGGGGCGCTCCTAAGGCTCGATTGGCCATCAAAGGCGAAACTAGCAGAATCGTGTTACAGGAGTGTTAAAATAACTGATTGCGCCGCCTGTCTGAGAATCTTCTGTAAGGGCCCCAGTCAGCGATTTGCATTTCCCAGAATCAGGCTGTATTTTTCTATGCCCGTGGTTTGACCTATGCCAGTGGACCAAGAACGCAGTCGCCTTCCTTTCCAGAAACTGAGCCGCCAGATGACCAAGCTGGCGACAAAACCGGCCCCGGAAAATGTCCACAAGTTCCGGACCTACAGCCGCCGCGTGGAAGCTCTGCTTGACGAGCTCGTCCCCGAGCCCAACCGCAATGACAGGAAGTTGCTCAAGCGGCTGAGCCGTCTGCGAAAGAAGGCGGGGCGAGTGCGCGATCTGGATGTACAGCTCGCCTCGTTGGGGAGCCTGAAGATCCCACAGGACGTGGGACGCAAATCGCAATTAAGGCACTCTCTGGCCGAGGAACGTGCCCAGCGAGAGAAGAAGCTGGCCAAAGCCTTCGACGGCGAGACCCTGCGCGAGTTGCGCAGGCGGCTGAAGCGCGCGGCGAGCCACGAGATTCCCGAGAGTATGGAGCCGCTTGCCCTGGCGATGCGCCACTTGAGCCAGCTGGGACGGGACCATGCTCCGCTGACGGAGAAAATACTGCATCAATACAGGATCGCGGGAAAGCGGGCTCGTTACCTAGCAGAGCTAGCCGGCAAGGACCCGGAGGCCCAGCGCCTGGTGGATCAGCTCAAGCGCATGCAGGATGTGATCGGCGATTGGCATGACTGGCTGAAGCTCACCCAGAAAGCGGAAGAACTTTTCAAGGGAGGACAGGACTCGGCGTTGCTGGCCGTGCTACGCAACGTGACCCGGGCCAAGTTCCGTCAGGCAGTCGATGCGCTTACAGAGACGCGCGCGGCCCTTTCCGGCAAGAAGCCGCCTTCCATGGGAGAGCTGCCGGGCCGCCGGCCGCCGGCTCAGGCCGCGAGTACAACCGCGGCAGTGGCATAGGCGTAAATCTTTTCCAAGTCTCGCCTCCGTTAATCCCTCAATCGCGCCGGCCGAGTTCATCCGACAGGCGCGAATTCCGTGGGCTGCCGGTTTCGCATAGCTTTTCCAGTTGACTAGGCATCTGACTAGTCATATCATTAAAGACTCTGAGGTGCGGATATGGCTTGGTGGCAGGTGCAGGACGCGAAGGCCCGTTTCAGCGAGCTCTTGGACGCCGCGATCAACAACGGCCCGCAAGTTGTCACCCGGCGCGGCATTGAGACGGCCGTGCTCGTCCCGATCGAAGAATGGCGCCGTTTGCAAGACTCAGCCCGCCCCAGCGTCAAGGCGCTGCTGCTCAGCCCCGGCCCTCGCTTTGAAAACCTGATTCCTGAGCGTCGCACCTTTCGGCGGCGCTCACCGGTGGAGTTCCGGTGAACCGGTATCTGCTCGACACGAACGTGGTTTCGGAGCTGCGTAAGCCCAAGCCGCATGGTGCTGTGCTCGCCTGGCTTAATGATCTGCACGACAATCAGATTTATCTCTCCGCAGTCACGATCGGTGAATTGCAGGCTGGAGTGGAACGCACACGGCGGCAAGACCCCTGCAAGGCCGGCGAAATCGAGCTCTGGGTGGATCAACTGGCAAACTCCTATCAAGTCTTACCCATGGACACTCTATGCTTCCGTGAGTGGGCGCGTCTGATGCAGGGAGCGGCGGACCATCTGCTGGAAGATGTTATGATCGCCGCGACTGCCCGCATTCATCAGTTAACCTTGGCTACCAGAAACGAGCGAGACTTCGCCCACCTAGGCGTGCAAATCGCGAATCCGTTCAAAGCTGCGCCCTAGATTGCCAAGACCTGTCGCTCCTGATTTCGTCAAGTCCCTTTTCCGCGAGCACGCGGTAAACTATTTCCCTTCCCTCATGCCGACCTTTGCCGCTGTTGACATCGGATCCAATTCCGTCCGCTTGAAAATCGCGCAGCTCAGAGGACACCGCTTGCGCAAGATCCACGAAGACCGCGAAGTCACACGTTTAGGCGAATCGGTATTCCGAACCGGGCTTCTCTCCCCCGACGCTATAGCGAATACCGTGAAGGTGCTGCGCCGCTTTCATCGCGCTGTGCAGAACGCAGGCGCGGATTCGGTCAGGGTGGTTGCCACCAGCGCTTTGCGCGACGCACGTAACTCACAGGCTTTTCTCGAGTGGGTGCGATCGGTGACCGGGTGGAAAGTGGAAATCATATCCGGACTCGAAGAAGCCCGGCTGATTCACCTTGGCCTGGTGTCGAGCCTGCGCGTCAATCCCTCCCCTGTACTGATGATGGACCTGGGCGGCGGCAGTTGCGAATTGACCATCTC
>Ga0070707_100006390_pt1 | contig 10956 bp, 10 predicted proteins | sample KBSK5502metaG_FD_65468 | JGI IMG/M metagenome (GOLD analysis project Ga0070707, IMG submission 65468) | Corn, switchgrass and miscanthus rhizosphere microbial communities from Kellogg Biological Station, Michigan, USA - KBS K5-50-2 metaG | ecosystem: Host-associated > Plants > Roots >... | reverse complement strand
ATCCTGAAGACTCTGCACCAGTTGCCGTGAGTCCGGGCGCGGCGGGTCGGTCAAGGCCACCAGGCCAATGAGTTGCAAGGTATCATCAGCACCCGCAGCCACGGCCAGGATGCGAAAGCCCCTGGAAGCCAGCGTTTCGACATCTGTGGCGATGCTCGTCCATGAGGTCCCCGCAAGGTCGGCGATCACCTGGGGCGCGCCTTTGACGATGTGCAGCACCTGGCGGGCCTTTCGCACGGTTGCCTCAGAACGCTTCGTGCCGGGATCAAACGGGACGAAGCCAAGGCGTTGTGCATCAGCCGGAAGAAGATGGCGTTCACGCGCTGCTTTCAGGATGGCCAGGTCTATCGGGTCCTGGGTGGCCTCGTCACAGGCGAACGACGCCAGTTGCAGAAGATTATCCGACGTCGTCGGCGGATACGCCCGTAGCGCTTCCACTGCCAACTGATTCTGGGTCATCGTCCCGGTCTTGTCGCTACAGAGCACATCCATTCCAGCCGCCTCCTCGATAGCGGAGAGGCGGGTGACCAGGATACCACTACGAGCCAACTCTTGAGCACCCAGGGAGGTGGTCAAGGTGAAGGTTGCTGGCAGGGCCACAGGAACCGAAGCGATCAGCAGCACCAGAGCGAAAGGGAGAATCTCCGCAAGGCTGATGTGCATGACTAATGCATAGCCCAGTACAGCGACAAGCAGGAGCGCATCGAGGCCGACCAGGTACTGCACGATTTGGAGGATAATGCGCTCCAGATGGCTGGCCGTCTTCGCCGTGCGCACCAGTTCGGCAGTCTTGCCGAAGAAGGTGCTGGCTCCGGTGGCAGTCACCTCGCCTGTGGCTTCGCCGCGCTTGACAGCCGTTCCCGCGTAAGCGGTATTGCCAGGTTCGATGTCGACAGGGAGGGACTCGCCTGTGAGGGCTGACTGATCGACGAACAACTGCCCGGCAGCCAGCCGTACATCAGCTGGTATCACATCCCCCACTCGTAGGTGAATCATGTCCCCGGGAACCAGCGCTGAAGCGGGAACTGTTTGCCACTGGTCGTCACGCTGGACTCGCGCCAGGATCGTCAAACGATGGCGGAGCAACGCGAGCGCTCCATGTGCGCGGCGCTCTTGCACAGCGCTCACTGCCCCGTTAAAGAGCAACAGGACTGCGATGATGACCGCCTCAACGAATTTGCCCAGCACGAGTTCGAGCACGATCGCCAGCTCGAGCATCCATGGTACCGGTGCCCAGAATTTTCTGAGGATAGCCAGCCAGGGGTGTGTGCGTTCCTCAGCGACCACGTTGGGCCCGTACTGCTGGAGACGTCTCGTGGCTTCCTGGGTACTGAGGCCTGCTGCTGTCTCGATACGGGACAATTGAGAGCTTCCGCCGCTCTGCGAGATCCCTGCCGACACCGATGGTTCCGGCTCAGGATTCGTGTGGTTAATCATAGACAGCCACCAACCCCGTGAAGAGGCAAAACAGCGCTCGGCAACACTGCCCAATGCCCAACGTTGTAATCCTCCGCGCCCATGTGATGCCAGGGCTATCAACACAGTATCTTCTCTCTCCTCAGCCAATTGAACTAACGTTGCTGCCACATCTTCGGCTACAGCAACTGACCAGGTGACCTGAAGCTTGGATCCCGCCAGCTCACCTGTGCGCACACGTTCGGCCACTGCATGCAGATAATCCTGCGCATCCCGTTGTGCCTGCCCCTGCAATCGGTCAGCACTCTCTAAAAGAGTATCTTGCTCATATGGCCTATCCTCGATGTTCGCAGAGGGTCGGACCCCCTGTACTAAGTGTAACGCACCGGGTGCAGGTGCGGCCAGGGCCAGAATCATCTGTGCTGCAGGTGCCAGTGCGGCCTCAGCGAATGAGGAGCCATCCAGCGCGACCAGGGTACGCAGCGGACGCTCAGTGTTAGTTCGTCGGCCGGGGAAAACGTCATGAGGCTTCCGCAGCACGAGTACCGGTACAGGAGCGTGACGTGCGACCTTCTCTGCCACACTGCCTAGCGCCCAGCGTGTCGGACCGGAACGCCCATGACTGCACAGGACAATCGTATCTACCTGGTACTCTAGCACTGCGTCAAGGATCGTCCGTGCAACGGCACCGGCCAGCGTAATCGTTTCAATCGTGATACCCGCCAGATCTTCTCGTGTAGCAATATCTGCCAGGTAAGCAGCCGCCGGAGCGGCTTCAGCAGTATAGTCGCTCAAGACAAATTCAGATGGCAAGACCTGGTACACCTGGAGCAAGATCAGCGTACCACCGGTGGCATGTGCCAGGCGTGCCGCCACCGGCAGCGCGTACTCAGCGCGCGCCGATCCATCTAATGGAACCAGGATTCGTTGCAACATCGTCTTACTCCCTCATGATGATATGCATCGTTCATCTATAATATCGGCATGAATACTGGATTCAACCCTTCCTCGTCAGGAAAGCTACGTGTCGTACGACGCCTTATGGCATTATCATATCCACAAAAATCTGTTCTACCAGAATACATACCAGTCCACTCTTACAGCATCATCACAGAACATGGAGCTAGTTTCACAAATGACTCACACTCGTATACGTCGATGCTTGATACGGGGACAGTAGGAAAAGGGGCATCCTGCGTTCTTGCTCTATGTCTCCCTGGTTGGTACAAATGAATTTCCAGCTCCAGTTGCTTTTCACGAGCATGTGCCTGGAAGGCGTCCTTACGAGCGGACAGCTACTGCCATAAAGCATAGGCTTCATCGGGAGCCAGATGGATCTGCACCTGGTTGTCGGTAATGCGTATTCCACCGTCGCTTCGATCTTCAGAGTTTTTCATGCTATTGCTCGCTTTCTGCTCTGGCTTGGACCTCTCCCTTTGGAAATAGTACATCATAAGCGCAAGAAAGCACTGTGTATCATTTTTAGGCAAGGTTCACTTGTGAAGAAGAGTCCTTGACCGTTTGAACCGTCACCCCGTGTCACGCCTCCGCCCTTCGCTTCGCTCAGGGTAAACTCCGCTAGAGCCGAAGCCCTGAGCGCCAGCGAAGGGGAAGGGTCTGGCACGAGCGGCAGCGAGCTGCTTCGCTGCGCTCAGCATGACAGGGCTGCACCTTTCTGTTGCTGCGGAACTGTCAAGTGCATTTGAACCACGCCTTAAGAAATAACGATCAGGTCACAATGCGCAAAAACGAGTCTGGAAAGCTGCTTAACCAGGCCTCCTTGGGATACAATGCAAGGAGGTGTGTGCTTACTGTATTTTTTTGAGAGGAGCTTTTATCATGTCACCGCTACTTGCATTGCCTGCCATCGATGGAGTAGAAATAATCACCATCATGGATAACTCGCTTGATCTCTTGATGTCCTCAACACCCCTGGCACGTCGTTTCCCGCTGCCGCAATATGGCTTCACGCGTGCTCAGTTACGCGCAGAGCATGGCGTCTCGCTGCTGATCACCATGATTGACCAGGGAAGGCGTGAGACGATTCTTTTCGATACCGGAGTGACACCCGAAGGAGCATTGCACAACCTGGCGGTGCTGGGCATCGATCTCAGCACCATTCAGGCGATTGTCCTGAGCCATGGCCACACTGACCACACGCATGGACTGGATGGCTTCCTCGACAAACTTGGCAAACGGCGTATGCCTATCTTGCTCCATCCAGATGCTTTCCTCAAACGGCGTATCATCTACAACGATAATAGCGTGCTGGATTTACCACCTCCATCCCTCCATGACCTGGAGCGGGAGGGGATAGAGCTATTGGTAGAACGTGGCCCATCGTTTGTGATCAATGGCAAACTGCTTGTCACGGGACAAATCGAGCGTACCACTGATTTTGAGCAAGGAATAAAGAACCAGCAGGCGGAGATCGATGGGACCTGGCAACCTGATCCATGGGTCTATGATGACCAGGCGATTGTCATTCATGTGCGCAACAAAGGCCTAGTGGTGGCGACTGGCTGCGGACATGCAGGCGTGATTAACATTTTACGGCAAGCACGGTCGCAGACAGGCGTTGAGCACATTTATGCTTTGCTGGGAGGGTTCCATCTCACCGGGGCGCTCTTCGAGCCAATCATTCCCCAAACCGTGGAGGCATTGCAACAGATCAAGCCGGAGGTGGTTGTGCCTGCGCATTGCACAGGCTGGCGTGCGACTCAACGCATTGCCCAGGTGATGCCGGATGCGTTTACACCCAATAGTGTCGGGACGACATTTGTGTTGATGGGTTAATACTGGTACCTTCTACCTGATTAGTTCCGTTGATTCTGCATCAGGTACACCGTATCCGTGTTTTCAGCGCGTAGAAACTCAGGAGCACCATTATTGGTGTCCAGTATCTGATATAATAGACAGTGAAACAAGGAAAGGTATTGGATGAGGTGGAACAAAAACGGAGAGAAAGATGAATCAACAAAAAGATGTAGTTCGTGAGGGAGGAAATGGGCAGGATACCAAGCCTACATAGAACAAGCAAAAAAGTGACCGACCACTTAGCGAATGAACGTACATTTCTAGCATGGATACGCACTGGCCTGGCAACCATTATTTTTGGCTTTGTGGTAGAACGCTTTGGACTGCTCCTGCGTGAATTAGGATTCAAGGGCAACCTGACCCCGATCTTTTCCGTGCACTATTCTTCATTGATTGGGGTTGCCTTGACGTTGTTGGGTGTCACGATGATCGTTGTCGCATTGGTCAATTACTTGCAAAATCGTCGTGCTATTGACAACGAGCAATTTCATCCACCTGCTGGCTTTGCTATCGTCCTCACATTACTCGCCTGTCTGATTGGTATTGTACTTGCAGGGTATTTACTCTTCACTGCCTGAGCGGGGCAGTTTCTGCTCCTTGCGCATGAAGAAACAGTGGTCGAAAGGAAGACGCCTTTCTTTCTCGCCTCGCCTATGCGCTTAAGGATAAAGGCATCGACCTCAACCAGTAATTTTTGTTTTGCGTCACAACAGCTAGTATTGTGGGCAATTCCCTGAAGCCTCGTAGCGCAGGCGGAATCAGAACGGCAAAACTCTGATTGCGCATATCTTGCATCTGGTGTAGTTGCTTTAGTCTATTCTGCCGCTCGTACTGTCTTCGGGATGATTCATGGTCTTTTGGTAGAGCATATGTATGCATACCCTGATCTACCACTGTTTTCATCGAAAACCTTCTATTCTCACTTGAAGGATACAATGCTGATCTTACGCTTCTATCCCTCCGGTCGTTTCTAGGATCACAGTAAGGTTCACTCTCCCAAAATGGAGCAAGACGTCGACCATTCTCTCATCTCCCCTCTCCTACAAATTGAGCAGACTTCCCTCCTTTTCTCTGGAGAAAGCCGAGCTTTTGGGATCGTCAAACCTGGCATCACCAAATTTCTGGGCTCGGTCGGTTCGTCTGCAACATCTGATTCCATCCAGCCAATAGAAATGTGATTTCCCTGTGATAAAACCAGCCTCCATCGTGATTGTTCAGTGATCTCTCCATTGCATATTTATAGCATCAAATGAATATTCGAATGAACGAATGAAAGGAGCAAAACAATGGCCGAGCAAATGACTGCAACAGTGAGACTGGAGACTGGGATGCGTTTCGATGCTGAGGCGGGTTCTGGGCATCACATTACCCTCGATGCAGCAGAGCACGGCGGAGGACAAAACGCCGGTTTTCGACCAATGGAACTGCTTTTAGTCGGCCTGGGTGGCTGCACCGGGATGGATGTGATCTCGATTCTGCGCAAGAAGCGCCAGCAGGTGACCGGCTATGAAGTACACGTCTCAGGTATACGTGCGGAAGAGAACCCGATGGTGTTTGTTGAGATCACCGTTGAACACATCGTCACCGGACATCACATACAACCAGAAGCCTTAGCACGAGCCATTCAGCTTTCCGAGGAACGGTATTGTGGTGCGGGTGCGATGCTCGGGAAGGTGGCTCATTTAACCCATACATTTCGTATTGTCGAGGCAGCAGAGACACAAACTGTCATCACTGCTACCACCTCCTAGACAAAAAAGTGAAGGTATTTTGACCCTCAATGTGTGGATGACAGAGAGGATCAAGAGAGTACAAGAACACAAAGGAGTAACATCATGGAAGATCGAATGTCGTTGATTGTCTTTTCCGGAACCGTTGATAAACTGATGGCTGCATCCATTCTCGCCACTGGCGGGGCTGCAATGGGCATGGAAGTTGAACTCTTCCTGACCACCTGGGGCCTGGAAGCGTTCCGCAAGGACGCCTACAAAACCAACATGCGCGTCAGCAAAGATTTCGAAGACTATGCCCCGGTCATGATGGAGCAGATGATAGCGAAGAAAGTCCCCTCCTGGATGGACAACCTCAAGGGCGCCATGGAGGTTGGGGAGGTGAAAATCCTTGCCTGCAGCATGACCATGGAACTCTTTGACATGAAACTCGAAGACCTGGAACCCATCGTGACCGAAGTCACTGGAGTCGCTACCTTCGTTGAGCGCGCCAAAGAGGGACGCATCACCCTGTTCATCTAATACCTGTAGGGGCGACCTTTACGGTCGCCCGGCTCACTGCTTGGTATCGGGGGTCGCGCATCCGGGGGATGCAAGAGTGGGTCCCTGAACACCTCTTAACACTCGAAAGGAGTTACAACCATGCCAGAACTCACAGATATCACCATCGATAAAGAAATTGACGCACGAGGCAGCTTCTGCCCGGGACCGCTCATGGAACTCATTCGCGGCATGAAAGCCCTACCAGTCGGTGGCGTACTGGCCGTCCTTTCCAGCGATCCAGGTTCCGCAAAAGATATCCCAGCCTGGATTCAAAAAGCCAAACATGAATATATCGGCGCCTTCCCAGAGCAAGGCTACACACGCTTCGTAGCGCGGAAGGCACATTAACTACAGACGAAGGAGGCAATTCCATGCCCCAACATATAGTGATTGTCGGTGGCGGTGTAGGAGGAACGATTGTCGCCAATCTCCTGGCGCGTTCTCTCCACCGCAACGAAGCAGAAATTACACTGATCGATAGCACTGGGAAACACGCCTATATGCCTGGCTGGCTCTACATGCCATTTAACCATCTCAGTGCTGATAGTGACCAGCTGATCCACCCCGAGCGAGACTTGCTGAACCATCATGCCAACCTCGTGACAGGTGAAGTGCAACAGATCGATACCCAGAACCGTGAACTCCGTATTCGTCACAGTGCAGGTTTTGACGAAATCGTAGGCACAGGTGGAGCGAGCGAAGCAGTGTATCCCTATGATTACCTGGTGCTGGCGACCGGAGCGCGCCTGGAACCCTCGGACCTGCCGGGATTGGTCGAAGGCGAAGGAAAATGGCACCACTTTTATAGCGCTGAAGCATCATTACGACTGCGAGAGGCGCTCAATAGCTTTGAGGGTGGACGTATTGTGATCACAGTTGGTGGCATCCCCTATCGCTGCCCACCAGCCCCGCTGGAATTTACCTTCCTGCTTGATGAGTGGCTACGTAAGCAAGGTCTACGAGACCGGACCGAGATGCACTATCTCTATCCGCTCCCACGCGTCTTTCCCATTGAGACAGTGGCAGAAGTAGCCACGCCACTCTTAGAAGAGCGAAACGTGAACTATACCAGCTTCTTTAATACGGAAGCAGTGGATACCGAGCGCAAGATCATCTCCTCCTTAGAGGGTGAGGAGATTCCGTACGACTTGCTGGTACTGGTGCCGCCACATCGTGGTGCCAAAGTCATCGAAGAGTCCGGGTTAGGTGATGAGCAGGGCTGGTTGCCTACCGACCGCGCAACCTTAGAAGTGAAAGGGAAGCCTCACATCTATGCATTAGGTGATGCGACAGACCTCCCGGTCTCCAAGAGTGGCTCGGCAGCGCACTTTGAGGCCAAAGTCGTGGCCCATCGTCTCATTGCGGAGATGCACGGTGAGGAGCCGGCGAATGGAGAGGCAAACTATGATGGAGAAGTGATGTGCTTCTTAGAAACAGGACAGAGCAAAGCGACCCAGCTCGTCTTCAACTATGAGCATCCACCCCATCCACCACGTCCCAGCCTGTACTATCACATGGAGAAGCAACTCTTCAACCGGGCGTACTGGCATCTTGTGCCACAGGGACTGGTCTGATGATCTCTTTCTCCTCTTTTGGGGAGTGAGGGCAATTACAAGTGATTGCTCTCACTTTCAAAGTGAGATGTGTTTTCATAGGATATTCACATAAGTCCTTGCGAGTAATGAAAGCTTGACATCCATTGTATATGTCGTTAATATATTCGTTAATTCGAATATATTAATATAAGTGCACACAGCAAAGAGGGAAGAAAATGGAACAAGAGCGAGAAGAACAACTCTATCGACTGCAAGCAGACCTCTGCCAGGCACTCGCCGACCCAACACGCTTGAAACTCCTCTCATTACTGGGCGAAAAGCCACGACCGGTGAAGGACCTGGTCACAGCGACGGGAGAGCGTCAGGCGAAAATCAGCCAACACCTGGCGATTATGCGCCAGCGCGGCATTGTGCATACCCAACGAGCAGGTACGGAAATCCATTATTCCCTTGCCGACCCGCGTATCCTGGAAGCCTGCCATATCACACGCGAAATCTTACTCCAGCAACTGACACAACGGGCGAGCATGGCGACATCACTTGCCGTAACCGAGGAGGTCTGACGATGCCTATCTATGAGTATCGCTGTAAAGAGTGTGATGAGCGATTTGAGCAACTAGTTCCTCTGCAAGCAGAACATCCTCCGGTGACCTGTCCCCGTTGTGGCACGCAAGAGATACGCAAACTCCTCTCAACGTTTGCGACCACCGAGCGTAATCGATCAACCAGCCAGTCTAGCTGTGCCCTGACTGGTGGCTGAAGCATTCGCAGATGAGAGCGGTCGCTCTTGTGGCATAGGAACCCACGGGATGCGCAACGAGATAAGCTCAAACAAATAAGAGAGCAGGAGGCCACCATTGACGCGATGCGGGGAAAAAGCAGAGGAAAGCACCAACCACTGATGAGTATCAATGCAAAGAAGCTGCCAGGGAAGACTACATCGAGGAAAGAAATCAGGCTCATGGCTGTTACTTACGCTGTGGCGAGGAACTCAAAACCGAAGGAGTGTGCAAAGGGAGCGGAGAGACCATGGAGCGTAACCGTCAGCGGAGAAGCACCAGGCGGACGTGCATTGCGTGTCAACCGCTGATCCCACGAGAGACGCCAGTGGGCGCGTTGCGCTCGGGTGGAGACTTCTGAAGTTTCTGTGGTGGCTGGCGATGGTGCTGACGTGGCGGAACTTTCCCACCGAACCGTTTCACTCCGCATGGTCTTCAGCCATACTCGTCGGATATGACAGCGAGGCCAGCCTTTCCACAACACCGGAGCAAGAGGGAGTGGGAGAAGCGTGCTTTCGAGAGGAGGAGAAGCATCTGAGTGTTCAGAAGCAAGTGGCCAAAGCACCGCACTCACCCGCCGGGGTTTTACGCTGGAACTGCTTTCTTGACACTGTGAACGCAAGGGACAGCCTCGACAATGACCGATGCGCGCAGCATAAAAGACCCGAAGGGAGCCGTCGCGCTCCGGCCTGCGCTCTTGTGGGTAGAGAGGGCAATCAGCGGGGCAACGCAGCGTCCCATTGGGTTGCAGAGTAAAAGCGGAACCGGGAAAGCCTCCCGTAAAAGAAGGACGTGCCCATTGGAGCGGGCCATACTGAACCTGGAATTGACCCGAAAAAACGGAGACTCCGAAGTTGGAGAGTAGCTCAGCGCTGAGCTACTCTCCAACTGATGACTGGGCTGCTTGTTCAAAAGCAACCGGACTGAGATACTCTAACGTCGAATGTAATCGGACTGGGTTATAAAAGCACTCCAAGTACTCGAAAATGGTGGAGCGAGCCTCCTGCCTGGTCTGGAAGCGCACCCGATCGGTACACTCCTTGGTCAGGGTGGCAAAGAAGGACTCCATGGCCGCGTTGTCAAAACAGTCTCCTGTGCGACTCATGCTCACCTCGATGCCCGCTTCGCGCAGCACCGCTTGATAGCGCTCGCTGGTGAACTCGCTGCCACGGTCGGAATGGTGCAAGAGCCCGGCCTGTGGATGCCGGCTGGCCAGCGCCATGCGTAGCGCCAGTTCGACCAGTGCGGAGTCCTCGGTAGCGGCCATGGCCCAGCCCACCACCAGGCGCGAGAACAGATCCAGGATCACCGCCAGATAGAGCCAGCCTTCTGCCGTGTCGACCGCTTTGGTATCGGTGACCCACTTCTGGTTGGGCCAGCTCGCCGCGAACTCCCGCTTGAGCCGATTGGGAGCAAAGCGCGCCGCCGGATTGCTACGAGTGGTGGGCTTGCGGCGCTTCTTCGTCTGAGCTGACAAGCCGAGTGTTTGCATCAAGCGCACGACACGCTTGCGCGAACAGGGGATGCCGCGCGCTTTCAGCAGGGCATGAATGCGCGGGCTGCCATAGACCTGGCGGTGCTCCAGAAAGATCTGCTGGATGTCGGCACTCAGGCGGGCATCTTCTCGGCAATGCTGGCTCGGCTCGCGGCTTTTCCAGGCATAATAGCCGCTTTGGGAGACCTCAAGCGTCTGGCAGAGCACCGTGATCGGGTAGTCGGAGCAGTGCTCGGCCATGAACGGAAAGCGAAAGCCGCTGGCTGCGCGAGAAGATGCCCAGCGCTTTTTTTAGAATATCACGCTCCTGGCGCAAGATCTCATTCTCACGCTTCAACCGCCTGATCTCCTCTTCTGGAGCCGTCTGATGCCCACTGCCGGGAAAGGCTTGCTCTCCCTGCGAGTCGAAGAGCTTGCGCCAGTGGTGCAGCGTGCTGTCGGCGATCCCCAGATCGCGGGCAATTTGGGCTAACGGTTTGGTGCTGCTCTTCACCAGCTGCACCGCTTCCAGCTTGAACTCTTTGGTAAACGTGCGTTGCGTCTTTTGCATCGTCTTGTCCCTTCGTGGAGAACGTCCACTTCTTCAAGTTTACCTTCTCCATTTTCTTGGGTCAAGACCA
>Ga0070707_100006388_pt1 | contig 10960 bp, 9 predicted proteins | sample KBSK5502metaG_FD_65468 | JGI IMG/M metagenome (GOLD analysis project Ga0070707, IMG submission 65468) | Corn, switchgrass and miscanthus rhizosphere microbial communities from Kellogg Biological Station, Michigan, USA - KBS K5-50-2 metaG | ecosystem: Host-associated > Plants > Roots >... | reverse complement strand
CGGTCTCAGTGGAAGGGGCGCCAACTGATTGTCAATTTGAAGGCCGAGCACCCAGGTTTTCGTCCCCATGAGCTTGCCACCATCTGTTTTCTGCGCTTTGAACGCAGGCCAAGCGACCATACCGTGAAGCGCGTCCTGGCTGATGGCGGCACTCCCCCTGTGACTGGGCGGCGCTATCCGCCCTATGCGGAGACTCGCTGATCCCTACCAGAGACGGCGAGCGATTGTCGATCTGCATGCAGAGGGGTGGTCCATCAAGACGATTAGCGATTACCTGCAAACGCCACGCACACGGGTGTATGAAGTGCTCAAGCGCTGGGCCAAGGAAGGCCATGCAGGTCTGGACGATAAACCTTCTTCCGCCCCCCATCAACCCGCACGCAAAGCGACCATGAGCGCGATCAGCGAGGTGAGGAAGCTGGTGAAGGATTCGCCTGAACTGGGCGCCTATCGCGTGCGCGCGGCACTCGAGCAGATCGGCATCCATCTCTCTCAGGCGACCTGCGGACGACTCCTCTCCCTCAACCGCAAGCTCTATGGGCTGCCTGCCGCCAAGGGCGGAGCGCCGCGTGTGCGCAAGGAGATGCCATTTAAGGCACATTTCAGGTTTGAATATTGGTCAGTCGATGTGAGGTACATTGAAGAGCATAATTTAGGATTTCCAGAACCGATCTATATGATTAGCATTTTGGAGAATTACACCCGCGCCTGCCTGGCGAGCAAAATCAGTCCCACCCAGAATCAGTGGGACTAGTCTTCAGGTGCTCTTTGCCGCGCTCTCGCGCTTCGGAGCGCCATCGGCCATCGTCAGTGATGGTGGGGGGATTTTTTACTGCAACCAGGCCCTCGACGTGTATGCCGCACTTGGAATCAGAAAAGAGCGCATCGAGCCGCGCCAGGCCTGGCAAAACTATGTGGAGTCGCACTTATACGTTACTTGGAATTACCCCTCATGTTAAAATAGCAGCAATGGAACATCTCTTCTTTTAAACACATCTGTAAGACACCCGGAGGGAATTCAGATGTCTCACCAGCTGATCCGATCGAATGGTTCCGTTATCCATTCATCGCAACTGATGCGCTCGCAAAAGCGTGGCTGACCACCGAATCACTGCTCGGCTTGGCCCCTAACACGCTTGATGCCTACGCTCGTGGTCTTGATGACTTTCTGGGATACTGCCAGAAAGCGAGCATTTCGCCGATCACAGCCACACGGGCAGACCTCGCTCGTTATGTTGGAGATCTCCGTGAGCGCCCTCGCTCCTCAACGAATCCTGAACCTCAAAAATACCTTCCAACGATGGGTCTGTCAAACGCGACGCTTCAGCAGCGGCTCACGGCAGTTCGTTTGTTTTTTGATTTTCTCATTGAGGAGGGAAAACGCGCAGATCATCCTGTTGGTCGTGGAAGATACACGCCTGGCAAGTCGTTTGGAGCTGATCGTGAGCGGGCACTGGTCCCTCGCTTCCAGACCTTGCCCTGGATTCCGAGCGACGAGCAATGGAGAGCCTTTTTGGCTGTGGTGAAGCAGGCTCCGTTGCGGACACGCTGTATGGCTGCCCTGGCCTACGATGCAGGGTTACGACGCGAAGAAGTGTGCTCGTTGCGAAGTGACGATCTTGATCCAGCTCATCGTATGGTCCGTGTCCCCGCTGAGGTAGCCAAAGGGAGCCGAGAGCGCGTCGTCCCCTACTCTACCACCACTGGCGAACTGTTGCGAGCATATCTGGCCCATCGGCGAGCCATCGCTCACACACGAGGTCCTCTGTTCCTCTCCGAGTCGCCAAGGAATTTTGCGCAGCCCATTACCCTCTGGACCTGGTCGAAAGTCGTCCGCAAGTTGGCTCTGGAGGCCAACCTCCCACAATTCTCAACCCACACCTTTCGCCATCTTTGCCTGACAGATTTAGCGAGATCTGGCTGGGAATTACATCAGATTGCCGAGTTTGCAGGCCATCGCAACCCGGCCACCACGCTTCTCTACATTCATCTTTCGGGCCACGATCTCGCAGAGCAATTTACCCGAGGGATGAGTCAGATCCATGCCTGGCGAATGCAGATGATAGCCTGTGCTTTCGGCCAGGAGCCTCTCTCTTCTGAGGAAGCTTCACAGGAGGGATGAATAGATGGAGAACCCTAAAGAACCAATGGGGCCAGAGGTGCCAACGACTCCGTGGACTTGGCCGCTTGATGTAGAGATCTACTATCGGACGCCAGCTCTTTCTTCTGAGGAAGAAGAGGCTCTCGCTGCTTTCCTGTTACCACGACGAGATCGCGCCCAGATGGTGAGTACAGCCTCGCAGCAGGGAAAACTGACCCGCCTCATGCAGCCTCTCGCTGACGTCTTTGCCGTCATCGAGGGGGATAAAGCGGCAAAAATCAACAGCATCCATCTTTTGCTCCGCATGTGCGCACGAGAGGGGCAGCCTTTCTGGGCCTGGGAGCATCCCACCTGGTTGCGCGTCCTTGGAACGTCTCGCGAGGAGTTCTTCACGATCCACAAACCTGGTAATCTGACAGAGATCCGTCAATACATCATTGCTGCCGCCTATCTCCTTGACTGTTTCCGTGACCTTCCTGCATTAGGTGGAATCGAGATGGTCAAGCTTACCTACAAAGTGTTCGGGCGAGAATGGCTGGAGGCAAACCTCGCTCCCATTGTGAAGGTGAATGAGCAATGGGGGTACAGTCAAGGAGGACGAGTAGCCTCTCTTCGCAGCCTTGTCGCCGAGGTTCTGCTCCTGAATGGCAGTCCTAATATACGCGAAATTACTCATCCTTTTCTGCAACAGCTTTACGAAGCGATGGAGGCGGTGGTGCCTGGCCAAGCCATGACCTATCGTCTCAGCCGCATCCTGGTCTCGCTCAAAATACTTGAGCACCCGTTGGCCTTGCGTGGAGGTCTTCCTGCTGAAAAATACAAACTGGAGCGAGAACGGGGGATTACGCCTGCGTGGGTTGAGTGGGTAGATCGCTGGTTTACCACGACCACTCGCCCCCTTCCTCATCGGCGCGACATGCGACTGGATTTACTACGGTTAGGGCGATGGCTAGCGCAGCACCACCCGGAGGTTCTTACTCCTGCGGATTTCACCCGTGAGCTGGCTGCCGAGATTGTTGCCGCAGTGAATGAAATGACCATTGGCGAGTTCAGTTGTGAAAACCTCAACGTTCCACTCAGAAATCCAGGACAACCCTGGTCAGCGGTGCGCAAGCATGGCTTCCTGGGTGTGCTTCGTCGCTCTTTCAGCGAGGCGATTGATTGGGGGTGGATGGAACGACGCTTCAATCCCCAAAGGGTGTTTGCCACGCCTCGCCATCTCAAACACCAGTTTCGGATCGCCCCGCGCCCAATTAGCGACGATTTGTGGGCAAAATTGCTCTGGGCCGGGCTTAATCTGCGAGCCGAGGATTTTCCGGTTCAAGGACATCATCGCCACCGCCCGGAGGATCAAGAAGCTGAGTCGCTTCAATCAGGACAAGAAGCGGGATCGTTCTATCCGCTCGAAATGCTTCGGGCCTTAGCGGTTGTCTGGCTTTTTGCTGGGCTACGCAGTGATGAGTTGTCACGGTTGCGTGTTGGATGCGCACGTCAGCAGACAGTCGTGACTGGGGAACAACCGCAGGAAAAGCCAGTCTGTTTGCTGGACATCCCTGTTCACAAAACCGGGCGAGCCTTCACCAAACCAGTTGATCCACTGGTAGGGGAGGCCATCGCAGCTTGGGAGGCCGTTCGTCCAGCGCAACCTGATCTGGTTGATCCGAAAACGGGTGAGCAGGTGCAGTTCTTGTTTTGTTATCGAGCCAAGCGCCTCTCAAAAGGCTATCTAAACAAAACACTCATTCCTGTGTTATGCCAGCGGGCAGGCATCCCTCGTGCGGATGCCCGTGGCTCGATCAGCAGTCACCGAGCGCGTTCAACGATTGCCAGCCAACTCTTTAATGCGCGTGAACCGATGACCTTATTTGAATTGCAAGCGTGGCTGGGGCATCAATCGCCGGCAACCACACAGCATTATGTTTCAACCAGCCCCACGAAGCTGGCCCAGGCGTACAAAGATGCAGGCTATTTTTCACGCAACGTTCGTGCCATTGAGGTGCTCATTGACCGGGAGGCTATCACTAGCGGAACGGCAGCGAACGGCTCTCCCTGGCGCTATTACGACTTAGGGCATGGCTGGTGCAGCTATGAGTTTTTCGACCAATGTCCTCATCGGATGGCCTGCGCCCGCTGTGACTTTTATGTCCCAAAAAACTCGGAAAGGGGACTGTGGCTGGAGACACGAGATGGTTTGCTCAAGATGCTTCAGGAGCTTCCCCTCAGCGATGAGGAGCGGGCTGCAGTTGATGGGGATGTCCAAGCCCTCAATCGTCTGCTAGAGCAGTTGAAAGACGTTCCCGTTCCCAGCAATACGCATTCCCGGACGGCGCAGCGACCATTTAATCCCTGTCAGCGCCATCTCTTCCACTCAAAAGACGATGAAAGCAGGGGGGACACGAAATGATGAAGTCAAGGAGTCTCAGATATGAGTGTTGATCGCTATACTGCTCTGTGCGAGCGCATCTTGGCTCACTGCCGCCACAAGAATTGGTATGGATCAGATCGTTCTATGCAGGGGTTTATTGGCGCTTACTATGAGCAGGGAACCCTCCAAAGCCGGATGCTCACTCATGACGCTCGTACTGGCTTTGAATTTCCTCCTGCGACGGAAGAACAACTTCGCCAAACAGAGGAGGTCATGGGCTTTGCTCATCCCCCGCTCCTACGAACGCTCTATCTCCAGCTTGCCAATGGTGGTTTTGGTCCAGGGGATGGGATTACAGGAGCGTTTGGAGGATACTGTTACTGGGTGGAGAGAGATGTTCGGTACAACGAGATGCAAAGGGAAAGCTACCTCAAAAAATACGGTCCAAAGGTGTATGCTGAGGCCAGGCATTTTTTTGAGCAAGGGTCGTTGGATTTAGAACAGTATGAACAACGGCATGACGACCCCAAACTGATTCATCTCGGGCCTCATGTCTGGCCTACTCACTTTCTGCATCTCTGTGGGTGGGGATGTGTAGAGTCATCCTATCTTCATGGCAAAAGTGGACGGGTCTATCTCGTCTGGCCTGAGGATGGAGTTACGGTGGAAGGTGAGGAAGGTTTTACCTGTTTGTACCGCCAGGCGAATTCTTTGGAAGAGTGGTTAGAACGTTGGTTACAAGGTGAAATACAGCTGTGGGATGAGGAATTGATGGAGGCATTACGCCAGGAGGCATCACGTCTTGAACCAGAGGAAGACGATCATGATGAATGGATTGATGACTTCTTCGATTAGGCAAATCCAATTCCACATAATCAATATAGCCCGGAGAATGAGTGATGCCAGGTTCGCCCGGGCCACGAGCTGGGAAGAGGTACTCGCCATTCACCGCACCTGGATGCACAATTACAATGTGCAGCGGCATTGGGCGCACGAAAAGCGGGAGGATGGCTGCCATAGCCCCGCCCAGGTCTTAGGTTCACACACCGGCACCATGTACCCGGTGGAGTTCCTCGACCGTATCCTGTTCGCCACCCGCTACACCCGTCACCTCGACAAGAATGGATTCCTGCGGTTCCAAAATTGGAAGCTCTACGGCGAGCGGGGACTGGCGAAAGCGCCGGTCACGGTGTGGATCTATGAGGGTTCGCTCAAGGTCGAGCACCAGGCCGTGACGCTTTCCAGGTACAGCGTCGAGTTGCAAGATGATCACAAGCATCTGCGAACGGTCAGCCATCCTCGCCTCTCTCGCACCCCGTTCCGTTCCCCACAGCTCGCCCTCTTTGATCTGGGTCCGGGCGAGTGGCTCCTCTACTGGAAAACCCCCGAGCGTGCGCCGAAGGATCACCGTCGCCCGACAGAGAGCATCATGCAACTGCCGTTGCTCGATCTCTCCCTGATCGAGAGGGCCGTGGGTGCAGAAGAAGGAAGCGGCACACCACACTCGCGCACTCATCTCCATCTCGTTGGGAAGCCTGATACCAGCCCCGATACAGAAGAGTAATCCGTCTTCCAGGAGAGCACCGCCGGGCATGTGCCTACATTCCCAAGCAGGCGTGCTCTGATTCTGGATGATTCTCATCTCATTAGCTGTGAAGAGCGGAGTTCACTCACAGCAATCGTCATCGCCACAGTGTACATTACAAAATTCGGTGTCGTACTTCTTCCCCGGTAGAGCTGGTAATTTGCCCGAAGGGTGGGCACTTTTTGACCTGAAGGATGGGAAATCGACGCCAATCATGGGAATCAAGGAAAGATCGTCTGAGAAAATCGCCCCTGAAGCGGTTTGCTGCTCTCGATACATAGAAATTCGGATCTGGTTTTCCCTCGCAACGATGGAGGGTTAAACAAACAGATCGTGTTGTATATGTCATCAGAGGACATTTCGCCTGTAAATACGACATTTCCATCCACTTCTCTGTCTGGCACAGACATCGCGCTTCCTAACTCGTAAAAAGTGGGGTAAACTGACCTCGGACGAGGCTAGCTCCCTGTTTTCAGAACATCAGCTCGTGATACCGGCACTCGTTATCGAGTCCATATGCAGCTCTGCGATGGCGCGATCTTATCTCTTCTGTGTTCTTCCCGGCCTGGGCGCGTTCTTGTTCCTCACCGGATCACGATTTTGGGGCCACTCTCCATGACGATGCCCATGACGCTTTCATGACGCTTCCTCCTTATCGTAGATAGTAGTACCAGAGAGGACACAGAGGCATGATGTCTCTTTTTCGACGCCCGCTGCTCGGTCTAGGAATGGCAGTGTTTGCGATCGCGCTCGTCAGCGCGGCTGCCTGCCTATCCGCCGGACCTGAGGAAGCGTCATTTTTAGCTAAGAGCAATGCTGCCATGACCAGGATGATGGCAGGGATGAAGATCAAGCCATCCAACGACGTAGATCGAGACTTCGTCGCGATGATGGTGCCGCATCACCAGGGCGCCATCGGCATGGCCGAAGCCGAACTGAGTTATGGACACAACGAACTGCTTCGCCGCCTCGCCCAGGAAATCATCGTCACTCAGCAGCAGGAGATCGCTGAGATGCGGCTCGCGCTCGTCAGCGCGGCTGCCTCCCTGTCCATCGGATCTGAGGAAGCATCGTTCTTAGCCAAGACTGATGCGGCGATGGCCAGGATGATGGCAGGGATGAAGATTAAGCCGTCCAACGACGTGGACAGAGACTTCGTGGCGATGATGGTGCCGCACCACCAGGGCGCTATCGACATGGCCGAAGCCGAGCTGAGCTATGGGCACAACGAGCCGCTTCGCGGCCTCGCCCAGGAAATCATCGCCACGCAAGAGCAGCAGATTGTGGTGATGCGACGCGCGCTCGGCGAGCCACTCCCTGCGTCCGTGCCGTCGTCCCATCAGCCATCTTCGAGCAGCTGGCACCTGCTGTCGTCTCAGTGGACACCTCAACGCTCTACTTCTACAACAGGAGGTCTCACATGAAACGCCGTTGCTTCACTGTCTTGCTGACCACCATGGTCCTGGTCCTGGCCTGGCTCACGACGACGGCCTTTGTCACCGCCCCGACCGCTCGGGCGGGGCAGGTTCCGTTTGGGACAGCTACCTCTCCAGATATCCCCATCAGCCATCGAGACCGCGTCTATACAGCCGATCAATGGTCAAACACCGTCACCGTCACCGATCCGGTCGACAACACGCTCCTGGGCGTCATCCGCCTCGGAGATCCGACACCAGCTAATCTGAGCCCTCTGTATTATGGGCAAGTGCTGGTGCATGGCATGGGCTTCTCGCCCGATCATCGCACCCTGCTGGTCGTCTCGATCTCCTCGAATTCCGTGGCATTCATCGACACGGCGACCAATGCTGTCAAACACATCACCTATGTCGGACGCTCGCCGCATGAAGCGTTCTTCACGCCAGACGGCAAGGAGGTCTGGGTCACCGTCCGTGGCGAGAACTACGTCTCCGTCCTGGATGGGGCCACCTATACGCAGAAGACCCGCATCATCGTGCCTAACGGTCCGGGCATGACGATTTTTTCCCCGGATGGGAAATACGGCTATGTCTGCTCTTCCTTCACGCCGGAGACCGTGGTGATCAGCGTCGCCGCTCACCAGATTGTCGGGCGAGTCCCCCAGGCGAGCCCGTTCTGCCCCAATATCGCGGCGACGCCGGACGGCAAGCAGGTCTGGTTCACGTTGAAGGACACGGGCAAGACGGAGGTGTTTGACGCCCGTCCGCCTTTCGCGGTCTTGAAAACGCTCGAGACGGGGCCGATTACCAACCACGTCAACATCGTCCACAATGCCCACGGCACATTTGCCTATGTGACGGTCGGTGGGCTCAACGAGGTTAAGGTGTTCCGCACGGACACCTTTTCCCAAGTCGCGACCATTCCGGTCGGCGCGTTGCCGCATGGGATCTGGCCGTCCGGCGATGGCACCCGGATCTATACCGGACTGGAGAACGGAGATCGCCTGGTCGCGATCGATACGCTGACCAACCAGGTGATCGCGACCAGCCCGATCGGACAAGGGTGTCAGGCGATCACGTATGTGCCCAACGCCGTGCCGAGCGGCGCTGGCACGCAGGGACTCGTGTCGCTGGGCATCGCCGAGCAGGCCACGCATCTCTCGCTTGTGCCGCTCTCGCATGGCCAGCCGGCGACCGGCGAGCCTCCGCCCACCAGTGTCTCGCTGTTCGATCAGGGGTTGGTGCAGGTGCTGCAAGCGGCAGTGACCGGGCTGGAGCCCAATCATCCCTATGTGCTCGCGCTCTCCCAGGATCCGAATGGCGGTGGGGCCCTGGAGTCGCTGGAGACATTCACGACGAACCAGGCGGGCGCCCAAATTGTCAACGCCGTCGGCCCGATCCGACAAGTCGTGCGGGGAGAGGACAACATGCCACACCGCTACCTGGTGATCGTTCCTGGGACTGCTGCGCAGCACGGGACTCCCGTTCAGGTCCAGGCGAAGTGAGAGCTACCTCCTCCTGGCTCTGATCCGTGGGTGGGGGCGCTGGTATCCCGTAGAGAGGGTGACCAGAGATCAGGCCGTTGCTTTGCCCAACCGGGGTCATGACATTTTTCGCACCATTTTCCCCGCTAACGCTTGGGAAGACTGCGAGTAGAGCCAGAAGCACAGGATGAGTGGCCCCTCTCGCCGAGAAAAAGCAGCACGACCGTTGTTCACCTGAACCCACGACGAGGCATCCCGATCACCGGATGCCAACCTGTATGGTCTTAGCGGGAATTTCGGTACGAAAAAATGGTATGACGCCGATTCCGCTTCACGCGATGCCACTGCCACTTCCCATGACGATGCTCATGACACTTTCATGACGCTTCCTCCTTATACTTGTACCAGCGAGGGCGAGGTGCATCAGTTGGGTAGTAGTCCCAAACCTTGGCGGCTGAGCCTTGGAGCGAGGAAACGCCCTCGATACAAGATGCATCATCGGGAACGATGACGGCAAGTGATGGCTGCACCTCTCGGTTCTCGCTTGAGAGGGGAAAACCCGAGAGGAGCGAAAAGCCAGAAGAAAGGAGTGGTTCGATGCAAGGCAGTGAAGCACAGATGACCGCACAGCAGCATGCGCAACACATCGAGCAGATGCTTCAGCAGGCCCGGCAAGAATGCCGGGACGATATTGGACGCATCAGCGATCCCAAAGCGCAAGCGCTCTTTGAAACGACGGCTGAAGCTCTTGGCGGCCTGTGCAAGGCCCTCAATGACTACCAGCAGGGCAGTGAAGCGGTCTGGCGGACCGCGAGCCGATGAAGAGCGCACCATGGGAGAACACTCATCAGCACTCCTGGTGAGTATTCTCCCGAACACACCTCCGTGTTCGTCTGAGCGCAAGGCAGTTCGATCCCCCTGGAGTGCCGTGGCGCATCACCTGAGGAGTGGCTCGAAATGCTGCTGGCTGGGCCTTTGAGTGAGGAAATGCCCTCAAAGGGAACAGAAGAGTGACAATTATAAGTAAGGAGCAGGTGTCTCATGGCAAATAACGATGAAAATGTGTTTGCAGCAGAACACCACAAGGAACTGAGTAGACGACGTTTTCTTACAGGGTCGGTACACACCCTTGGCGCGGCCCTGGCTTCCGCTGGTATCTATGAGCTGATCGACACTCTTGTTCAACCACCCGAGCGGGTTGCTTTCGCTGCCACCCAACCCTGGCCGCTAGAACAATATATCATAGAGAACGTTCGGATGATCAAGGACAATGGCTCAGGCATAAACAGCAGCAATGGCACGATTCTGGTCGAGGTACATCCACTGCACAATCATGTAATCACCGCTACATTGAATGTCCCGGCGAATGCTACAGCCTTGCAGGGGGCGCAGCAACACCTGGAGTCCGTCCTGCTGGGCCTGGAACAGAAATTTGCGCCCACTCCCAGTGGATTGGGTATCCTGGTAGCCTGGGGACTCCCCTACTTCCATCATTACATCCCAAGCCTGGGGAAAACTTCTGGGTTTTTCAAGGCTGGGACGCGCTACCCGGCTTATATGCCGGTCGACCTGGTGACATCCAAGCTCGAGGGCCATACCGTGTACGCGGTCCAGGAGGCCATGACGTTCCCCAGCGACCAGCCCCCTGCGGGCGATGGACCGGTTCACCTGGAGCAGAACGATGTGGCCGTGTTACTGCGCAGTGACTCGCTCACGAATGTTATGGAAGCCACCAACACCCTTTTCGGGACGGCAAGCAACCAGGCGGGCAGTCTGTTCAAAGTGACGAGTATGCGCATAGGCTTCGCCGGGGGCGGGTTCTATGGGAAACAGAGCCTGCCGAGCAGGCTGGCGCTGGCGGCGAATCTTCCTGGCGCGAAGTCGATCCCTGTCCATGCTGAGGTCTTCCTCGGCTTCACCACCACCTTGCAGGCGAATATGGGTCCCGGCATCATCGCGAATCTGGAGACCTTACCTGGCGAGACCGATCAGTGGCCCCACGGCTACTTC
>Ga0070707_100006385_pt1 | contig 10963 bp, 6 predicted proteins | sample KBSK5502metaG_FD_65468 | JGI IMG/M metagenome (GOLD analysis project Ga0070707, IMG submission 65468) | Corn, switchgrass and miscanthus rhizosphere microbial communities from Kellogg Biological Station, Michigan, USA - KBS K5-50-2 metaG | ecosystem: Host-associated > Plants > Roots >... | reverse complement strand
GAGTCGGCCGACTGGGCCGCGAGCGAGGCGTTCGCGAGGCAGGCTGGGGTCATCGGCCCGATCTTCAGGTCGAAGGACGCGATGGAAGGCGCGGCGGCCTTCGCGGAGAAACGGCCGCCCGTCTGGCGCGGCGAGTAGGCGGCGGCGTCCGGGCCAGCCTGAGGCGGCGCCTGCACGGCGTCGCCTGCGGATGATCACGCGGGTTTGGTCGCTCTATGGGCAGAAACTGCGTGATCATCAAAGGCGTCCCGGCAAGAGGAGTCGGGCTGGCCTGAGGAGGGCGCGATGACTGGTCACCGGATCAGCGTCGTCGTGCCGTTCTTCAACAACGCGCCCCTGCTCGGTGACTGCCTGGCGTCCATCGCGGCCCAGACCTACCGCGACCTGCAGGTGATCATGGTCGACGACGGCTCGACCGACGGCAGCGCCGCGATCGCGCGTGCTCAGGCGGCGGCAGATCCCAGGTTCGAGCTGGTCAGCCAGCGCAATGGTGGACCCGGGTCGGCCCGCAACCGCGGCGTCGCGGCCGCGACCGGCGAGTTCCTCGCATTCGTCGACGCCGACGACCTGCTGCCGCCCGACGCCTACACCACCATGCTCGCCGTGCTCGACCGGCCCTCAGGTTCGGACTTCGTGTCGGGCGGCGTCCTCCGGCTCAGCGCAGCCGGGCTCGGCATGTCAGGCCTGCATACCAGAGCCATCAAGGCGAGGCGGCTTGAAACGCACATCAGCCGCACGCCAGAGCTGTTCTACGACATCTCGGTCTGGAACAAGCTGTTCCGCCGGTCTTTCTGGGACGCCGCGGGGCTGAAGTTTCCTGAGGGCATGCTCTGGGAGGACCTCGTCGCGATGACGGAAGCGCACGCGCTCGCGCGCTCCGTCGACGTGATCACCGAACCGGTCTACCAGTGGCGGGACAGGGACAAGGGCGCGCCGTCGATCACGCAGTCGCGGACCGACATCGGCAACATCCGGGACCGGCTCACCGCCCTGCACATGATCGACGACTTCCTGCGCAGTCGCGGAACGTCGGCCATGCTCCGCGCCCATCAGCACAAGGCGCTGGTCAACGACCTATGGTTGTACGTGGGCGACCTGCCGGGAACCAGCGCCGGCTATCAGCGCGAGTTCGTGGACCTGACCGCCAAGTACCTGCGCCAGGTGATTCCTGGCGTAACCGATGACCTGCCGACGACCCGCAAGCTGGCCTACTACCTGATCGGGCGCGGCCGCCTAGCCGAGCTCATCGGGTATGCCGGCTGGCTCTCGGCGAACCCGGGCCGGACGCCGCCGATGGTCAGGGTACGCGCCAGGCTCGGGATCTTCGGCAGGTTGCGGGCCGATTTGCCGCTGCGCGGCGACGCGAGTCTCGCGATCCCCGACCGGGTGTTCAAGCCGCAGTGGCGCGAACTCGATCCCTACGTCGGAGTCGACGCTCTGTCCTGGCAGGGCGGCTCGCTGCGGATCGAGGGCTGGGCGTACGTGCCTTCTGTGGATATCGGCCGGCGGCGGTATGCGACCAAGCTCCTGGCTCTGGTCCCGCGCGGGAAGCGCCGCTTGCCGCTTGTCCTGCCGCTGGTGCGGCCTGCCAGGCAGGTCCGCAGGCCCGACGTGACCGCCGCGTCGGGACAGGAACGCTACCGCTACGACTGGGCTGGCTTCCGCTGCGACATTCCCGCCGCGCTGCTCCGGATCGCCGGCCGGTGGCTGACCGGGACCTGGGACTGCGTCGTGCTGGTGCGGGGCCGCGGCGTGTGGCGGGCCGCCAGGCTGCACTCGGCCGGCCCGCCGCCCGATGATCCGGGACCGCGTCGGGTGGCCCCCGGCCTGACGGCAGTCCTGCAATGGACCGGCGGGCGCCTGCAGATCAGGTTCCGGCGGGAAGGCACGAGGCCGGCCGAGGCGCCTGGATCCGCCGCCGCGCCGCGATCTGTCGCGCTTGAGCAGAGCTGGGACAGCGACGCCACACTAATCCTTCGTGGCAGGCTGCCTGATGATCTCGCCGGTGTCATCACCGGAGAATGCCAGGTCGTGCTCCGGCACCTGGACGGCTGGGACGAGCTTGCGATCCCGGCTGCGGTCGCTGGCGGCACGTTCCGCGCCGCCGTTCCGGTCGGCGCTGTCGACGTCTTCGGTGTCAGGCAACCGCTGCGCGACGGACGGTGGGCGATCACTGTGCGCGGCCCGCACGGTCCCGTCGATTGCCGGCTGTCGGCTGTGGACAGCCGGCGGGTCACGATCGGACCGAAGGTCTACCGCTGCGCCGCCGAAGGCGCGGGCTTGCGTCTTGTGGTCGATCCGGTCCTCGGCCTGGTCGAGCGTGGCAGGATCCGACGTCGCCTGCTCCGCGACATCTACTACCGCGTTCAGCGGCTGATGCCGGTGCGCGAGCAGATCTTGTTCAGCAGCTTCCACGGCAAGCAGTGCGGGGACAACCCGCGCGGCATCGCTGATGAGCTTCGGCGCCGCGGCGATACGAGAAAGACCATCTGGGCCATCAACGACCGCTCGGTGGCAGTGCCGGAAGGAGCCGACGCGGTACTGATCGGCACTCGCGCCTACTTCCAGGCGCTGGCCAGGTGCCGATACCTGGTCTACAACGACCATGTGCCCCTTCCGTACCGCAAGCGCGCCGGTCAGCGGCATGTGCAGACCTGGCACGGAACCCCGCTGAAGCGCCTCGGCTTCGACATCACCAATCCAAGTTCAGCCAGTGGCCGGCGGTACCTAGACTTCATGGCCGGTGACGTCGCCCAGTGGGACATGCTGTTGTCGCCGAACCCGTTCAGCACGCCGATCATGCGCGAGGCCTTCCGGTTCAGCGGGGAGATCTGCGAGACCGGCTACCCGCGCAACGACGCGCTCGTAACGTCGTCCGGCGCGCCCGGCCGGGCCAGTGCAGTCGCTGCGATCAGGGAGCGGATCGGACTGCCCGCCGGCCAGAAAGTGGCGATGTACGTGCCGACCTGGCGGGATAACATGCACGACGAGGCGGGCAGGTACCTGCTCGACTTCAGGCTCGATCTCGATGCGGCTGCGCGGCGGCTCGCCGATGAGTGGGTGCTGCTGATCAGGGGGCATCACCTGATGGCGGGCGGCATCTCGGCGGCCGCGGTTCCCGGTTTCACCATCGATGTCACCGGGTATCCGGACATCGGCGATCTGCTGCTCGTCACCGATGCGCTGATCACCGACTACTCATCGGTGGCTTTTGACTTCGCCCCGACGGGCCGCCCGATGCTCTTCTTTACTTACGACCTCGAGCAGTACCGGGACCAGTTGCGCGGTTTCTACTTCGACTTCGAGGCTGAGGCGCCCGGGCCGCTGCTCGCGACCTCGGAGCAGGTGGTGGCCGCGCTCGCCGAAATCGATTCGGTCGCCGCGAAGTACTCGGCCGCACTGGCGGCGTTCACCGCAAGGTTCTGCCCGCTTGACGACGGCAAGGCCTCGGCTCGCGCGTGCGACCGGATATTCGGCAGCTAGGTCCCGGCCAGGATGGATGCTCGAATGCGCGGCTCGCAACGCGAGACGGCGGTGTCCATCGGCCCCGCGCAGGCCGGTTCCGGCGGAGCAGGCGGGGTGCGGCCCGGCACCAGATGGCCGCTTGACTGGCTGGTCGCGGTCATCCCCGCGCTGGCCGAGCTTGCCGTCGGCGGCTACCGGATCGGCGTTCCTTCGCTATGGCGGGACGAAGCGGCGACCATCTCAGGCTCACAGCGCCCGCTCGCCGCGATCGTGGCGATGGCACAGAACCAGGACGCCGTGCACGGGCCCTACTACGTCCTGATGCACGCTGTCATCGCAGCGGGCGGCATCTCGCCGACCACGCTGCGGCTACCCTCTTTGCTCGCGATGTGCGTGGCCGTCGGGCTGACCGCCGCGCTCGGGCGGCGCCTCGCCCAGGCCTCGGGGCTGCCGGGGGCTCCGGGGGCTCCGGGGGCTCCGGGGGCTCCGGGGGCTCCGGGGGCCCGGGCGATCGGGGTGCTCGCCGGGCTGGCCCTGACCGCTGTCCCGCTGACGACCAGGTACGCGCAGGAGGCCAGGCCATACGCCCTGACCACGGTCTTCGCTGTGCTGGCCACGTATGCGCTGGTCCGGGCGGTAGCCAGGCCCCGGCGGCGGTGGTGGGTGCTCTATGCGGCGGCGCTGGCGCTGGCCGGGCTGTTCAGCCTGTTCACCGTGCTCATTGTCGCAGCGCACGCCGCCAGCCTGTGGTGGGCAAGGAGTCAAGCCGGGTGCGGCGAGGTCGGCGGCCAGATCATGCGGTGCTGGCTGACGGCGTGCCTCGTGACCGCAGTCCTGCTCGCGCCGATCGCCTACCTCAGCGCGGGCCAGTCCGCCCAGCTGAACTGGGTGCGCCGCCCGGACTTGTCGAGCGCGGCGACGCTGCTGCGCGAATTCGCCGGCGCCACGCCGCTAATTCCTGTGATCTCAGTGCTCGCGTTGCTCGGCTGTGTCGCGGCGAACGGGATCCGGCATCGAGGCAGCATTACGCTCGTCGGCATCGCGCTGCCCTGGCTCGTTCTGCCACCTGTCGTGCTCATCGCGGTCTCGCTCATCCATCCCGTCTATGTCGAACGGTACGTGCTGTTTTGCCTGCCCCCGCTCGCCCTGCTGACGTCGGCAGGGCTGGTCTGGCTCGCCACGGTGACCAGGCGAGCGCTCTCCGGCCGCCATCTTGGCCCGCGGCTCGCAGCCGTCCTGGCCGTTGTCCCTTCCGCGGTTCTTGCGCTGGTCGTCGCTGGTGTAGTGATCGGCCCGCAACGGGAGATCCGGCAGGTAACCGCCCGCGCGGACGACCTGCGCGCCGTCGCGAGCCTCATCGCCAGGCGTGAGCGGCCCGGGGATGCGATCTTGTACCTGCCGCGCGATGCCGAACTCGTGGGCGTGGCTTACCCGGCTCCGTTCCGGCGGCTGCGCGATATCGGGCAGGCTGAATCGCCGGTCGCCTCGGCGACGTTGCGCGGGCTGCCAGCCTCCCCTCGCATGGTCGCGGCCAGACTGGCGACCGTCAGGCGGGTGTGGATCGTCCAGTGGGCGCATCCGCTTTCGCCGTCAAGCGCCGCGCCAGCCCCGCTGACCAGGCTGCTGCACGGGCTGCACCTGATCGGCCAACGGCAGGTCCAGTCGGTGGTACTCCGCCTGTTCGCGGTCCGGTCGCGCTGAGCGTGACAGTGCCCCGCCGCCTCAGTAGCGGAGGCGGCGGGGCACCGTGCGGGACCGGCTGGCCGCAACGGGGGCTACGGCCAGCCGGAGTCGTCGGCCGGGGGTTGCCGGGTCATGCTGCCCGGCGGGGGTGCGCCGGGGTGGTGCTGCCCGGCGGGGTGCGCCGGGGTGGTGCTGCCCGGCGGAGGTGCGCCGGGGTGGTGCTGCCCGGCCGGGGGTTTGCCGGGATCCTGGCAGGGGCTGCCAGGCGTGCCTGGCCCGGCTGGGGGCTGGCCGGGCGCAGGTGCGGAGGTGCGGAGGTGCGGGGGGCCACGGGGGCCTGGGGGCCCCGGTAACGCGGGGGTCAGCAAGGGCCGCAACCGGCAATCGCGCTCGCCGGGCCAGCTGATGCCGGGCCAACTGTTGCCCGGCCAGCGTCGGCTGGGCCGACTAGTGCCGGAATTCGGCCGGCTGTTGCAGGTGCCGAGGTTACTCCGGTGGTCACGGTGCTCATCTGCGGTTGCTCCCTTGTGGTCGGTCACTACTCAGACGCGGCAGATCCTCGTTCGGACTCGTGATCTGCGTTACACTGCGCGTACACATGTTCACTCAGACGCCACCGAGGAGAACGATGGCCTCAGCGGCGTCTGGATGGACATCCTCGGGCAGGACCGGCGGCCGCTTGTCGCCTCCGGTGCGGCACTGGCGCTAGCGAACGCGACAGCCTACTCGAGCATCGTCATCGACCCCGTGGTGATCGCCTTCGCCTTCCTCGTCTGGCTGCCCAGGGTCAGCGCCCGCCACACCGGCTACTGGGCGGTGTGGTTCGGCGCGGTATGGCTGGCGTTCTTCAGCCTGCTGATGACCGTGTCGGGCTCCTGGGCTGGCCTCGCTTTCACGGTCTTGAATCGGAAGCTCAACGACTACGAGATGCCCATCGTCATCCTGGGCGACATCGCGAGGTCCGCAGGGTTCATCATCGTGATCGCTCTGATCGGAGTCGCCGTCGCAATCAGAACCGAGGAGCGATCGCGGCGCGGCCTGCTGGTCCTGGTGGGCGCCGCTGCCCTGTTCGTACCTGCGGCCCAGCTCCATTTCCAGACGTCCTGGGCTCTGGACAAGCATCTGGCCTTCGGCGTCTGGTTCGCGTCGATGGCGGCTGGCTACGGTTGCTTGATGGCTCGCCGGTGGCTCGCCAGGGCGGTCAAGATCCAGCCGGGCGTCGTCGCGAGCGCCGGGGGGTCGCCCTGTTCGGCGTTCTGGCATTCGACTGGCTGCTGGCGTCGGACACCCTTCACGAGTGGCCCAACGCGACCTCGTTCACCGCTGCCTTCAGGCAAGCTGCGGCACGCACAGACGGCCCGATCTTCGCCTCGTCGCAGAAACGCGTAGCGGAGTACTACAGCGAGCAGGGGCGCAGCCGTGGGTCCCTATGACAGCTCCGACCTGAACGGCATCTACGCGATCTGGCGGCTCGCTCCGGCTGCCTGACGGCAACGTCCCTGGCTGGCATCTCAACCGAAGCGCCGGTCAGGCCATCGCGGTCGCCGACCTGCCCTGCGGCCCGTAACCGGCGAGCGCGCAGCGCAGGCGTTCGCGCCCCCGGTGCAGCCGGGACATCACGGTGCCGATCGGGGTGCCCATGATCCTGGCAACCTCGCGGTACGGGTACCCCTCGATGTCGGCCAGGTAGACCGCCGTGCGGAAATCCTGGGGCAGGTCACGCAGCGCGCGCAGCACCTCGGAGTCAGCAAGCCGGTCCAGCGCCTCAGTCTCAGCGGACGGAGCGGCCAGAGCGTAACTGTCTGTGCCTGCGTGCCAGTCGTCGCGTTCCTGGCTGGATGCCATGGTGGGTTCGCGCTTCTTCTTGCGGTAGGAGTTGATGAACGTGTTGGCCAGGATCTTGTGCAGCCAGGCACGCAGGTTTGTTCCCGGCGTGAACTGGTCGAACGCGGTGTAAGCCTTGGTGACAGTCTCCTGGACCAGGTCCTCGGCGTCGCTGGCGTTCTTGGTCATCGCGAGCGCAGCGCCATACAGCTGATCCAGGTAGGGGAGCACCTGCTGCTCGAACCCGGACCTCGACGCCCGGTTCTGCCGTGACTGCGGTGCGGGGGCCATCGCATCCTTACCTTGCTGGCTGCCGGTTTTCGATCCGGACGCCGGAGAAAGCATCCGGGCTCGCGGCCGGTCTCGACGATCGGCCAGTCCCTAGGCCGGCCGCTTCGGTGATTACGTTAAGCAACGAAGATATCACGGTGTCGTCCCGATATCGCAAAGCCCGCACGTCGCCCAGAGCTCGGACACTCCGGCACGGGATCAGATCCAGCTATGGAACCACATTCGCTGGAACCACGCGGAATACGACATCACCTGGGCGGCGAGCACTGGATACAAATAGGCGAAGCTAGCCAGCGTCACCAACAGGTACCCGCCGGCCACGACTGCCCCGGTGGCCCGCCGGCCCGCCGGGGCAGCGGCAGGGCCGATGATCAGCCCTAGACACAGGGTGATCGCCATGACCAGGTACGGCAGGAAGACGATGGCGTAGAAGTAGTATTCGGTCCGCTGGTCATGCCAGGCGAACCAGAACCATGGCAGCCAGCCGGCCGCCACGCCGACCAGAATGCCGCCGGCCCGCCAGTCCCTGCGGCTGGCCCACCAGGCCGCGCAGAAGATCAGCGCCAGGATGGAGGCCCACCAGATGGCGGGCGTGCCGACGGCGAGCACCTCTTGCTCGGTTGACCCCGCCGTTCCGCACTTGTTCGGCCCTGGCGGCAGGCAGTTGGAGAACATCGAGACCGGCCTGCCGAGAATGATCCAAGTCCACGGGTACGACGTGTAGTTGCCGTGATCATGCAGGCCGAGGCCGAAGCCGAGCATGGACTTCTGGTACTGGTACCAGGAATCCAGCGTCGACCAGATCGGAGTGTGATTGCCGACCGTCGCGGCCCAATTCCTGTCGTAGCCCTGGCTGCTCGCGAACCAGCCGCTCCACGAGGCCAGATATGCGACGAAGGGCACCACGCCGAAGGAAACGGGAAGCCACTTCAGGTCGCTGCGCAGCACACCGGCGAGCCGGTCGCGGTAGCCGAGCGCACGGCGGGCGCCGAGGTCCCACGCGATCGCCAGGCCGCCGAACGCGAACAGGTACCAGAATCCGTTCCACTTGGTCGCGCAGGCGAAGCCAAGGAAGAGCCCGGCAAGGACCCGCCGCCACCGGATCCCCAGCTTTGGCCCGCCGCCCGAGAGCTCGTCGGGCGAGGTGTGCTCGGTCAGGGCGGCGAGCCGGGCCCGCGAGGCGTCCCGGTCGAGCACCACCATGCCGAACGCGGCGAGCACCCAGAACATGACGAGGAGGTCCAGGATCGCTGTCCTGCTCAGCACGAGCTCCAGGCCATCGAGCGCCATCAGCAGGCCGGCCACGCAGCCAAGCAGTGTCGACCGCGTCATCCGGCGGGTGATCCTGGCGACCATCAGGATCGAGACTGTCCCGACGAGCGCCACCGTGAACCGCCAGCCAAACGGCGTCAGGCCGAACAGCCACTCGCCGACCGCGATCATCACCTTGCCGAGCGGCGGGTGCGCCACGTATTCGGCCGGCGAGGTGAGGATGTGCGTGCTGCCGCTGACCAGCAGTGCGTTGACGTTCTTCGGGTGATTGAACTCCACGCCGTGCCGCAGGATCGACCACGCATCCGGCACGTAGTAGGTCTCGTCGAAGACCACCGCATGCGGAACGCCGAGCCGGTAAAAACGCAGGAACCCCCCGAAAACCGTCACCAGCAGCGGCGCGGCCCAGGCCCACCATGTGGCCGACGGCATCTGCGGCACCATCCGGTCGCGCAGGTTCGGTGACGGCTCGCCGGCCGGCGCACCGGCCTTGTCGAGCGACCTCGCGTAATCAGAAGCTCTCATCGCAAGCCATCGTAGGACGGCGGGGTATTAGCGTGGGCCGCGATGATCACCGGAATGCAGCAAGAGGACGATCCGGACCCGCCGGGGACGCCGGGCAGGCTGATCCTGGCGGCTGCGCCGATTGGCACGCCGCAGGACGCGTCCTTCAGACTGGCGGCTGCCCTGTATGCCGCCCCGCTGATCGCCGCTGAGGACACGCGTCGGCTGCGCCGCCTTGCCCGCTCCCTCGGCATCAGCCTGACCGGCAGGATCATCTCGTACTACGAAGATGTCGAGACCGCCCGGGGCCCGATGCTGCTCGGCGCGCTCGCGGGCGGGCAGGACGTCCTGCTCGTCACCGACGCCGGCATGCCGGGCATCAGTGATCCCGGCTACCGGCTGGTCAGGGACGCTCTCGGCGCCGGGATCACCGTGACGGTGCTGCCCGGCCCGTCCGCGGTCACGGCCGCCGTCGCCGTCTCCGGCCTACCCACCGACAGGTTCTGTTTCGAGGGGTTCGTGCCGCGCAAGGCCGGCGAGCGGGCCCGCAGGCTGGCCGCCCTGCGGGATGAACGCCGGACCATGGTGTTCTTCGAGTCACCGCGGCGGCTGGGCAAGACACTGGCCGACATGGCGGCCGCATTCGGCCCCAGCCGGCGGGCGGCGGTCTGCCGCGAGCTCACCAAGACGCACGAAGAGATCCGGCGCGGCAGCCTCGCGGAACTGGAGCAGTGGGCGTCCCAGGGCGTCCTCGGCGAGATCACCCTGGTAATCGCAGGTGCCTCAGGCGCCACGGGAGCCCTCGCCCGGGACGCTGGCCACGCGTCGGACGCCGCGGCGAGAGTGGCTGCGGCCGAGCAGGCCGGCAGTACCCGGAAAGAGGCGATAACACTCGTTGCAGGCGAACTCGGGCTACCCAGGCGGGAGGTCTACGACGCTGTAGTACGGGCCAAGCCGCGCTGACACTCGCCGCGCACCGGTTAGGGGCTCTATCCAGGACGCCTCTCAGAATCTGGTCTCTTGTCGAGCGCATTTGCTGACAGGCGACCAGATTCTGAAAATCGACCAGCAGCCGCGTCCGCCAAGACCCACTGGGCACGCCCTACGCTAGAGACCATGTCCCCTCGTAACGGTCGTCACATCCTGGCCGCCCCGGCCTGGCCGTATGCCAACGGGCCACGGCACATCGGGCACGTGTCCGGCTTCGGGCTGCCCTGCGACATGTTCAGCAGGTACCACCGGATGGCCGGCGACAAGGTGCTGATGGTCAGCGGCACCGACGAGCACGGCACGCCAATCCAGGTCCAGGCCGACGCCGAGGGCGTGACGGCCCGAGAACTGGCCGACCGCTACAACCGGGTGATCGCCGAGGACCTGACCGGGCTCGGCATGTCGTACGACCTGTTCACCAGGACCACCACGCTGAACCACTACAGGGTCGTCCAGGAGATCTTCAAAGGGCTGTACGACAACGGCTACATCTTCGCCAAGACCACGCTCGGGGCTGTCTCGCCATCAACCGGCCGCACCCTGCCCGACCGCTACATCGAGGGAACGTGCCCGATCTGCGGTTACGACGCGGCCCGCGGCGACCAATGCGACAATTGCCAGAACCAACTCGACCCCGTCGACCTGATTAACCCTCGCTCGAGGATCAACGGCGAGCGTCCAGTTTTCACCGAAACTGAGCAGTTCTTTCTTGACCTTCCTGCCTTCGCCGACGTGCTGGGCACCTGGCTGCAGTCCAAGAGCGGCCAGTGGCGGCCCAACGTGCTGAAGTTCTCGCTGAACCTGCTTGGTGATCTGCAGCCCCGCGCGATCACCAGGGACCTGGACTGGGGGGTACCGATCCCGCTCGACGGTTGGCGGGACCGGCCGGACAAGCGGATCTACGTCTGGTTCGACGCGGTGATCGGATATCTGT
>Ga0070707_100006384_pt1 | contig 10963 bp, 13 predicted proteins | sample KBSK5502metaG_FD_65468 | JGI IMG/M metagenome (GOLD analysis project Ga0070707, IMG submission 65468) | Corn, switchgrass and miscanthus rhizosphere microbial communities from Kellogg Biological Station, Michigan, USA - KBS K5-50-2 metaG | ecosystem: Host-associated > Plants > Roots >... | reverse complement strand
GGCTTGGAGGAGATGGTGCTGTTGAACCGGTCGCGATTGTCGGTTCAGCCGGTTCGCGACGACGAGTGGGAGATTATTGTGCACCTGGCGGAGCAGTTGTGAGCACGACGGCGGGGGACATCCGGCTCGTCTCGTTCAGCCACGGCGCGGGATGTGGATGCAAGCTGGGCCCGACCGATCTGAACGACGTGCTGCAGGCGCTGAGCCCGCAGCTTCCGGTCGACCACCGGCTGCTCGTCGGATCGGAAACCGGCGACGATGCGGCGGTCTACAAGCTTGACGATGACACGGCGCTCGTGTTCACGACCGACTTCTTCACGCCGATCGTCGACGACGCGTACGACTGGGGACGGATCGCAGCCGCAAACGCGCTGAGCGATGTCTACGCGATGGGCGGCCGCCCCCTGCTGTGTTTGAACCTGGTGGGATGGCCACGCGAGGCGTTGCCACTCGACCTGCTCGGGCGCGTCCTCGAGGGCGGGCTTGCCGTCGCGCGCGATGCAGGCGCGATCGTCGCCGGTGGGCACACCATCGACGATCCCGAGCCGAAGTACGGCATGGCCGTCGTCGGCCTCGCCGACCCGAAGCGCATCGTCACGAATGCGGCGGCACGCGCGGGCGACGTGCTTGTGCTGACGAAGCCGCTCGGGCTCGGCGTGATCTCCACCGCGATCAAGAACCAGAAGGCGCCTGCGGATGTGGTTGCGCGCGCGATCGAAACGATGACGACGCTCAACGCGGCGGCGTCGCAGGCGATGCTTGCAGTGGGGGTGCGCGCGGCGACCGACGTCACGGGGTTCGGATTCCTGGGGCATCTGCATCGGATGCTTGCAGCCTCGGGCGTGAGCGCAACGGTTCGCGCGTCGGCGGTTCCCGTTCTGGAGGGCGCGCGCGAGCTGGCCCAAGCCGGACAGATCCCGGGCGGCAGCAAGCGCAACCGTCGCTACGTCGAGCCGTCGGTACGCTTCGCAGAAGACGTCGATGAGGTGACGCGCGCGCTCCTGGCAGACGCGCAGACCTCCGGCGGGATGCTGATCGCGTGTCCGCCCGAGGAGCATGGCTCGTTGCGCGCGGAGCTCGCGGCGCGCACAGTCCCGTTCCACGAGGTCGGCGTCGTCACCGAAGGCCGCGCCGGGGAGATCGCGATCGAGGCCTAAGCGGGTCCGCTGAAGCCCTTGCTATCCTGCCCGCGTTCCCATCTCGGAGGCTTGAGTGTCGGAGTTTCGCATCCCGGAACCGGTCGCGCGCGCGATGATCGAGCACGCCCAGGCCGAGTATCCGAAGGAGTGTTGCGGCTTCTTGGTGGGGCCTCCGGGGGACGCCCGCGAGCAGGTCAAGCTGACCAACATCGACCCCGATCCGGTGATGCGCTACGAAGCCGATCCGAAGGAGATGAAGCGCGTCTACGACGAGCTCTTCGACCGGGACTGGGAGGTCGTGAGCATCTACCACTCTCACACGCACACGCCGGCATACCCGTCGCCGACCGACGTGAAGCTGGCGCGTGACCCGAATGCCGTCTACGCCCTCGTGTCGCTCCAAGACCGCGCGCGCCCCGAGATCCGCGCGTTCCGGATCCTCGAGGGAAGGATCGACGAGCTCGGCGTCGTTTCGGAAGAGAAAGCGAGCTGAGGAGAACGATGGCCGTCGAAGTACGGATGCCGACGATCTTGCGGAAGTACACCGCGGGCGAGAAAGCTGTCCACGGGTCCGGGTCGACGGTGCGTGAGGTCATCGAGGATCTCGAGCAGAAGCACCCGGGCGTCCGAGGCGCGGTCGTTACGGATGGCGGCGAGCTTCACCGCTTCATCAACATGTACTTGAACGACGAGGACATCCGCTTCCTCGGATCGCTCGAGACGCCGGTCTCGGACGGCGACGTGATCTCCATCCTTCCGGCGGTCGCCGGCGGCTAGGCCCGTGCGCGCGGACGACATCCTCGGGGCGATCGGCAACACGCCCTTGGTCGGCTTGCCGACGTTCGCCCCGAACCCCGACGTGAAGATCTTCGCGAAGCTCGAAGGTCACAACCCGACGGGTTCGATGAAGGACCGCATCGCGCTGCGGATGATCCAAGAGGCGGAAACATCGGGCGCGCTGACGCACGACAAGATCGTGCTCGAGCCGACGTCGGGGAACACCGGCATCTCGCTTTCGATGATCTGTCGTCGCAAGGGCTACCGCCTCGTGTGTGTGATGCCGGAAAACGTGAGTGCCGAGCGCGTGCAGCTGCTCGAGATGTTCGGGACCGAGATCGTGAACTCGCCGGGCAATCAAGGGTCGAACGGCGCGGTCGCGCTCGCGAAAGAGATGGCTGCCGACACGAAGTACTTCATGCCGTACCAATACGGGAACGAGGCCAATCCGCGCGCGCACTACGAGGGAACCGCGGCCGAGATCGTGCGCGAGTGCCCGGAGGTCGACGCCTTTGTCGCCGGCCTCGGCACCGGGGGCACATTGATGGGGTGTGGCCGTCGTATCCGCGAGCACAACCCGAACGCACAGATCGTGGCCGCCGAACCGGAGTACGGCGAGCTCGTCTACGGGCTGCGCAACCTCGACGAAGGCTTCATCCCCGAGATCATCGATCTCGGTGTGCTGACCGGACGCATCAAGGTGGGCACCGTCGACGCGTTGCGGCGGACGAGGCAGCTCGCGGAGCAGGAGGGGATCTTCGCCGGCATCTCGAGCGGCGCCGCCCTGCACGTCGCCCTCCGCGTCGCCGACCGGCTCGCGAAAGGGACGATCGTCGTGTTGCTGCCGGACGGCGGATGGAAGTATCTCTCGACCGGCGCGTACGGCGGCGACTTCGACGCAGCGGTCAAGCGCCTCGAAGGCATGCTCTGGGCGTAAGAACGCGCCCGTATACTGCGAAGGCATGGACGATAGGCCTATCGGCGTTTTCGACTCCGGTCTCGGCGGACTGACCGTCGCGCGCGCGCTGCTCGACTACCTCCCCGGCGAATCGATCATCTATTACGGCGACACGGCGCGCGGTCCCTACGGGCCGCTCGAGCGCGACGAAGTTCGCGGGTATGTGGACGACGTGGCAGGGCTGCTCGTCAATGAAGGTGTGAAGATGTTGGTGGTCGCATGCAACTCCGCGTCAAGCGCGGGGCTTGATCACGTCCGCGACGCGTACCCGGACATCGCGCTCGTCGAAGTGATCGAACCGGCCGTTCGAGCAGCCGTCAAGGCGACGCGCAACCGCCGGATCGGCGTGATCGGAACTGCGCTGACTATCGCCTCGGGGTCGTACGTGCGCGCGATCGCGATGACGCGCGAGAACGTCGAGCTTTTCCAGCAGGCATGCCCCCGCTTCGTGGAACTGGTTGAGCGGGGCGAGACGGCCGGCCCCGAGGTGCAACGGATCGCAGAGGAGTACCTCGGGCCGTTGATCGAAAGCGACGTCGACACGCTCATCCTCGGTTGCACGCACTACCCCTTGCTCCGTGGTGTGATCCAGTACGTGATGGGCCGCGACGTGGTGCTCATCGAAAGCGACAAGGAGTGCGCCATCGACGTTTTCAGCGAGCTCACGCGGCGCGAGATGTTCCGCCCGCGCGACCTCCCGCCGCAGCATCGGTTCCTGTCGAGCGGCGACGCCAAGCAGTTCGAAGAGCTCGGGCACCGGTTCCTCGGGCCGGAGATCACGAAGGTCGAGGAGCAGCCGTGGAGTTGACGGTCCTCGGTGCAGACGGAACGTACCCGCGCGCGCACAGCGCTTGCAGCGGGTTCCTGCTGCAACACGACGGCTTCACGCTGTGGATGGACGCGGGAAACGGAACCCTCAGCTTCCTGCAAGAACATCTCGACATGAACGACGTCGACGCGATCTTCCTGTCGCACGCGCACGTCGACCACTGCGCCGACGTCTATCCGTTCTTCTACCAAACACTGAACACGCGCAAGAAGGTCCCGGTGTACGCGGCCACGTGCGTCCAGGCGAACATGACGCCACTGATCGGCGACGACTCCAAGCGGGAGTTCGGTGAACTCTTCGAGTGGCACGCGCTCGGATCCGGCGACACAGACGAAGCCGGGCCGTTCCGTTTCGAGGTCTTCGACGCGGCGCACTCGATCGAGAACGCGACGGTTCGCGTGAGTGCCGGCGGACGCACGCTGTGCTATTCGGGCGACACGGGCCCGAACCCGGACCTCGCGAAAGCGGCGCGCGGTGCCGACCTGTTCCTGTGCGAGGCCTCGTGGCTGGAAAGAGACGAAGGCTTGATGGCACCGATCCACCTACGCGCGACGCAAGCCGGCGAAGCGGCGCGTGACGCAGGTGTCGAGCGTCTGATGCTCACGCACATCTGGCCGCGGAACCCGCTCGATGAGGTCCGTGAAGAAGCGTCGAGTACGTTCGACGGTTCGATCGAGTTCGCGCGCGAGATAGAGAAGACGAACGTATGAAGCGCGCCGACGGCAGAAGGCCGTCCGATCTGCGTCCGGTCAAGATGACGCGCGCGTTCCAGCCGAACCCGGAAGGATCGTGCTTGATCGAGGTGGGGCAGACGCGTGTCGTGTGCGCCGCGACCGTGGAGTCCGGCGTGCCGCAGTTCCTGCGCGGATCCGGCCGCGGGTGGGTCACGGCGGAGTACAGCATGCTCCCGCGCGCGACCGTTGAACGGACGACCCGCGAGGTGAAATCCGGGCGCCCGTCGGGGCGCACGCAAGAGATCCAGCGTCTGATCGGTCGCTCGCTGCGCGCGGTGACCGACCTCACGCTGCTCGGCGAACGCAGCATCACGATCGACTGCGACGTGCTTGTTGCGGACGGCGGCACGCGCACCGCGTCGATCACAGGGGCATATATCGCGCTTGCCGATGCGATCGCGTCGCTGATGTCGCTGGGCGAGCTGCCCGTGACGCCGCTCATCAGTGAGGTTGCGGCGATCAGCGTCGGCGTGCTCGAGGACGCGCCCGTGCTCGACCTCGATTACTCGGAGGACGTCGCGGTCGAAGTGGACATGAACGTCGTCATGACCGGCAAGGGCGGGTTGGTCGAGGTGCAAGGCACGGCCGAAGGTGAGCCCTTCGACCGGCCGCTGCTCGACGGGATGCTGGATCTCGCCGCGTCCGGGATCGAGCAGCTGATCGCGATGCAGCGCGCCGTCCTGGCCGAGTGAGGCGAGTGCGCGTCGCGCTCGCGACGATGAACCCGGGGAAAGTGCGGGAGATCGCGCAGATCCTCGTGGAGGCGCCGATCGAGCTGACCGGCCCCGACCCCGCGTGGATCCCACCGCCGGAAGACGATCCGACCTACCGCGAGAACGCGCTGATGAAGGCGCGCTCGCTTGCTTCCTTGTCTTCGCTTCCGGTCATTGCAGACGACTCTGGGATCGAGGTAGACGCGCTCGACGGTGCACCCGGTCCGCGTTCCGCGCGGTACGCGGGCGAAGGCGCGAGCGACGAAGAGAATCTGCGTAAGTTGATCGAGGTCGTCCGGCGTACACCCGAGCGCGCGCGCGGCGCACGCTACCGCTGCGTCGCTGTGTTGGTGACGCCTGCGGGGGAGGAGCACGTTGCCGAGGCGACCGTCGAAGGAACGCTGATCACCGAGCCCCGCGGGTCCGGCGGGTTCGGCTACGACCCGATCTTCGTGCCGATCGGTGATGCACGAACGATGGCCGAGCTGGCGCCGGAAGAGAAGGATCGGATCAGCCACCGCGGCAAAGCATTCGGTGCGCTGATACCCGCGCTCCGGACCCTGGCCGGCTAGAGGTACATGTACCCGGCGATCTTGTTTATCACGACGGGATGCTGCCGGCCGCTCGTGTACGCGGTCACGAAAGGCTTCGCCCAAGTGAATGCTTCGTTGACGGTCACCTTGCCGTCTTGGTTCGCGTCGGCTCGCTTCCCGTAGATCCCGAGGTTGATCTCCCACCACGTGAAGACCGAGTGCTTCGAGAAGGGATCCTCGTACGAAAACTCGCTCACCGTGGATGAGTAGGTCAGGATGCGCCCCGGCTTCACCATGCCGGCGTCGGCGAAGCCGGCGGCACGGCACGTCGAGATGTCGATCCACATGTGGTAGGCGACGACTCGATTCATCTCATGGCCTAGGACCCCATCAAGGATGTAGTGGTTGTCGGCACCCCAGATCTCAACGTCGCGCGTCTCGTTATCGCCGTCGGCAAGGGTGCGGGTGTAGTTCTCATGACCCGAGTAGTGGAACACAACGACCGAGTCGGCCTTGCCCTTATACGAGAGCCATCGGATGCCCTGGATGATGTGATCGGCCGTCGCGTCGCGATCGAGCATGAGGATGATGTGGTCGCTCCGCCACCCGAGCCTCAGGAGCGTCGATTGGAATCCCTGTGCGTCTTGCCGCGCACCGATATTGTCGACGGTGGGGGCTGCATAGTCGTTGATCCCGATGAGCAGCGCCCACTTGCGCCCTGCCGTCGTGCCGTCTTCGCGCGCCGCCGCTTGGACCGGGTACTTGCTGATGATCCAGGAGTAGCTTGCGCGCGCGGGGGCGATGCCGACCCATGTCGAGGCGAGCGCCAACGCGACGACGATCCCTATCGAGCGGCCCGGCCTGCGGCGCATGATCCCCCCTCTGGGTCAGCGTAGTGAGAGGGCGCGCGCGCGAACATCGGCAGATGTGGCTAGTCCGTGATCTATAGCGGGCGAGATGGGATAGTTCTTGCGAGCCCAACGCGGGTGAGTGCGAGAGGGGAGACTTGAACTCCCACGGGTTGCCCCACAGGATCCTAAATCCTGCGCGTCTGCCTATTCCGCCACTCTCGCGCGCGACAACGGTAACACCGGAGAAGAAGAGAGGGAGCGCTTCGCGCTCCCTCTCACGGATCGTGGGCCGCCAGGGACTCGAACCCCGAACCTTGGCGTTAAGAGCGCCCTGCTCTAGCCAGTTGAGCTAGCGGCCCCAAGAGGAGCGGATTATAGGTCACGAGTGTTGCCGAGTGCGAGGCATTGCTTTGTATCCCTCAATCCACCCCATGACTTTCTGGAACGCCTCTCCACTTCGGCAGACTCGGATCGAGATAGTTCCGTTGTAGAGGATGTTCTTGCGGTGGCCCGTTCCCTCACGCTTGAAGAAGGCTTTGCGAAATTGGCCTACCTCAATCCCAAGCGTGTTTGCCCAATACTCCTTTCTCTCCAGTTCATCCTGACCGCTGTGTAGGTGCAGCTGCGGGTTGATCCGCGATCGGTCGATTCCAAGGAAACGCTCGAGCCAAGCAAGAAAAAGGATGATCATCGCCGGATCGGAGTTCGAGAACTGCAGCTCCTTCGCTCGCTTCGTCCCCTCGGCCCAGTACGCCACTACGCCAGCGCACCAGAACGCATCTGTAGCAAGCGATGAAACCTCGGCCCTAGCCACGGCTCGAATCGATTCAGCTATGGCTAGGGCCTCCTTCCTACGGCGCGCGCCAAGTGCTCGAACCGAGTCGAGGCGCGGTCGCTTCATGGCGAGGCGGAGTCTGAGCTCCTCGTCGAGCATGATGTCCCGGCACCACTGCGACAAAGTCCCGGTAGCAACCGGGATGACGGGGCGAATCTCGCTGTACGAGAGTCCGAGGCGTCGCAAAGCTTGTCCCAGCTCGCGCCGCTCCCATCGCTTCAGCTCAGTCCAGCGCGTCGCGCGCGCAACCAGCTCCGACGGTACCTGGGGAAGGTCGTCGATGACGACCATGTGCGAATGGTAGATGAGGGGTATGACACGATCCTTTGGGGTGGCGTAGGGGACTTGAACCCCCGGCCTTCGGGACCACAACCCGACGCTCTAACCAGGCTGAGCTAACGCCACCACGAGCAGCGACGAAGTTTATCAGCGCCGACTCTCGCACCGTTCCAGAAAAGAGCGCCCGGAGGGACTCGAACCCCCGACCCGCTGCTTAGAAGGCAGCTGCTCTATCCACCTGAGCTACGGGCGCGCGCAAACCAAAGTTTATCAGTGAGGCTTTTGGTGCCCGGCCTCTTATGTTCGCGCGGCTCTTCGAACCCAGAGTGCGATCGCGGCGCCGAGCGCCACGAGCACGTATCCCACCGGATGCCCGCCGGCGCCACTTGCCGGCAGCAGAGGAACCCTGTTCGGCGACGTCTTGACTCCGCTGCGCGCCGCCAGTCGCTTGGCCGCTTCCACGCTGCTCGTCGGTTCGACGGTGGGCGTGACCGTGACGGCGACGGAGGAAGAAGGAGCGGGGCCCGCAGCGGTCGGCGTCTTCGTGGTCGTGTCGCTCTTCACGAACACGGTGACGAGACCCGCGCCCAAGACGAACACGATCATCGTCGCCAGGAGCCTGTGGAAGCCTTTCAGGTCCGCCCCCCTTGAATCACAACGCTGCAATTCTACTCAACCCTGGGGGAAGGACGGTCAACTCAGAGCGGGTGACGGGAATCGAACCCGCACCACGAGCTTGGAAGGCTCGAGCTCTACCATTGAGCTACACCCGCGCGGTCCGCCGCCATTCTAAACGCCCGGCCGCTTAGGCTTTGCGGTACAAGCCGATCAGGTGCACGCGCGCGCCCGACATCCCCGGCAGGTCGAAGATGCGCTCCAGTGCTGCCCACGCTCGGAAGGAGCGCGCGCCTACCGCCAAGTAGGTCGGGTCGCCGTTGAGCACAAGCTGCTCGCGATAGAAGCCGGCCTCACCCATGATCCGATCCACGGTCCGCGGCGTGTTGATGCGGTACCGGACGGGGTATGTGTCGCGGACGTCGCGGCGCTGGACCCGGCGCATGATCGCCGGGTGAAGCCGGTTCGGGATCGCGCGGATGACCCACGTCACGGGGTTGCGTCCGTTCGGCGTGACGAAGGCGAACGCGCCCCCGGGCCGAAGGACGCGCGCGATCTCACCCATAAATGCGCGCGGCGCGTCAACGTGCTCGAGCACCCACGCGCTGCAGATCAGGTCGAACGAAGCATCGGGGAACGGCAGTCGCTCGCCGCGCGCGGCTGCTCGGAAGGTCAAAGAATCATGGTGGGCGATCGCCGCTGTGTCCGGGTCGACCCCGAACAAGGACAGGGTGCCCGGCGCGTCGTCCAACGGGAAGTCCTTCCGGCCGGCGCCGACGTCGAGCACCCGGCCCGAAGACGGCGCAGCCGCGCGCACGATCTCTCGGAACACGGTCGCGGCGGGCTGCCATCCGGGGCGCATGCGACGGTATCGCCGCCGTAGCTCACCCTGGACGCTGCCCGACGGCATGCTCGACTTCATGTCCGTCCTTCCATTATCGAGCAGCCGGTCGGGGCGGCCGGATTCGAACCGGCGACCTCCTGCTCCCAAAGCAGGCGCGCTAACCAAGCTGCGCTACGCCCCGCGAGCGACAAGCATAGCCTCCGGCGATGCCCTACCCGCGCGGCTATAATCCGCGGTTCTCACCATGAAGACCTCCCTTACCCGCGATAGCGCTTCCAAGGTGCGCGTTCAGGTCGAAGCGACCTCAGAAGAGGTCGAGCCGGCCGTCGAGCGCGCTGTGCGTTCGCTGTCGAACCAAGTCAAGGTTCCCGGCTTCCGCAAAGGCCACGTCCCGCGCAAGGTTCTCGAGACACGGCTTGGTGCAGATGCGTTGCGCGACGCCGTGTTGCGCGAAGCCATCCCTGAGCTGCTGCAGAAGGCGACGGACGAAGAGACGCTCGCGCCGATCGCACCGCCGCAGGTCGAGGTGACGACGTACGACCTCGGCAAGGAGCTCACGTTCGAAGCGACGATCGAAGTGCGCCCGGAGATCGAGCTGCCGGACTTCGCGATGCTGTCGACGACGCGGCCGTCGACCAAAGCAACGCCGGAAGAGATCGACGATCAGTTGCAGCGCATGCAGGATCGCTTCTCGACGCTGGAGACGATCCAGCGTCCCGCGCGCGTGGGCGACTATCTGCTCGTCGACATCCACACGACGCTGCACGGCGCCGAGATAGCGGAGCTCTCTGGGAACGATCAGCTCTACGAGCTCGGGACCGCGTGGCCGGTGAAGGAGCTCGACGACGAGCTCACCGGAAAGCGGACCGGCGACATCGTCAAATTCAACGCCACGATCCCCGATGCGCTCGGCGGAGAGCACGCCGGCAAGGAAGTCACCTTCCAGGTGCTCGTCAAAGAAGTCCGTGAGAAGAAGCTGCCGGCTCTGGACGACGAGTTCGCGAAGACGTCGTCGGAGTTCGAGACGCTTGACGAGCTGCGCGCGGACCTCGCTCAGCGGATCGAGAAAGTGAAAGCGATCCAGTCCGATGCAGAAGTACGCAACCGCATCCTCGAGCAAGTGTTGGACGACGTCGAGGTCGAAGCACCGGACTCACTTGTGCAGTCGGAGATGGCATATCGGCTGCAGCGCCTGGAAGAGCAGCTTCGAGCAGCCGGTATGACGCTCGATCAATACCTCAAGGCGCAGAACCTGACGGAGGAACAGATCGAGGCCGACCTCCGCAATCAGGCCGACCGGAATGTGCGCGCGCAGCTGATCTTGGAAGAGATCGGCCGCCGCGAGGGTTTCCAAGTGTCGGAAGACGAGCTTCGTGAAGAAGTTCGGTATCACGCGGAAACGTTGCGGACCGACCCCGCTCAACTGGCCAAAGAGCTGGGAGAACGCGGCCGGTTGATGGCAATAGCCGGTGATATCATCCGAAGAAAGGCACTGAATCTGCTCGTCGAAAGAGCCGAAGTCAAAGACGAGGACTCGACGGGAGACGAGCAAAGCCCAGGATCGAGCAGTGATCTCAAGGATGCAGGGCCGGCAGAGGAGCCGGGCGGGCACGTCGAGAGTGAGTCCCCAGAATTAGGAGCCTGATATGCAGAACTATCTAGTCCCGGTGGTCGTCGAGCAGACGAACAGAGGCGAGCGTTCTTACGACATCTATTCTCGCTTGCTCAAAGACCGGATCATCTTCCTGGGCACCGAGATCGACGACAACGTTGCCAATCTCATGAATGCGCAGCTCTTGTTCCTCGAGCACGAGAACCCGGAGCAGGACATCAACATCTACATAAACTCGCCGGGC
>Ga0070707_100006383_pt1 | contig 10964 bp, 13 predicted proteins | sample KBSK5502metaG_FD_65468 | JGI IMG/M metagenome (GOLD analysis project Ga0070707, IMG submission 65468) | Corn, switchgrass and miscanthus rhizosphere microbial communities from Kellogg Biological Station, Michigan, USA - KBS K5-50-2 metaG | ecosystem: Host-associated > Plants > Roots >... | reverse complement strand
CAACGGCCCCGGCGCCTTTCTATACACCGCCCACACCAACACGGTGATGACCGAGAATGACGACGGCACCGCCGAGCGGCTGCGGCGCGAGTGGATCGCCGACGCCGTCAGGGCGCATGCGATGTGCGCTGAGGGCTATGTGATCGACACCCGGCGATTCGTTCCCGATGCGATCGGGCCGTTCGGCAATGGCGGCGACATCCTTTATGCCGGCCGCTGCCTGAGCAACGTCCCGCCCCCCTCTCGCCGTCTCTTCGAGGAGAAACAGCAAGAGGAAACCTTCGAAAAGTGAAGCCGGGGGCCAGCGGGCCAGCGAGAACCACTTCAGCGTTCCGGCAGCGACCCGGCGCCGCCGGGAACCGGATCGGCGGCAGGCAACGGCGCTGCCGCGTCAGCAGGCCGCAGCGGCGCTGCTGCGGCCGGTGTCATATGCCGCAATCCCAACGCCGCGACGGCGTGCGGGATCACCGCCGCGAGGCTGAACCGCGCCAGCGCCGCCGCCTTGGCTGCTGCGCCAATCGCCTTGCGGCGGCTGTCGGAGGCGATCAGCCGTTCGAGTGCGCGGCGCCAATCTTCGGTGTTGCAGACGAGAAAGCCGGTGACGCCGTCCTGGATCGCCGCGCGGAACGGCTCGGTCGCCGACGCCACGGTCGGCACGCCGACCAGCGCCGTCTGGAAGAATTTGACCTCGCTCTTGCTCTCGCAGAACGGATTGCCGATTTCGAGCGGCGCGAGATTGATGTCGGTCTCGGCGACCACGCGCAGGAGTTCGGCAGTGCCGAGATAGCCGATGCGCTCGACCCGGTCGCGATAGCGGTCCCATCGCGGCCCGAGGTCGAGATAACCGACGAACCGGAAGCGGATCTCGGGATGCCGCGCGATGATGTCGAGCAGCGCCGGCTCACATTCGGCGAAATCGCGCTGGTGGGTCGGTGAGCCGCTGAAATAACCGATGAGAATACCCTCGCGATGGCCTGGCGGTGCCGTGGCCAGCGCGGCGGCGAGCCGCATCTGCTCGTCGTTGATCGGGTTCGGAATGACGGCGGCCGGCCGGCCGAGGCTCTCGGCGATGCGCGCCAGCGGCGGCGTCGAAACCGTGACGAGGTCGCAGCGGAGCAGCAGCTCGCACCGGCGGCGCATCGCATCGAGATAATGCCGCCGCTCGTACGGCAGCATCCGGCGCACCGAGTCGATGTGGTCGGCAAACGCGGGGTCGAACACAAGATCGTCGATGTCGTAGACAAGCCGCATGCCGGTCTCGCGGGCGTAAGCCAACATCTCGCGGACTCCCGCGAGCCGATCGTATTCGGCGCGGAAGAAGACAAGTGCTTTCGCGCGCCAGCGATTGCGGCGGATGTCGCCGAGCCGATCGAGATCGACGACGTGCACGCGATAACCGGCCGCGGTCAGGCCGTCGGCCATGTCAAACACGCGATAGCGCTTCGGCAAGCCGTGCCCGAACCCGATCGCGTAGATGACGTCGAATTCGGCGCCGTGCCCCGGCATCGGATAAGCGCCGGAGTTCTCGACCACCTCGTGCGGACCGAGTGCCCGCGTGCCGGTCAGCCGCCGCAACACCCGCATCGCGATGCCGCGCCAGCCGAATTCGACGCGCCGCTCCCACGCCTCACATGAGAGCCGGATCGCGGTCCGCACGTGCCGCACTGGCCGCCGCAGCAACGATTTCGCGGCGTCGATCACTCGGGGCCGTCCTCGGCGCTGGCCCGGGACTTAAGCAACGGCCCCTCGGCCGTCATCGGATCAATAACGGGCCGCGACGGCGATGCGGCTCGCGTGGGCTCGCGCAGGCCCAGCGCCTCGACGGCGCGCGGAATGACCGCGGCCAGGCTGAACCGTGCGAGCGCTGCGGCCTTGGCTGCTGCGCCAATCGCCTTGCGCCGGCTGTCGGAGGCGATCAGCCGCTCGAGCGCGCGGCGCCAATCGTCGCTATTGCGGGCGACAAACCCAGTGACACCATCCTCGATAGCGGCGCGGAACGGCTCGGTGGCCGATGCGACGGTCGGCACGCCGACCAGCGCCGCCTCGAAGAATTTGAGCTCGCTCTTGCTCTCGCAGAACGGATTCTCGATTTCGAGCGGCGCGAGATTGATGTCGGTCTCGGCAATCGTGCGGAGCAGATCGGCCATCCCGACAAAGCCGATGCGCTCGATCCGATCACGATAGCCGTCCCATTGTGACCCGAGATCGAGATAGCCGACGAACCGGAAGCGGACCTCCGGACATTGCTCCATGATGTCGAGCAGCGCCGGCTCGCAGACCGCGAAATCGCGCTGGTGGGTGGGCGAGCCGCTGAAATAGCCAATCAGAACGCCGTCGCGGCGCGGCCGAGGCTCGGTCGTCACCGCGGCCGCGACCCGCATCTGCTCGCCGTTGATCGAATTCGGAATGACCGCCGCCGGCCGGCCGAGGCTCTCGGCGGTTCGCGCGAGCGGCGGCGTCGAGACCGTGACGAGATCGCAGTGGAGCAAGAGCTCGCGCCGGCGGCGCATCGCCTCAAGAGAATACCGCCGCTCGTACGGCCGCGTGATCCGGCGCATCCAGTCCATGTGATCGGCAAACGCGGGGTCGAACGCGAGATCGTCGATGTCGTAGACGAGCCGCATGCCGGTCTCGCGGGCATAGGCCAGTGTCTCCGGGACGCCGGCCAGCCGGTCGTATTCGGCGCGAAACAACACAAGAGCCCGTGCCCGCCAGCCATTGCGGCGGATCTCATCGAGTCGGTCGATGTCCACCACATGGACAGCGTAACCGGCCGCGGCGAGGCCCTCGGCGATGTTGAAGACGCGGTAGCGCTTCGGCGTGCCGGGCCAGAATCCGATGACGTAGATGACGTCGAGTTCCGCCCCCCTCGCGGGCAGCGGATAAGCGCTCAGGTCCTTCGCCACCGCGTCGGGGTTATGAGCTCGCGTACCGGTCAGCCGTCGCCAGACCCGAAGCGCGATGCCGCGCCAGCCGAATGCGTGCCGCAGTTCCCACGCCTCGCGCAAGAGCCGCACCGCGGCCCGCGCGCGCCGCAAACCGGCGCGAACGATCGTCTTTGGAGAAACGATCGCGCAAAGCAGTGACGCAAGCATATTCGTGCGCATCATTCCGGATTGTGCGCCGTTCGCCCTACTTGACGATATCGAATGCCCAGTCCGCACCTCCCCAAACCATGACGCGGCAGGGCTTGCCGACTGGACAGGTTCTTATCTGATGTCGCCAAGAAGGACCCGTCAGCATGCCGGCCTGCCAGGAACTGAGCTTGGCTTGTACTGCTCCGGAAAGCACGATGCAGGCCATCAGTCCGGACGCCAATATCCGTAAAGCGCGGACAGGCCCCCGCGTCCCCCAGGCGAGCAGAATGCACAGGCACACCGAACCGGCCAGGAAATAGCGGGCGCCGCCCCATCCCGACAGAAAGATCTCCGGCCGCCCGAGCCCGCCAAAGGATTGGACCAGGGTGAGCAGAACCCAAGCCCCTACCGTCAGCGCCACGAGATGATTGCGCAACCCGGACCGCGCGACGGCGACCGCTACGGTCGTGACGCCGAGCCCGGCCAGCGCGATCCCGAATGGAATCATGCCCGAATTGGCGCGCGGCGCGGCCAGAGCGTGGCCGAGGGCAGTGGCGAAATCGGCGGTGAACACAGGCGACAACACGGTCTGGAGAAAGAATGGGACTACCAATGTAATGGCGTTGTGCGACGCCAGCGCCCTTTCCTCCGACGTGCCGAAATGAGCCAAGGTCGCCAGCTGGAAGGCAGCACAACTTCCCAAGACGAGCGCGATGGCGAGTATCGTGCGCGATCGATCAAGCAGAGCCCGGAGGACAAATACCGGCGCCAGCAGCACACCCGGCACGCCCGACAGGCCGCAGATGGCGCACCATCCGAGAACGCCCTTCCGATGTTCTGCGAGCCACTCGCTCGGCATGACCAGCACCCAGAGAACCGAGACGCCGGCCACCCATTGCACGTTGGTCGCGGACAACCAGACTTCGTAGGTAGCCGGCAGCAGCGCCCAGGCGAGCACAAGAAGCGCCGTGACCGCAACCGACAGGCGGTATGCTCGGGTGAACTGAACGATCTGGCCAACCACGACAAGATGGACCGCGAGCGACAGGTACATGGTGGCGGCGGGCGCCGTTATGATTGGTAGGCGCGACGCGATATAGACCATCAGATTTTCGAGGAGCTGGTAACTGCCGCCATGGACGATCTGAAGACAGGTGGCGAACGTATGCCCCAGGCAGTCTTTGTAATAAGCAGCGCCCTCTTCGGCCCAGAAGCGCGGGTCCTTGAACAGCTGCGGCGTCTTGAAATAGGCAACGACCAAAAACAACCCGAGATACGCCGCCAACTGGCCGACCGGTGAGGACCACACCCGCGCACCGCGAAGCTGCCGAAAATGCGCCCGGAGGCGGAATGGCCCAATGTCCTTTGTGGCGGCATCGATGCGCGCGGCTCTAGTAGAAGCGGGCTTCACGCGCGGTCCATTCCGTCATGCGCCGACACGCAGCCGCCGCGGCACTGTTCATCAGGGTTTCGCCGTTCGCCAGCATTCGAGCAGCGGCCCCGCCTGGCCGGTCACCGGGTCGGCGGCGGGCAGCGGCACCGCAGCGATGCGGCCTTGCGCTGAGTCATGCGCGCGGGGCTCGGCGCGGCAATGATCGGGGCTCTGCCCCCGCGGATAGGACCCGATCACCAGAAGGTCGGGGCTTGCCGATTCGCGCTTGTGCGCCACCCCGGCCGGGATCACGACCACGTCGCCGGCCCGCAACTCGACGGTCTTCCCGGTATCGCCGCCGAGCCGCACCCGGGCATTTCCCGCAGCGATGCCCAGCACCTCATGCGCCGTGCTGTGATAGTGGTGATGCCCGTAGATGCCGTTGCGCCAAGCGCCGGGCCAGCCGTTTCGGTCGAACATGCGCTCACACGCAGCGGCGCGATCGCCGCTTTCCGCCAGAGCTCCGCGATAGACCACGAGGGGCAGGGAATTGTTCGGCACGGTACCGTCATCGGCAAAGCGATGGGTCTCGACCTTTAACCCTCTTTCCGAATTGCCCATGGTTGCGCTCCGTTCCTATCGGCCTGACAACAACACTTAATCCCGGCCGCCGGCGGCGGCTAGCCGTCACAGCGGCTTGCACGGGCTGATCCGCAGAACGATGTCTCCGATCATGGCACAAGCCCAGGCCCCAACCCCAATACTGCCCCGCTCGCGTGGCAACGAGGCCGCGGCGGGCGGGTCGGCGCTTTCCGGGCAGCGTTCCCGGCCCATTCGACCCGATCAATTGGCCGGCCGCGTGCTTTACCGCGACGGTCTGGTGCTGGTCATCGACAAGCCGGCCGGCATCCCGGTGCATCAGGGGCCGGGCGGCGGTCCGCATCTGGAACACTGGTTTCCGCTGCTGCGTTTCGGCTTGCCGCGCCCGCCGGCCCTGGCGCATCGGCTCGACCGCGACACCTCCGGCTGCCTGGTGCTCGGCCGCCATCCGAAGGCGCTGCGCCGGCTCGGGCGGCTGTTCGCCGAAGGCCAGGTCGAGAAGGTCTATTGGGCCGTGGTCGCCGGCGCCCCCGACGCATCCGAGGGACGCATCGAGACCGGGCTGCGCAAGGAGACCCGCGGCACCGGCTGGCGCATGGTCGTCGATTCGGCGGGGCAGCATGCCGTGACCGATTATCGCGTGCTCGCCGCGCATGACGGCCGCGCCTGGCTGGAGCTCCGGCCGCGCACCGGCCGCACCCATCAGGTGCGGGTGCATTGCGCCGCGCTCGGCTGTCCGGTGGCGGGCGATATCGCCTATGGCGGCCCGGGTGAGGTGCCGCTGCACCTCCATGCGCGGTCAATCGCCCTGCCCCTTTATCCTGCGAAACCGGCAATCCAGGTCACCGCGCCGGTGCCGCAACACATGCTCGCCGCGCTGACCCGCCTCGGCTACGATCCGGCCGGCGAAACAGGAGAGCCGCTGCCGTGAGCGCCGCGCCCATCGACCTCCGCCGGCTCGGTGCGGAAGACGCCTCTGCGTACCGGGAGATCCGCCTGGAAGCGCTGGCCGACAGCCCGCACAATTTCAGCAGCACACTGGGGAGCGAACGGGATCAGCCGCCCGACCGGTTTGCAGCGCGGCTGGCCGATGCCTTCGTCCTAGGGGCCTTCAGCGGGCCGCATCTGGTGGGGGTCGCCGGTTTTTACGTGCAGCCCAGACCGAAGCACCGTCACAAGGGCATGCTCTGGGGCATGTATGTCCGCCCGGACTACCGCGCCGGCATCGGCCGGAAGCTGGTCGAGGCGATTATCGCGCATGCCCGCCAGCACGTCGAACTGCTGCAATTGTTCGTCGTCTCCGACAACGCGCCGGCGCGGCGGCTTTACGCGAGCCTCGGCTTTGTCGAATACGGCATCGAGCGCCACGCCACGAAGTATCGCGGCGAGTACCACGACGACGTGCTGATGGCGCTGTCCCTCGTGGTAGATTCCGGCCCGGAGGCGTCATGCACTCCGACCCAGGAAATTTCGGCCGAGGAAGTGTCGGCATGATCCCGCGCTACAGCCGGCCCCAGATGGCGGCGATCTGGGAGCCGGAGAACTATTTCCGCATCCAGCTCGACATCGAGGCCTATGCCTGCGAGGCCCAGGAGAAGCTGGGCGTCATCCCGGCCGGCACGGCAAAGGCGCTCCGCGAGCGCGGCAAGTTCGAGGTCGAGCGCATCCGCGAGATCGAGCGCGAGGTGCATCACGAGACGATCGCCTTCCTGACCAACCTCGCCGAGCATGTCGGCCCCGAGGCGCGCTTCGTGCATCAAGGGATGACATCGAGCGATGTGCTCGACACTTGCCTCGCCGTGCAGCTGACCCAGGCCGCTGACATCCTGCTCGCCGATCTCGACGGGTTGCTGGCCGTGCTGAAGCGGCGCGCCTTCGAGCACAAGCTGACGCCGATGGTGGCGCGCAGCCATGGCGTCCACGCCGAGCCGACCACCTTCGGGCTGAAGCTGGCCGGGCATTTCGCCGAGTTCGCCCGCAACCGCGAGCGTCTCGTCGCCGCCCGCAAGGAGGTTGCGACCTGCCAGATTTCCGGTGCAGTCGGGACCTTCGCCAATATCGACCCCAAGGTCGAAGCCCATGTCGCGAGAAAGCTCGGCCTGACGCCGGAGCCGGTCTCGACCCAGATCATCCCGCGCGACCGCCACGCCGCGTTCTTTATGGCCTTGGCGCTGATCGCCGCGGCGGTCGAACGCTTTGCCACCGAGCTGCGCCACCTGCAGCGCACCGAATTGCGCGAGGCCTCGGAATATTTCGCCGAGGGCCAGAAGGGCTCGTCGGCGATGCCCCACAAGCGCAATCCGGTGCTCTCGGAAAACCTCACCGGACTGGCCCGCGTGATCCGCTCGGCGGTGATCCCGGCGCTTGAAAACGTCGCGACATGGCACGAGCGCGACATCTCGCATTCCTCGGTCGAGCGGTTCATCGCCCCCGACACCACGATCACCCTCGATTTCGCGCTGCACCGGCTCACCGGCGTGATCGACAAGATGATCGTCGATCCCGAACGAATGAAAGCCAACCTCGACTCCCTCGGCGGCCTTGTCGATTCACAACGCGTATTGCTGGCCTTGACCCAGGCCGGGATGAGCCGCGAGGACGCCTACCGGCTGGTGCAGGGCCACGCAATGGCGGCCTGGCGCGGGGATGGCCGTTTCGTCGACCGGCTCAAGGCAGACCCCGCGGTGACCCGGCTGATCCCGGCCGAGAACATCAACGGACTGTTCGATACCGGCTATCACTTCAAACACGTCGACACGATCTTCCACCGGGTTTTCGGCGACTAGAGAGCGATGTGACCGATGGTAACTTCTGCCCTTGACAGAATGTTACTGTCAGCTACATTGATTGCAGATGAAGGTCGCCTTCACGCGCGCTGCAGAGAAATCGCTTCTTCGTCTTCCTGCTGACCGGCGGCGACAGATTCTCTCTCGGATTGAGGCCATTGCGGCCGATCCGAGTAACCGTCGGATGCATGTACAGCCTTTGGCCGGCGGCGACTTGTTCCGCTTGCGCGTCGGTGGCTTCCGGGTGCTGTTCAGCATTGACGACAAGCAAGAAACCCTAATTGTGGAACTCATCCGCACCCGTGGCGACGTGTACAAGAGGTAGGTATGTCTTTCGCTTTGCCGAAACCGAAACGGGTTACCGCCGACGAAGTCGTACTATCGCGGGGCGACTGGGACCAGATTGTGAGTATTCTTGGTGAATCCTCAGCAACGAGAGAGCTCACCGAAGACGAGGATGACGTCGCGGCAGTGGCCGCGGCGCGGAGCGAGGATGCGCGCTTTGCCGCCCGTGTATCCGCTGAGCGTGGCAGTACAATCGAGGCCACCATTCCGATCGAGGTGGTTAGGGCGAAGTGCGACGGAACTCACCCGGTCAGAGCATGGCGCGATTATCGCGGCTGGACACAGCTGCACCTGTCGCTCAAATCGGGCGTAGGGCGCGACCTGATCGCCCAAATTGAGACCCGCAGAAAGAATGGCAGCGTGGAGACTCTCGATCGATTGGCGTCCTCCCTAGGTATCCCGATCGAAGCGCTCATCGAGGAAGATGATCGATGAATGACGGTGAACAACGGGAATCGAGCCCAAACATCGACGCCTCCTTCGATACCGCCTATCATCTGAAGCACGCCGATACGATCTTCCGCCGGGTTTTCGGCGAATAGCGCCTCACGGAGAGATGCGATGGAAAGCTCGCTGCGCAGCCTTAGTGGCCCCCGCATCAAATACACGCCCGACGACTCGCCCTATGAATCGATCACGGTCGACAAGCTGACCCCGATCATCGGCGGCGAGATCGGCGGCGTCGATCTGCGCACGCCGAGCAACCGCCAGATGGACGAGATCCACCGCGCGCTGGCCGAGAACCTCGTCATCTTCTTCCGCGACCAGCACCTCTCGCAGGAGCAGCACCTCGATTTCGGCCGCAAATTCGGCGAGCTGCACGTCCACCCCGCTGCCCCGGCCGAACCGGGCCACCCCGAGCTGATGGTCATCCACGCCGACAAGGACAGCCCACGCGCCAATGGCGAGGGCTGGCATTCGGACGTCTCCTGCGACCCCGAGCCGCCGATGGGCTCGATCCTCTACATCCGGAAATGCCCGCCGCGCGGCGGCGACACGCTGTTCGCCAACATGTACGCGGCGTACGACGCGCTCAGCGACCGCATGAAGCAATATCTCGAAGGGCTGACAGCGCGGCACAACGGCGAGCACTATCGCGGCCAGTACGCCAATTTCGGCATCAAGGACAAGGAGAGCTACCCGTTCGCCGACCACCCCATCGTGCGCACCCACCCGGTGACCGGCAGGAAGGGCCTCTACGTCAACAAGGGCTTCACCCGCTACATCAACGGCATTCCGCGCGACGAGAGCGACGGCATCCTGCGCTATCTCTACGAGCACATGGCCAACCCGCTGTTCCAGTGCCGCTTCCGCTGGCACGAAAACTCGATCGCGTTCTGGGACAATCGCTGCGTCCAGCACCACGCGATGTGGGATTACTGGCCGCACACCCGCTCGGGGAATCGCGTCACCGTCAAAGGCGACCGCCCGGTCTGACCATAGCTGGACCGCCGGCGTCTCGCCGGCATGCCGGCCGGAGGCCGGCGGTCCGGTTCTATCGCTACTCCTGCATGATCTCCTGTTTGGCGGCCTCGCCGAGGTGCTTCAGCTCGGCCTGGATCTGCGCCGGGGTGCAGTTCTGGCCCTTGGCGGTCAGGTCGGCGCACACCTTCTCGATGATATGGCGGTCGCCGCCCTTGAACGCGGCGTCGACGACCTCCGTGGCATAGGCCTTGGCGGCCTCTTCGGTCAGTCCCATCTGTCCGGCCGCCCATAGCCCCAACATACGATTGCGGCGCGCCTTGACCTTGAACTGGAGTTCCTGGTCGTGCCTATAGCGGGCCTCGAAATCCTTCTCGCGGTCGTCGAAGATGGCCATTGTGCTCGGGTCCCGTGTCGGTGGCGCGTGGGCTTCGGGCGACAATACCACAGGCCGTTGCCGGCGCTCGCAATCGTGGTGAGAGCTGAATGTGCACTTTGGTGATCCTGCGCCGGCCCGACCATCGGTGGCCGGTCATCATCGGGGCCAACCGCGACGAGATGATCGACCGGCCGGCCAAGCCGCCGGGCCGGCACTGGGCGGACCGGGCCGAGGTGGTGGCCGGGCTCGACCTGCTCGCCGGCGGCTCGTGGCTCGGGATCAACGATTGGGGCGTCGCCGCCGCGGTCCTCAACCGGCACGGTTCGCTCGGTCCCGCCGCCGGGCTGCGCTCCCGCGGCGAATTGGTGCTGGAGGCGCTCGACCACGCCGATGCGGCGCGCGCCGCCGAAGCGCTGTCGCATCTCAATCCGGCGGCCTACCGGAGCTTCAACCTGATCGTCGCCGACAACCGTGACGGCTTCTGGCTGCGTCATGCCGATACGGGAAAGATCGAAGTCCGGCCGTTGAAGGATGGGCTGTCGATCATCGCCGCCGGCGAGATCGACGATCTGCGGACGCGCCGGCTCGAACTGGCCCGGCCGGCCTTTCGCGCCTGGCCGGCGCCGGAGCCCGACAAGGGCGATTGGGAGGGCTGGCAAAACCTCCTCGGCAGCACGAGCGCGCCGCGGGGCGAGCCGGCGACCGCGGCGATGCGGTTCCGCACCGACGGCTACGGCACGGTGTCGAGCGCGGTGATCGCGCTGCCCGCGATCCCGACCGCCGAACGGCGGGCTGTCTTCCGCTTTGCCGAATGGCTGCCGCAGGAGACGCCGTGGCGCGAGGTGGGCTGAGCCGGTCGCGGAGAGCTCGCCCGGGCGCTTCGGCCCTTCCGGGTTAGGGTTAACATGTCCAACCCATGGCCGTTGTGAGGGGGGCCACACCCGCGCAACAGGGTTAAACCGGCCGCGGCGACATTGTTCCGC
>Ga0070707_100006382_pt1 | contig 10964 bp, 9 predicted proteins | sample KBSK5502metaG_FD_65468 | JGI IMG/M metagenome (GOLD analysis project Ga0070707, IMG submission 65468) | Corn, switchgrass and miscanthus rhizosphere microbial communities from Kellogg Biological Station, Michigan, USA - KBS K5-50-2 metaG | ecosystem: Host-associated > Plants > Roots >... | reverse complement strand
AGGAGCAATTCGAAAAGGAATTCTTTGACAAGGCGCGCCCCAGTTCGTTGCTGAAGCGTTTTGAAACCACCGAAGAAATCGCCGCAGTGGTCGCGTTCGTTGCCAGCACGCAGTCGGCGGGCATCAGCGGCGCAGCGGTCAACGCAGATGGCGGCGTCATTCGCAGCATTTTGTAACGCCCCCGAAATCAGACACGTTGGTAGTCTGCCCGCCAGTTCTGCACCATTTTCTTAATGGCTTTACGGCTGTTCACTTTTCCATCGAGCACTGTCCTTGCGAGCGCGGAAAGTTCCGCATCGCTCGCGAATCGCAGCGAGACCAGTTGGTCGATAGTGAATTCGCCGATGCGCGGCTTCAGATCGTCGGGCAGCAGTCTTTCGCAACGCAAGCGCTCTTCGAGGCGGATTACACGATCCTGAACTCCCAGCGCAAAAATCCGTGCCAGGAAGGCCAGCACCAGAAGCGCGACGGCCAGAACGACACTGAAGATCCCCACAAAAACAAAATGAGGAGTGTTCATCGAATATTTAAAAAGCGAGTAGACGTGCACTCCCAAATTGATCACTAGGACAGGAATCACAAAAGCATGAAACAGCGGAACAAACTTTGCATGATTTGAAAAATTTTGCTCGTTCATCGAATCTCCACTGGGAAGGAATAGATTGGTTGAATGTCTACGGGAATGTCAGAAACGTGTTCAAACGCCTTCTTTAGATGCTCGGGCAGAACCGCGTACTTTGCAAACCACGCTGCCGTGCGACCGCGATCTCCCGTAGCCTCCTGTTCCAACAATTCTTTTGCGAGTGAGGCCAGCACGACGGGCATTTTCTCCAGCACAACAGCATAGCGTCCCGTCGCTTCGTCATAAGCAACGGCGCCTCGTTCGAGAAGATAGCTGAACTCCATCATTTCGGCACGGCCGTGTGGCTCCGCAATACCGAATCGGATGGTGCGAAAATTTCCCGCGACGTATGAGATGTAATCTTCGCCGAGCTGGTCCTTGGTGATGGCGCCGTGATCGGCAAGCCATTTTAGACAAAACATTCCCACCACGTCGGCTTTCGCCTCTTCCAACGCAGCGAAGTCGCCGCCGATGGCCTCACGAATATCTTTTTGGCCGGCAGCCGTTCTTGAATAATTCGGCCCAAGTTCATGCGAAATTTCATGCGCCAGTGTTGATGCCAGGTAACCATTCCCGCTGGCACGTCCGGCCTGATCTTCGCGAAACAAGCGGCGCGCGATGGGAAGAATGACCACGTTGACGCGCGCATCCATAAAATTCTTGAAGAAAATCTTCTTGCTGCCCTTGGCCTCGTGCACCCGAGCGTCGTTTGGCAGATTGTCCGCCACCGATTGATAACCGTGAAGCAGGTCGCCGGTCCGAAATGGCGCGTCCATCACTTCCATGGGCGTCACATGACCGCGCTTTGACGGTAGATCTTCCTTGGACAGCGGCAATGCCTCCTGCAGGTCCGGCACGTACTTCTGAAAAATCGCAAGTTTCTTGCTTTCGGCTTCGTTTCGGACCAGCACTGCCGCTCCGTAGGAAGTTCTCACTCCCAGCAGGCTATCGAGATAGCTTTCATAAGGCGCCAGAATCAGATCAAACTTCGGATCTTTCAAATCCAGCCACGCCAGGTCACTCGCATAGTAATCATCATTCAAGAGCGCATCGGCACGCATGTTCAGAAATTTCGCAAACTGCGGATCGTCGCTCAGTGTCGCAGCCTCCCGCAAGTCGTTCGTTGCAGAGTTCAGGAATTCTGCAAACACTAGGTGATACGGCACAGCCTGCAGCTTTTCACCATCGCGGCGCAGGACCGACTGTTCGTTGTACATCGCGCTCTTTTGTTCGGGATGCGCAGCGGCGTATTTTTCTATCTCTGCCTGCGCCAGATCCTTTGCGTAGAGCCCGCGTCCGGGAGGTGCAGGCTCCTTGCCTAGAAACGGTCGCAGCTCATCAATCAGATCGTAGCGGCTGCCGTTGATCTTCATGAATCTCAAGACTTTTTTGTCCAATGGATCGTTGCTTTTTTCCAGTCGCCCATAAAGCTTCAGACCTTCAGGATCGCTTTGCCGCCAGTAAATCTGTTCGATGCGATTCGCGGCGTCCATGAGCTTTTGCACTAGCTTTTGTTCTCGTTCGCTCAGCCCAGCGCGATTAAAAGGCATTTCGATCGTCTTGAATTTTGCCAATCGCGCACCGAGGTCCGGGACAACGCCCAATGGCGCGGCGATGCTCAAGCCGGAATTGGAGTCTTGCGGAAAAGCGACTCGACCGGTTGCGTAAATGTCCAATAGAAGAGGAGCCAGAACAATTGACATCAGCATGAGCGCGAATGAAAACAGTCGTCGAAGAATCATGCGGGAGATTGTAGCAAATGCCAGACAACTTTCCCGACGCCACCGGCTCTGGCACTGTAGCTAACGCAAATAGAAACCTTTCTCACGCTGAAGCATCCAACTCAAATAGAGAAGGGAGAGTTCGATGGCTAAAGCATTCTGGGCTGGAAAACTGGTCGCTGAAAGTAACGGCTGCGTGGTGGTTGAGGGGAATCAATATTTTCCGGTGGAAGCGGTTAAGGGAGAATATTTAAAACCGAGTTCGCATACATCCATCTGTCCGTGGAAGGGCACCGCGCATTACTACAATCTCGACGTAGACGGTATACGTAACGACAATGCGGCTTGGTACTATCCTGATCCGAAGCCGGCAGCGAAAGAAATTGCCGGACGGGTCGCTTTCTGGAAGGGCGTTCGCGTAGAAGCGTGATTCACGCGAAGGGCTCACGCAGATTGGTTGCGAGAAACCATCCTACTTCGCGATCTCGTTCTTAAAAACATTTCCGCCCTTCATCACAAACCGCACGTTTTCGAGCTCCTTGATATTTTTTGATGGATCACCGGTCACCGCGATGATGTCCGCGTATGCACCAGGCGCGACGACTCCAATTTCACCTTTTTCGTCCAGCAAATCCGCCGCGCGCGATGTGGCCGCACGAAGCGCTTCGATCGGTGTCAGCCCAAACTGAACCAAATAAGGGAATTCCTGCGCCATCGGCTCGGTCCATTCGATTCCGCCGATGTCCGTTCCGTAAGCGATCTTGATTCCGGCTTTGACTGCCTTTTGAACCGACACGCCATGTACTTCCGTCCGTTTGCGGTCGCGCTTTCCCTCAGGAGTGTTTTCCGGCGCCCAGTCGTGATAGTACGGCGCAAGTGTCGGGCAATACCAAGTCCCTTGTTTTGCCATTTGCGCGATTTGCGCGTCCGTTATTTCAAGTCCATGCTCGATTGAGTCGCATCCGCCATCGAGCGCGCGCTGCAAACCCACGCCGTTGTACGCGTGGCAGGCCACTTTTTTTCCCCAGCCGTGCGCTTCGTCCACAATTGCTTTCAATTCGTCCACCGTCAGTGTGGGCTGGGAAGCCAGATTGCCTTGCTTGTCGACCCACGAACGATGCGTCATGTAGACTTTGATCCAGTCGGCGCCATGATCAAGTTGTTCGCGCGCCGCTTTTCGCGCTTCGACCGGCCCATCAATAATCTGCACTCCCTTCGGCATCTGCAATTCCGGTGCATAGCCTTCGAGGTTGTATCCGCCGGTGGAAGAAATTCCACGTGTCGACACAAACAGGCGCGGGCCGGGAATTGTGCCTTCCGCGATCGCCTGTTTGATTCCGACGTCGCCGTAGCCTGCGCCTTCGGTTTCAACATCGCGCAGCGTCGTGAATCCCTGCTCCAGAGCCCGGCGGCAGGCAAAGGTCGCGCGCGCCGCTCGCAACGCAACACCCGCCTTCAAAATATTTGCGTCGTATCCGCCCTTGCCTGGAGCTTCGCCCCACAGAAAAATATGCGTGTGTGCGTCAATCATTCCAGGCAGCACGGTAGCGGCGGAAAGATCGATGACGTTTGCCCCGGCTGGAATTGCGGAGGACGCGTCCGCGACTTTCTCAATGCGTTCGCCGCGAATAAATATCAGCTGTTTTTTGCGAACTGTGTCGCTCGAACCATCAAACAATGCACCTGCGCGAATTACGGTAAGAGCGTTTGCCGGTGCTCCGGCGGGGGCCGTCTGCCCCATAACGCGAAACGCCGCCAATGCTAAAATCGAAAAGACGATCAGGGACTTGCGCATCGCACCCTCCACGGGAAACCGGTAGCATGCTGCAAGTCCGCTAGCGAATGCAAATTTTAATGGAAGAGGATCGCGAGTTCGTGGGAGGACATTGCAATACTTCATGTACCAAGTAGGTTGCCCTGAATCCGCTGGTAGCCGTATTCGTCCGCCCACAGCGCCAGGGGAATTGCCGCCAGATCATCCACCACAGGAATCGCGTGGCCATCTTTCGTGAGGTCCACACTGCGAATGCAGTGGCGGCAGGTATCGCACGCTTCGACTCGAATGTGAGGGAATTTCTCCGCGACGAACACCGGCAACGATTGCTCACGCGACTCGCCGCAAAACGCGCAGTATATTCTGCGGAATTCCCACTCCGTTCCGCAAAACGCGCACAGCAGAAACCTCTTGCCGCCGTCACCCTCGGTGCGAAGCACACCGGTCACCGGCCGTCCCGCGCATAGCGGGCACAAGTTTCCAGCGGCACTCGGCAAGACGCTCTGCTCCGCCGCCAGCAACTCCGCGTACGGATCAATCAAAATGCGCGCCAGCAATTCCTCTCGCGAGTCTTCCGGGGTTCCGTTCGCATTTCCCCGAGTTACGTATCGTTCGAGTGCCGCTGCCCAACGCTCCGGCGACCCCCGAAGAAATTCCTTGATATACAGAGCGAGCGGCTCGGGTGAGGCCGGCACCACGTCCGAGAGGGCCTGCCTCACAAATGGCAGCACCAATTCCAGGTCCATTTGTTCTCGCAAAGTTCCGGCGGTAGCAGGCAATCGGGATTGGCGGTCCAACACGTCGTGAAGTTCTTTCGATAGCTTTTGCTGAATCACGCAAATGCGCCGGTAGAATGCGAGGACTTCCGCGGCAAAAGGATAGGTGGTTGACAAATACTCGGCGCGCCGAATGCGCGCGTCGTAGTTCGGCGTCATTTCCGCGGTGCGTTGGCCCGGCGCACGATCTCGTCGTACCAGGCGGGGTGATAGCGCTTAGCGAAGTGCAGAGTGACGTCGCCGTGAATTACGGACCCGAATGCACCGCGCTCTGCGAACACGCTCATGTAGATGTGAATCAGGAAGTTTGCAATCGTAAACAGCGCAGCGACAGGATGCAAGAACACCGAAACATAGCGCAGCCAGCGGAGATTCCACGGGATCCATTCCGGAAACCACAATACGATTCCAGTCAGCAACAATACGATCGCGGCGTAGAAAAAACTCCAGAACAACGCTTTTTGTCCCGCGTTGTAGCGTCCTGCAGGCGGCATCTTGTCGTCTTCGTTCTGAACATAGTGACTTATCGATCGCCACCACTGCTTGTCCACTTCCGTGCTCTTCATCTGCGGCGACCAGTAACCGTACATACGCGCTACTGCGTAGAAGAAAATCAAACCGACCCAGGGATGCAGTGTTCGCGAAATCTGGCCGCCACCCATCAACACGGCGATCCAAAAAAGCCACGGTGACCAAAACGCAAGACCGGTCAGCAGCAAATAAATATAAGAGAATGCGGCGATCCAATGATTCAGGCGCTCCCCAAATGGATAGCGCAGTACGCGTCCATGAGCAAGGATTTGGTCGGCCTGCTCGCTCATGGCTGCGCTCCCTCGTGTGGTTCCTTCGCTTCCTCTTCACGTTCCTTCGGGCCATACCGCAGGTAATGCACGAATAATCCAATCAAACCGCCAACCATCGCGATATTTCCGAGCCACTTCAGCGGCCCCTTCCACAGCTTCACGCTTAGCGGAATCCTCGGATCCTTTGGCAAACCGCCGTAGAGCTCCGGCTGACTCGCGTCATGCAGGACATAGATCACGCCAGTGCCACCCACGCCCGGGGGATCGTAGACTCCCGCCTTCGGAAAGTTGTAGTGGTCGCGTAATTGTTTTGCCCGCTGTTCGGCCAGATACTTCATGTCGTCCTTGCTGCCAAAGTGTAGGCAGCCCGTGGGGCACGATTTGATGCACGCCGGTTCAAGTCCCTGGCTGACACGATCTGTGCACAAAGTGCACTTGTAAACGCGCTTTGTCTCCTTATTAAACTTCGGAATATTGAACGGGCAGCCAGTGATGCAATACCCGCAGCCGATGCACTTGTCCTGCTGAAAATCCACGATGCCATTCGTGTACTGCACGATCGCGCCGTCGGAAGGGCACGCAGCCAGACATCCCGGCTCCGCGCAGTGCATGCACTGATTCTTGCGCATCAGCCACATCAGCGAGCCATCTTCCCTCTCATGCTCGTTGAATAGGATCAAGTTCCAATAATTCCACCGCGTTTCCGGCATGGTCTGATAGGTATTGTCGAAAACGGTTTCTCCAAACGGCAGGTCGTTCCACTCCATGCATGCGACTTCGCAGGCCTTGCATCCGATACATGTCGTAGTGTCGATAAGCTTGCAGACGGTGTATTCGCGCTGCGTGCCCTCGCCGGGAACGCTTCCGGCGTGTCCGGAGATTTTCTGAATGCGTAGTGTTTCTTGACTCATGCTCTCCCTCTACGCCTTCTCGAGCTTCACCAGAAAGCCCTTGAATTCCGGTGTGTAAGCATTGGGATCAAAGACCGTTGGCGTGAGCAGATTCGCCAGCGTCCGCGCGTCCTTGCCTTCGTCCTCGGCGATTCCCCGATAGCCTTGATGGATGGGAATGCCGATCTGGTAGATCTTCTTGCCGTCGATCATCATCGGCTTGATGCGCTTCGTGACCATCGCTTTCGCGATGTACTCGCCGCGGATGCTCGACACTTTCACTTTCTCGCCCCCGGTGAGCCCCATCTCCTGCGCCATTTCCGCGGCAATCTCCACGAATGGCTCCGGAACCAATTGCACGTTCATCGGATTGTTCTTTGTCCAGTAGTGATAAAGCTCGGTCAGGCGATAGGTGGTGCAGACAACCGTATAACCGTCTTTCGGTGTGCCGTATTTGTCGTCCGGCGTTTTGAACCGCTTGACCACCGGATTGTGCGTCTGTTGCGGATGCAGCGGATTGTCAATCGGGCTCTCAATTGGTTCATAAAATTCTGAGAATGGTCCATCGGCAAAAGCCGCCAGCGGCGCAAACAGTCGTCCTACGCCCTCCGGATTCATGATGAACGGTCCCATGTGATCTTTCGGCTTGGAATCGACCTTGAAGTCGGGTACGTCATTGCCAACCCATTTTTGTTGGCCTTCGTTCCACCAGACTTGTTTTCGCGTAGGATCCCAGGGCTTGCCGTCCACGTCGCACGACGCGCGATTGTAGAGCACCCGGCGATTCGCAGGCCAGGACCAGCCCCATCCCGGATGCACACCCAGACCCGAAGGGTCTGACGGATCGCGCCGCGCGGTCTGATTTCCCGCTTCGGTGAATGAGCCGGAATAAATCCAGTTGCCACAGGACGTCGTACCATCATCTTTTAACCAGGCAAAGCCGGGAAGCTGCTGGCCAGCCTTGATCTGCTGCTTCGTCGCTGGATCCTCCAGATCCGCCAACGCCTTACCGTTGATTTCCTTTAAAACTTCGGCCAGCGGCGGACTTGACGGGACGCTGTAATTCCAAGTCAGATTCAAAATGGGATCCGAGAACTTGCCGCCGTCCTTTTTGTACAGCTCACGGATCTTCAAGAAAATTTGCGCCACGATCGCCTGGTCCAGCCGGCAGTCTCCGGGCGTTGGCAGCGCGGTATTCTTCCATAGCACCCAGCGCGCGGAATTGGTGAACGTGCCGTCTTTCTCGGCAAATCCCGCACAAGGCAAGCGATACACGGTCGTTTGAATCTGCTTCATCTCGTCTTTGGTAATGCCTGGCGATTTCCAGAACTCGCTGGTTTCATCCGGATAAATCTCTCCGACCACCAGGAAGTCCGCTTTTTTCAGCGCGTCTATATTTTTCTTTGAGTCGGGACCAATCGCGACACCGTTCATCCCAAAAGCCAGCATGCCTTTCACAGTCCCGTTGTACATGTTGTCCCACATCTGCACCCACGAATAGTTGCGATCCACTTTGGGCAGATAATCGAACGCCCAGCTGTTTTGTTTCGTGGCCGCGTCGCCGTAAAGCGCTTTCAGATAGCTGACCGCGAATTTCGGCGTATTGCTGTAGTAGTTAAACGAATCCCACGAGGCGGGCTTCGAGGCTGTTGGGGTAATGCGTCTCATCCAGGCGTCGAAGGAAGCATCTGCGGGCGTCGGGACTTTCAGATAGCCGGGCAAATTGTCGAAAAGACCGGCCATGTCCGTGGCGCCCTGAATGTTCGAGTGCCCGCGCAACGCGTTGACGCCGCCGCCCGCGCGGCCCACATTGCCAAGCAAAAGCTGCAGGATTGCCGCGGTTCGTATGATTTGCGTGCCGAAGGTGTGCTGCGTCCATCCGACGGCGTAAATAATCGTCCCCGCCTTCTTCATGTCGCCGTCTTTGCGAATCGAAGTATAGAGTTCGGCGGCCTTGAGGAATTGTTCTTTGGGAATCCCCGTGATGCGCTCAACCATTTCCGGCGTATAGCGCGAGTAGTGTTTCTTCAGCAGTTGGAACACGCAATTGGGATTCTGCAGTGTTAGATCGTATTCGACTTTTTCCGGCAGCGTAGGTGCGGGTGGATTTGCGCTATGAGCGGCTTGCCGCAATGTATAGGTTGCAACTGAGTCAGGATGCGCGCCACCGCCGGCGCCCGCATAATTCCATGTGGACCTGTCGTAACTCTGCGTTGCGGCATTAAGGCCAGAAAACACGCCGTCCGTGTCAGCTGGCAGCTTGAAATCGCCCCTGACGATGAACGCCGCGTTCGTGAAGTTGACCAGGTAATCTTTCGCAATGCGGTTGTTTTCAATGGCATAGCGAATGACGCCGCCGAGGAAGGCGATATCCGTGCCGGCGCGGATTTGGCAGAAGAGATCAGCTACCGCCGATGTGCGCGTGAAGCGCGGGTCTACAGAGATCATTTTTGCGCCCCGCGTGCGCTTCGCTTCGATGGGCCACTTGAACCCGCAAGGATGATTCTCGGCCGGATTACCGCCCATGATCAGCATCATGTCGGTATTCTTCATATCGACCCAGCCGTTGGTCATTGCCCCGCGTCCGAATGTTGGTCCCAAACTTGAGACCGTGGGGCCGTGTCAAACCCTGGCCTGGTTTTCCAAATGCACGACCCCCAGGGCGTGCATCGCTTTCACCACCAGATAGTTAAACTCATTGGTATCGGTACAGCCGCCGATCCACGCGATCGACTCCAGCCGGTTCACCGTGTGTCCAGCCGCATCCTTTTCTACGAAAGTCTCATCGCGCGTCTTTTTTACACGCTTCGCGATTTCGTTGACCGCGTCGTCCCACGAAATGTCCTCCCATTCGGTTCCACCCGGCCGCCGCACCAGAGGCTTCAGCAGGCGCCGGCCATTCATGATTTCTTGCTGCAGCGAGGAACCCTTCGGGCACAGCGTGCCGCGGTTGGTCGGATGATCGGGATCACCCTCGACGTGTACCACCTGTGCCGTCACGTTTTTTGCGCGGTCCCCAATCGTATAGATGATGGTGCCACAGCCCACCGCGCAGTATGGACAAGTTGAACGCGTCTCATTCGCCCGCTCGATTTTCAGTTCGCGCAATTGTGCAAACGCTGGCTTCAGGTCGAAACCAAACACTGCCGCGGCCGTGCCGCCAACTGCACCAATTTTTAGGAAATCCCGACGACTGGACGCCATCGTGCCTCCTGGAGTGGAGAAGTCACGCGCAGAACTAAACTATTAGTCCTGTCTAAAAAGGAATGCAAGTAGAAGTTTTGTCTCGAAGCCCTCCGGCTCACAATTTTTTCGGTAAGAAGATGAATCGAAGACAGCACACCGTGCATCTAACTTCGAACCTTTTCAAATTCCCCGATACTGTTATTTTTATCAGGTCTCAGGCAGCTTCACTGCTTGCGGGTGGGGGAATCGCCGTATCTGTGTTATCTGCGGAATTCGGATCGCGATACCTGACCAGGAGCAACGTCAAATCGTCCGCCTGCCGCGCGCCCCTTGCGAAGTTCTCCACCGATTCCAGGACGGTTTTTTGTATCTCGTCCAGGTCCGTATTGGTTTTGCCTACCAATACTTCACGCAGTCTCGGAACTCCAAACAATTGCTCGTCCGGATCCATCGCTTCGGTTACGCCGTCGCTGAAAAGTACCAGCGTGTCTCCCGGCTGTAGCTTCAGACATGCCGCCGTGTATACGGCATCGGGCACCAGTCCCACTGGATACGATCCCTCGGTGAATGCTTCTTCCACCGTATCCTGCCGAATCAGCATGGGTGAGGGATGGCCCGCATTGATGAACTCCAGGTGTCCATCGAGATCGAGGATCCCGAAAAACATTGTGGCGTAGCGGCCAACTTCCGAGTGGTCGCACAAAAACCGGTTCACGTGATTGAATACACGCGCCGGGTCAGTCCCTAGCGTCATTCCAGACAGGGCCCCCTGCAGCATGGTCGTTACGATTGCCGCGCCCAGCCCTTTGCCGGAAACATCGGCAAGCAGGAACGCCGTCCGGCCTTCGCCGATCGGAAACACGTCGAAATAATCCCCTCCGACTGCAAGGCAAGGGAAGTTGCATCCGGAGACGTCAAGATGCGGGAACTCGCGGAAATCTCGCGGCAATAGCGCTTGTTGGATGTCCCGCGCAATATTGATTTCCTGCTCCATGCGTTGCCGCTCGCGCTCGCGTTCCACAAGTCGCGCGTTATCCAAAATGCTCGCCGCGTCAGCCGCAAGGGCGTCCAGAATCTGCCGATCCAGTTTTGAGAATGCCGCCGGGCGCCGCGAATCCAGATACAGCACGCCAAGAAATTCGCCACGCCGTAAATTGATCACAGACTCCTGCGAATTGGCGCGCGTCACCGA
>Ga0070707_100006381_pt1 | contig 10965 bp, 6 predicted proteins | sample KBSK5502metaG_FD_65468 | JGI IMG/M metagenome (GOLD analysis project Ga0070707, IMG submission 65468) | Corn, switchgrass and miscanthus rhizosphere microbial communities from Kellogg Biological Station, Michigan, USA - KBS K5-50-2 metaG | ecosystem: Host-associated > Plants > Roots >... | reverse complement strand
CTGCTGAAAGGCGAGCGTGTACTTGCGGCCGCTGGGACCGTCAACCAGGCGCAGCGCAATTCCCTCTTTGGGCGAAACCATTGAAAGGTTCTGCTTCGCGGTCCGCTCCAAACCTTCCTTGCTCGCCGCCAGCTTCAGAATTAAGGGAGGCGCGCCGCGATCGAGGAGCGCATTTCCGTCTCCATCAAAAAAATAGAATCGGACGGACTTCTGTGCCTGAAGCTCATCAAGATAACGCTGCACTGCTTCTTTGCCGTTCGTCTCATACATGCGCGCGCATTTTTCGGCTTCCATTGGCATGATGCTGTGCAGGACGCGCTGCCAACTCGTCTCGTAGTAGTTGGCGAGAATGCTCGACGTTTCGATCGACAGGCCCACCAGCACGACGATGACGCAGAACCAGAGAAAGATTTTGAAGAAGAGACTTTGCATGATGGGCCGGCGCCGCTTAAGTCCTCAACCCTGAATGGGTGGATGCGGGTTGCCGCGATGACAGGTCCAGCACGAGACGGCGTTCTTCCCTTCGAAGTTATCTTTGTTGATGGTGGCCATCATCCTGAACATCTTCCGCGCAGTTTGTTTTGTGGGTTTATCTTCCCGAGCCCACTCGTTGGGAACGTGACAATAAGAACAGTCAACTCCCAGCAGACCGGTCAGAGCAGACATCATTCCAGGCAAGCGAGAAGCCTTCTTGCCTTTGAGAATCTCAATGTTGCGATAGAACTTTTCTGCCGGCTCCTCCTCGTGTCCGGCAAGATCCTTTTTCAGCCCATCGATCGCTTTCTTGATCTCAGCCTTTCGGTCGATGTCCGGCGCCTTCACTTCCGCTGGAACGGTCTTGGGATCCTGCGCACTCAGTCTGATGAAGCCGCAGGAAATAATGGACAGGAGACAAAAGACGCCGATGATTCTTTTCATCACGATCTCCGTTCAGGTCATTGCGTTGGACCGCTGGGAAGAACATAAAGGTAGCCGATGCCGCGCACACCTTTAATTCGTTCGCTGCCGTCCGCCAGCGGACCAATCTTCTTGCGCAGGTTGCAGACGTGTGTATCGATGCTTCGATCAAATGGTGAGAATTCCCGGCCCAGCACGTCGCGGGTCAGCTTCTCGCGGCCCATCACCTCGCCTGCCCCGTTCAACAAGATCTCGAGCAGATCGAATTCCACGGTGGTCAGATTCACCGTCTCTTGTCCCCGGCGCACAACCCGCGCGCGCAAATCCATTTCGATGTCGCCGACAACGATCGGCGCGGACTGCCGGGTGCTGGAAGGGTCAGGTTTGGCGCGCCGCAGGATGGCGCGGATGCGCGCGACCAGTTCCTGCGGATTGAAAGGCTTGGGCAGGTAATCGTCGGCGCCCATCTCGAGTCCGAGCACACGATCGAGCGCGTCACCTTTGGCGGTCAGCATGAGCACAGGAATGCGCGACTCAGCGCGAATGCGGCGCAGCACGTCGAACCCATTTGCGCCCGGCATCATCACGTCCAAAACGACGAGCGAATGGTGGCCCGAAAGAGCTCGCTCGGCGCCGGCGCGTCCGGCGTTGACCGCTTCGATTTGAAATCCCTCCTGTGTCAGGAACCGGGTTACGAGCTTGCAGAACTCGACGTCGTCATCGATTACCAGTACCTGCTCGCCGGTAAACTTCGTCTGCGCTTCCATGGTTCTGAATCATTCTATAGGGGTTCGGGTTCGATGCAGTCAAGAAATGTTAAGTAGTTCCCTCCTCAGGAAGATCGCGTTTCTCCGTGTCTCTGTAACTCCATCCGTGTCTCTGTGGTGGGTAGTTGCCGAGATTAATCTCACCACAGAGACACAGAGATCCACTAAGGCACAGAGAAGAAACGGGCAGAACTGCCTTGACACTTCTTGACAGTCACTTGGCATTTCTTAACTGCGTCAAATGCCTGCTCGGCGTATATGTCAATCCATGAAAAACGTCGCCGCAATGTTTTCGATTGTGCTTGCAACTCTTGTTGTTTGGTCTTCGCCTAACGTCTCACGTGCTCAGCAAAAAGCCGCGAGCGTCGTCGGTGTGGTCGCGGCAATAGATGTCAACACCAGGAGCGCCACAATCAACACAGATTCAGGCGCGTCGCTCCTCATAAAGACCGACGACGACACTGTTTGCCTGCGCATTCCTGCCGGTGAAAAGAGCTTGAGCAAGGCCGCGCCGATTAAGTTTGCCGAGCTGGCCATTGGCGATCGCGTCCTCGGACATGGCACGAAAACCGATCAGAACTTCATGGCCCAGCGACTCATAGTCATGCCGGCGTCGGAAGTCGCAAAGAAACGCGAGCACGATCTTGAAGATTGGAAACAGCGCGGCATTGGCGGAGTCGTGCGCGAACTCAATCCACAAAAAGGAGAGATTACCCTCGAGCTTCGCGGGGCCGGCGCCGGCGCTCGCATCGTGGTCGAGACAACGAAAGCCACTCTGCGCCGCTACGTCGCAGGGTCTTTAAGCTTTGAAGATGCGCAGCCGGGCACATTTGCGGCCCTGCGACTCGGCGATCAATTGCGCGCCCTCGGCAACAAGAGCTCAGATGCCCGCACTTTCGCGGCCGAACAGATTGTTTCCGGCACCTTCAGGACAATCGGCGTGACCGTGACCGAAGTTGATCAGCAAACCGGCGAGATCAAAGCCACAACCCTGGATCAAAAGAAACCGATCGCGATTGCGGTTAACAAAGAGTCATCGCTGCGTCGCATTTCCCCGGCGGTGGCGACGGCCATCGCCCAGAAGGCGAAAGCTGAGGCGGCTAAACCGGCGAACACGCCGGCTGCAACGCCCCAGACACAAAAGCCGGCGGTGATTGATGTCCAGCACATGATCGATGCGTTACCCACGGTTCCAGTAACAGATATTAAGTCCGGGGACGTGCTTGCGGTTACCGGCGCAGTTCAGAAAGACGAATCCCGTCTCGTCGCGATCAAGTTAGCGGCTGGAGTTGATTTGGTTCTGAAGGCCCTGGCGCCCGCGCCCGGCAAAACGCAGCTCGTGCGACTCAGCGCCGGGCTGCCGACAGTTTTCGATTTTAGTGTCATTCCGATCAACTAGACCGGTTCAAACGTTTTTGGGAGTTTGAAATGTATTGTTTTTCTCTGTGCCTCTGTGAAGTTCTCCGTGCCTCTGTGGTTAATTTCATTTTTAAGAGTTAGGTCACCACAGAGACACAGAGATCGCACAGAGGCACTGAGAATCTGCAAATTGGTGACGCTACTCATACCGGAGGACTTGGTAATGAAGATTCGATCTGCTCACACCAGGTTAACGCTGGTCGCTTTCATCCTGTTTTGTTCCGTGACTGCGTTCGCGCAACGTCCCGCTTCTTTGCGCGGGCAAGTGACGGACCAACTTGGGTCCGTCGTGGTTGGGGTTAAAGTCACGCTTACGGGCTCGAAAGACCAGCAGCAGGTTACGCAGACAGACAGCAACGGCCAATATCGTTTCGAAAATATAGTGCCTGGGACTTACAGCCTGGCCGCAGATCAGAAAGGCTTCGCGACGTATTCAAGACCGGATCTCAATCTTTCGGCCGGCGCAAATACCTGCGATTTTCAATTAACAGTGACCATCGCCGAGCAGAGGGTCACCGTCGATGACCCTCGCGCACTGAGTGCCGATCCTAACAGCAACAAGAGCGCGCGCGTGATCAGCGGCAAGGACTTGAATACACTTTCGGATGATCCCGATGAACTTGCGGCCCAACTAACGGCGCTGGCCGGACCGGCGGCCGGGCCAAACGGCACGCAGATTTTCGTCGATGGTTTCACGGCCCAGGTGATGCCCGACAAACAGGCGATCAGCCAGATAGTGATCAATCAAAATCCCTTCTCGGCTGAGTTTGAGCGCATCGGCTTTGGCACTATTCAAATCTTCACCAGACCCGGCACCGGGACGCTTCACGGCAGCGGCGCTTACACCTTTAGCGATGCGGCTTTCAACTCGAGAAATCCTTATGCGATCAATAAACCTGATTACCATCGAGGACTGATCGAAGCGAACTTGAATGGCCCGCTCGCGAAGAAGGCGACGTTCTTTGTGACGTTCGGCCGTCGCGACGTTGACGACGCGGCTGTGATCGATGCCACCACGCTGGATCCACAGCTGAATCCGATCAAGCTCAACCTGGCGGTGGTCACTCCGCGGCGGTTTATGGGCGTCGCGCCCCGGTTCGATTTTGCGCTGAACAAGAACAACACGCTCAGCGTTCGTTACGGCGTCAATTTTGTTGACCTGCACAAACAGGGGATCGGCGGATTCAATTTGCCGTCCCGAGCGTTCGATTATTCCGATCGTTTTCACACTCTGCAAGTGATCGACATGGCGATCGTTAATCCGCGCATTATCAACGAATTCGGATTCCAATACATCTGGTACTACATCAAGCAAACGCCAGCCGACCCAAGTTCCGCCTTGATTGTGAATGATGCATTTTCCGGAGGCGGGGCCCAGATTGGCAATTACTCGTTCAAGCGGCACGAAGATGAGTTTCGCGACTACCTGACGATCACCGGCGTCGCCCACACGGTTAAGTTCGGCGTGCGTTATCGTTGGGCGCATATTAGCGACGTCGCGCCGTCTAACTTTGGGGGCAGTTTCGTCTTCACCAGTTTGGATCAATATCGGAACACTCTACGGAAGACGGCCACTCCGGCGCAGTTGATCATTGCGGGTGGTAATCCATTTGCAGAAGTAAGGCAATGGGACGTCGGGCCTTTTGTGCAGGATGATTGGAAGTTGCGGCCGAATTTCACCGTCAGCGGCGGCTTGCGTTACCAGTACCAGACGAATCTCAAGAGCAAGCTAATGTTCGCGCCGCGAGCATCGTTTGCCTGGACGCCCTGGTTCAATCCCCACGGACAACCGAAGACAGTGATCCGCGGCGGCGCGGGAATCTTTTATGATTTGGTGCGCACGTCGGTGACTTTGCAGACTAACCGGTTCGACGGCCAAACCGAGCAACAGTTCATTGTTACCAATCCGGCTCTGCTGGCGCTGTTTCCGTCAACTCCTTCGAACGCGGTGCTGGCGGCGCTCAATCAACCGCAAACGATTTGGCAGAAGTCTTCGGATCTGACACAGCCCTATTACGTTCAATCATCGATCAGCATTGAACGAAGTCTGCCGCGTAATACGATCCTCAGCGTCAGCTATGTTGGCACCCGGGGTTTGCATCAACTACGCTCGCGGAACCTCAATGCGCCGGCGCCCGTAACCGGCATCAGGCCGAATGGCAACGCCTTTAATATTTACGATTACGAGACGACCGGTTGGTTTCGTCAGAACCTTTTGGAATTCAATGTGCAGTCGCGGCTGACGCCGAAAGTGAACTTCAACGTCAACTACACCTTTGGCAAAGCGCAGGGCGATACCGACGGCGCCGGCAGCTTTCCCTCCAATTCATATAACCTGACCAACGAATTCGGCCGTTCGTCGTTCGACGTGCGTCATCGCTTGACCGTGACCGGATCGTTCGAAACGTTCTGGCGCATTGGTTTCTTTCCCCTGCTGATTGCGCAATCGGGCGCGCCCTTCAACATCACGACCGGCCTGGACAACAATGCGGACTCGCTGTTCATTGATCGTCCCGCGTTCGCAACTGACCTGTCGCGGCCGTCAGTGAAGCAGACTGCTTTTGGAAATTTTGATGTCGCTCCTTTGCCCGGAGCGCAAATCATCCCGCGCAACTATGGTTACGGACCCAGCTATGTCTCGCTCAACATGAGATTCGCGAGGACTTTTGGTTTTGGTACAGTTCGGACGCCGGCTCGAGCACCAGCCGCGACCGCCCCGGCAGGTGGACCGCCAAAAACTGGTAATGCGGTTGCCGCGTCGCGGGCCCAACCTGCGCGTCCGGAAGACAAGCCTTACCGTTTGATCCTCAGCGTGTATGTTGCCAACCTGTTCAATCATAACAATCCGGGAACGCCGGTTGGCAATCTGAGTTCGCCCCAGTTTGGCACGTCGAATTCCCTGTCGCAGATCAGCCAATTCACTTTCGGAGCCAGCGCCGCGCAAAGCAATCGCAGCGTCAGCTTCAGAGCCCAGTTTACGTTTTAGAGAATAGGGTACGCACGCCTCTGGCGTGCCTCTCCCGAGAGCACGCCAGAGGCGTGCGTACCTACTCTGTAATCAACTTCGCATAGCGCTGGGGTGGAATATTGCCGCCGGTCAAGATGCCCACAACCTTCTTGCCACGGAGGCCCTCCCTCACGGTCGGGCTTCTGACACTCTGCTCGCTTAACTTGATCGCCGCAGCGAGCGAAGCAGCGCCCGCGCCTTCGGCGACTTGTTTTGCGTCACGCCCGAGGATCCGAATCGCGTCATTGATCTCTTCGTCGGTCACGAGAATGAAATCAGTGAGCAACTTCCAAAGGATCTTGTTTGTGAGTTCAAAAGGAACGCGCGTCGCCAGCCCTTCGTGCACCGTGGCCATCGTCGGATAAGGAGCGAGCGAGCGGTTTCGGAACGCGTGCCATACAGCCGGTGCGGTTTCGGATTGCGTGGCGAAAACTCGTACCTTTGGGTTCAGCTCGCGAGCCACAATGCAATTGCCGGCAGCGCAACTGCCACCGCCCGCTGGTGCGAGGATGACATCGACATCGGGCAGGTCTTCGAAGATTTCCAAACCGATTGTACCCACGCCGGCGATGAGCCCTGGCTCGTTTGCCGAGTGCACGTAGCGGTAGCCTTCTTCAACTGCAACCCGCTCGATTTCAAGCCGGGCTTCGTCAAAGTCACGACCATGCAGGCGGACTTCGGCGCCGAGGTCGCGCATCGCCTGCATCTTTGATTCGTTCACATTCGCAGCCGGCGCATAAATGATCACGCGCGCGCCAAACAGTCTGCCGGCGTAAGCAATCGACTGGCCGTGGTTTCCGGTCGAGGCGGTGATCAAGGTGGCGCGGTCGTTAGCTGAATCGGCTTGATGATCCAACCCGCTGACGGGAGTACCGACTTCATTACCAACCAGATTCACGCCACCGCGTACTTTGAATGCGCCAGTCGGCTGCAGATTCTCCAGCTTTGCATAATAGTCGCACTCAAGTGCCTCAGAGATTTTGGGAATGCGAACCAGCGGAGTCTTCGGTAAGTACTTCGCAATGAACTTGCGGGCGGCGACGATGTCTTCAAAAGTTGGGGGAAGCATGTAATCATCCACAGATTACGCAGATTACACTAATTGGGAAGAGGGAATGCAAGCGAACCGGCTACTTGTTGTGTGCTGATTTCCGTTTCTCTATGTCAACTGTCTAGCCTGGGACGCGTCGGCGTTTCGGGCGATGGGGGAGCCGAGTGGCAGCTCAATCCGAAAGGTAGTTCCTTTCTTTGGCTGGCTTTTCACTTCGATGTTTCCGCCATGAAGGTCAATAATTTGCCGGACGATTGATAAGCCCAATCCGGTGCCGCGTTTCTTGGTCGTGAAGAATGGTTCGAACAGCCGGCTTTGCGCCTTCTGATCGATTCCCGAACCGTGATCGGTGATCAGGATGCGCGCACGATCACCATTGGAAAATACACCGGCGTCAACCCGGTGCGCCCCGCTCGCGTTCGTGATTAATTCGACGGAGATCTCAACCGGCGAACGCGGTTGGCTCGCATCGATAGCATTGGCCAGCAGATTGACGAATACTTCGCGCAACTGCTCGCTGTCCCAATTACCCGTGATGGCCGGCGCGTCGAACTTTGTTTCAATCGGCGTTTCTTTATCGCGCACTCTGTCGGCGACCAGCTCGATGCTGGACTCGATCACTTCCCGTAAATCCGCCGGCCCTAATTCAAGGTCTCGGCGCCGCGAAAACTGCGTCACGTCGACCACCAGTTTGTTCAAGTGATGAATGCCCCGCTCAACCAGTGAAATCGTTTTCTCTGCTTCGTCGCTGGAGGTGTACTGCCTCAGCATCTCTACACCCAAACGAATGCTGCCGAGCGGATTCTTAATCTCATGCGCGAGTTGCGCGGCCGCAGCACCCACTGCCGCCAGCGATTCGCTGCGGCGCAGCGCTGCTTCAGCTTTCGTCGCTTCCGTGACATCGACTAAAGTGAGAATTTGACCGTGCTCACCGTCGATTTCCAGCGGTGAAGAATAAACATCGTAAGTAACCAAACCGTCTTCCTGATCGAAATTCCAACGGCCTCGATAGGTTGAGACTACGACATGCGAAGCGGTCGCAGCTTCCAGCATCTTCACCGCTTCAGGCGAAGCAATTTGATCGTGAATTGATGAGCCGATTGCCGCTCGCGGGAACATGCGAATAAAAGCAGTGTTCGCGCTCCGAATGCGATCCTGTCGATCGACAGCCGCGATGGCGCTGACCATGCCTTCGAGCATTTGGTTGCTGAATTCGCGTTCCCGCCTGGCGTCTTCGGTGCTTTGACGCGTCTGGCGAAACCGGCGCTGCACTTGCCACGTCGTGGCCATGGCGACCGCCAATCCCGCGATTAAGGCGATCAAATTCCACAGACGAATCGTGCGGGTGGCTGATAATTGCAGCTCTTCTGCGCGGTGAAAGGTCTGGGTTTGCTCAATCGCCATATCCGTCACCAGCTCATTCAGCTCGGTATCGACATCCCGGAATGTAGTGAAGCCTTTCTCCACGTAAGCGGCCTTGTCTCTGGTTAATTCGACATAGACTGCCAGGTCATCGCGAAACTTGCGCCATTTCGGCAAGTCAGACAACGGCAAATGATCGAGCCGGGGCAAGAGATCAGCCACTTTATTGCGCGCTGTGTCTAGGCGCACATCAAATGGCGGGCGTATTTCACGGCGAGCTTCCGCTCCCATGCGATCGCGCGCTTCATTGTCCAGACGCGTCAGCGCTACCCGCAGCTCGAGCAGAATTTTGGTGCGGGCGGAGAAAGATTCTCCAAGCACCAGAGTTTTACTGCTGGTGTCTTCAATTCGCCGAATGCTCAGGTTGCCGAGCACCAGGATGAGCAAAAGCACGAGCGCAAAACCCGCAACCAGCGGCAGCAGTCCCGGATCAAGACGCGGCTCGTTTGAGGCAGGCGTGCGCGCCGTTGGCTCGGCCCCAATGCGGCGATAGACAACCTGGCCTTCGGGTGGTTGATTAGGTTTGAATCTACGGAACATTAGTTAAAGAAGAAAAGCATTGAGAATTGAAATTCATTTCTCAATTTTCAATTTGCAGTTCTTTTCTATTTCTTGGCATCCATCCAATTGTCGCCAATTCCGGTCTCAGCCACCAACGGCACGTCCAATTCCACTGCGTTTTCCATCTCACGCTTCAAGGTCTGCGCCACTCTTTCGGCGGCGCCCGCCGGGCACTCGACCAGGAGTTCATCGTGCACCTGCATCAGCATCCGCGCATCCAGCTTTTCTCTGCGAAAAGCGTCGTCAGCATGAAGCATCGCAATTTTCACAATGTCGCTCGCCGTTCCCTGGATCGGCATATTGATCGCCTCACGCTCAGCCGCTTTGCGAATGTTGGCATTGCGATCGTTGATTCCGGCCAGCGGGCGAATCCTGCCGTAAAGCGAACGCACATAACCATGCTCGCGCGCCTGCACCGGGATTTCATCCATGTACCGGCGCACGCCTTTGTAAGTTGCATAGTAATCGTCGATCACTTTACGTGCTTCCTGGCGGCTGATGCCGACTCGCTGTGACAACCCCCAGGGTTCAATTGCGTACGCGATTGCGAAGTTAACGATTTTTGAGAAACGTCGGGCCTCTTTTAGTTCGGCGTCGGTTTTCGCGCGAAAGACCAGACGCGAAGTACGATTGTGAATGTCGTCGCCTTTTTGAAAAGCATCGAGCATCACTTCGTCGCGTGTGATGTGGGCCAACAGACGCAATTCCAATTGAGAGTAGTCGGCCGAGATCAATTTGTTGCCGGGTTCGGCGACAAACGCCCGCCGAATGCGCCGCCCGAGTTCAGTGCGTATCGGAATGTTCTGCAGATTCGGATCGCTTGCCGACAGACGCCCGGTCGCCGCCACGGTTTGATTGAGCTGTCCATGAATGCGCCCATCGGCCGCGACCTGATGTGGCAGCGCGTCGGTATAAACACTTTTCAGTTTTTCCAACTCGCGGTACTCAATGATCAGACGCGGCAACTCGTGGGTCAGGGCCAGCTCTTCGAGCACAGCCTTGCTGGTTGATACGCGGCCGGTCGAAGTCTTGCGTCCCGAAACGATGTTGAGCGCTTCGAAACATTCGCCGACCTGCTTGGGAGAATTAATGTTGAATTCGCGACCGGCGAGTTGACAGATTTGATTTGTGAGTTTTTCGAGTTCCTGGCCGAGATGACGCGAAAGCTCGGCCAGGACGTCGATATCCAGGCGAAGGCCGGCGCGCTCCATCCGATAAAGTAAGGGTACCAGCGGTAACTCGATTTCCCGATAGATGCTGCTGAGACCTTTTTCATCGATTCGCGCGCGCAGGACGGGCGCCACCTGGGCCGTCAGGTCGGCAACTTCAGCCGCTTGCCATCCCGCTTCATCCCAGCCTTCATACGGCGGTCCGCCGCTTTCAAGATTCGCAGTTTCGTGTGCCAGGTCGCGCAACTCGTACTTGCTGCGGGTTGGATCCAGCAGATACGCGGCGATCAGTGTGTCTTCGGTAAGGCCACCCAATTCAACTCCGAGAGGTGTTAACAACGCCGTCGTCCGCTTTAGATCGTGAACAGACTTTTCCAGCAGGCCGTTGGTCAACAATTCCCTGAGAGAGTTGATTGCGACCTCACGCCCGTCGGCGAAGTTTTCAAAATCGATGAAGGCCGACTTACCTGCTTCTGCCGACAGGGCAATCCCCCGCGCCCCGTGCTCGTCGCGTAAGCTTTGCTGTTGTCCTGCACCGGGGGCAGAAGAATTCGTCAGGGCGATTCCGATGCTCTCGGCCTGCCAAAGTTGTTCGACCAGCGAATCAAGTGCGCGCTTATCCTTGATGATTGAATACCGTCGCTCGACCGTACTGACGGTCGCTTTCGCGGC
>Ga0070707_100006380_pt1 | contig 10967 bp, 8 predicted proteins | sample KBSK5502metaG_FD_65468 | JGI IMG/M metagenome (GOLD analysis project Ga0070707, IMG submission 65468) | Corn, switchgrass and miscanthus rhizosphere microbial communities from Kellogg Biological Station, Michigan, USA - KBS K5-50-2 metaG | ecosystem: Host-associated > Plants > Roots >... | reverse complement strand
TGCCGCATCCGACGACGCTGATGAAGCTGACGTCCCGGTGCGGCAGCACGGCGGCGGGCGGTTGAATGAGGCGCTGCTGGCCAAGGCTGGCCGGGGCGAAGCTGCTGCGCACCTCGCGGCTGCGCGCGGACACCACGGTGGTGCCGGCGAACGTGTGCTATCGGCCGACTCGGCGGTGATGCTCGGCGAAAGCGCCCTGTGTCTCGCGCTGGACCAGGACAGCCTGCCCGGCTGCGCGGGCGTCCTCACACCGGCGACGGCGATGGGTGCCGCGCTCGCCGGACGGCTCACGTCGGCAGGGCAGACGCTGGCTGCCCGCCGGATCACCTCGTAGATAGCCGCGGATACCGCGCAATGGTCCGGGCTTAGGCGCCGGCGACGTCAAGGCCGAGCCACGCGGCGAGGTCGTTGATCTCGGCGCGGATCGCGGCGGTCATGGCCTTGGTGAAGCGGGCGTCCTGGTGGATCGCGTTGACGACGAGCGTGCCGGCCTTGCGCTCGGCGGTCGCGTCGAGCTTGCCGACGAGCCGGTCGCCGTGGAGGACGGGGAGGGCGAAGTAGCCCCAGCGGCGCTGGTCCTTGGGCTTGTACATCTCGAGCACGTACTCGAAGCCGAAGAGCTGCTCGGCGCGGACCCGGTCGTGGATGAGCCGGTCGAAGGGCGAGAGCAGCGCCGTGCGCCCCTTGAACGGCAGGCCGACGTATGCCGGGTGGACCCGCCAGGTGCCCGGCGTGCCCTCGACGGTGGCCTCTTCGCCGGCGTCGCCGACGTAGGGCGGCTCGCCCGGTATCTGCGGGCCGGCGGAGCGGGCGATGCCGAGTGCCGCGAGCCGGCGGTCGTTGCGGTGCCGGACGGCGGCGTCGAGGTCGAGGGTGGGTAGGTCGGCCGGGTAGACGCGCTCGGGGAGGTCCCAGTAGCGCTGTCGCCCCGTGCGGCCGGAGATCGCGACGTGCCCGCGGCGGGCGAGGGACTCGAGCATCCTGGTGATGTTGCGGTTGTTCGTCCAGCCAGATGACGGCCAAGGCTCGACGCTCGTGTCGGGGATGTCGCGGGAGAGCAGCGGGCCCTGTTGCTCCAGCAGCGCGAGGATGTCGCGGCGGAACGGCTCGTTCGTCTCGAGCCACGCCGCGGTGACGGCATGCGTCTCCGCATCACGGACCTCGGCGATCACGGCCGGCAGGTCACGCGGCGGACGGATGTAGGCGACCGTCTCGACGAGGGCGCGGTCGTGCTCGACGGCTTTGGTCAGGTCGGCGGGGGCATAGGTCGAGCCGAGCCGGCTCCACAGGACCAGGTCGGCGCTCGGGGCGATGGCCGCGGTCGGGTCGATCTGCAGGAGCGTGAGGCGGTCGACGACGTCAACGAGGTCGGTCGGGCGCGGCGCGTCGAGCAACTGCGCGTGGATCGCGATCCGACGGGCTTCGTCCCTTTTCAGACGGTAGACGACCATGCCGCCGAGCCTAGCGCCGCCGTTGACGGAGCGGCGCGAGTGTCAATCCCACGCGGCACGAGGGTGCTGGCCTTGCCGGCCCAACTGGTCACTCGCGGGGCTTGCGGCATGCCGTGTCTGCGGCTAGCGGACGTTTGCAGCCTGGGCAGGGCGGCGGAGAATCGCTGCAAGCGCAGGAACTGCGTGCGGCGAAAGATGGAAGTCTTGTCTCCCGCGGTGTGCAATCGGTCACCCGGATCGAAGGCACGCTCAGGCTGGCGGTCGTTGGTGCTGCTTCCGCGACGCCGAGGGCAACATCTGCGAGATCAAGGAACGCCGAGAGCAGCATCCGCGCTGAGGCCCGGAAGGAGAGGCAGCTGCGCCGGCTCCAGCCGCGCCACGGAGCCAGACCCTCGGCGGCGTGAGCGGATGTGCTGAGTTGGCGACTGTCAGGGTGCGGTCGCTGCGAATCGCAAACGGTCTCCGGCGACCTCGACGCGGGCATCGGCGAAGCCCGCGATGCGCAGTCGTTGCGCGAGCGTGCCGGGATCGACGGGCACGAAGACGTCGCCCTGATGCACGCGGCGCCGCTGCGGCGTGTCGAGCCCGTCTGAACCCACCAGCAGCCCCCCGGGGCGCAGGACCCGGGCGATCTCCGCCAGGGCCGTGTCCTGCTGCCGGGCGGATGGGATGTGATGGAGCATCGTCAGGCAGGCGGCCGCTGAGAAGCTCCCCGCCGCGAACGGCAGGCAGGCTGCGTCCGCCCGCACCACCGCGGCGTTGCTGCCCGCCAGGCGCGCTGCGAGCTGGCCGGCCAGGCCCGGATCGAGCTCGGCCGCGGCCAGCCGCGCTGCCTGCCGCCGCAGCACATCGGTCGTCAATCCGGGCCCTGGCCCCACCTCCAGCACAGCATCCCCCAGGTCGTGGCCGTCCATTACCCAGGGCAGCAGCTCGGCCTCCACAAACCTGGCCCACTCCGGGCTGGAGCACAGCGCCAGATGCTCCTCATTCACGATCGCCACGATAGCTGCGGCTGACGGAGGGCTGCTGCCGGCAACGCCGCCGACGTCATGACGGGCGACGTAGCCGGCCACGGGCACGGAACCGGTGGCGTGCTGCTCTCGGGCGAAGACTTCGCATGCCGGAAACCAGCATCTTCGCCGCGATCACGTACCTGGTCATGGACCATTAGGTCCTCGTCGTTGCTGCCCGACGCAAATGCCTGCCTCAGAGTACGCGGATCCAGGGCCCGCTCATCGGCCTGAGCGGTCGTCGCGGCCGTGGGCCGCGCTCCAGCCCAGCGTGGTCGGCGAGCCCGACGGCTGGTAGCCGTCATCATGGCCGCTGCGGCTGTCGCGCTGGCCGGCCTGGGCGTCGTTGCCGGTGTCTTTCCGGTGCTGATCGGGGCGTGGCTCGCGGTGCAGGGCAGCCTCCCGCTGCGGATGGTGCACGGTGGCCGCAGCGTGCCTGGCGGCGCAACGCGTAGCCGAGCCACCGGACCGATGCCGGCCCGTCCCCCGGACCGTGACGTGACACTCCCGCACGAGCACCCGCGCAGAGTGCCTGATCGGTACCTCACCCACTGGCCGATCTCATCGTCAGTCAGCCGCGCCGAACGAGCCTTACTCGCGCGCACCATGGGTAGCTGCGATCACGGAGGGCGCGTGCCAGGGCTGAGCGCAGCGCGAGCGCAGGGTCACAGGTCGGCTGCTGCGCGGACTGCTACGCCTGGTCACAGGCGGACCGCGATGGCGTGTATGGCAGGGCTGGTGCCGTAGCCGGGGGGCAGCCAGACCCATCCGCTGGCCAGGCGGTAGATGACCTGGTGGCGGTAGTAACTGGCCAGGGTTCCCGGGCCGGCGCGCAGCCTGGCCGCGTAGCGGAGCACCGCGTCGACGTAGCGTCGGCTGGGGTTGTAGGCGTACAGGGCGGGACCGATGGTGCGGGCGCCGCCGTGGGCGCGCAGGAACCGGGCGGCGGCCATGATCGCCGCCTGCGGGCTGTGGATATCGCCGTGGCCATAGACCGCCCAGGTGGCGGGGAGGAACTGCATGGGCCCTTGCGCGCCGGCGCTGCTCGGCCCGGCGATGCGGCCGAAATCGGTCTCGGCGAAGTTGATCGCGGCCAGGTACGACCAGCCGATCCCGGTGGCGGCCTGCGCGGCCCGGTAGTCGGCGCGCAGCACCGCCAGGCTCCGCGCCGGGATGATCCGCCACGGCGGCAGCCGGGGCTCGGGCGGGGTCAGCGCCACCAGATCCGTCGTCGCGGTGATGTCGGCCACGGCCGCCGCCCGCCAGGCCGGCAGCACCGCGTCGATCACCCGCCCCGCCCAGCCGGGGCGTGCGGCCAGCTTCAGGCAGGCCAGCTGGACGATCAGCGCCTTCCTGGCCAGCACGGCCGCGGGAGCCACACCGTGGCTCAGCGCTGCCTCGGCCGCGGTGAGCTGAGCGGCCAGCCGGGCCGGGCTGGTGGCGACCATCGGCACCGCGCTGGCCGGCCTCGCGCCGGCCGGCCGCGGTCGGCTGGGCGACGCGCCCGGACCGGAGGCTGAGCCAGTCGGCCCGGACGACACCTGGCCGGGCAGGGATGCGGGCGGCCGGGCAGTCCCGCAGCCCGCTGCTAGGCCAGGCGCCGAGCACGCCGCAGCCAGCAACACCAGCGCGCGTCCGGCAGGCACCCATCCGGTCACGTCAGCAAAACTAGCCCGGACCGCGTGTGCCCGCGGCAGAATCGACTCGCCGCAAGGAGGTAAGCCGCGTCCGGTGTAGCGGGCGGGGTACCAGCGGCCGGTGGCGGTGACCGGAAGGCGAACCGGGGGGCAGCCAACTGACGCCGCACGTCCACGTCCCGTCCGGTCTCACGTGGTTCTCGACGATCATGGCAGCGCCGTCCAGGCCCTGCAGGGTCCAAGCAGTGCTCTGGCGCGGCGGGAAGGCTAGCCACAACGGGCCTGCGCTAGCGCGAGCTCGCCGATCTGATCACGGCTAGCTTCTTCTGCCCCGAGTCGCCTCGGGGTGCTGTCCGGCGATCTCCACGTAGCGTTCGACGGCCAGCACGATGGCTGGCGAGGACGCGCGAGCGAGCACGTGCGCGCGCCGGAGCTGCGCGATAAAACCCGGCGGAACGTCGGCCATCCGCAGGCTTGGTCCCCGTTGTGCGACGGCGGTCGCGAGCTCGCCAGCGAGGCGATACGGTGCTGCTGGCAGGGCGGCCGCCGGGAGCGAATCTCGGGTTGGCGGGGCCTGCCCGGCATTCGCGGCGTCGGCAATACGGGAGCGTCATGGTGGAGTCTGCGGCCAGGTTCGAGGAAGCGCTGGTCTCCGCGCAGGTCGGTGCGGAGATTGCGCTGAAGTCGGCGGCCGGCCTGACCAGGGAGTTGCGCAAGGCCAGGACCGCCTCGGCCAGCGGCCAGGTGAGGGAGCTGCGGCGTGCGCTGGACGCCGCGGCGGGCATCGCTGACGAGCTCGCGCAGCGGCTGGAAGACGTGCGCGCGTCGTACGACTTCGACGAGAACGGCTATATGGGCTCTGGTGAATACGCCAAGGAACTGCTCGCCATGGCCTCCGAGAGCGGGCTGGCGATGTTCGAAGAGGACGAGCGGCTGCTGTGCTACCCCTCGCTGATCCGCGTGCTGCCGTCGGAGTCAGCGATCGAGATCGACCGGCGGCGCGAGCGTCGGCTGCGCCCGTCAGTCCTGATCGGGTTGCTCGGCGCCGCGCAGCAACGCCCGCCGAAATTCCGGGCCGAGCAGTTCATGCAGAGTCTGGCGGATGCCTACGACCTGGTCGTTGCCCGCGCCGGGAAGAAACCCGACGCCGTCGTGCGGCTGATCGACCTCTGGTCGGTGCTCACGCTGCTTCCCGGTCAGGGCAAGGAGTACACCAAGCCAGAGTTCGCCCGCGACCTGTATCTGCTCGACCAGTCGGGCTGCCGTCAGACCAGGGACGGGCGCGCGATGCGCCTGCACGCCAGCAGCGGCACCAGGACCGCGGGGGTGCTCATCACGGTCGCGCGCACCGGGCAGCAGCAGGTCTACTGGGGAGTGTCGTTCACCGCGCGGGTGGCCGCGTCATGACCGCCGCAGTCCCGTCCGTGCCGCTCGCCGGCGTGCTCGGGGGCGGGGTTCTCAAGGTAGACGAGTATGCGGCGTTCATCGGCCGCGAGTACCTCGCCGAGTACCTGCCCTCGGGCGGCGCGGCGGTGAAGGTTGCCGTGGTCGGCGACGACAGCGCGGCAGACCGGCTGGGAGCGGCGCTGGCGAGCGTGACCGCCGAGTACGGCGGCCTGATCGTCACCATGCCGGCCGAGTCGGTGCGGGTGCACATGGTGGACCAGATCTTCTTCGCGATCTCGCGGTCGATCGACTGGCCGGAACTTGCCGCCGCCCGGGTGCGGGCCGCTTACCAGGCCGCGGCCTTCCCGGCGCCTGACGGCTCGGGACTGGCCGTGGCCGAGGTCGCGCAGCATCACGAGGTGGACGCGCGTGAGCTGTACCGCAGCGTCCGTCGGTTGCTGGAGCGCAGCCTGCTTGGCAATCCCGCGATCGCTCCAGAGATGGGCCGCGCTGTGCTCCGCCTGGCGCAGCGCCTGCTCGGCGCCGGCGACATCGACGCGGCCGAGCACGACGCGGTAATCGGCTGGCTGCGCGGCGAGCTGCGCTCGATCACGCCGCTGCGGCCGGCGCTGATCTACACCAGGATCGGCCGGCACAATGCCCGCGCGATGATCGTGTCCACCGCGGTGTTGCTGCTCGAGGCCGGCTACAACGGACTGGTCGTCCACCTGGACTACGCCAGGCTGGCAGAGGCCCGGCGTCCGCCCGCCGAGGCGCGGTCCGGCTTCTACTACTCCAAGGCAGCCGCGCTTGACGCCTACGAGGTGCTGCGCCAGTTCATTGACGCGACCGACGAGCTGCGCGGCGTGCTCGCGATCGCGGTAGTTCCGCCCGAGCTGATGACCGACGAGGCGCGCGGCTTGCCGGCCTACGCCGCGCTGCAGCTCCGGGTCGCCGACGAGGTGCGAGACCGGCGCCGCGCCAATCCGTTCGCGGCTCTTGTGCGCCTGGAGGTCAGGTTGGAGGCGGTCGCGTGACCGCGACGATGACCGACGAGCTGGTCGCCAGGCGCCGCGCGATCGAGGCGCTGCGGTCCGGTGTGCCGAGCTGGGACGCGGTCGCGTTGCTCGGATCGGGACAGCCGGAGGCCGAGGACCGGTTCGCCGAGCTGCTCGATCAGGTCCGCCAGCCGGGCAGGCCAGGCGGGCGGCCGTCTTGCGGGCTGCTGCTCGGAGGAGGCTTCGGCACGGGGAAGAGCCACCTGCTGACGCACCTGGGTCACCTGGCTTCGTCGTCGGACTTCGTCGTCAGCACGGTCGTGATCAGCAAGGAGACCCCGCTCCATGACCCGGTCAAGACATTCAGGGCCGCGATCGGCGGTGCCGTGGATCCCGGCCGGATCCGCGGCGTGCTCGCGGACGCCGCCGCTAGCCTCGAACCGGACACCGCCCGTTACGCCGAGTTCAGCCGGTGGGTGAACTCCCCGGCCAGCGACCTGGATGAGCGGTTCCGTGCGACGTTGCTGCTCCACGAGCGGATGCGCGGTGGCGAGGTGACGGGCAGCGACGAGACCGTGGAGGCGCTGGTTCGGTTCTGGGGCGGCGAGCCGTTGCGGGTCGGTGACCTGCGCCGTGCCCTGAAGTCGGTAGGCGCGGCCGGCCTGTTCAGCTTCGCTCCGGTGCACGCGGCCGAGTTGGCCCGGCAGCGGTTCCGCTTCGTCGCCAGGCTGCTGCGAGCGGCGGGACGGACCGGGTGGGTGATCTTGTTCGACGAGGTCGAGCTGATCGGCCGGTACACGGTGCTGCAGCGCGGCAAGTCCTATGCCGAGCTGGCCAGGTGGCTGGGCGGCTGGGTGGCCGGACCGGAGCTGCCGTTGGTGTCCGTGCTGGCGATGACCGACGACTTCGAGGCCGCGGTGCTCAGCGGCGGCGGCAACGCGGGCGCCGGGAAGCCCGTCAGCAAAGCCGGAGCCGGCAAGGACGACCGCAACCTTCTTCCGGCGAAGTTGCGCGCCAAGCAGTCCGCCGACTGGGACGACACCGCGGCCCTCGCCGAGGCCGGAATGCGGCACATCGAGCACGACATGCTGATACTTGAGCCGCCCGACGACGCCGAGCTTGACCGCGCCTACATGACGCTGAAGCAGCTGCATGCGGACGCGTTCTCCTGGTCACCACCGGACGTGGCCGGGCTGGAACGGCTCGGCGCCACCCGGATGCGCCAGTATGTCCGGGCTTGGATCAACGAGTGGGATCTGGTACGGCTGGATCCGGCGTTCCGGCCCGAGACGGTGGCGGCCGATATTGCCAGCGACTACCGCGAGGATGCGGCGCTGGAATCCCAGACAGCAGACGATGAGCTCGGCGGCTCGGATCAGGCGTGAATCTTGGGGCCGAGATTTACCCGATGAACGTTACGGACGGGCGCCGCGCTGAATAGCTGGCCGATCCAATGCCTGGCGCGCACCGCTCGTTCTGGCACCGCTACGGGTTCGCGACGAGGCTCTCCGGACGGCGCCGATTAGGTAACAGGCCGAGTTCCCGGTCTCCAACTCCGTGCCGCTCCACGGGACGACGATGGTGCCCGTGGTCGGCTACGTGGGCAGCAACCCGGCGAAGACGTACTCTGGCTGGGGTCAGGTACAGCCGGACGGCAAGGTCAGGATTCACGGCCCGAAGCCGGGCTGGATCTACACCGTCACGATTAGCGGCCAGATACCTGCCGGGATACCGGCCGCCGGCTAGCACCGTGGCCACCACGGCAGCTGCGCTGCGGTTGCGCTTGGCCCCGGGCCGGGTCTTCGCGGCGGCCCGGGAACCGCGTCGCAGCCGGGTGCCGGATCAGGATTTGAGGATGTTGACCGCACGGGCGATCACCAGCGCGCCGACGGACAACGATACCGCGGACTGGACGAGCATCGTGAGCTTCGCCCACCTGGCCAGCGGCATCACATCGGTCGGGCTGAACGCGGTCGCGTTGGTGAAGGACAGGTAGAGGTAGTCAACGAACTGCGGCTCCCAGTCCGGCGCTGCCAGCTCGGGTGCCGTCATCTGCGGGAACATCAGGTCCGGGTGCTGCGCGGTGCCCAGCGCGCGATGCACAGGGCCGCCGCGGTCAAATTCCCAGTACCACAGCGCGAAGGCGATGACGTTGGTCGCCCACACCGATGCTCCGGTGGCCAGCAGCGGCTCGGCAGCGCTGCCGGCCTTTCCTTCCAGGATCGCCCGTATGAGCAGCACGGCCGAGGCCGCGTTAGCGGCGGTGATCAGCAAGATCAGCACGACGCTGGCCGCCCGGACAGCCTTCCCGCGCCGCTCGATCCGGACCGGGTTGGCGATGGCCAGGCCGACCAGCAGCGCGCCCTCCAGAGCTGGCAGAAGCGAAGGGGGCAAGGGCCGGGTCAGGTGCGGCGGAAGCAGAACCTGCAAGACGATGGCCGCGATCACGCTCAAGGTCACCGGCCACCGCCGCTCGCCCGGCGTCTTGCGCATCCAGGCCGGAATGGAGGCGTCCTGGCCGCGGCCCTCCGCCAGCCGCTCGGCCCTGCGCATCCACCCCAGCCACGGATCTGCGGCCCGACGCCCGGGCGCCCCCGGCCCGCCCGGCAGGCCCGGCTGCCCGGCCGGCTCCACTTGCCCGGACGGGTCAGGCGGCCCTGACTGCGTCATCGACCCGATTTTGTCACTTCGGCCACCCCGGGCAGGCGCTGGCACGCTCCACGACTCGCCGCATCCCCCGGCGCCGGGCACGAGCATTGCGACGAGGAAAGGGGAGTCACAGGGAAAGCTGCCCGCAGGCACCTGGCGAAACGAAAGCGTGGCGTGCGCTGAGCCGCCAGGGCAAAATGGCCGGGTGACTTCCGCTCGGTTCGGAATGTCTGGAATGCTGCCTCTGCGCGACACGGATCCGCGCGAGGTGGGTGTATACCGGTTGCTCGGCCGCCTCGGCGAAGGCGGGCAGGGCGTCGTGTTCCTGGCTGACAGTCCTGCTGGAAGCCAGGCGGCGGTCAAGCTGCTGCCACCAACCACGGACCCGCAGGTCAGGAGCCGCTTCCTGAAGGAGGTTGCCGCAGCGCAACGGGTCGCCCGGTTCTGCACCGCGCAGATCCTGGATGCGGGAATCTTCGAACGGCGGCCGTTCATCGTCACTGAATACGTCAACGGGCCATCGCTGATAGAGGTCGTTGAGCAGTACGGGCCTCGCAGCGGTGCAGTGCTGGAGCGCATCGCCGTCGCGACGCTCACCGCGCTCGGCGCGGTGCATGCCGTCGGCATGGTGCACCGCGACTTCAAGCCCGCCAATGTCCTCCTCGGGCCCGACGGGCCAGTGGTGATCGACTTCGGACTGGCGACCGTGCCCGGCATGACCACCACGGGCCTGTCCGGCCAGGTCGCCATCGGAACTCCGGCGTTCATGGCTCCCGAGCAGCTGGCCGGGGAGCGGGTGACCGCGGCGGCCGACATGTGGTCGTGGGGCGTCACGATCGCGTTCGCAGGCACCGGTCAGCTGCCCTTCAGGGGCGAGTCGTTGACGGCTACGGCGTTCGCCATTCTTCGCTCCGATCCAGATGTGGGCACGCTTCCCGAACCACTTGGCTCGCTCGTGCATCGCTGCCTCGACAAGGACTCAGTTTTCAGGCCGTCGGCCCGCAAGGCGCTGAGCGAGCTGGTGGCCGCCGGAGCTCGGCTCATAGGCCCGATGCCGCCGGTGGTCTCCGTTCTCGCCACGGCCGAGAAGTCAACCAGCTCAGAGCCTGCGTCTGCCGTTCCGCCCGGGAGTGCCCATGCCGCTCCGCCAGAGCCGCGGCGCGGCAGCGGCGATGACCTGACCGGCGGCGGCCTGTCGCACACGCGACGGCCGGGGTGGCGCGGGAGTGTCCGGGCGCGGTGGCGCTGGCGTACGGCTGCGCTCGTGACCTTGATCCTTCTCGTTGCCGGTGCCGCCGGGCTCGCGTCGATCCTTGCCAGGCGGGGCCCATCGTCGGAGCCGCCAGCTGGCGGCCATGCCAGCATCAGCCAGAAACTCGCCGCCGAGGCTGCGGCCAGAGCGCAGGCAGTCACCTGGATACTGCACCAGGTCAGCCGCGTGGCACTCGTGTCATGCGACTCCCGGGTATGCGCAGCCCTGGCCAACAGCGGATTCCCGCCCGCGAATGTGCTGCCGCTCGGACTCAGGTCGAACGACCCCTTCCGCTCTGACATGGTGGTCGCCACTGCCGATGTCCGAGCCCAGTTCAACGGCCGACTGGCCATCTACGCTCCGGTCATCATCGCGAGCTTCGGCTCGGGAAACGCCAGGATCGACATCAGGCAGGTCTTTCCAGGCGGCGCCAGAAGGTATCGCGCCGTTCGGCACGCGGCGCTCCTGGCCAGGAAAGCTGCAGACGCCCAGTTGCTGACCAACAGCAATATCACGCTCTCGGCCACGGCCAAGGCACAACTCCTCAGCGGCCGGATTGACCCGCGGCTGCTGCCGCTGATCGT
>Ga0070707_100006379_pt1 | contig 10968 bp, 12 predicted proteins | sample KBSK5502metaG_FD_65468 | JGI IMG/M metagenome (GOLD analysis project Ga0070707, IMG submission 65468) | Corn, switchgrass and miscanthus rhizosphere microbial communities from Kellogg Biological Station, Michigan, USA - KBS K5-50-2 metaG | ecosystem: Host-associated > Plants > Roots >... | reverse complement strand
TTGCTGACTGTGGCAGCGGTGATCGCAATCGTCAGCGGGGCTTCTGTCGGCCTAGGTGTGGGATATGTCATACATTATGATGCCCCGACGACGAGGACCTTCTACCTGTTTGACAGATCTCTACCGTTTAATGAGACGGTGTTCAAGATCCCCCATGATACTTGGGTGCCTGATACGATTACTGTCAACAAGGGAGATCATGTGCTCATCCACTTCCTGGACACTGAGAGCACTCCCGAGGGACATACTTACACCATGGACCCGCCGTACACGTTTGACGCAGTCGTTTACAAGAACGTAACTCGGGGAGGCGGTGTTGCCGGAACATTCTCCAATGTGAGCGGTGTCATAATGGGACAGAGCCAGACGGCGACAATCACGTTCACTGCGAGTTGGGCAGGCACATTCCGCTACTACTGTGCTATCCACCAACCGACGATGACTGGATATTTGGTGGTAATCGGTTAGACAGGCGAGAAGAATGAGAAGATTAGGAGATCCAGTGAAACAAAGAGAGATTGGAGGTTCAAGCTTCTGAAGTGGCTCAGATGGACCGCTGTCGCACTGCTCCTCATCACTGGCATCATCGATTTCTCCTACGGGAACTCCAACGCTGGCTTCTACGAGAATCTCTGGTATGTCACTGGAGGAATCTATATTTTCGCGGGGATAATCATCGCTGCCAACATAGAGCCGCGATTCTCCCAGCTCTCGGTCTTCGCATACACGCTGTTTCTATGGGCCATATGGGCAACGGTCGCCTTGGAAACGGGCACTGGTCTAGATGCTGTTGCCTATACTGACAAGGCTGTTGAAGCAATCCTTGCTGTCAATATGGTGCTGCTATTCCGCAGCTCGCGCACTTCCGTCAAACTTTGTTGAACTATTCTGTGTAGCCGTGCGATCCGTTCTATCTTATGACCAAGACCGGACAGTGGGCATGATCGACCACTCCGCTCGACACGCTTCCTAGCAGAAGCTTCTTGAAACCGCCGAGCCCTCGGGTCCCGACAATTATCAGATCAGCGTTTTCCTTGACGGCCTGGTTGACTATTGTCTCTACCACGGACGTACTTGTCTCTGGAATCTCTGCCTTGACCGCAATGCCACGTTGCTTAGCCGCTGACACAGTCCCGTCAACGATGCCCTGAGCAATTCTCCTAGCATATTCGAGGTATAGATCAATCTCCTTCTCATGAGTCGGCGGTTCGATTACTGGTCCTGCGGGTGTAATCTCAGTGTGGTAGTATAGTGCCGGGGGTGTAATGGCGTGGAGAACAATGAGATCAGCCCTGAGTTTCTCTGTAAGCTCTAAAGCTGCCTGAGATGCTCGAGCCGAATTCTCAGAGCCGTCCACGGCGACGAGGATCCTCTTGAACATGGATTTCGAAGAGGCTGAGTTGATTTGACTTGGTGGTTTGACTGTTTGGGTTTCCATTCGACTCATCCCTGTTCAATTTGCTAGTTAGCACTAAGGTTTTCGCTTCGGACAAGTGGGCAAACGCCTTTCGCTTCTCATAATCGGTTCGCGTGCTCTTGGTCTGTGGCCTTCAGCGCCGAGTAGCAGACACCTCTGAGCGTGATCTTTGAATCACGAGGTCACGTGCCGAGAAATGTTCGCGAAAAAGCACTATCTATTTGATTGTGAAGGTGTCGAAGAAATTTACCGACTGGGCGTCGAACCCAATCGGCGTTAGGACTAGACTTGGCATCCACCAGTGTGGCGGGCCGTTTCTTGTGCGGTATCGCTTTTTTTAGGCGGTTGCTACTTGGACGGTCTTAGCCATCGCCAGGATTTGCTCACGGGATGGCTCACTATGATGGGCCTCTTTGGCGTGCTGCTTGTAGTGCTCTACCAGTTCGTCGTCGCTATCGGCACGCACTCGGAACCCACACATTGGACAAGCGATCTCCTTAGTCATGTTTAACCGAGTTTTCTCAGGGTCCGCATCTGATTTAACATTTTGGGTTTCCAACTCTCAGATATGGAATCGCCTAGAAACCGAGTGCCTGTTGGTCCAATTTTTTGCCTGCGAGTGAAAACCGTCTAGCTGGACTCTCCATGCTAGATGTTGGCGTACTCTACGCCGCCTGATCCTGGTTCAGTCGAGATGCATGTGTTCGGACCATGCAAGCAGCCAGTAGTTTTCCGGACATGTCCTGTCACTCTGGTCTCCATTTCCTAGTTATGACAAGGATAATTCGTGGCATCGGGGGGTTTGTTCGAAAGATGCGGACGATTCTAGCTGCCGTTGACCAATCTCACCATGCACATGATGTGATGAGCCGAGCTGCTGAGTTGGCGGTCTTGCTACGGAACGACCTTGTCGTTCTCAGCGTAATTGGTTCGGACCCGATGAAGCAGTTCAGTATCGTCGAGGAGCAGAATCGGTTTTCCGGCTTTCACCGGGAATTGATCTTCAAACACTTTCCTGAGAACAGTCTCTCAGTCGAGCAACATGGCGGAACAGGCGGAGTGTACAGATTGGGCACTGCTGGAGTGCGGGTCCAGTCGCGGATCCTATCGGGCAATGTTGTCGATAAGATATGCGAATACGCGGAGGAAGTAAATGCTGACATGGTCCTTGTCGGCAGTAGGGGATTGGGCAATATCGGGAGCCTCGTCCTCGGCAGCGTCTCGGAAAGAGTAGTACACAAATGTTCTCGGTCAGTACTGGTCGTCAGGGGTGAAAGAGTCGAAGGCTCCGACTGGGAAGGACTCTCTGCAAAGCATCGGACAGACGCCGCAAGAGCCTGAGACTCAATTCTGAGATCCGACAACTTCCGGAGTAGCTTCTTTTTCTGCATCTCGATCGGAAGTGTCCGGTTCCCTGAACAGCGGGACGACAGCTATGGTCGTAAGAACGTAGTTCACGACGTATAGGCTCACGCACAGTGGGCAGATGATGTGGATGACAGCGAGTTCAAGGTACCAGAGGTAGCCGGTAAAGATGTTGCCAACCATTAGGACTGGTAACAATATCTCGCTGTTGATCGGTTTCTTTCCAAGCCGACTCGTCCAGAGGCCTACTCCGAATAGTACTGGGAACCATACTAGGCCCATCAGATAGAATGGTATTCCGAAGAGAGATGTGTGGCCGCTCCGGTACACTCCGCCGCAACTCAAGAATTGGTTGATGTTGCAGCTGGTGAAGTTCTGGGTAAGATATTCGTTGGTAACGTAGATAGCGAGACCGATGCCGGTAGCGGCGACTACCAAGTAAGCCGCGGAAAGCCTTTCCAAGAAAGAACCTGAGGTTGTGTGTTGCCGTCAATAATCAAGTTGAGACTGTAGGAGGGTGGCAAGTTATTCACGGTGTAAGGAGCTTGGGTTAGCCCGGCAAATGGTTGGTTGCATACGCTGCCGGGGTTTCCTCCATCCACCTTACAGATGGCGGATATCAAATAGTTAGCGGCCCCGTCAACTGCCTTCGCGACGGCAGTTGTAGGATCGTTGAGCTGCGCTGCTATCTGGGTCCAGTTGCCGGAGAATACTGACGGCTGGTATTGAGATCCGCCGTTGAGTGTGACGTACTGATTTCCGGTCTGGTTTCCAATGTCGACAAATGGTATGGATCCGCCAGAATCGTATGACGTCATGAAACTCTGTTCTTGAGGTGTTGGTGTTTGAAGGGTCGCATGGTTCCTATCTTGTGTTTCGACGCTGACGAATGAGATGTAATTGCTAGCATAGTTCGCGTTGTGAAACGAGAACGTTGGGGTATTGGCGTAGACATCGGTCGCTGATGATTCCATGTATGTTAGGCCGTTGAAAGTTCCAAACCTCGAAAGGGCAACAATCATAGCCCATCTCTCGGCGGCACAAAAAGGACAGTATTCGGCCCCAATGTACAGCACTTCGGGCCTTCCTCCGGAGGTCAAAGCAGACCCCTTCTCGGATGTAAGAGCTGTTGCTGATCCCTGTCCGGACCCTACCGTTGCGAGTGTCGTGTTGCTGACTCCCGCTAGCTCATTGTAAAGGGTTGCTGGTATCGGTGTTCCAATCAGAGGATCCTGCGGCTGTGGATGATAGAGGAAGATAACGCCCAGGATAATTCCAACCATTACAATCGCTACTATCGCTGTAGTTGCGAGCGTTCTTTTGCGACGGGCACGTTTCACGTCGCCCAAGATTTTCTGCTTTCTAGTCTTGGACATGATCGAGATATCCTGATGATCCTGACGCTAGTTGGATAGGCACCGACCCTATTATTCTCTGAGGCTCAATCTACGAACTTCGAGCCAACAGCGTCTCCAGAGAAGATCTGATCTAGGTAACATTCTTCTCTCACAACATGAACCTGACTTAGGCAGATAGACCGTGCGTACACAACGCAATACAGTAAATGATCCTCGTGGCACAGAACTGCTTTGTTATTTCGCGCCGCTAGCGATTACCAGTTCACAAGGCCCAGTAAACCGACCGCCGCTCTCGAACTGTCCCATTTCGCTTCGAATCTCTTCCCATGCTGCCGCCTTCTCCGTCTCGCTAAGACGTGCCATCAGCTGGTGGAGGTAGCCAAAAGGTTCCTTCATGAACCGAACGCATTCATCCGCGGAGCTCATTCTTAACGGCGCGAGCTGCCGTCTAACCTGTACGTCTCTAAAGCCCGACTTAGTCATCAGATTATCAATGACACCCGGACTGCCCAGACTGAATATGCCTGGCTGTCCCGGAAGTGGAGCCGGGAGTCCCGCTCGGCGACGAACAATCGTTAAGGGTCCAGAGAAGAATAGATTTTTTTCAGGAACAGAGAACACGATTAGTCCAAGCCTACCATTCTTCTTCAAAACACGATGAAAACCGGCCACAGCTCTCTCCTGATGTGGGAAGACCATTACTCCCAATCGTGAAACAACCGCATCGAAACTATCATCAGGCAGCATCAGATCCTCTCCATCTAAGACCCTAGTCTCGACGTTCTTGAGACCCGCCCGCTGCGCATTCTCACGCGCAAACTCCAGAATGTTCGACGAAATATCCGTCGCAAGAACATGTCCTTTCGCTCCGACCGCCTCCGCGATGAGCATTGTCTGGTCACCGGCACCAGCCGCAACATCAAGCACCCTACTACCCTCCACTACACCGGCCAGGTCTAGCATCTGTTCAGTAGCTGGTCCAAGCCACTGGCGGAGAAAGACTCCCCAGTCATTCCAGGCTTTGGCCGCGTTCTGCCACTGCTGGCGGGTGGACTCCTTGAATTTTTCCGGATCAAAAACGGTCGTGCTCATAATCGACTCGGCGGGCTCTAGGCGGCTGTCCTATTTGAGCCCGTTCAGAATCCGAGTTTTAGACTCGGGGTCCTTGTCGGATGCAGCTTGTCGGCTAACACTCTCTCTTTGAGGAAGACAAATCTGTCCTCTAAGGAATCCTCGTAGTCGAAGTTCGCGTTCAAGGAGAACTCTTTGTAAAGCTCAACCATCGTCCGGTAAGCAATCACACGCGCACTCGTCCCTAATCTCTCATGCAATATTTTCACGACATCCTCGAACCTGCTCGGAATATCCTCCCGCTTGATGCCCTTCTTATCCAGAAAATCGTAGACCCAGTCTCGTATGGGCCCGCCCATCCCTTGCAGGACAAGGTCGAACCAGTAGTTGACTGACATCTGGAACCCAGAAATCAGGTTCGTCCGCATGAATACGACTCCTACTTGACGTGATGTTCGATGGAAGGCCAAGATACGCATAGCGTCTCTAGCCTCAAGGTCTGACGGTAAATTCTGCAATCTCAGAAAGTGACATTAGACAGTGAAAGGGGGATGCGGTTGCCGGGCGTCACGAGCCGAGCGATCGCAGACTCCGCGGCCTCCGCTCACGCTGCTCCCCCCAGAGATAGACTAGTATACCGAGACCCAGGGTTGCAAAGCCGACCACCCAGCTTCCGACCGCGAAAAAGATAACGGAAAAAGCCCCAACAAAGACTCCGATCTGAGTCAATCTTTCTTCTCGGCTCAGATTGATTACTTCTCTATCGATATACCCCCTACCCTTATACAGCAATGTCGCGAGAATAACGAATGCGATTGCTCCGACGAAGAATATCTCCGTGAGACTACTCGTATAGTCGCCAAAGGTCAGAAGCAGCCCGACCTCATCCCCGATCAATCCCGCTCCGAGACCGAAAATTATCGCCAAGTTGCGACTAAGCCTCTCATTGCTGAGACTGATCCCGAGCCAACCAGTAGAAACGACCATGGCCAGCCCGTACCAGAAATGATGAAAATGAATTCCGCTGCGGACCACCGTGACGGTCGGGTTTAGAGTCGCGAAAAGTCTAGCGCCAAAGAAGCTAGCGACGAAAGACAACGTTCCATAGAACGCGAGTCCATGTCTGAAGATGGTCCGTCGGACTTCTTGCGCCATACACAGAGTAAGCGAGATCTCGCAGATAAGAATTGAGGAATGTCGAGTGGGGATTCCTTACATGGATGATTCGAACAGAATCCTAGCCTTTTCAACTAGGCCAAACTACGCTCGAGTCATGCGGAAGCCGGGTAACCTTGAGGCGTTATTCGCTCCAAACTCCATTGCCGTCGTAGGAGCCTCGAACCGTCAAGGTAGCGTCGGGAGAGCCGTTTTCACGAACATACTCCTCAACGAATACACGGGCACAGTCTACCCGGTCAACCCGAAAGACCATTCGATTAGTGGCGTGAGGGCCTATCCTACCATTCAGGATTTGCCTGAGAGCGTAGATGTGGCAGTTGTCGTCGTTCCCGCAGCCGTCGTCCCGGCTGTCACAGAAGAGTGCGGGAAGAAAGGAGTGAAGGGGCTCATCATAATCTCTGCAGGCTTCAAAGAAGTAGGACAAGACGGCGCAGCGCTAGAGCGTCAAGTCACCTCTCTGGCGCAGAAATATTCAATGCGAATGGTCGGTCCGAACTGTCTAGGAACAATCAACACGGACCCAGAGGTCAGACTCAACGCCTCGTTCGCTTCACAAATGCCCTTGGAAGGTTCGATTGCCTTCGCCTCGCAGAGCGGCGCGCGAAATCATGCTCAATGATCCCGCGGTTAAGAATAAGGTGTTCCGAGCCGAATTGTATCCTTACAAGACATCACTATTCAATCCAGACAACGCAAAGTGAAATCGATCTTAGAAGTCACAAACCCAGCATCCGCAGCTAAAGGGATTAATGGAATAGGAAAACGGTCCAAATCGAGCCTTTTACGAGCGTAGAAACGTGAGATTAAGTCTCTCGAACCGCATATTCCTAGTAGACTGAGAATCATCATGGCAAAGGATCCGATCTGTGGAATGTACGTGGAGGAGGGTAAACATGCTCTCCAGACGACGCGTTATGGATCCACGTACTACTTCTGCAGCGAGACCTGCCTTGCCCAGTTCCAGGCTCCAGAGAAGACTCTAGCTCGATTAAAGCGGCTCGTTGCCCTCGGCGCGGCATTTACAATCCCGATTGCTGCCTTGACCTATCTGGCAATAATCCCGGACCATCACATCAACAATCTCGTGATGTTCGTGCTCTCGCTGCCCGTTCAGTTTGTTGTGGGCTACAGGTTCTACCTAGGAAGTTATGACGCGTTAAGGTCGAGGATTGGCAACATGGACCTTCTCATCGGCCTGGGAACAACCGCTGCCTGGCTCTACAGCACAATCGCCACCTTCGTTCCAGGCTTCTTCCCCGGTAGCGGAACTTACTTCGAAACCTCCGCGATAATAATCACTCTGATACAGACAGGTAATCTCCTCGAATACATCACGAAGGGTAGAGCTTCAGAGGCTATCCACAGACTACTAAGTCTCCAACCGACGATGGCGCATGTGGTCCGAAATGGTGGCGAAATTAGCATCCCCGTTGAAGAGGTTACGGTAGGCGACATTCTGCTGGTTCGTCCGGGAGAGAAGGTGCCGGTTGACGGAAGAGTGATCGAGGGCAACTCTGCAATCGACGAATCCATGATTACCGGAGAGAGCCTGCCACGTGACAAGCGTAACGGCGACGAAGTGATCGGCGCCACAGTCAACAAAACCGGACTACTGAAAATTCAGGCAACAAAGGTCGGACAGGACACTGTTCTGTCTCAAATCGCCAAACTGGTCGAAGAGGCTCAAGTGGGAAAGGCCCCTCTCCAACGCCTAGCCGACAGAGTCTCCGCATACTTCGTCCCATCTGTCATATTGATAGCGACAGCTGCTGGCCTTTTCTGGTACTTCATCGCAGGGATCGGACTCGCTTTCTCTCTCTTGGCCTTTGTCTCCGTTGTGATTATCGCGTGTCCTTGCGCGCTCGGAATTGCCACTCCAGCAGCCCTCTTGGTTGGGACGGGCAAGGGCGCTGAGAACGGGATCCTGATCAAAGGAGGGGACCAGCTTGAGGAAGCTGGCAAGATCAACACAATAATTTTTGACAAGACTGGGACCCTGACCAGAGGACAACCGTCAGTGACTAATGTCGTTCCGATAGGAAAACTCAGCGAGATTCAGATACTCAGCTATGCAGGAGCTGTGGAGAAGGGCAGTGAGCATTCCCTAGCAGCGGCCGTCGTGAACTCGGCACGAGGCAAGAGGATCGAACTCTCCGACCCCTCAAGTTTTGAGGCTTTTCCCGGTCTAGGCGTGAAAGCGACCGTTCAGGGACAAGAGGTTCTCCTAGGCAACATGGAACTCATGAACAAGTTCTCTGTTCCTTTCGAGGCATATTCTGAAAGGATCGCAGACCTTCAGGATCAAGGAAAAACGATTAGTCTACTTGCGGTAGATTCACAACCGGTTGCGCTGATCGGAATCGCGGATACGGTGAAGGAATCCTCGGCGCCGACCGTGAGGGCATTGAAGAGGATGGGGTTGAATGTGGTAATGCTCACAGGCGATAATGAACGGACTGCAAAAGTAGTAGCTCGCGCCCTCGGTATCGATACGATATTCGCCAACGTCCGTCCGGGTGAGAAAGAGGAAATTGTGAGGAAGCTTCAGAAAAGCGGGAAGGTCGCGATGGTTGGTGACGGGATAAACGATGCTCCCGCACTAGCGGCTGCTGATGTTGGAATAGCAATTGGTAGCGGGACAGACGTTGCAAAGGAGACTGGAGGCATAATCCTGATCAAGGATGACATGATGGACGTTCCCAAAGCTCTAGAGTTGAGTAAGGCGACTGTGAGAAAGATCAAGCAGAATGTTCTCTGGGCCTTCGTCTACAACGTGGCCCTTATTCCAATAGCCGCGGGCATCCTAGTCCCGTTTCTTGGACCAGGAATTTATGAGGTTCTCCCCCTCCTTGCGGGGGCCGCGATGGCAATCAGCTCAGTAACAGTAGTATCCAACTCGCTCTTACTCCGAAGGTTCAACCCGAAAATCTAGGGAGGTGAACTGTTGCAGAAAGACCCAGTTTGTGGAATGATGGTGGACGAGAAGAAAGCGAAATTTACTACGAATCGTGAGGGAAAGACAATCTACTTCTGTTCCGCCGCATGCATAGCATCATTCGACAAGAATCCTCAGAAGTACGTTCACGTATAGAACTCTCAGGCGCCCCCAGACTCCTCTCCGAGGGCCTTGATATTGGCAATCCAATTTCCTGCGGATTACATACTCTTAGACATCTATCGAGCTTCTTTCAAATAGAAGACCCTGGAGATGTCAGAGTAGACGTATCTTGACGCTCCAATCCGCGGAGCCCGTTCAGAAGGCAAGGGCCCTCTATCGTGTTGTCAAGTACACCTTCTACAAGCTTGACCCTGCATGGAGGCGTCTTCCAGACAACGAGCGTCAATCCACGAAGGACAACTTCCTAGCAACGCTTCGTAGGCGCAATGCCCTGGTCCCTCGAACATACTCTCTGATCGGAACTAGAGGCGACGCCGACTTCATGTTATGGGTCATAACAGACTCAATGGAGGATCTTCAGAACTTCAACTCTGAAGTCCTGAAAAATGATCTCGGAAAATTTCTCACAACTCCATACTCATACCTAGCTATGATTAGACCATCCGAATATTTCGGCAAGACAACAGATCCTGAACCCGTCGGCTCCAACTATCTCTTCGTGTATCCCTTCACCAAGAAGCGAGAATGGTACAGCATCCCATTCGAAGAACGGCGAAGAATAATGAAAGAACACGTCCAGACAGGACACAAATACTCTTCCGTGACAATCCACACCTCCTACTGTTTCGGACTAGACGACTATGAGTTCATCCTCTCATTTGAGACAGACCACCCTCAGGATTTTCTCAACTTGGTCATGGACTTGCGAGGCACCGAAGCGAGCCGATACACCGCCATCGAGACCCCCATATTCACATGCGTGTCCGTCAGCCCTGAGAAGATGCTTGACCTCCTTGGACCCTGAGAGGTAACCGTGAAAAGTGCATGACAGGATTCGATAATGACAATTTTCTCCGCGCCTGCTGGAGAAAAGATACAGAGTACACTCCCGTCTGGTTCATGCGTCAGGCTGGCCGATATCTCGAAAGCTACCAAAAGGTCCGCGCCAAACATGACGTTCTCACGATATGCAAAACACCTGAACTGTCAGCAAGAATCACGATCGACGCTGTCTCCGAGCTGGCAGTGGACGCGGGAATTCTTTTCGCGGATATCATGCTGCCCCTGGAAGGGCTCGGTGTCAAGCTCAAACTTGTAGATGGAATAGGACCCGTCATCGAGAGACCAGTCGAGAACAGGGAGCAAGTCGACGGTCTTTCAGATTTTTCTCCCGAAGAACACGTTCCCTACGTTTTGGACGCTGTTCAGCTAGTCAAGCAACAACTTGGAGAAAAAGTGCCGCTGATAGGTTTCTCGGGAGCACCTTTCACCTTAGCTTCTTACTTGATCGAAGGAAGCCCCTCCAGAGAATTTACGCGAACCAAGAGACTGATGTATGACCAGCCACAGTTGTGGAGCCAACTCCTCTCCAGGCTATCTCAGATAGTTGCAGCCTACCTGCTGGCCCAGATCAAGGCGGGAGTGGACTCGGTCATGCTCTTCGACAGCTGGTCAGGATG
>Ga0070707_100006378_pt1 | contig 10968 bp, 7 predicted proteins | sample KBSK5502metaG_FD_65468 | JGI IMG/M metagenome (GOLD analysis project Ga0070707, IMG submission 65468) | Corn, switchgrass and miscanthus rhizosphere microbial communities from Kellogg Biological Station, Michigan, USA - KBS K5-50-2 metaG | ecosystem: Host-associated > Plants > Roots >... | reverse complement strand
GGATGGCCCGGCAGGCCGTCCTGACCCGGCCGAACCCGCCGAGCCTCTCGGTGGTTCTCGATGAGGCACTGTTGCGGCGGCCGATCGGAGGCCCGGCGGCCATGCGGGCGCAGCTAAGGCATCTGATCGAAATGTCACAGCGGCCCAACGTGACTCTCCAGCTCATCCCGTTCCAGGCCGGAGGTCATGCCGCGGCCGGCGGCGCCTTCAGCCTGCTCCGCTTCGCCGAGAGCGACATGTCAGACGTGGTGTTCCTCGAGCAGCTCAACAGCGCTCAGTACCTGGACAAGCCGGACGTCGTCGACGGCTACCTGGCGGTAATGGAACAACTGTGCAGTGGTGCCATGACGCCTGCCGCGACTGTCAAGACGCTCCGGTCTATGGTCCGCGACGCCTGACGCACCGTCAGATTTCCCGCAGCACGACAGCGGTTCGGTCAGCTCATGGCCGCGAGCGTCCTGCGGATGGCGTTCAGGTTGCGCAATCTGGCTTCGTACGTAGCGCCAGCCCAGAGCAGCGCGGCCCCGAGTGCCGCGACCGGCATCCAGCCCGGAAGATCGTGGACCAGGCGCGCGAAGGCGGGCGCGAGCTCCCGGCCTGCGTCAACGACGGCCACGATTGCGCCGGTCAGCAGCGGCGCCTGCATTCTGGCGCGGGCGCCGGCGACGGCGATCACTGCGGCCGTGAGCCCGACGAGCAGCGGCCGGATCCAGCCCGGGCCCTGCCAGGCGACGATCAAGCTCGGCAAGAGCAGGGCAGACAGGCCCGGTCCGTAGGCGAGCCATGAGTGTGGCTGCGGTTCGCGCCTGAATGCCCGCCAGCCGACGACGAGGCCGAAAGCGGCGGCTGGCAGGGTGTATGCCTCAGGCACGGCCACCCCGACGGCGGCGAGTCCCAGGCACCAGGCTAGGTAGCACAGCGCCAGCCCGGGCCAGATCGCTGGCCGGCGACCCGCCCGAGCGGCCGCGCCCAGGCAGATGATTCCGGCGGTCGCCAGCGCGAGGCTCGCCGTCGACGGACGCCGCAGGCACGGGGCTACGCCTGCCATCGTCACCAGCCAGGCGGTGATCTCGATCCCGAGTCCGACCATTGCCTGCTGATCACGCGCTGGCGCCCTGTGCGTACGCGCGGCGGCGAGCTGGGCGCAGGCCGCGACTCCTATCACCGCCAGGCCGGCCTGCCAGGCCGGCCGGTGCGCGGCGAGGACTGCGCACCAGGCCAGCGCGGCCGCCGTGAGGACAGTCAGACACCCCGCAGCGACTCGGATGGCCGCCACCCGAGCGCGCCAGGCACAGCACGCGTAGGCACCGGTCAGGCAGCCAAGCGCCGCTAGTGTCGGAATCGGCGCGGCCAGCGCCCACGCCAATGTCATGGCTGCGGCGAGCAGGGCGGCTCCGGCCGGCGCCATGCTCCGGCCCAGCGCTGCCCACACGGTCAGCGCGAGGGCCAGGGTTAGCAGCGCGACCGCGACAACCCAGTAACCGATCCCGGCGGCCAGCCCCGCCACGCCAGCCGGGGCCGCGACGAGCGGCAGCGCGACGGCGATGGCGTCCAGGCTGGCCCGCCCGCTTCCCTGCCAGGCGCCGACGGTGGCCGCCAGCGCCGCCAGGCAGATGGCGAGGACGACTACCGCGAACGACAGACCAGGCGAATATGCGGCGACGTGGGTCTGGCCGTGTCCCTGCCACGGGTGAGTGATCACGTGACCGGGAGCCATGAGAGCGTGGGCGATTGGCCGCCACTGCGTCGCGAGCGTGGCCATCGCCGCGATTGCCGCCGCGACCATGGCCGTGACCCGCCGAGAGCCAGCCCGGAGCCACGACATGCCGCTCGCGACCACGGCGACGGTCACCGCGAGCATCGCGAAGGTGTCCCGCTGGCCGGCGGCCAAGCCGGCAGCGAGCAGTATGACTGGTGCGGCACCCAGGTCGAGCACTACCGAATGCACCGGGCGCACCCGCTCCAGCGCGGTCGCGGCCCCGACCGCCGCGATGGCTACGCCGAGCACCGCGAATGCCGCGTGCCGGGCATGCCACCCGCTGGCAAGCGGAGCGGCCCACGCAACTCCCGCCGCGGCGGCGAGCACGCCCGCGGTCGACAGCGCCGCGGCAAAGACATGCTTGGCGCGCGCGGCGGCCAGGAAGAAGACCGCGGCCAGGGCCGCCAACTCGGCGATCGTTGCCGTCGGCGCGGCCAGTGACCACAGCGCTGCTCCTCCGGCGAGCGCGCCGCCGCTTCCGGCGGCGACCCCGGCGAGCACCCTGTCGCTGAGCACGGTGCTCACGCTCAGGAAGGCGGCGGCGGCACCGGTCAGCGTGACCAGTGCCATCCACCCGGTCAGGTGCGCGGCGGCCGGGACCGCACCGGCGGCCAGCGCGACCGCGACTAGCCCGGAGATTCTGGACGCGAGGCCGAGCTTCGGCCCAGCCGACGTTGCCGGGACGAGGCGCGTGAGCCGGCAGGCCGCGCCCACCAGTACCAGCGCCACGACCGCCGCAGGCATGCCCGGCCAGCCGGTGAGCTCGGTTATCGCCGTACGGGGACCGTAGCCGGCCCACACCGGCAGCAGCCGGTGCCAGCTGAACAGGCCGACCAGGGCGACCGGCGCCGCGACCAGGCCGGCTGCTGCCAGCATCGCTGCCGAACCGGCGGCGGCGAGTTCCAGCCGGTGACGAAGCGGGCTGCGGGCGCGCCGACCCGCGATCAGCGCGCCAAGAGTCACGGCGAATCCGCAGGCCGCGAGCAGTGCGAGGTCCCAGCTAGCAGGAGCCGGCGCTGCGACCAGGATTACGGCGCTCATGACGGCCAGGGCACCCGACGCTATGGCCGCCGGGCGGACAAGGATGGTCAGCTTGGAGCTGCGGCCAGGCCCTGAGATGCCGACGACTGCGGCTGCAGCGAAGGCCCCCGCAAGCCAGGGCGCATCTGGCCATCCGGCACCGTTTGCCGAAACGGCGGTGGTCAGGAGAACGCCGCAGGTCCACGCCACGATCGCCGCAGCAGAGGCCACCACGCTCTCCGCATGCCTGCCGCGGCGGTGCGAGAAGCCAGCGGCGACGATATCAGCGCCGGAGGTCAGGACGAGCCCGATCGCGACGGGACCACCAAGAGGTGCGGTATGTCCGCCATAGCGCAGTACCGTTCCTGCGATCGCAAGTGATATGGGAAACTGGGCGACGCATATCGCCGCCAGAGGCGGGCCCTTGAGCGCTGTTGCCCTGCCGTAAGCCGCCCAGGCGGCGGCTATGGCCGCGCAGAACGCTGCTGCCCCGAGCGGACCCACGGGCGCGGAAATGAGCCGCTGGACCAGGTAAGCGTCGCCAATCGTCAGCGCGAGACCGATGGTGGCGACCGCCTCGGCGGTCGCGTTGAGGTTACGCCGGATGAGCGGCCTGGGAGCGGCCAGGACCAGCGCGGTTGCGCCGACCAGAATCACGGACCGGCCAAGCGGACCGATCAGGGCCCACCCGGCGATCGTGAAGATCGTGACGGCGATGACGACCAGCGCGGCGCCGGTCCCGAGCAGCAAGCGGGCAGCGGTGCGTCCTGACATCTCGGGGCGCCGGGTCGCCGATGGCGTTGCAGGCCTCGCGGCCCTGGCGATACCGGCCGCAGGCGCCCGCCTTGGCAGCCTGGCTAGCTCGGCGAGGAGCGCGGCTCGCCGCATGATCAGCCGGGTGCGGGCCGCATCGACCCGGCTGAGCTCGCTCGCGATCCAGCGGAGCTCAGCGGTCTGCGGACCGGCCAGCCAGATGCCGCACCAATTGCAATGGGCCTCGCCTTGGCTGGTCGGACTCGAGCATCCGGGGCAGTGAACACCGGACGTGCTGTGGGAACCGGCTGCTGTCCGCATGCAGCCCACCATGCGCCCGCCAGCCGGATCGAGGTAACCGCTGGCGTACTCATCACCTGCACCCGGATACTCAGTCCGATCTGAGTATCTCGCACCAGAGCACGGGCCGCGTACCGCGTTCAGCCGATACCCTCATAGCGTGGTCGTCCCTTCCGCGCGATAAGCCGATGAGCCTGCAGGCGCCCTTGTGGCGTTCGATCGCGGTCTTCCGCTTCGCCTCGCTCGTCTACGCGGTTGTGCTGCTGACCATCAGGCACGACGACTACCGGCACTGGGGCTGGGCGTGGGTGGTCATCGGCGCGATGATCGTCTGGACCGTCGCCATCACGGTGGCCTATGCGACCCCCGCACGTCGCACCCGCCTGCTGCTGGGCGCCGACCTGGTCGTCGCGATCCTTGCCCTGCTGTCAACGGCTCTCCTGCAGACGACGCAGGCCAGGCACATCGGCGCCATGCCGGTCACGGCGACCTGGCTCGCCGGACCCGCCCTGGCCTGGGCCGTCGTCGGCGGAGCCAGGGCTGGCGCGGTGGCCGCCGTACTGATCGGCACCTGCGTGATCCTGCTCAGGCAGGGGCATGAGCCTCTAATCAGCGGGAACCAGAGCACCACGCTGAACGGCCCGATCATCCTGCTCATGGCGGGGGTGCTGGTCGGGTACATCTCTACCCTCATGACCCGCGCCGAGCGGGCGTTGCAGCGGGCAACGGAGATTGAAGCCGCAAGCCGAGAGCGTGAGCGACTGGCCCGCACGATCCACGACTCCGTCCTGCAGGTGCTCGCCATGGTGCAGCGGCGCGGCACCGAGGCCGGAGGCGAGGCAGCCGAGATCGGCAGGCTCGCGGGCGAGCAGGAGGCAGCGCTGCGCGCGCTCGTCAGCGGCGACGGACCCGCGTCGGCTCAGTCGGGCCAGCTTGACCTGAGCACACATCTCACCCGCGAGGCATCAGCCCTGGTGTCGGTGATAACCCCGGCTGATCCCGTTCTCCTGGATGAGCGGGCGGTCACCGAGACGTCAGCAGCCGTGCGGGCGGCGATCGACAACGTCCGGCAGCACTGCGGCCCGGCGGCCAAGGCGTGGGTACTCGTTGACGACGAGGGCCCGACGGTCAGCGTGACTATTCGCGACGACGGGCCCGGAATCCGGGACGGACGGCTCGCCGAAGCCGCCGCCGAAGGGCGGCTGGGGGTCAGCCACGCGATCAGCGGGCGAATCCGCGATCTCGGTGGCTCGGCCGCCATCAGCAGCTCGCCGGGTGCCGGTACTGAGGTCAAGTTGCGGGTCCCCAGGACCCCGCAACCGGTCTAGGTGGCGCCGTGGATGTGACCGACGGCGCAGCCGCCGCGACCGAATCTAGTACGCGGGTCATGATCGTCGACGACCATCCGATGTGGCGAGACTCGGTCAGCCGCGACCTGACCGATGCGGGCTTCGAGGTCATCGCCGCGGTCGGTGAGGGTACCCAGGCCATGCGCATCGCCGCCTCGGTACGACCGGACGTGGTCGTGCTCGACCTGCAGCTCCCCGATGTCGGCGGGGTGGATGTCACCCGTGGCCTCCTGTCGGCCTACCCGGCGGCCAAGGTCCTGATCCTGTCCGCGAGCGGCGAGCATCGCGACGTCCTCGGTGCGGTCAAGGCCGGCGCCACCGGCTACATCCTGAAGTCCGCGAGCCGCACTGAGTTTCTCGACGCAGTGCGGCGGACGGCAGCGGGAGACGCGGTGTTCTCCCCCGGGCTCGCGGGCCTGGTGCTCGGCGAGTTCCGGCGCCTTGCCACCGACCCGGCTCCCGACACTCCGCGACTCACCGAGCGCGAGGCCGAGATCCTGCGCATGGTGGGGACCGGCATGTCCTACAAGCAGGTCGCCGAGCGGCTGGTGCTGTCCCACCGCACTGTTCAGAACCACGTGCAGAACACGCTCAACAAGCTGCAGCTGCACAACAGGGTGGACCTGGTCCGCTACGCGATTGAGCACGGCCTGGACACCGGCCCAGCCTCCGGGCCAGCCTCTGGGCCGGCCTCTTCATGAAACGCAGGCGCGAATGCGGCTGTCACGTTCACGTCAGGCTCAGCGCGCCCAGGTATCCGGCCAGCAGGGCGCTGGCGGCCTGGCCGACCGCGTCGTCGCCGGGCAGGAACGACGGATGGTGCAGGGGGTGCGGCCCACCGGCGCCGAGGAACAGCATCAGCGTGCGCCCGCCGCGGCTGAAATACGAGAAGTCATCCGCTCCGCAAGAGCGGAACGTGGTGTCGACGCTGAACCCCGCCTCGCGGAGCCAGGGCCAGCTCGCCTCGGTCAGCGCCTGATCATTGACCAGGGCGGGCTCACCCTGATCGAACTCGACCGAGCCATGGCAGCCGAATGCCCGGCAGGTATGTTCGACGATCTCGCGAATAGTGCGGTGCATCGCCGGCCGGTCGGCTTCGTCGAGCACTCGGACCGTTCCCCTTGCGATGGCGGCGGACGGGATAATATTCGCTGCCTGGCCGGCCTCGAGCATGCCGATCGACACGACGACCGCGTGGGTCGGGTCGGAGCGGCGGCTGACGGCAGTCTGCAGCGCCACGACGCTCTGGCAGAGCGCTACGACCGGATCCGCGGCCAGCTGCGGGTACCCGGCGTGCCCGCCGATTCCCTTGACGGTGATCTCGATGTCGTCGGTCGCCGCGTTCACCGTGCCGGCCGCGGCGGCCACTGTGCCGAGCGGCAGCTGGTGCTGCAGGTGAACGGCCACCACCGCGCTCGGCTGATGCGCGTCAAGAAGTCCCGAGGCGACAATGTCCCTGGCTCCGGACGGGATGGCCTCCTCGCGCGGCTGCAGGACGGCAAGCACAGGCACCGGCAGTTCGGGTCCCGCCGCCCTGGCGGCGCGGCCAACTGCGGTGAGCGCCGCAAGGTGCACGTCATGCCCGCAGGCGTGCATCGCGCCATTCCTTGACGCCCAGGCAACGCCGGACTGCTCGGCAACCGGCAGCGCGTCAAGTTCGGCCCGCAACGCGATGCACGGCCCCTCGGCACCGCCGATCCGGATCAGCCGGCCGGTCTCCGCCACGACCTGGGCGTCGGGGGCTGCGAGCGCGGCTGCGACCGTCGCTGCGGTCTGATGCTCCGAGCCTGACGGCTCGGCATTGGCGTGCAGCTCGTGCCGCAGCGAGACGGCGGCTTCGAGCTCCGCGGCAACGCCGGCCCGGAGCTGGTCTGCCAGCTCGGCGATCGTCACGGCAGCACTGGTCAAGGCAGCGCCGGAGGCGAGACGGACGATGGCTGGGCCAGCCCGATGACGCGACTGGCTGGGCGAGTCAGCCAGGGCGCGCGACCTGTCATCATGACTGGCCCAGCCGGTATACACGGGTCGCATTCGCCGAACCGATCAGCTCAGCCACCCGCTCGGCATCAGCGGCCGACCACGCCCCGTCGGCCACGAACTGCCCGGTTACCCTGGCGATGTCGCGCCGGAAGCCGATCGCGCCAAGGTAATGCAGCTCGGGCAGGCCGAACGCGTCGGACGAATAGAGCATCTTGCCGAATGGCGTCAGCTCGAGCGCTTCGGCCAGCACCGCGGCCGACCGAGCGCCCACGTGGTTGAGCACCGCGCCGAGATCCATGTAGACGTGCGAGAACACGTGCGCCAGGTAACCGGCGACGCGATGATGCGGGTAGCAGTGCAGCAGCATGATCGGCGTGCCGGTTTGCTCGGTCGCGATCATGAAGTCTGTCAGCAGTGACGGGTCGGACCGGTGCAGCCGGACATCGGTGTCCCCGAAGCCGACATGGAACTGCAGTGGCTTGCCGATGTCGATCGCGGTCCAGATCAGGTGCCTGAGCAGGACAGGGTCATCGATTCGCGCGGAAGGGTCGCTCTCAAGCGCGCGGAGCAGCCGGCCCGCGGCCGCCGCGACCTCCGCCGAGGCGGGCCTGACCGGATCGAAGTCGAATCCGAACCGGTACGCGACGATGGTTTTATAACCAACCGCACCCACGGCTGCCGACACCGCGCCAAGCTCGTCGGCGAAGGCGGCCGCCCACTCCGCCGCAGTGGTCCCGGCCCTGGATACCTTCTCGGCCACCGCCTCGAGCCTGACGATGTGGCTGGCCGGGGCCCCGCTGGCCTGCACCATCTGCTCGGGAGTGGTTACCTGGTCGCTCTGGTACCCGGTATCAACCAGCCACTGCCCCACCCCAGCGGCCGTCAGCAAGCGCCTGTTCACCTCGGCGGTGCCAAGTTCAGCGCGGCGGCGCAGGTAGTCCTCTGCCGCGGTCGACGACTCAAGATCGAGGACTGGAGCGCACCAGCGCCGCATGGTGAATCCGAGCTGGCTGTCAAACATGGTCGTGCCAGGCGCTGGCGGCCCGGACGCCTCGGTCATCAGCAGCTCGAACCCGGCCCGGTCCAGATCGCCCGTGACCACACCATGGACGTGGTGGTCAATCAAGGCCAGCGACTCGGTTGTCGTCACGCTTCCTCCCTGGCTGCTTCGTCGACCGCGCCCGCGTACAGCGCGTCGTATCTCGCCATCCTGGCCAGCGGCCGGTCGCCGAGCCGGTCGACGAGCGCGGCGATGACGGCCTCGACCAGCGCGAGCGCCGGAGTCAGCGCGTCGAACGGCGACGGCGACTGCACGCTCGAGGTCAGGATCACGTCCGCGCGGGCCGCCAGCGGCGACAGATACGGATCGGTAAAAGCGATGAGCGTCGCTCCTTGGTCCTTGGCCATAACCGCGGCTCGCACGGTGTCGTGCTGGTACCTCCGGTAGTCGAACGCGACAAAGACGTCGCGCCGCCCGACATCGAGTAGCGCGCTGGTCCGGTCGGCACCCGTGCCCGAGATGACGTGCACGTCCGGGCGCAGCACCCGCAAATGCGCTGCGAGGTACTCGGCTAGCATCGAGCTGAACCTGCCGCCGATCAGCGTCACGCTACGCCGCTGCTCGGCCAGCAGCCTGACCGTCTGCTCGAACTCAGCCCGCGGCATCCGGGCGAAACTCGCCCGGATGCCGTCGCAGAACAGCTGCTCGGACCGGCTCAGCGCATCACCGTCCCCGGCCGACCTCCCCGCATGCATGGTGAGCGGTGACGACAGGCGCGCGGACACCTCGGACTTCAGCGAACGCTGGAACCCCGCATAGCTATCGAACGACAACTTGCTCACCAGCCGCACGACCGTGGGCGCGCTGACGCCCGCAGTCGCCGCGAGCTTCGCGACCGGCTGAAGTCCCCGGACCGGGTACTCGGCCATCAGCGCCCGCGCGACCTTTCGCTCGGCCGGGGTAAGCTCGGCCAGCTTGAGTTGCAGCCGCTCGGCGACGGTCACGTCGGCGTCGCTGACCGCAATACTCGCCACTCCCGTCACCACCGCCAGCGGGTTCTCGCTACCACATCCGCCGGACTGGCGCCGGCGAACAGCTCGATCTCGGCCCGCCGCACGGCGAGGAACGCCTCGAACATCGGCTCGCCCATCGCGTCCCGGAGCACGTCGCACGCCTCGAGCGCGCTGACCGCCTCGTCCAGCGCCTGCGGCAGCCTGCGCGCGCCGCGCGCGGCCAGGTCGGCCTCCGGCAGCCCGACCGGATCGCCCTCGGTCTCTGGGGGCAACGTCGCGCCGCTGTCCAGGCCGGCCAGACCCACCGAGAACAGCGAGCCGACGACCAGGTACGGATTGGCGGCCAGGTCGAAGCACTTGACCTCCAGGTTGGCGCGCACATCCTGTTCACCGGTCGAGCCGGTCACCAGCCTCAGCGCGGCCTCCCTGTTCTCCTTGCCCCAGCACTGATAGGCACCCGCCCAGTGCGACGGAACCAACCTCAGGTAGCTGGCCACGCTCGGCGCGCCGACGCCGACCAGCGCGGGCAGCGACGACAGCACTCCTCCGGCGAACGCCTCGCCATCAGCAGTCATGCCGTACCTGCCCGGTCCGCTCGCGAGCAGGTTCTGCCCGTCGCGCCAGAGGCTGAGGTGCACGTGACCGCCGTTCCCGACGCCGCCTGCGACCACGGAGGGCGCGAACGAGGCCTGCAGGCCGTGCCGCTGCGACACGGCCCTGATGGTCTGCCTGACCAGCACGCTGTCGTCGGCGGCACCGACCGGGTCACGCGGAGCGACCGAGACCTCGAGCTGGCCGGCCGCGTATTCGGGGTGGAACTGCTCGACCACGATGCCCTGCTGCTCGATCGCCTCGATGACCTCGCGCGAGTAGTCGGAAAGCTCGATCACCCGCGTCATCCCGTAGGCGGGGCCTGCGCAGGCCGGCACGAAGGTGCCGGTCTCGTCCGTGCCGACCGCCCATTCGATCTCGAACGTCACCTGGGCTGACAGTCCGTGTTGGGCTGCCCTGGCGGTCATCCTCTTGGCGAATGCACGCGAGCAGCCGATGTAGGGCTGGCCCTCCTGGGTGTAACGGTCCACCGGCGCCAACGCCCAGCCAGGCTGGGCGGCCAGCGGGGTGACCCGCTCGAGATCCGGGATCAGCCGCAGGTCACCGGCGGGACCGCCGATGTGCTTGCTGCTGGTGATGCTGTCGTCAACCACGAATACGTCGAAGACCGGCGACATCCCGATGCCCCATCCGGCCGCCCGTTCCAGGCGCCCGGCGGGAATGGCCTTGACCCTGGTTATCCCGGCGTTGTCGACCCAGCAGAGCGCCACCATGCTCACGCCGGCGTCGGTGAGCCGCTGCGCCACCCTGCTGCCCAGCTCCGACCTTCGGGCGCGCTCGCTCAGATCGAGTACCTCGCCCTGCGGAGTCTGCGTGGTCACGGAGCACCTCGCTTCCGGTGGCCGCGCGGGCGCGCGGGAGTTGTCAGGAACATTACACGGCGGACATGCACGCGCCTTCGCGTAACAGAAGTATCAGACGAAGGAAACGAAAATGGAAGGACTCGAGCCCGCCCGGCTACCAGCCGCGCAGGTCGATCGGCCAGACGTCGACGATCTCCTCGCCCGAGGAGACGTAGGCGCGCTCGTGGTAGGCCATGGTCGGGTCGATGTGGGCAGGCGTGAACCTGACCCGCTCGCCGACTGGCCTGGGCGCCGAGAACGTGGTGTGCTCGTCGGCGCAGAACCAGACGGTCGAGCCGTTGAGTTCCGGGTTGCCGTGATCCATGCCGAACGCCTTCAG
>Ga0070707_100006375_pt1 | contig 10970 bp, 12 predicted proteins | sample KBSK5502metaG_FD_65468 | JGI IMG/M metagenome (GOLD analysis project Ga0070707, IMG submission 65468) | Corn, switchgrass and miscanthus rhizosphere microbial communities from Kellogg Biological Station, Michigan, USA - KBS K5-50-2 metaG | ecosystem: Host-associated > Plants > Roots >... | reverse complement strand
TAGGTCGAGGCTTGAGCCGGCGATTGCGCCGCTCGCTACGCACGCGGATCGACGGACCGACAATGGGCGATCTGCTGCTGCTTCTGGTTTGCGACGCGGTCGGGCTGGCGGTCTTCGCCGGCGTTTTTGTCTACAGCCGGCATTGGCTGGCCAGCGTCGGCGTGGCGCAGAGCCTCGCTGTGCTTTCGGCCAGCGTGTTGATTGGCTGGCGCACCCTCATGCTGGTTCCCCGGATCGTGTTGCGTCCCGGCGAACCGGTTGCCCGCCTGATCGACATTCCCGATACGGAGGCGCGGCGTCTTTCGTGGTTCCTGTCGAGCGTTCTGCTCGCGATCTCGATACTGATTGGTTTCGGCCGCTACGGTTTGTCCGATGAGGACAGCGGTGCGCCGCATATCATCGGGCTGGTCGTCGCTGCGGCGGTGTGCGGGCTCGATGCGTGGATCGTTATCCGCGCGCGCGGCGCGATCGAGGCGCTGATCCGCGGCCGCCGCTCCGACGGGATCGTTGCGGCAATGCGCGGTGCGCTGGCGCGCAGCTGGGTTGCCATTGGCTTGACCCTGGTCGGCGGATTGATGGTGTTTTTCGTGTTCGGTCTGTCTCTCGGCCTGCTGTCCTATTACCGCGCGGTGGTGTCGACGCTCGAAGTGCTGCTCGTATTGATGCTGCTGGAACGATTGACCGAGCGTGGCTTGCGCGATGGCGAGCCGCCTAGGGCCGGTGGGACGTCCGGGATCCATCAATTGGTGGCGCGAAGCTTCCGCCGCATTCTGCGCATCGTTGTGCCGCTCATTGCGGCAATGATGCTGGTATCGATCTGGGTCGAGGCGATCGATCTGTCGCCCGCCGCTGCGGCGCAGGTGACACACTCGGCGGCGGTGGCGGTCGGGACCTTGTTTGTCGCGTATCTCGCCTGGGAGCTGGTTCGGCTGGCGATCGACCGCAACCTGCAAAATGCTCCGGGCGGGCCGAAGCTGCCGGGTAGCGCCGATGACGACGAGGAGTCGCCGCCGGCTTCGCGGCTGCAAACCATCCTACCGATGCTGCGCGCTTTTGTCGGGGTGGCGGTCGGCGTCGTCGCGGTCCTGATCGTGCTGTCGCGCCTGGGCGTCGATACCGCACCGCTGATCGCCGGCGCCGGCGTGTTCGGTCTGGCGTTGTCGTTCGGCTCGCAGGCGCTGGTCCGCGACATCATTTCCGGCTTGTTCTACATGTGGGACGACGCCTTTCGGGTCGGTGAATACATCGATACCGGACGCCTCAAGGGCACGGTCGAGTCGCTCGGCGTTCGCTCGGTCAAGGTACGCCACCACAATGGACCGCTGCACACGATCCCCTACGGTCAGCTTGGCGCGGTGACCAATCTCAGCCGCGATTTCGCGACGATAAAGTTCAATCTGCGGCTCGAACCCGGCACCGACATCGAACTCGTCCGCAGAACCGCAAAGCAGATCGGCCAGGCGATGCAGGAAGACAATCCCGAATTTGCCACCGAGGTCATGGTGCCATTAAAGATGCAAGGCATCGCCGAAGTCGCCGACAATGCGGTCGTCGTGCGTTTCAAGTTCACCGCGCGCCCGGTCAAGCCGAGTTGGATCCAGCGCGAATACCTGAAGCGGATCTATCGGGTGTTCGCCGAGAAAGGCATCACCTTTGCCAGGGGCGCCTTGACGTTGCAGACCGCCCCGTCGATGACCGGAACCCCGGCCACCGCGGCGCAGGCGGTCGCCGATGCGATGGCGGCGCCGGCCTCGGCCGAGGTGGCGCCGCTGCGCTCGCCGGCGGCTTCCAGCGTCGCCTGACGGCATTCCCGCGAGCCCTCGCGTCACAGCTTACGGTAAGAGGAGAAAAGGATGCAGATCGGCGTTTTCTATTTCCCGGCCGATTACGGCATCAACATCGTCGAATTGGCGAAGGCGCTCGAGGAGCGCGGCTTTGAATCGCTGTTCGTGCCCGAGCACACCCATATCCCGGTCAGCCGCAAGAGCCCGTTCCCGAGCGGCGGCGAATTGCCGAAGCGTTACGCCCACACACACGACCCGTTTGTCGCGCTATCCTTTGCCGCCGCGGCCACCAGAAAGCTGCTGCTCGGCACCGGCATCTGCCTGATCCCCGAGCGCGATCCGATCGTCACCGCGAAATGCGTCGCCAGCCTCGACCAGTTGTCGGGCGGGCGCTTCATTTTCGGCATCGGCGGCGGCTGGAATGTCGAAGAGATGGAAAACCACGGCGCCCGCTACAACACGCGCTTCAAGCTGATGCGCGAACGCATCCTCGCGATGAAGGCGCTGTGGACGGAAGACGAGGCGGATTATCACGGCGAGATGGTCAATTTCGACAAGGTGTGGTCGTGGCCGAAGCCGCTGCAGAAGCCGCACCCGCCGATCATCCTCGGCGGCGAGAGCGACTACACGCTGCGGCGGGTCGTCGAATATTGCGACGGATGGTTCCCGCGCCCCGGCCGCGGGTACGAGATTCGGGAACAGCTCGCGCGGCTGCATCGGATGGCCGAGGAGAAGGGGCGCGACCCCAAGACGCTGTCGACCTCGGTGTTCCGCGCTCCGCCCGACAAGGCAACGCTCCGGGAATACGAAGAGGCCGGGATCGATCGTGCCGTGCTCGAAATACCGGACGAGAGCCGCGACGAGATCCTGCGCGTCATCGATCGCTACACGCCGCTCCTGGCATAAGACCTTTGTCATTGCGAGGAGCGCGGCCACGAAGCAATCTTCCGCGGGTGAAGCACAATCGGCGAGGGATTGCTTCGCCGCCCTGCGGCGGCTCGCAATGACAGCCCGGATCTAAGGGAGATGACCGATGCGTCTCAGCATTCTGGATGATTACCAGGGCGTCGCCCTCGACATGGCAGACTGGTCGCCGGTGCGCGCCCGCGGCGTCGAGATCGCGGTCGAGCGTTTCCCGTTCGCCGACGCCGAGGATGTTGTGCGCTCGCTGGCGGATAGCGAGATCGTCTGCGCGATGCGCGAGCGCACCGCGTTTCCGAAGAGCATCGTCGACCGCCTGCCGAAGCTGAAACTGCTGATCACCACTGGGATGCGCAACGCCTCGTTCGACATGGCGGCGCTGCGAGACCGGGGTGTTACGGTGTGCGGGACCGGCGGCCCCGGCGGCGGCAACGAGGACACTGCCGAGCTGGCCTGGGGTCTCATTCTCGGCGCCGCGCGGCGCATCGCCGAAGATCACGCGTTCATGCGCCAGGGCGGCTGGCAGACCCGCATCGGCCATCGCGTCGCTGGCAAGACGCTGGGCCTCCTGGGTCTCGGCCGGCTCGGCAGCGGCGTCGCCCGGGTCGGGCTCGCCTTCGGCATGAAGGCGATCGCCTGGAGCCAGAACCTGACAGCGGAAAAAGCCGCCGCGCAAGGCGTCGAGCGGGTCGAGAAGGATGAGCTGTTCCGCCGTTCCGACATCCTGTCGGTGCATCTCGTGCTGAGCGACCGCAGCCGCGGCCTCGTCGGCGCCCGCGAGATCGGGCTGATGAAGCCGAGCGCGATCCTTGTCAACACCTCGCGCGGGCCGATCTGCGACACGGCCGCGGTCATCGACGCGCTGAAGAGCGGGCGGCTCGCTTATGCCGGCTTCGACGTCTACGACCAGGAGCCGCTGCCGATCGATCATCCGCTGCGCACTACGCCGAACGTGATCCTGACCCCGCATATCGGTTACGTCACCGACGAGAACTACCGCAACTCCTATCCGCAGATCGTCGAGAATGTCCTGGGGTTCCTCGACGGCAAGCCGGTGCGGGTCATCTGATCTCGCGCGGATTGATGAGCGGCGACGATTACACGATCCGCCCGTCGCACGACGAGGACGTCCCGGCGATCACGGCAATCTACGGCCATCACGTACTGCACGGGGTTGCCTCTTTCGAGGAGGTGCCGCCGGAGCAGGAAGAGATCGCCCGGCGGCGCCGCGATATCCTCGCGCGCGGCTTGCCTTACCTCGTAGCCGAGCGTAACGGACGGGTCGTCGGTTATTGCTATGCGGGCGCGTTCCGGCCGCGTGTCGGGTATCGCTTCACGGTGGAGGATTCGGTCTACGTCGAGGCCGATGAAGTAGGCCGCGGCCTTGGTCGGGCCCTGCTGGCGCAAGTGATCGCGCGGTGCAGCGAGTTGGGTTACCGGCAAATGGTCGCGGTGATCGGCGGTCGCGAGACAGTGGGCTCGATCCGCCTGCATGAGCGGCTGGGTTTTACCCATATCGGGATATTGCCGGCGGTCGGTTTCAAGTTCGGGCGCTGGATCGACATCATCCTGATGCAGCGGCAGCTCGGGCCGGGTTCGGATACCTTGCCGGAGCCGGCCACACCCGACAGCGGACCGCGCGCCTGAGGAGACCAGCATGACAGAGCGCTTTGTCGAGCCCGGACGGATCCGCGGCTATCACGCGCATATCTATTACAATCCGGAGACGCGGGTGGTCGCTGAAAGGCTGCGCGAAGCGATTGGCAACCGCTTCAGCGTCGAACTCGGCCGCTGGCGCGACGAGCCCGTCGGTCCGCATCCGGTATCGATGTATCAGGCCGCCTTTTCGGTCGCCGAGTTCCCGCGGCTGGTGCCGTGGCTGATGCTGAACCGCGCCGGCCTCAACGTGCTGGTTCATCCGCAGACCGATGACGCCTACGACGACCACACGATCAACGCGCTGTGGCTTGGCACGCCGCTGCCCTTGCGGGTCGAGGGGCTGCGCCGCAATCGCGAGCGACAGCGCGCGCCTTAGACCCGGCTGGGTCAGATACGGCCGGCGACCAGCAGGATGATCACGATCAGCAGGATAAGCCCGGCGCCGCCGCTCGGGTAATAACCCCACCCGCTGCTGTACGGCCAAGTCGGCAGGGCACCGAGCAACAGCAGGATCAAAATAATAAGCAGAATAGTACCAAGCATTGGCGTCGTCCGGAGTGTAGCCTCTATTGTCGCTATAAACGAGTCGCGACAACAGGCGGTTCCGGTATGCGCGTGCCCGGCCGGAGAGAGGTGCGGCCTAACCCTGCTGAATTACCAGCGCCGCACCGGCCCGCAATCGACGTGCACGAAATCGGAGCGCGGGTAATAGCCGACGCCGCCGCCGCGCAGGCTCAGCGCCGCGGAGCGGAGTTGCGGCAGGCTGCGGCCCTCGCAGCGCAGGTCGATGGCCATGCCGTGGATATGGTAGCTGTTGCTCGCCACCCCGTCATGGCGCAGGTACATCTTGTGATTGGTCGTCGGGGAGCGGTAGCCGCAGATCACCAGAAACGGATCATGGCATTCGAGGCGGGTGCGCAGCATGCCGAGAAGGTCAAGCACCCCCGCATTCATCGGTCGCACCTCATCGGAGTGATGGTCGCGCAACACCCAGTTGATATCGCGCACCGCCTCGCGGATGTAATGGCCGTCGGCCCAGTAGACGGTGCGGACCCATTCCCCAGTATGCGTGTTGTAGAGCGACACCGAACGCGGCGCGAAGGAGATCGCCGGGCTCGGCGTTACGAAAGCAACAGTCGTCGCGGCGGCGGCAGCCCCCAGCACGCGGCGGCGGCTCAGCACAGAAGGCGATTGCACTGGCTGTTCCCCCATATTCCCCGAGGGACGCCATAGCATCGGCCTGCATTACTAACAAGCCTGTTATGCGCAACAACGTCTAGAAAGCCGCGCGTTACGCGGGTTTTTCGCCCTGTCGGCGAGTTAAAGCCAGAGTTATTCAGCTACGACGTTGGCCGGCCAAATCGCCTTGTTGGGCGATCCCGGCCTGCGGCGTCCGGCGCAGATGCTGCCAGATCTCGTCGTCGCGCTGGTAGAAATCCGGGCGGAACTCGAGCGCCCCGTTCTGGTCAACGGTAACGGTCTGGTACACAAAGAAAACCGGCACCGGTTCGGACAAGGGCAGGCTGTTGGTATGGCCGAGCCCGATTCGCTGGTTGATTGTCTCCATCGGCCGCTGCAGCAGCAACACGGCCAGCTCGCGCGGGTTCTGCACCCGCACGCAGCCATGGCTGCGGCGCCGGTTGTCGACGCTGAACAGGTTCTTCATCGGCGTGTCGTGCAGATACACGTCGAAGCGGTTGTGCATCTCGAATTTGACCTGGCCGAGCGCGCTGTTGGCCCCCGGCTGCTGCTGGATCAGGCCGTTGCGCCGCACGATCATATGGTGACGCTCAAGATAGCCCGGATCCTGGCCCAGCTTGGGTAAGATTTCCTTGGCCGCGATCGAGCGGGGCACATTCCACGGCGGATTGAACAGCACGCTGCTGATCGTGGCCTGCACCTCCGGCGTCTGCTTGTCGGATTCGCCGACGACGACCCGGGTCGTGAAGGTTGGCTGGTTGCCGCGGTACAGCACCAGCTGGGCGCTGGCGGTATTGACCCAGACGCGGTCGGCCGGGATCGACCGGGGCAGCCAGCGCCAGCGTTCGAGATTGATCGCAACCTGCCGCGCCCTGTTCTGATTGAGTGCCGGGCTCGCTGCCGCCGGGCTTTTGGCCTGATGCTGCCCCGGTGCGCCGCGCGGTGCCGGCGTGGTCTGGGCGGGTACGGCGGCGGCGCTCTGGTAGTACTGCAGGGCGCGCCGCAGTGCCTGGTATTCCGGCGCATTCGGGGCCAGCGCCTCGATCGCCGCCCCCGGGTCGGGGCTCGCGATCGCGCTGTTGAGCACGGTCGCGACATCGACCGGCTCGGGTTTCAAATCCTCGTCATCCATCCGCAGCTCGGCCGGCAACACGCCGCGAGCCAAGGCATCGGCATAGGCGAGAAAGGCGTCGGACAACAGCAGATCGCGGTCGATCGGCGGTAACGCGGCCGAATCCTTCAATACGGCCGCGTGAAACAGCTCCGGATCGAGACCGTGTTCACCGGCCCGCAGCACGGCTTGCATCAGCGCGTTGGCTTGCGCCTGCCGGGTATTCCACACCGGCTCGTAGCCATACGCGGCATAGAACCGGCGCAGCAGCCCGACATGCAGGTGCTCGCCGGCGATCGCCAGGCCGGAACGGTCGAGCCGCACCTTGATCTCGGTATCGGGTACGGTCGGCGCCGCCGCCGGCACACCCGGGTCGGCCGGCAACGATACCGGCGTCAATGCCGGCGCGCCGTTGGCCGGCGCCTGGGCGCGCGCGTCATACGGCAGGGTCGCGGCGAGCAGCATGGCAACAGTGGCGCCGACCGCCCACCGGCAGCGCCCGGCGTTCCGTTTCGTCACAATCTGGGATGTGAACACAATGCCCTCGCTCGAAGGGTGATCGGCGCGACACCCGCGCGTCCCGCGGGTGGAAACGGCGGCGTCAAATCGGGGGTTCCCAAACCGGCTCATTGATCGCCCTTCGATGCATGTGCTTGCTCACCCTCGCGGCGAATGGTTTACAGGTAATTGATAACAAAACGATACAAACAAAGTAGGTGGTTTTATCCGCTGCGGCAATGCGGAGTGGGTGGCGCGCGCTGCGGCGAGTTGGCCGACGAATCGGAGAGATGCGCGTCATGCAACGCGCTGCATTGTGTTCCTTTTTGAACCGCTCGTTCGTCTTTCAGCAGCACCGCGGTGAGCAAACCGCCTGTACGCGAGATTTCGCGCAGCGTCTGCTGGTAAAGCGCGGCCCATATGCCGACAAGCCCGCCTCGACTTCGGTCCGGCTGCCGCGGATAGGCAGATAGAATAGAGGTCCTATCCCCCTTGCCTGCGTTCTATCGGGCGATTGCTGACGTCCGACTGATCGGCGGAAACCGGCGGGCGGCCGTATAGGCATGGCCGCGCCGGTTTATTTTCGACTCGTCTAGCCAGTCATTTATGGCTAACAATTGCCTTAATCGGTTCCCCCACCGACGAGGCGACATGGTCAAAGCGTGCGTGTCGATCCCGTTTGTTACGGTGGTACTGTTGAGCGGCGCAACCGCGGAGGCGGCTTGTCCGCCCGCTCAGACCCGCGACTGCGTCATCAACCTCGACGCCGTGCCGCAGATCTCGCGGCAGATCGTGTCCACGGACCGGGTTGCTCCGACCGCAAAAGCCGCGCCCGGCGCGCAGCCGCAGACACCCTATACCGGGCCGACTGTCGGGCTGACGCCGACCGTGCGGCAGTACCCGACCGTCGGCTATCGCTGGTCGTTCGACTGATCTTACCCGGCTCAGGCTTCGGCGTCGGCGGGAAGCGGCCCGACATAGGCCGATGACGGGCGGATCATCCGCCCTGCCTTTTGCTGCTCCATGGCATGGGCCAGCCAGCCGGCGCAGCGTGCTGTGGCAAAGACGGGCATAAAGGCGTCGCGGGGGAAACCGACCGCGTCGAGCAGCAGCGCCGCGTTGATTTCGATATTGGGCTGCAGTGGCGGGCGGCCCGGCTTCAGCCGGGCGAACGCCGCGGCGACGGCGCGCTCGACCTCGCCGGCGAAGGCGAGCCGGCCGATGGCAGGGCCGAGACTGGCGCCGAGCCGCTCCAGCGCCTCTCGCAACAGCGCGGTGCGCGGATCGCCGAGCCGGAACACCCGGTGGCCGAACCCCATCAGGCGCTCGCCGGCCGCGAGCTTCCGCCCGGCCCAGGCCGCGACATCGCCGCTCGCCTCCGCCTCGTCGAGCATGTCCAGTGTCGGGCCGGGCGCGCCGCCATGCAGCGGGCCGGTGAAGGCGCAATAGGCGCCGAGCGCGGCCGAGGCGAGCGAGGCGCGGCTCGAGGCGATGACGCGGGCGGTGAATCCCGAGGTGTTGAGGCCATTCTCGAACACGACCGTGAAATAGGTATCGAGCGCTTCGGCCATGGCCGGCGCGACCGGCCCGCCATGCGTCATGCGCAGCAGATCCTCGGCGGTGCCGCGCGCCGGATCGGGGGCGAGCGGTGCGGCGTCCGCGCGGCGCCGCAACAGCGCGGCGACCGCGACGGGCAAGGTGGCGAGGATGTCGGTCGGCGCGCTGTCCTCGGGAAGGGTGGCGAGCGCCAGACGCACGCTCTCGACCGGCGGCCGGTCCCGAGCGTTGTCAAGCCAACCGGAGAGCCGCGCGAAAGCACGCTGGCGGCCTGCGCCGAGCTGCGCGCGCATGCTGTTGCGCGTCAGACCCGCGCCGGCAAACCCCTCCCATAGCAGCCCGACGGCGCCGTCATAGCTGAAATTGGCGGCAAGATCGGGCAGGGTATGACCGCGCACCCAGAGGATGCCGCGCGCGCCGTCGCTGTGGCTGAGCACCGTCTCGGCGGCGACGAGCCCGGCGAGACCGCTGTCCATCGCAGCGAATTCTCGGCTATTCGGCGGCGAGCGCCGGCTGCCCGGCGGGGCCGAGCCCGGCGGCGGCAATCGCCTGCTTCAGCCGCTCGATCTCGTGCGGCGGCAGCTTGACGAGCGGCGGGCGCACCACCGCCGGCGGCAATTTCCCGAGCAGCGCCAGCACCTCTTTCATGCGGTTGTGCATGTCGAGGAAGGGCGGGGCGTAGAAGGCCTGCGCCATCGGGTAGATGCGGTCGTTGATCGCTTGCGCCTCGGCGAGGTCGCCCCGGCGCACCGCCTCGAACAGCGCGACCTGCAGATCGGCGATGACGCTGCCGGCGCCGGACAGCAGCCCGTTGCAGCCGAGCACCAGCGAGCTCATCAGCCAGGCGCTGTGCGTCGTCAGTACCGTGATCGGGCGCGGCAGGCTCTGCAGAGCGCGGATGTTGCGCTCGTGCTGCATCGGATCGCCCGACCAATCCTTGATCGCGCGGATCGAGGGCACGGCCTCGACAAGGCGCAGCAGCGTCTCGTGCGGGTAGCCGAGCCCGCCGGCCAGCGAATAGTTGAAGCAGATCAGCGGCAGGCTGGTCGCGGCGGCGATCGTCGAGAAATGCGCGAGCGCCATTTCCGGCCGGAGCTGGCCGCCCATGCTCATGCTCTGCGGCGGAAAGACCAGCAGTGCCGCGGCGCCGTCCGCCTCGGCGAGCCGCGCGATGCGGGCGGCTTCGAGGCTGCCGTCGGCGTAGACCCCGGCGATGACCGGCAGCCGATCGCCGATCTCGTCCGTCGTGATCCGCATGACCTCGCGCTGCTCGTCAACGGTACAGGCATGCACTTCCGAGGAATGGCCGTTAACGGTCAGCGCCGAAATGCCGGTGACCGCGGCGACATCGCGCAGATGCTTGCGATAGGCGGCTCCGTCGATCGAGAAATCGATCTTGAACGGCAGCAGGACCGCCGGGATGACGCCCTGTGCCTGCCAATCCTTGAAGTTCGTCATCGGCACAGGCCTCCAGCGGGGGTGGTCGGGATGGCACAATGCCCGAAGCATAGCACAAGCGGATGGTCACGGATTACCCTCTCCCGGCGTGCAGGAGAGGGGTAAAGCTCCGCGCCTGTTCCCTGTTTTTGCAGGAAGAGAACAGGGCTAACGCATTGAAATCGCTTAGCGCGGCTGGCGCGCCGCGGCGGGCTCGGCGCTGGTCCGGCCGCGGCCGTAGAAGGCGCTCTGCTTGTCATGCCAGGCGGTGCGCTCGGCATGATCGATCTTGCCGTCATGATTGGCGTCGATCTGGTCGAAACGCTCGCGGAAGCGGCGGTCGCGATCGCCTTCGGGGAGCCCGGCAAACCAGTCATAGTACGCCTTGGCCTGTTCCAGCCGGGCGCGCTGGCGCGGCTGCAGATCGGCGGCGGCCAGTTGCGCGGTGAGCTGGGTCTGGCGGCGCTCGATATAGCGCAGCCGCCATTCGCGGTATTGCTCGAAGGTGATCGGGTCGTCGGTCCCCGCGGGCAAGGCGGCGGCCTGGGCCTCGTTCGGGCTGGCGGGTTGCGCGGCCTGACCGGGCAACCAAAGACCGGTGCCGATCAGCGCGGCAGCCGCAACAAGCGTCCATTTCATCGGGTTCTCCCGGGGGTAGAAGTATGGATCGGGAGAACAAAGCATGAAACGTGAGCCGCCGTCAACGGCAATGTTCATGGTTTATTCCGCGCGGAAAACGGAATCAGCGGTGTGTCCGGCCCTTGTACACGCGGCCTTTCGAGGCAGGGCGCTCCTTCGCTTTC
>Ga0070707_100006373_pt1 | contig 10973 bp, 9 predicted proteins | sample KBSK5502metaG_FD_65468 | JGI IMG/M metagenome (GOLD analysis project Ga0070707, IMG submission 65468) | Corn, switchgrass and miscanthus rhizosphere microbial communities from Kellogg Biological Station, Michigan, USA - KBS K5-50-2 metaG | ecosystem: Host-associated > Plants > Roots >... | reverse complement strand
CCTCCGCCACGGCGCCGAGCACGTCTCGATCGTCTACCGCCGGACGCGGTCCGAGCTCGTCGTCGACGAGGAGGAGCTCGGCGAGACCGAGCGCGAGGGCGTCCGGATGGAGTTCCTCGCCAGCCCGATCGAGGTCCTCGGCAAGGACGGCCACGTCACGGCCGTCCGGTTCATCCGCAACCGCCTCGGCGAGCCGGATGCGTCGGGTCGGCGCTCGCCGGTGCCGATCGAGGGCAGCGAGTTCACGATCCCCGCCGACGTCGTCATCCCGGCTGTGTCGCAGGCCGCGGACCTGACGTTCCTCCCGGTCGAGGCGAGCTTCGAGATCAACCGCGGCCGGGTCAAGGTCGACCCGGCGACCTACGCCAGCAACGTCCGGGGCGTCTTCGCCTGCGGCGACTTCGTGACCGGCCCGACGACCCTCATCGAGGCAGCCGGTCACGGCAAGAAGTGCGCCTACGCGATCGACCGCTATCTGTCCGGCCGGACCGACGTGACCGTGACCCCGAACGTCAAGATCACGAGCTCGTGGCGGCACGACATGCCGGAGATGTACGACGTCCTGCCTCGCCAGCACATCCCGATGGCGCCGCTCGCGGCGCGGATGGCGTCGACCGACCCGGAGGTCAACTTCAACACCCCGGTCGAGTACGGCTACGACGCGGTCGGCGCGGTCGCCGAGTCGACCCGCTGCCTGATGTGCAACTACAACATCTGGTTCGACCCGTTCCGCTGCGTCCTGTGCGGGGCGTGCGCGGATGTCTGCCCTGAAGGCGTCATCCACATGGTCGACGTCAACCAGCTCAAGACCGAGGGCCTCCTCCCGGAGATCGAGGAGTCGTACGGCTGGGACGACGGCGCGGCGATGATCCTCGACGAGGAGCGCTGCATCCGCTGCGCGCTGTGCGTCAAGCGTTGCCCGTTCGACGCCATTACGATGGAGCGGTTCGAGCTGCAGGAGATCTCGACCGACGGTCGGCTCTACAAGGAGTCGTACCGCGACGCCCAGCTGGCCGGCACCCCCGGCGTCGCAGGAGGAGCCAGGTGAGTTTCCTCGAGCGGATGGACGAGAGCATCCGCCGGAGCCCCGTCTGGCGCTCGATCTTCCGTCAGCCGTACCCCAACGACGAGCGGTCGCGGGCGTACGCGGTCATGAACAACGTCTTCCTGCACATCCACCCGGTCCGCGTCCGCCAGCACGCGGTGAAGTTCGCCTACACGTTCTGCCTGGGTGGCCTGTCGTTCTTTCTATTCCTCGTCCTGACCATCACCGGCGTCTACCTGATGTTCTTCTACGTGCCGTCGGCGACGCTGGCGTACACGAACATCCTCGATATCCAGAGCCAGGTGACGTTCGGGTTGTTGACCCGGAACATCCATCGATGGGGCGCCCACCTGATGGTGTTCTTCGTGTTCCTTCACATGATGCGGGTCTTCTACCACGGGGCCTACAAGCCGCCACGTGAGTTCAACTGGGTCGTCGGGGTCGTGCTGCTGTTCCTGACGATCATGCTGTCGTTCACTGGCTACCTTTTGCCGTGGGACCAGATCGCGTACTGGGCGATCACGATCGGCACGAACATGGGCGGCTACGCGCCCCTCTTGAACACGCCGATCAACCGGCTCCTTCTCGGCGGACTGGAGGTGGGGCAGAACACCCTGCTCAGGTTCTACGTGCTCCACATCATGTTCTTCCCGTTGACGGCAGCGATCTTCCTCGCAGTGCATTTCTGGCGCATCCGGAAGGACGGGGGCATCAGCGGACCGCTGTGAGCCATGACTGACACGAAGTCGCCGCCTGATCGTCGAGTCGTCCTGCCCGTCGACCCCACCCGGCGGACGGAGATCGACAAGCAGCGCGTGCCGATGTCGGCGCGGCCGTACCGGCTGCTGGCGCTCGTCAAGCAGGATGCGGTCGTCCGGGTCCAGAAGGAGCCCGACGACACGGTCATGACCTGGCCGCACCTGCTGTCCATCGAGTTCCTCGCGGCCGGAATGATGAGCGTCTTCCTGCTCCTCATGGGCCTCTTCATCAACGCCCCCCTGGAGGAGCTGGCCAACAGCAACGTCACGCCGGCCGTGGCCAAGGCACCGTGGTACTTCCTCGGCCTCCAGGAGCTCCTCGCCTACTTCCACCCGACCGTCGCCGGCGTCCTGACGCCGCTCCTCGTGCTCGTTGGCGCGGCGCTGATCCCGTACGTCGACCGCGGCAATCTCACCGCGACCCGGCCGTCGGAGCGGAAGACCGCGGTCGTCCTCTTCACGATGTTCTGCGCCCTGGGCCTGACGCTGACGTTCGTCGGCATCTTCTTCCGCGGCCCTGGCTACAGCTTCGTCATCCCGTACCTGCCCTTCTTCGAGAACTCCTCGCCCGGCCTCCACTTCTCCCTCTGACCAACCGAGATCACGAGACGGGAACCCGAATGATCGTTTCGAGCGAGCGCGCATGAGCAACTACCAGGTCGAGCCGGCGGACCGGCCGAAGGCCCTCGTCCCGCAGGCGATCAAGTCGCTGCGTCGGAGCCAGGTCCAGGGCATCTCGCGCCGCCAGTTGCTCCGCTACTCGATCGGCGGCGGGATCGCCCTGTGGCTGCTGGAGGTCACGGCGGGCACGATCGGCTTCATCTGGCCAAACCTGACCGGCGGCTTCGGCAGCAAGGTGAAGATCGGCACCCTCGAGGACATCAAGCTGGCGAACTCGAACCTGCCGATCGCGGACGGCTTCCCCGGTTACTTCCCGGAGGCCCGGGCGTACGTGATCCTGGTCGATCCCGGACGCCAGCAGTTCAACCCCGGCGAGGACACGACCGGCGACGGGACGTCCCTCAACGTCCGCGGCCTCTATCAGCGCTGCCCACATCTGGGCTGCAAGCCGAACCCGTGCTTGAAGAACTTCTGGTTCGAGTGCCCCTGCCACGGCTCGCGCTACGACCGCCTGGGCATCAAGGCCGCGGGAGCCCAGTACGGACCGGCGCCGCGGAGCATGGATCGCTTCTCGGCGGCCGTCGACGGCTCCGGCGTCCTGACGCTCGACACGGGCAAGATCACCCTCGGACCCTTGCCGATCGCGGTCGGCCAGCCTGGGATCATCCCGCCCCGCACGCCGACCGGCTGCATCTGATGACCGACCAGACCCCGTCGACGCCGTCGCCAGTCCCGGACCCGACGCCCGACGCGGTGTCGGCGGAACCGGGCGCCGAGGCGCCCGAGGAGCGTCTTCCGGCGACCGTCCCGCCGTCCCAGTTGACGGCGGACCGGTTCACCTCGCCACCGCCGATTCGCGCGATCGCCGGACTGACCCCGGCACGGTCGGCGGGAATCGTGCGCCAGTCGGCGGCCGCCCGCTGGGTCGGCTTCCTGACGGTCATCTTCGTCAGCCTGTTCATCGTCGGCTACTGGTTCTACGAGCTCGGCGCACCGCTCGGGTTGTCGACGCCTCGACTGGTCGCCGAGGCGGACGCCCAGCAGGTGACCGACGTCGAGCGCGGCTACAACCTGTTCGAGGCGAACTGCGCCCGTTGCCACGGCCCGAACGGTCTCGGCCCGAACGAGCCGGATGCGGCCACGGTCGGCTACATCGGCCCGCAGCTGAATTCGCAGGAGAAGCTCTTCGCCCACCTCAATGCGTCGTACCTGAAGAACGTCCTGACCGTCGGCGGTCGCTACGTCTGCGGCAACGCCAACTCGCAGATGCCGATCTGGTCCGATCAGGGCAACCCGCCCGGGCCACTGAACTACCGCCAGATCCAGGAGCTGATCGCGTTCCTGCGGGCGACGAACGACAAGACGTTCGAAAAGCGCGACCCGTCCACGAATGAGCCGATCATCGATCCCGCGACGGGCAAGGTCGCGACGTTCACCGGCTGGCGCGATCCCAACTACAAGCCGGCGCCGGGTGCGACGCCCTTTCCCGACTGCTACCTCAACGCCCTGACCGCCGGCGGTGGAGCAGGCGCCTCCGGCGCGCCGGCCGCTTCCATCAACCCGAGTGCGCCGGTCGTGACGATCACCGCTCCGGTCGGCGCGGCGACGGCGGGGTTCACTCCGACGACGCTCGAGGCGAAGGCCAACACCGCCTTCACCCTGACCTTCGACAACCAGGACAACCAGGCGCCCCACAACGTGGTCATCGAGGATCCCAGCGGCAAGCCGGTCTCGATGGGCGACACGACGTTCTTCACCGGTCCTCAGAAGAAGTCGTACGCGGTCCCGGCTCTGTCGGCCGGCACGTATCCGTTCATGTGCCAGGTCCATCCGACGACGATGAAGGGCACCCTCGAGGTCAAGTAGCGAACGATGGCGACGCAGGCGCTCTACCCCGGCACGACGCGGACCCGCCGCCGCGCCCTGCTCGGGCTGCTCGACGCCGACAGCTGGTCGTGGGCGTTCGTGAAGGCGCTCTTCTGGTTCGTCCTGATGATCTTCATGCTCGGCTACATCCCGGATCGGGCGTACTACTTCACGGTCAACCGGACGATCGACCTGGGCATCCTCGCCTGGAGCCCGGTCAACTTCTGCCCTGAGGGCAACCGGACGCTGCCGTGCCCGGCGCCGGTCGGAGCGGTCGTGCCGTGGGATCTCTCGCCCGGGGAGCTCGCCCTGCCGGCGCCTCGGACCGATGGCGCGGTCGTCCAATCCGGGACGTCGCTGCTGTTCGTCGGCGGGTCGGACGGCAAGTCGGCGGTCGACACGACCTTCGTCGCCAAGACCTCCGGCACCGGCAACTTCGACAAGTGGGACCCGAACGGCCCGAAGCTGCCGGCACCGCGGTCCGATGCCGGCGTGATCTACTCGGGCGGCAAGGTCTACGTCGTCGGCGGCCTCGATGCCAACGGCAAGGCGACCGACACGGTCTTCGTCCTCACTCCCGACTCGACCACGGGCGCGCTCGGCAAGTGGCAGACCTCCGACGACGCGAAGCTCGACCTCAAGCTGCCCGAGCCCCGCGCCGGCGCCTCGCTGGTTGCGGGCACGGACGGGCTGTTCCTGATCGGCGGAACCAATGGGACGGGCCCGGTCGACACCATCCTGAAGTCCACCTTCGACAAGAAGACCGGGGCGCCCGGCAAGTGGGCGCCGCAGGCGGGCAAGCTCTACACGGCGGTCACGGACGCGACCGCAGCGGTCAACGGCAGCTACGTCTGGGTCTACGGCGGGACGACGGCCGACGGCAAGCCGACGACTCTCGTCCAGCGGGCTGAGTACGGGACGGGCGCCGACGCGACGAACATCGTCCGGGTCGGGATCAAGGCCGGCGCGACGAACCTGCCCGCGCCGCGGACGAACCTCGACGGATTCGCGGCCAACGGCAACCTGTACGCGGTCGGCGGCAGTGACGGCACGAAGCCGCAGAGCACCCTCTACTGGGCGGTGCCGACGTCGACCGGCGACCTGCCGGAGTGGAAGCACATCGACGTCAGCGACCTGCCGGCAGCCGGCAACGCCGGCGGCGCGCCGTTCGTCCTCGGCCCGGACGCGTTCATCGTCGGCGGGACGACCGCGGACGGCGTCCAGGCCGCCAGCTCCCGGGCGAACATCGCGCCGGAGGCGCCGTTCTTCCAGCTGGGGCCCGTCGGAGCGACCGTCCCGGCGCTGAAGATCGATGGGGAGATCGGCCAGCAGCTCGGCTACCTGAACGCGAACACGGTCGGCATCGTCGACTTCGTGATCTTCCTGATCATCGGCTGGGCCTTCGCCCATCGGGAGCAGATCGCGGCCTGGCGCGAGCGGCGCCGCCGCGAACGGGAGCTGCGCGCGCGAGCCTGAGGCCGCTGCGGGGAGCGGGCGCCGCCCAGTAGCGTGCGACCGGTCCTGCCGGTGCTGGAACGTCCCACGTTCGTATCGAGCGCGAAATCCATCGGCGTGCACGAACTCCGCCCAGATTCGGCCGATTCCGGCATGCCTGGTACATCCCCCGCACCATCACGACACCGATTGAGGGAACCCGGTCGCATATGAACGCCGGACGTTCCAGGCGCTCCCGCTGAGGGCCCGGTCCGGGTCTCAGCCCGGTAGGTCGCCCTCGCCCGGCTCCGGCTCGCCATGGCGGGTCGGCAGACCGGCCCGAGCCCAGGCGGTCGTGCCGCCCTCGACATTCCGGACGTCGGTCCAGCCGCCCTGGAGCAGGAACATCGTGGCCGACGCCGACCGGCTGCCCGACTGGCAGATCATCAGCAGCGGCCGATCCCGCGGCAGTTCCCCGTGCCGCGCCGCGAACTCCGAGATCGGCGCGAGGACGGCGCCAGACGCCCGCTCCGTGACGTACTCGTCGCGCTCGCGGACGTCGACGAGCAGCGGCCCCTTCGGGTCGTCGCGGGCCGCGTCGATTGCCGCGGCCGCGTCACGAGGCGAGATCGACGGAATGCCGGCCGGTCCGCTCAGGGAGCCATCCTCGGCAATACCGGGGCCTCCGTCGACTCATCCGTCGGATCCACCGCGAAGCGCGCCAGCCGATCGTCGACCGACGCGACGAGCGCCGTCAGGTCCAGGCCCGCTGACGCCTCGGCGCTGCTCCCGATCGCAGCAGCGAGGTGATCCCGTGCGCCGGTCAGGTTGCGGGCAATCCCCGCGGGGTTGCCCCGGGCCCCGTGGACGTAGGCCGCCGCGAGCTTGATCAGTCCCTGGTACAGATCACGCTCGGCGATGTCATCGGTGCCCATCCAGGCCGGCTCGAGGATCTCGTGGGCCTCGAAGAAGTCGCCCCGCTGATACGCGGCAACGCCGGCCTCGAACGCCCGCCGACGCTCCCTCGCCGGAAGAGGCCGGTAGGCCTTCCGTCGGCCGCCCTGCAGAACTGTTCGACGTCCGACGGCGTCTTCCCGGATCACGTCAGATCGGTCAGCGTCCGGCGTCCGCCGAACCCGTCGCTCAGCTCGTGCCACCAGCCGATGTCGTCCTCGCCGAGCCGCCAGCACAGCCAGATCTGGCGTCCGCTCGCGAGCGCCGGAAAGTCGATCAGGCCCGTCTCGATCTCGCGGAGGGTGATCCCCAGCTCGTCGATGCGGACGACGCCCGCCTGCATCCGATCGATCACGCCCTGCATCCGCAGACGGAGGATCCGGATGTCGGTGTCGACCGCATCGCCTGCGACTTCTTCGGACGGCGGCTCCGACGGGCCTTCGGACGATCGACGGCGACCACCGCCGCGGACGTTCGCCTCGGCCGGTGCGTCGCTCCGCTCCTCCTCGCTGGGCGCCTCGTCGAGCGCGCCCCTCGCCAGGACCTCGTCGCGGAGCCTGATCAGCTCCGCGCGCTGGTCGCGCAGCGATTCGAGGATCGTCCGGACCTCGGGCAGCGTCGCGTTCGCCTCGTCGAGGTCGAAGAAACGGGTCACGCGAGGAAGTCTAGCCCGCGGCCGCCGAACGGGCGGCAGGGGCTGCCGGTCTGCCTCGGGTGGTGAGCGAAACGCGGCGCGCGTCGAAGCGCAGCGAGCGGCCTGGGTTCAACGGGTCGTGGGCCGGCACGGCACCCCCGAGCCCGGATTCATTTCAGGCCCATCACCGGACGGCGGAATCCGGCGCGCGCTTGCACCGCAACGAACCTACACTGCAGAGCCCGCTCGGAGGAGAAACCCATGCGACTTGCCGAACGCATGAGCAACATCGGGACGGAAACGGCGTTCGAGGTGTCGGCCCGCGCCCGCGCCCTCGAGGCGGCCGGCCGCGACATCATCCACCTCCAGATCGGCGAGCCCGATTTCGACACGCCGGCGAATGCCCGCGAGGCGGCCAAGAAGGCCCTCGACGAGGGGGCCACCCACTACGCCCCCTATCCGGGCATCCCCCAGCTCCGAGAAGCGATCGCCGACGATGCGACCGCCCGCAAGGGCTTCCCGGTGACCCCGGACCGCGTGTTCGTCACCGTCGGTGGCAAGGGCGTGATGCTGTACGCGATCCTCGGATTGGTCGACCCGGGCGACGAGGTCCTCGTGCCCGATCCCGGCTATCCGATCTACGAGTCGCTCACCCGGTTCGTCGGAGGGACACCGGTTCCGGTCCCGATCCGGATGGAGCACGACTTCCGGATCGACCTCGACGAGCTCGCCTCGCTCGTCACGCCGCGGACCCGGATGCTCGTGATCAACTCGCCCGCCAACCCCACCGGCGGCGTGCTCACCAGGTCGGACCTGGAGGCGATCGCCGAGCTGGCGACGCGCCACGACCTCGTCGTCCTCGCCGATGAGATCTACGGCCGGATCCTGTACGACGGCGAGGAGCATGTGTCGATCGCGTCATTGTCCGGCATGGCGGAGCGGACGATCGTCCTCGACGGGTTCAGCAAGACGTTCGCCATGACCGGTTGGCGGCTGGGCTACGCGATCGTGCCGCCATCGCTCATCCAGATGTACGGCCAGCTCGTGATCAACACGATCTCGTGCGCGCCGACGTTCGCCCAGGTTGGCGCGGTCGAGGCGATCCGTGGCCCGCAGGCCCCGATGGACCAGATGGTCGAGGAGTTCCGCGCTCGCCGTGACCTCGTCGTCGACGGACTGAACGCGATCCCGGGCGTCCGCTGCCTGTCACCCAGGGGCGCGTTCTACGTCTTCCCCGACATCTCCGGAACCGGGATGACCGGCAAGGAACTGGCCGACCGCCTGCTCCAGGAGGTCGGCGTCTGCGTCCTCGCCGGGACGGCATTTGGCGGGGTCGGCGTGAACCACATCCGGATCTCGTACGCGAACTCGCGGGCCAACCTGTCGAAGGCGCTCGACCGGATCCGCGACTTCGTCGGGGCCCGCTCGGCTGAGGCCGCGATCGCCGGCTCGGCGCGGTAGCCCTGCCATGGCCGCCCGCCCGAAGGTCTTCGTCGCGCGCCGCATCCCCGAGGACGGCGTCCAGCCGATCGTGGCCGCCTGCGACGCGCGCGTCTGGGAGGACGACCTGCCGCCGCCTCGCGCCGTGCTCCTGGAGGCGATCCGCGGCTGCGACGGCGTGCTGACGCTCCTCACGGACAAGGTCGATGACGAGTTCCTCGACGCCGCCGGGCCGCAGCTGAAGGTCGTGTCGAACTACGCTGTCGGCTTCGACAACATCGACGTCCCGGCGGTCACCCGACGGGGCATCCCGGCCGGGAACACGCCGGGCGTCCTGACCGAGACGACCGCCGACCTGGCGTTCGCCCTGCTCATGGCGGCGGCGCGCCGGCTGCCCGAGGGCGACCGCTACGTCCGCGACGGGAAGTGGAAGACCTGGGGCCCGCTGCTGCTGCTCGGACCGGACGTACACGGGGCGACGATCGGGATCGTCGGGTTCGGACGGATCGGCCAGGCCATGGCGAAGCGGGCGCGCGGCTTCGGCATGACGGTCCTATACCAGGACATCCATCGCGTCGACCCGGCCGTTGAGGCCGAGTTCGCTGCGACGCATCTGCCCCTCGAGGAGCTCCTCCCGAGGGCCGACTTCGTCAGCCTCCACACGAACCTCACGCCGGAGACGCGCGGGCTGATCGACGCTGAGAAGCTGTCGTGGATGAAGCCGAACGCCGTCCTCGTGAACACCTCGCGCGGCCCGGTCATCGATCACGCTGCGCTCGCCGAGGCGCTCAAAAGCGGGCGGATCTTCGCGGCGGCCCTCGATGTGACCGATCCGGAGCCGATCCCGATGGACGACCCGCTGGTGGGCCTCGACAACTGCCTGATCGTGCCCCACATCGCCTCGGCGTCCCGAGCGACCCGCGACAAGATGGCCGAGATGGCCGCGGCGAACCTGCTGGCGGGCGTGCGCGGCGAGCGCCTCCCGACCCCGGTCAATCCAGAGGTCTACGACCGGGCCTGATCGGCTCAGGCTCCGCGAAGGTCGAGCGCTCGCCCCCATCGGAGACCGCGCACCGCCAGGAGGACACCAAAGGCGGCGAGGATGAGGATCGCGGCCGCCGCGACCGACGCGTCGACGTCGCCGGCCTGGAACTCGCCGAACACGACGAGCGGCAACGTCTGCGTTCGACCCTCGAAGTTGCCGGCGAACATGATCGTCGCGCCGAACTCGCCGAGGGCCCGCGCCCAGGTCATCACGATCCCCGACGCCAGGACCGGCGCCGCCAGCGGAACCGTGATCCACCACGCGACCTGACGCTCGGTGGCTCCGTCGACGCGCGCTGCATCCTCGAAGTCGCGGTCGACGCCGTGGAACCCGGCCCGGGCCGCCCGGATGAAGAACGGGGCCGAGACGAACATCTGGGCGATCACGACTGCGACCGTCGTGAACGGGATCTCGACACCAAGGGTTGCCAGCGGTTCGCCGATGACGCCGCGACGCCCGAGCGTGAGGAGAAGTGCGAGCCCGGCGACCGAGGGCGGTAGGACGATCGGCAGGTCGACGATCGCCTCGACGATCGAGGCGCCCCGGAACCGCCGACGAGCGAGCACGTGGGCCAGCGGCGTGGCGATCGCGATGGTCAGCGCCAGGCTGATCGCCGTCGTCCCCAGGGAGAGGAGCAGCGCGTCGACGACCGGCCCGCTCCCGAGAGCGACCGCCAGCGACCCGCCGAACACGGCGCGAATGACGAGCAGCCCGACCGGCAGCCCGAGGAAGACGGCAACGAAGGCGGCGAGGGCGAGGACCAATTTCCGTCAGCCCGCCGGCGGCGGACCGAACCCGAACGTCGCCAGGATGCCCTGCCCGTCGGAGCCGGCGAGCCACATCAGGAAGGTATGGGCCGTCGCGAGGTGGGCCGATGCCTTCACGACGACGCCCGCGTACGTCGCCGGAACGTTCGCTTCGAGCGGGATGGCGATCGTCGAGACCTTCGACGACGCCTTCGCGTCGGTCGCATAGACGATGCCCGCGTCGCCCTCGCCGAGCTCGATCTTGGCGATCACGGCCGTGACGTTGTCCTCCCGCGAGACGATGTTCGCGGCGTAGGCGGCCTCGAAGGCGGCCGGGTCAGCGGTCGACTTCGCCAGGTTCGCCACGACCTGCGTGGCGTAATTCGTGATCGGCACGTCGTCGCCGGCGGCGATGACCTTGACCCCGCGC
>Ga0070707_100006372_pt1 | contig 10973 bp, 10 predicted proteins | sample KBSK5502metaG_FD_65468 | JGI IMG/M metagenome (GOLD analysis project Ga0070707, IMG submission 65468) | Corn, switchgrass and miscanthus rhizosphere microbial communities from Kellogg Biological Station, Michigan, USA - KBS K5-50-2 metaG | ecosystem: Host-associated > Plants > Roots >... | reverse complement strand
CCTGCCCATGCAACGGCGCCGTCGCCAGGGCCAGCAGCCCGAAAGGGACCGCGCAACGACGTCGGAGACGGGCATCGCGTTTCATGAGCGGGGTCCCGGCTTGGGAAGCGCGCACCGGGTGACCGCGATGGTGCCCGCGGGAAGGATGGCGCGCTCGCTGGTGAGCACCAGGACCTCCTCGTCGAGCCAGCCCACGCCTTCACCCTGAATGCCGAGGCTCCGGACGTCACAGCCGCGCGAGACGGGGTGTGCTTCGAGCCGCCCGGTCCCGGTGGCGAGAAAGAAGTACACAGCGCCATACGTCCGGACCGCTACGATGCGGCCGTCAGGCGAGAGCGCAGCAGCGGTGACGAGGTCCAGCTTGGATCGAACCGGAAGAGACAGCCGCTCCACCAGCTCCGGCACGACCGGACGCCCGGACGTCCAGGCGGCGGCGGAGATGCGGTAGTGACGCACCGGGCCGGAGCGGCCCTTGGTCACCAGGTGTACGTCTCCCGCGGGCGAGACCCACATCGCCTCGACGTCGTGCGGGCCGTCGGGATAACGGAAGGTGAGGGCGTGAGCCCGAGCGGTCGGCCGAACCCGCTTCGGGCGATCCGCAGGGAGGTCCGGCTCGGGAACCCGATAGACCGACACGGAGCCCCGGCGCTCGCGGTTATCCCCCGTGTCGGCGAGGTAGAGACAGCTGCTGCCCTCACAGGGACCGAGGGCGATGTCTTCCCAGTCGATGTTGCGGGCGCCGGTCACGCTGAAGGTGCCGCGGACGGCCCCGGTCGTATCGGTGGCGAACAGATACGATGGGTCCCCGGAGTCGTTGTGCGTCCAGAGGACGCCCGGCGACCGCCGGCTCACGGCCACGCCCGAGCTCTCCGTCACGCGCGCGTCGAGGAACACCCCGGTCCGATGCGCCTCGAGCGGGCGCTCGAGCCGCCACTGCGACTGGGCCGCGGCCGAGGTAACTGGCGCGAGAAGGACGAGAAAACCGAGGCGGGCGGCTCCTGGCACGCGGGAATGGTAGCGGGGGTCGGCTTCCCGCTCCACTCTCCGCTTGTTGTGGCCCGCGTCCCCCGTCAACTTCCGCGTTGATGACCGCCATACGGTTCACCGGCCGCGTTCTGTTTCTCACCGAGGACCCCGAGCTGCTCCGGCGCCAGCTCCGGGGCCAGGATCTCGCATGGTCCAGCGCGACGGGACTCCGGCACGACATCTCCACCGACGAGATCACGCCTGCCTGGGCCTGCTACCACGCGGACGAGCGCCTGGGGGAGTTTGCTTACATCGGGCTCGCGTGCCGAGGTGAAACGCCGGTGGGGCGGGGGCAGGTCCGGCAGGGCGGGTTCGCCGTGTCCGTGAGCGGTCGCCGGCGCGGCAAGGGATCGAGCCGCGAGGCCTCACCGTTCGCCGAGCGGGCCGCGGGCATCCGGCTGGTGCTCGCGGAAAGCTTCGAGCGCATCTACCGTGAGAACTGCCAGAACCTGGGCATCTTCACCAGCACCGACTTCTCGCTGCTGGAACTGCTCGGACGGGGTGAGCCGATCCCGCTCGAGCAGTTCACTGCGGCGGAGGGTCCGGTCGGTCGGTCGGTCGTGGCCGCCGGCGGGCTCCTCCCGTACAGCCGGGCTCGCCTCACGGGCAAGGGCGTACCGGCGCCGCCCGATGCCGCAGGCCGGGCCATGACGTTGGCGGAGAAGATCATCGCGCGTCACTGGGTGCTCGATCCGACGGGCCCGGCCACCGGTGTGGTCTCCGTGCGCCCCGGCGACGAAGGCTTCGTGCGGACCGATCTTCGCTTCAGCCACGAGTACGTGACCCCGATGGCAGCGGAGCTGTGGCGGGAGCTGGGGCCGGACGCACGGGTCCGCGCGCCCGACTCGGTGCTGCTCTTCCGCGATCATCTCACGCTGCTCGAGCTGGCCATGCCGGAGGAGCGCAAGGCCGAAGGATTGCTCGATCTCGCGCTCGACCTCAAACGGCGGCAGGAGGCCTTCGCGGCTAAGCACGGGCTCCGGCTGTACGACGAGCTGCCGCGGGGCCCGCACGACCTACCCGCGCCGGGTGCGGAAGCGATCTGTCACGCCAAGGTGCTCGAGCGCCATGCGCTGCCGGGCCAGATCGTGGTGGGCAGCGACAGCCACACTCCGCACAGCGGGGCGATCGGCTGTGTCGCGTTCGGTGTGGGGACGACCGCGCTCTGCGCGGCGTGGCTCACCCAGGATGCCAGGATCCGCGTGCCGGAGACCGTCCTCGTGCGCGTGCGTGGCCCGCTCCCGGCGAACGTCGCCGCGAAGGACCTCATGCTGCAGCTCCTGAGACAGCCTTTCGTGCGGGAGGGCAAGGCGATCGGGACCATCGTCGAGTACTCGGGTCCCGCGGTCGAGGCTCTGTCGCTGGACGAGCGAGCCACGCTGACCAACATGGCGGCGGAGATCGGCGCATTCACCGGCATCGTGCGACCGGACGGCGTGGTCGCGCGGTTCCTGGAGGCGGAGCGGGGGATGGAGCGCGCGGAGGCCGACGTGCTCATCGAAGGACTCGCGGCCGACCCGGACGCGGCCTTCGCCACGGTGCTGGACCTGGATGCAGGGCTCCTGCGCCCGATGGTAGCGCTTCCTGGCGATCCGGGCCGGGGGTGTTTTCTCGACGAGCTGGGCCCCCGCGTGCCGATCGACATCGCCTACGCCGGGAGCTGCACCGCGGGGAAGCGCGCGGACATGGACATGTATGCCCGGGTGTTCGCGGCCGCGGCGGCCCGCGGCCGGCGGGTGGCGCCCGGCGTGCGCTGCTACGTGCAGTTCGGGAGTCAGGACGTAAAGCGCTACGCGGAGCGCAGCGGGTATGTCGAGCTGTTCCGCTCCGTGGGGGCGGAGGTGCTCGAGCCCTCCTGCGGCGCCTGCATCAACGCGGGTCCGGGGGTGAGCTACGACCGGGAAACGGTGACGGTCAGCGCGATCAACCGGAATTTTCCGGGTCGCTCGGGCCCCGGGCGGGTCTATCTCGCGAGCCCGTATACGGTGGCGGCGTCGGCGGTGGCGGGATACATCACTGCCTGGGACGAAGGGGAGCGAGGAGTGAACAGTAAACAGTGAACAGTGAACAGGGTGGGGCCGTGGCGGCCTGTTCACTGTTTACTGTTCACTGTTCACTCCAGCCTGGCCGAGGGACAGAGGTCGGCGAGGACACACTCCCCGCACTTGGGCCGCCGCGCGATGCAGACGCGCCGGCCGTGGAAGATCAGCAGGTGGGAGAGCAGCGCCCAGTCGTCACGCGGAAACAGCGACATCAGCGCCCGCTCGATCTTCTCCGGCTCGGTGTGCCGAGTCAGGCCGAGGAGCTTGCTCAGCCGGGCGACGTGGGTATCCACCACGACCCCCTCGTTTATCCCGAAGGCATTCCCCAGAACCACATTCGCGGTTTTCCGGCCCACTCCCGGCAACGAGAGGAGCTGATCCATCGTGCTCGGCACCTCACCCCCGTGGTCCGCCACGAGGGCCTGCGCCATGCCGATGATGCTCCTGGCCTTATTGCGGAAGAAGCCGGTGGACTGGATGATCTTTTCGACGTCCGTCTGGCGGGCCCTCGCGAGCGTCGCCGCGTCCGGATAGCGCGCGAACAGCGCGGGGGTGACCAGGTTGACGCGCACGTCCGTGGTCTGGGCGGAGAGGATGGTGGCCACCAGGAGCTCGAAGGCGTTCCGGTGGTCCAACGCGCACGCTGCGTCCGGGTAGGCGAGCTTCAAGCGCTCGAGGATGACCGGTGCGCGGGCCTTGGCGCCTCCCTTCACGGTCGCCGCCGTCCGGCGAACGCCAGGAATTCCTCGGTGGTCCGCGTGTTGAGGATGTCCGCGGGTCCGAGCCATCCCTTCCGCGCGGCGCCCACTCCATAGTCCACGTTGCCGATGCCCGCCACGTTGTGGGCATCGGCCCCGATCGAGATCGTCACGCCCGCCTCACGGGCGTTGCGGAGCACCCGCCAGTCGAGATCGAGGCGGTGCGGGTCCGCGTTGATCTCCATCGCCACGCCGTTCGCCGCCGCCTTCTGGAACACCGCGTCGAGGTCGACGCCGTAGGGATCCCGCGAGAGGAGGAGCCGGCCGGTTGGATGCCCGACGATGGTGAGATACGGGTTGTCCAGCGCCGTCAGCAGCCGCGCAGTCATCTCCTGGGCGTTGAGGTTGAAGCGGCTGTGGATCGACGCGATGACGAAATCCAGGCGGCGGAGCACGCCGTCGTCGTAGTCAATGCGGCCATCGGCCAGGATGTCGGCTTCCACGCCTTTGAGCACCCGGATGCCGGCGAGCCGTGCGTTGACCGCGTCGATCTCGTCCCCCTGGCGTGCGAGGTCCTCCGCTCCGAGGCCGCCGGCGTAGGCGGCTGCCTGACTGTGGTCGGTGAGGCCGACGTACGCGTAGCCGGCTGCCTGGCACGCGAGCGCCAGCTCCTCGACCGTGTTCGTGCCGTCGGAGTACTCGGTGTGGCAATGGAGGAACCCGCGCAGGTCCTCCCGGCCGACGAGCCGGGGCAGCGTCCCGGCGGCCGCGGCGTCGATCTCCCCTCGGCCCTCGCGGAGCTCCGGCGGGATCTCGGCGAGGCCGAGGGCACGGTAGAGATGGGCCTCGGTCGGGGTAGGGACGAACTCGCTGCCGTGCCAGAGCGCGGCGCCGCTCAGATTGTGGCCCCGGTCCGCCGCGTGTTTTGCGAGCGCCTCGAGGTGGGCCTCGCTTCCCGTCGCCTGCACCAGCACGGCGCCGAGATTGACCGGCGTCGTCACCACGATCTGGGCGCTGGCGCCGCCCGCGAACCGGAGCGTGACCCGCCGCTCGTCCTGACCGGCGAACTCGTGCACGCCCGGGAGGTGGCCCAGGCGCTCGAAGACGTCCGCCGGAGGCACGTCGGCCACCAGGACGAGCACGAGGTCCTTCACGATCTCGGCGCGGCGGCGCACGTCGCCGGCGATGAAGGCGTGAACCACCCCGGGGATCTTCTCGAGCGCTCTCCGGAGTCCGTCCGCTTCCTCGGCCGCGTGGTGGGAGAGGCGGAACGTGCTCGCCTGCCGGAGATAGGCGATGCCGCGGAGGATGTTCTCGGAGGTCTTGGGACCGAATCGTGGCAGCTTGGCGAGACGGCCGTCGAGGGCGGCGGCCTCGAGCTCGGGGAGCGAGTCGATGTCGAGCGCCTCGTGGATCTGCCGGATCTTAGCGACGCCCAGGCCCGAGATCGCCAGCATTTCCACCAGGCCGGGGGGAACTTGTTCGCGCAGCTCCTCGAGCAGGGTGGCGCGGCCGGTCCCCGCCAGCTCGGTCACGATCTGGAGCGTCGCGGGGCCGACGCCCTTGGTTCCCGCGAGCGAACCGTCCGCCAGCGCGTCGCTCAGATCTCCGGGCAGCCCGCCGATCGTGCGGGACGCTGTGCGGAAGGCCCGGATCCGGAACGGGTTGTCGCCCTTGAGCTCCATGAAGGAGGCGATCAGCTCCAGGACCTGCGCGACCGCCTTCTTGTCCATGGTCTCCATCAAGCGTCTCCCCCCGCGTTCGGGGCCCCATCTTTGGAGGCCCCCCGCATCCGCCATCCCAGCTCGAGCAGCTCCTCCGCCCCGGCGAGCGTGTGGAGGCCCGCTTCCGCGCCCCCCGGGATGAGCGGCGCGAACAGCGCGGTCCCGTCCGGACGGACGAGCCGGGCTGGGCGCCGCCCCTGGGCCTCGACGACCGTGAACCCAGGGCGGTCGGGGCGCAAGCCGAAGACGGCGAGGGCTCGGAGCCGGCCATCGGGGTCCAAGGCGAGGAAGCAGCCGTCCAGCGGCTCGAACGGCTCGCCTTCGACGGGCCGCGCCCACAGCTGGCGTTCCGGCACCTGAACGTACTGCGCCAGGCGGGGTTCCGCCGCCGCCTCCGCGACCGGCCCGGGCGGGTCGGCCAGCAACCCGGCGAGGACGTCCGCACCGATAACCACCAGGGGGCACCCGGCGTCCCAGAACAGATAGGCGTGGTGGATGAAGGCGGCGAGCTGGTCGATCCCTTCCCCGAGCCCGCCCTCCGGCCGGAAGTCGCGCACGAGCGTGACGACTTCGCGGACCAGGAGGAACGAGTCCCGGTCCCGCGGGTCCCGGCCGGCTTCCAGGAGCGCCGCGCGGATCGCGGGAAACCGCTCGTCGGCGAGGGGAACGAAGACGAGCTCGAAAGGTGTTGGGCGGGCGGACATCGCGGGAAAGCTAGCGGAATCGGGATGGCGCCCCAGCCTACAGAAACGCGTCCACCAGACGGCGGAACTCGTCCGGCCTCTCCACGTGGGGGCAGTGGCCGCAGCGGCCGAGTGCATGGAACTCCGCGCGGAGACGGCCCGCCGTCTCGCGCGAAGCCTCGATCGGAATGGGGTCGTTCTCGCCGTGCAGAACGAATGCGGGGAGGCGGAGCCGCTGGAGCGCTGGCCGCAGGTCGTAGTCGCCCAGGCTCCGCCAGACCTCCTGCTGGGTGCGACCGACGACGCGAAACGCGGTGAGCTCACGCGCCTTGGCCGGATCGTAGAAATAGGGCACGACCGCGAGCTCGAAGAGCCGCCGCTCGTACGCCTGCGGATCGCGCTCGCGCAGGCCGCTCTCACGCAGGGCCCGCCGCTCCGCCTCGAGGGCAGGCGCGAGATTCCGCTCGGCGAAGCGTCGCTCGAACTCGTCGCGCGCGGCGCGCCACGACGGCGCGGGAGAGACGAGCGCGAGGCGCTCGACCCGGTCGGGATGTTCCGTGGCGTAGAGCTGCGCGAGCAGCCCGCCCCAGGAGTACCCTACCAGAGCGAGCCGCTGGAGGCCCCAGATCTCCCGGAGCGCCTCGAGGTCGGCCACGTGGTCCCGCCAGCCCACCGGCACGTCCCGGGCGACCGGCGAGCGCCCGCCGCCGCGCTGGTCGTAGTAGATGAGCTCGCGGCCGTCGGCGAGCGCGTCGAACCCGGGGAGGAGATAGCCGTGATCCGCGCCGGGCCCGCCGTGGAGCACGACGGCGGGCGGGCCGCTGCCCACCCGCCGCTCGAAAACGGACACGCCGCGCACCGACCGCGATGCCACCCTGGGAACGACCCCCCCGTTCACCGTTCACCGTGCACTGTTCACCGCTCACAGCAGCACGGCAAGTGCATCCGCCACCTTCCGTACCGCCGCCCCCTCCTCCGGCGTGAACGGGCCCGGCTCGTCGCTGTCCACGTCAATCTGGCCCAAGATCACGCCGCCCCGCCGGATGAGCACCACCAGCTCGGAGCGGGTCCACGCATTGCACGCGAGGTAATTGGCGATCGCGCGCACGTCGGGCACGTTCTGATCCTCACCGGTGGCCAGCGCGGTGCCGCAGACCCCCTGGCCCACGGCGATGCGGGTGTGGTCCGTCTCCCGTCCGGCGTAGGCTTCGAGCACCAGGTCGTCGCCGTGCAGCATGTACATATAGACCGACGTGTATGGCGCCCCGGCTGCCCGGATCCGCTCCGCCGCCAGCGTGAGCAGCGCGGGCCGGCCGACGTCGCGGGAGAACGCGCCGCGGAGAGCGGCGACCAGCTTGTCGGCATCGAGAATCGGCATCGTCAGCTTCCCCTGGTCCCGAGCGTCGCCCGGACGGTTGTCGTCGAATCGCCGCGCCGGACGACGATGTCCACGACGTCGCCCGGCTGGTGCGCCCGCAGCGCGTCGGCCATCGCCTGGAGGTCGGGCACGTCTCGGTCGCCGATGCGCATGATGATATCGGCGGTCCGGAGGCCGACCCTGGCCGCGGGGCTCCCCGCCCTGACGCCGCTGAGCCGCACGCCGCCAGGCGTGCCGGTCATATCCGGGATGGTGCCCAGATAGGCGCCGTAGCCGGGCATGACTACGTGCGAGTCCGCCGACGCGGTGTGTGGCGCGGGTAGGTCCACGAAGGTGAGCGGACGGCGTCGGTCGGCCAGCGCGGCGACCACCACCCCGGCGAAGTCGGCGACGCGCTTGAGGCCGTCGGCGTTGATCTTGGGCCAGTCATCGGTGGCCCGGTGGTAGTCCTCGTGGAGATCGGTGAAGAAGTGCAGCACCGGCCGCTTGGCGGCGTAGAACGACGACTGGTCGCTCGGTCCGTAGCCGTCGCCTTCGGCCTTGAGGTCGAACCCGGCGGCTCGGTCGAGCGAATCGAGGAGAGCCGGCAGCTCCTTCGCCGTGGCGGCGCCGTAGACGATGAGACGATTGCTCCGGAGACGGCCCACCATGTCGAGGTTCACCATGGCCACCGTCCGCGGGAGCGGCACGACCGGGTGCCGGACGTAGTACGCGGAGCCCAGGAGGCCCAGCTCCTCGCCGGTGAACGCGACGAAGACGACCGTCCGCGCCGGCGGGCGGAGCGCCAGCACCCGGGCGATCTCGATAAGCGCGGCGGTGCCCGATGCGTTGTCGTCGGCGCCGTTGTGGACGGCACCGGCGCTGTCGGGGTCGAGGGCGAACGGGCCGCCGCGCCCCAGGTGGTCGTAGTGCGCGCCTACGACGACGGCCTCGCGGGCGAGCTCGCGGTCTCGGCCCGGCAGGATCCCGATCACGTTCCGGCCTTCGAGGCCCGCGACGGCCAGGTGGGGAGCCGCCGGCGCGTCGGGTGGGACGACGAACTCCTGGAGCCACCCGCCCGCCGGTGGCGTGAGGCCGACCGCCTCGAACCGGCGGGCGACGAACGCCGCGGCGGAGTCCGCGCCCGGCGATCCGGTCATCCGCCCCTCGAGCGCGTCGTCGCTCAGGTACTTCACGTCCTCGAGCAGTCGCGACGGCGCTTGTGCGGCGAGCGGTGCAGCGAGGCCGAGGGCGGCGAGCAAAGCGAGAGCGGTCGGATGCATGAGGCGGGGAATATAGCAGGCGCCGCCGGGGGATCGGCCGGGTGCGCGGGTCGCTAGCGGGGCACGAAATCCGCCGCCGGCTCCACCCCTCGCGCGAACGCCGCGAGGAGGCGGGCCGCGCGGTCGAGGTCCTCCAGGGCCACCATCTCGTTCGGGCTGTGCATGTACCGGTTGGGGACAGAGACGAGGCCGGTCGCCACCCCGCGCTGGGCGGTGTAGATCGCGTCCGCGTCGGTGCCGGTGTACCGGGGTGCGGCCTGGATCGTGTACGGAATCGCCTCGCGCTCGGCGGCGGCCGCGAGCCGCTCGAACACGACCGGGTTGACCGCCGACCCCCGCGACAGCACCACCCCGCCGCCGAGCTTGATGTCCCCGTGCCGCTTCTTGTCGGCACCCGGGTGGTCGGTCGCGTGGGTCACGTCCACCACGATGGCCGCCTGCGCGTCGAGGCCGACGGCGGTGGTGCGGGCGCCGCCGCCCGTGGCGTAGGCGATCTCCTCCTGGGTCGTGGCCACCGCGGTGACGGCGGCCGTGGGCCGGTCGGCCGCGAGCAGCCGGAGCGCCTCCAGCACGACGAACGCCCCGATCCGGTTGTCGAGGCTGCGGCTCACGATCCGCCCGTTGGGGAACTCCTGGACGGTGGAGGCGAGCACACCCGCGTCGCCCACCCGCAGCCGCGCCTCCGCGTCTGCCCGGTTCGCGGCCCCGACGTCGATCCAGAGGTCCGAGGGCTTGGAGACCTTCTCCCGGTCTTCCTTCTCTTGAAGATGGATGGCGGCCTTGCCGATCACGCCGGGTACGGGACCCTCGCGGCCAAGGAGTACGACCCGCTGTCCCACGAACACCTGGTGGTCCCATCCACCGATGGGATCGAAGTGGACGTAGCCCTCGTCGTCGATGTGAACCACCATCAGACCGATCTCGTCGATATGCCCGGCGAACATGATCCGCGGGGCACCATCGGGGTTCACCGTGGCCAGGGCGTTCCCGCCCACGTCGGCGGTCACGCGGTCGGCGAACCGGTCGGCTTCCGCGCGCCAGAGGCGGGCCGGGCCGGTCTCGAACCCGCTGGGTCCGGGCGCGTCCAGGAGCGTCTCGAGGAAGCGGCGCGAGGTCTCTTGCATGAACCGGCCTTCGATCTTTGGAGGAGAGGGAAGATACGGTCGCGGCGCGGCCGCCGCGCTAGTCCGCCGTTCCCACCGGCGCCGGCAGCTCGGCCGGCTCGATCCGGTGAAGGCGACCGACGTCGATGCTCATGGTGCCGCGGGGATCCCCGTGGTTGAACACATCGGCGAACCGCGCTCCCCAGACGATCTCGTGCGGCTTGTAAGATGTGCGGGTATGGACGATCGCGGCGAAGGTTTCGTCGTAGCCGGTGAGCAGCACGATGAACTCGGCGTCGTCCGCCAGGAGGGAGTCCCGCGTGGCCCCCCGGAGCGGGCTTGCGTCGTCGATCGGATGCACCACCGTCCATGCGGCGGGGAAGAACGACACCTTCGTCCGCTCGAGCGGGAGCTGGAAGAAATTCCGGTACGGCTTGCCGTTGCGCTGCTCCACCCGGCTCAGCATCACCTTGCACTCGACCTCGAGCAGCTGGCTCCGACGCTGGTTCACGAGACGAAACTCGAACGCTGTCGCCCCGTGGTACGGAGCGATGATCGCGGTGCGGCTGAACAGGAGACGCACCGAGGGCCGGGAGAAACGAGCGAAGATGAGCCCGGTGACGAGGGCCAGGCTGATGAGGCCCACGAACGACTCGAGGGTCACGATCAGGTGGGCGCCCAGCCCCACGGGCGCAATGTTCCCGTACCCGATGGTGCCGAAGGTCTCGACGCTGAAGAAGAAGGCGCGGAGGAACGGATCGGCGATGGGGAACGGCTCCATGCTCTGAAGCGACCCGGTGCCGCACAGCAGGAACAGCCCCGCAAAGAGCGCGTTGATCAGCAGGTAGCTGCTTCCGGTGACCAGCAGGAACTGGGGCCAGGAAAGCTCGAGCGCGGCATGGTAGAGGCTCAGGGACGACCAGAAAGGGAGCCCGTCGCGCACGACGTTGAAGCTCCCGTCCCGGTTCACCAGCCGCCGGCGGCTCTGCTGCGAGACGACCGAGCCGAAGCCCAGGTCGCGGTTATCGTCCCGATTGGCCATGGTCTTCTCCCGAAC
>Ga0070707_100006370_pt1 | contig 10975 bp, 9 predicted proteins | sample KBSK5502metaG_FD_65468 | JGI IMG/M metagenome (GOLD analysis project Ga0070707, IMG submission 65468) | Corn, switchgrass and miscanthus rhizosphere microbial communities from Kellogg Biological Station, Michigan, USA - KBS K5-50-2 metaG | ecosystem: Host-associated > Plants > Roots >... | reverse complement strand
CGGCGACGGGTTCTGCCGCCGCGCCATGCCGCGGCCCAAAATAGCTTCCGGTCAGAACCCGATCGCGCAATTGCGCAGGCGCGGCCTCGCCAGCCGCTTCATGCCGCAGGATGTCGGCGGCTTCGCTCACTCCCTGCCCGGCGGCGCAGCGCCCACCCCCGTCTTACGCGCGCTGTGGAATGCGCGCGACCAGCCGCATGCTCGTCGTCAGCTCTTCCATCTGCAGCCACGGCCGCAGATACGCGATCGCGTTGTACGAACCGGGTCGGCCGGGAATGTCCTTGACCTCGACCCGTGCCTCACGCAGCGGGAAGCGGGCCTTCATTTCCTGGCCGGCGTTCTCGTTGGCGTTGACGTAGTTTTGGATCCAGCGATTGAGCCGCTGTTCCACATCGCCGGCTTCCATGAAGCTGCCAACCCAATCTCGCGCCATCACCTTGAGGTAATGCGCAAAACGGCTGGTCGCCATCAGATACGGCAGGCGCGCGGAAATTGCCGCGTTCGACGTCGCTTCCGGGCGGTCGTACTTCTTCGGCTTCTGCGTGCTCTGCGAGCCAAAGAACACGGCATAATCCGTATTCTTGTAGTGGCACAGCGGCAGGAAACCGATGTCCGACAGCTCCTTTTCGCGCCGGTCGGTGATCGCGATTTCGGTCGGGCATTTGGCGTCCAGATCGCCATCGTCCGAAGTGAAGACGTGGAACGGCAGGTTTTCCACCTTGCCACCCCCCTCGGCGCCGCGGATCGCGGTACAGAACCCGGTCTGCGCGAACGCGTCGGTGAGCCGCGTTCCCATCACATAGGCCGCGTTCATCCAGCAGTAATGCCCGTGATCCATTGGCCGTGCGGCGCCCGATTCGTCGAACGGCGCCTCTTCGTAGCCGAACTCGTCGATCGGCTTGGTCGCTGCGCCGTAAGGCAGGCGCGCCAGGGTCCGCGGCATGACGAGGCTGACGAACCGGGAATCCTCGCTTTCGCGGAAGCTGCGCCACTTCGTGTATTCGATCGTGTCGAAGATCTTGGCGAGGTCGCGCGGCCGAGTGAGCTCGGTCCAGCTCTTGAACCCGAACATCTGCGAGCTGGTCCCCGAGATGAACGGCGCAAACGCGGCAGCGGCGATATTCGACATCAGCCGCAGCGTCTCGACATCGTCGGGGTGGTTGGTCCACTCGTAATCGCCGATCAGCGACCCATAGGGCTCGCCGCCGGGCGTGCCGAACTCGTTCTCGTAGATCTGCTTGAACAGCTGGCTCTGATCGAACTCGACCGCGCGCGTCAGATCGCGGAACAGCTCGCGCTTCGGCAGGTTGATTACCCGCAGCTTCAGGTTGGTGCTCGTCTCGGAGTTCATGACGAGATAGTGCAACCCGCGCCAGCTGCCTTCGAGCTGCGTAAAGCGCTCGTGGTGCATGATCTCGTTGAGCTGCGCGGACAGCATGCGGTCGCAGGTCGCGATCGCACGCTCGAAGGTGCGCGTCAGATTGCGATCGAAGGTGACGGTGCCGGCCAGCGCCTGCTCGACGAGGGTCTTGACGAGTTCCTGGGCCCGGTCGGGCTCGGTTTGTTTGGTGGCCGCAACCACCTGCTCCAGCAAGCCGACAGAGGCCGCTTCCGCGGCGGCGCCGGGTTGGCGAGCGACATTGAGATCGGAAATGGCTCAGCCCTCCTGTTTGCCAAGCCCCAGCTCACCCGAGAGTGACTTGAGCTCGTTCTCGTTTTTCAAAATCTGCTCAAGCAGGTTCTCCAGCTCTTCCGAGCGGTCGACCTTGCTCATCAGATCGCGCAATTTGTTGCGGGTTTCGAGCAGCGCCTTGAGCGCCGGGACCTGTTCGGCGACGCGGGCGGGCTCGAAATCCTCGATCGAATTGAACTTCAACTGGACGGCCATCTGGGTCCCGTCATCGGCAAGTTTGTTATCAACTCTGATATTTAGACCCGGAGTCATCCGCGTCATGACTTCGTTGAAGTTGTCGCGGTCGATCTGAATAAACTTGCGTTCGGCGAGCGGCCGCAGCGGTTGGGTCGGATCTCCCGAGAAATCACCCATCACCCCGACGACAAACGGCAATTCACGCAATACCTCGGCGCCCTCGGTCTCAACATCGTAAGTAATATGGACACGAGGTTTACGTACCCGCTTCAACTTTTGATGAATGCTTTCGGCCATTATCCCCACTCCGAACTCTGCGCGAGCTTGGCTGGCGCGGCGCACCTGTGCTGCCCGGTTTGTATCATTCTACACTTTGGCTTTAAAAAACCGAAGAAAATCTGATTCGGAGCGGGCGCCTGTCTTATTCGGGGGGCGGTGGGCGGATGCCGAGGCTGGACAGGATCGCCGAGCGATAAGTGATATCCGGCACGATCTCGGCGATTAGCTCCGGCCAGGTCATGCGGCCCCGGCGCACCGCCTCTTGCAGCGTATATGCCAGCGGTGAGTGCGGCTCGGTCCGGCGGAAGAAATCGGCGATCTGCGCCAGCGCCCGCAGCGCCTCTTCGCGCGAGTTGATCCCCTGGGGCCGCGCCGCTGTAACAAGGGTGCCGCCGGGCTCCGTCGCGGCGCCGTCGCCGGCGGTTTCGCCCGGCTCCGTTCCTGGCTCGGCCGGCGCGCCTGCCTCGGACCCTGCGAAACGCGCGGCGACGCTGCGGATCTGCTCGACGAGATCGCGGACATGACTGGTCGGCGGCGCATCGACGCCGACCCGGGTGTCGAGCGCTAGGCCGAGCGCCTGCCAAGCCGCCGCCGCCTCGGCCGCCTCCGCCTGCAGCGCGACAAATCCGTCGCTGCCGGCGGCGCGCGCTTCGTTTTCGAGGGTCTCGAACGGCAGTGCGCCGGCCTCGATACGCTGCTGCCGCCGGGCTTCATCATCGATGCCCGCCAGCTCGAAGGATTGCTGGTACTGCCATAATTGCAGCGGCGCGCCATCGGGGCGTTGGAACAAATCCACCTTGGCGAGGGGCTGGATCAGGCTTCCTATCCCCGACACGCCATTGAGCCCGACCAGCGGAGCGACACGCGTCGCGATTCCGTCCTCGTCGGGCAAGGGAAACAAATCGTCCCAGAAGGTTTCGACCAGCCCCGTCATCAACCGTACGCCCGCGGTGAAGCCGGCCAGTCCGTTGCTGCGCAGCAACGCCTCGGTCAGCCAGGCGGCGATTTCGAGGTCCTTGCTGCGGGTCGCGGTCGCCTCGGTGCCCAGCTCGGTAATCGTCCGCCATTGCGGCGGCGTCCCGCTGTCGGTGGTTTCGCCGCCCTCGATGGCCCGCTCGGTGGCGCGTGCCTCGGCGCGCGCGTCGCGCAGCCGGTAGTAAAGCGAGTCCGGCGAGTAATCCGTCCGCAAATCGGTTCCCGCCGGCGCCTGTTCCGAGATCGGCGCAAGCAATGCCGCGAGGTCGAAGCCTTCCGGAATGTTCGCCATTGCCATCTCCCGGTCGTGTCTTGTCGACACTTCGCCGTCCGGGAATTTGCCCCGGGCTGCCGACCATCATACTGGACAGAGCATTCGCGCAACACATACGCTTGCGCGAGAGATTAAAAACGGGCCGAGGGCCAATCGATCCGGCCCGCTGACAATGAGGAGCAGGGGATGGCGGCGATCGATCTAAAATCGCTGGTGGACCGTCTCAACGAGCCGTGCCGGCGGGCGCTCGAGGCGGCGGCGGGATTGACCGTGTCGCGCACCCATTACAATGTCGAGATCGAGCATTGGCTGCTGCGGCTCGCCGATCCGGCCGACGGCGACATTGCCGCCATTCTGCGCCATTACGAGGTCGACCAGGCCCGGCTGCTGATTGATCTGAACCGCGCGCTCGACAAGATGTCGACCGGCAATGCCCGCAACCCGACCCTGTCGCCCGAGGTCGTCGAGCTAGTCAAGCAGGCATGGCTTTTGGCCTCGATCGAGCAGGGGTTCGCGCGGCTGCGTTCAGGGCACCTATTGTGGGCGCTCCTCGCCGACGAGACCCTGGCGCGCCGGGCGCGCGACGCCTCGGGGCAGCTGCTGCGGATACCGGCCGACGCGCTGAAGCGCGATTTCGCCGCGATCACGGCGAATAGCAGCGAGGCCGCCACCGCGATCACCGCAACCGAGGGCGCTCCGGCGGCTGCGGCCGAAGCCGGCGGCGCCGTGCCCTCCGGATCGGGCGCGTTGGGGCAATTCACGATCGACCTGACCGCGACGGCGCGGGCCGGCAAGATCGATCCGATCCTCGGGCGCGATAGTGAGATCCGGCAGGTCATCGACATCCTGACCCGGCGGCGCCAGAACAATCCGATCCTGACCGGCGAGGCCGGGGTCGGCAAAACCGCGGTGGTCGAGGGGTTTGCGATCCGCATCGCCGAGGGCGACGTGCCGCCGGCGTTGCGCGATGTCACCGTGCGCACGCTCGATCTGGGATTGCTGCAGGCCGGGGCGGGGGTGCGAGGCGAATTCGAGAACCGGCTTAAATCGGTGATCGAGGAAGTGAAGTCGAGTCCGCGCCCGATCATTCTGTTCATCGACGAAGCGCACACGATGATCGGCGCGGGCGGCCAGGCCGGGCAAAGCGATGCGGCCAATCTGCTGAAGCCCGCCCTGGCGCGTGGCGAGCTGCGCACGATCGCAGCGACGACCTGGGCGGAATACAAGAAATACTTCGAGAAGGATGCCGCGCTGAGCCGGCGTTTCCAGGTCGTCAAGGTCGAGGAGCCGCCCGAGGCCGGCGCCATCGCCATGGTGCGCGGTCTCGTCGGCACGCTGGAAAAGCACCATGGCGTGCGGATCCTCGACGAGGCGGTCAGCGAAGCGGTGCGGCTGTCGGCCCGCTATATTCCGAGCCGGCAATTGCCGGACAAGGCGGTATCGCTGATCGATACCGCCTGCGCCCGGGTGGCGATGAGCCAGTCGGCGAGCCCCGCGGCGATCGAGGATCGTCAGCGGCGCATCAGCTTAATCGATACCGAGCTGGGGATCGTCGATCGCGAGATCGCGACCGGCGCGGACCATGAAGCGCGCAAGATCGAACTGCTCGATGAACGCGTCAAGGCCGCCGAAGAACTAAGCCGGTTGGAAGCACAGTGGGAGAAGGAAAAAAAGCTCGCCGAGGAAATCGCGGCGATCCGCGGCAGGATCGAGGATCCCGAGATCCAGGAGGACAAGGACGCGGCCCGCCGGCAGCTCGCCGGGTTGAATGAGGAGCTGCGGGGCATCCAGGGCGAGCAGCCGCTGATCTTTCCAGTGGTGGATGGTCAGGCGATCGCGGAAATCGTCGAGAGTTGGACCGGGATCCCGGCCGGCCGCATGCAGTCGGACGAGATACGCACCGTCCTACACCTGAAAGAGGCGATGGAGCGGCGCGTCGTCGGTCAGACCCACGCGCTCGACGCGGTGGCGCGGGCAATCCGCACCTCGCGCGCCAAGTTGACCGATCCGCGCAAGCCGATCGGCGTGTTCCTGCTGGTCGGCCAATCCGGCACCGGCAAGACCGAGACCGCGCTGACCCTCGCCGATCTGCTGTACGGCGGCGAACAGAACCTCACCGTCATCAACATGAGCGAGTTCAAGGAAGAGCACAAAGTCAGCCTGCTGATGGGCAGCCCACCTGGCTATGTCGGGTATGGCGAAGGCGGCATCCTGACCGAGGCGGTACGGCGGCGGCCCTATTCGGTCATCCTGCTCGATGAGATGGAGAAGGCGCATTCCGGCGTGCAGGACGTCTTCTACCAGGTCTTCGACAAGGGGATGATGAAGGACGGCGAGGGCCGCGACATCGATTTCAAGAACAGCGTCATCATCATGACGTCGAATGCCGGCTACGAGCTGATCGACAAGCTGTATGCCGATCCGGAAACGGCGCCGGATGCGGCAGCGCTCAGCGAGGCGCTGATGCCGGAGCTGCTGAAACATTTCAAACCGGCATTTCTCGGCCGGGTGACTCTGGTGCCTTATCTGCCGTTGTCGGATGCGATCATTCGCCAGATTGTCGAATTGCAGCTCGATTGCATCCGCCAGCGCGTCTACGACTCCTACCGCGCGGTCTTCGAGTACGACCCGGCCCTGGTCGAGGCGATCGCGGCACGCTGCACCGAGACAGCATCGGGAGCGCGCAATGTCGAAAAGATCCTGGCGCGGACTCTGTTGCCCGAGCTGTCAGGCGAAGTATTGGCTCGTCTCGCGGAAGGGCGGCCGGTCGCCTCGGTGCGGGTCGCGCTCAATGCCGTGGGATCGTTTTCCTACGCGCTCGACTAACCTCGACGATTAGTAACGGGTACTACTTACCTAAGACAGTTTGACCGCGTACTGCCAAAGAAAACCGCAGTAAACCGCCATTGATCAGGGGGGATGGACCCCGGACCGGCGGTTCTGTTAGATGTCATCGTTATCGGCGAAACCGGACCGGGGAGGTTGCCATGGCCTTGTACATGAAATACGGGAGTCTCGAGGGCGCCGTTACCACCGAAGGCTTCAAGGGTTGGATCGAGTTGAACTCGTTCCAGTGGGGGGTCGGACGCTCGCTCGGCACCGGCGCCCGCGGCTCGCTGTCGCGTGAGCACAGCGAACCGACGATCAGCGAAGTCACCGTCACCAAATTGACCGACAAAGCCTCGCCGAAGATTTTCCTCGAGGCGCTGGGCGGCAAGCTCGACACCAAGGTCACGATCAAGTTCACCACGACAGTGAAGAACCAGGTCGAGACCTTTCTGACCTACGAGATGGAGAATACCGGCCCCAGCCATTATTCGCTGGGCAGCGGCGGCGACATGCCGACCGAAACGCTGACGCTGAACTTCACCAAGATCAAGATGACCTTCAAACCGATGGAAGCGGGCCTGAGCGGGCAATCCGATACCGTCGGCTACGATCTGGAGGCGATGAAGACACTCTGATCGCCGAGGAGCGGGGCGCGCCGCCGGTGTGCTCCGCACCTCATCTTGTTGCCATGCCGTAAAACGGCGCGCGGCGCTCACTCCTCCACTGACGGCAATAATTCCACTCGTCTCCCTGATCGCCGGATGCTGTGAACCCGCGATCACGAGTCTTGCTGCCCCCATAGCGGCTGTTAAGATGCGGGCGACTTCAAGGGGGGAAACACCGGTGTTTATTTCACGTCTGCTGCTGGCGTTGATGATCGCTGCACCGCTCGGCGCGCTTGCCGCGGCTCAGCCCGCCAGCCCGGCGAAGGAGGAGCAGCCCGCCGCGCCAGCGCCCCATTCCGAAAGCGGCGAGCCGTTTCAGGTCGATGGCTTCCGTTCGGCGCGTTGGGGCATGAGCGATGCTCAGGTCAAGGCGGCAATCCGTAAGGATTTCAACATTCCTCCGGAGAAGGTGCAGACCGAGGAGAACGCGAGCGAACGCACCGCCGTCATGACCGTCACCGTTGGCGACCTCCTGGAGGGCGCGGGTAAGGCCCGCGTCTCTTATATCCTCGGCCACGCAAGCAAGAAGCTGATCCAGGTCAACATCGTCTGGGGCACGACGATCGACCCGCAAGTCAAACCCGACCGCATCGTCGCCGCCGCCAATCAGCTGCGGGCGCTGTTCCTCGGTTACCCCTACCAGGCGGACACGGTCGCCAGCAATGTTCCAACTGCGGACGGCACGATTACCGTATTCCAGGGCCAGGATCACTAAGGCGCGGCTCGCCTCGCCCGACTTGGCTCAGTACCGCATTGTGCTGCTGGCAACTCATGCCTTCCTGCCAGACACGCTGCGCTGCCTGAGCGAGCCGGCGATTACGGTATCGGCGCCGCCTGGCGCGCCGAATGCCGATGGCGAATTTCTGCGCGTCAGCGAGATCGATAATCTGAAGCTCAACGCCGATCTGGTCGCGCTGTCGGCCTGCGACACCGCGGGGGCGGGCGGTGTCGGCGAGAGTCTGTCCGGTCTGGCGCGCTCCGTTTTCCGGGCCGGCGGACGCGGCCTGCTGGTGACTCACTGGGATGTTGTCACCGGCGCGTCGGTTCCCCTGATGATCGGCACCTTCGCCGGCGGTGGTGCACGTGACTCGGCACAGGCGCTGCGCGCCGCTCAACTGCGTATGGTCGAGAGCGCCGGCACCAGTCAGCAGGCGCCGATCGAAATCTCGCACCCGAACTACTGGGCGGCCTTCGTGCTGATCGGCGACGGCATCAGAGGCGCTCCAGGGGTATAGAGCGGCAACGCCGCGCCACGGCGTAGGCCGCTCGTCCCGGTCAGCTCGTCTGATTGATTACGACGACGCGGCGGTTTTCGCCGGCATACGGGTCGCGCGGATTGGCCAACTCGCACGGGCCTTTGCCGACAATCTCAAGCCGTGTCTCGGCAACCCCCATCTGGTGGACCAGGAATTCTTTGACTGCCTGGGCGCGCAGCCGCGACAGCTCCTGGTTGTAGTCGAGGGTGCCGGTCGCGTCGGTATGCCCTTCGATCGCAAAGACCTTCTGGTCGCCGAGATCCTCGTTCAGCGCCTTGCCGAGATTGCGCAACGTCTCCATGCCTTCGGGTTTCAGCTGCGCCGAGCCGAACTCGAAGGTGATCATTGGAAAGGAAGCGCTCGGCTTTTCGCCCGCTGCTTCGATTGGTGCCGGACAGCCGTGTGGTGTCCGCGGCGCCGCGGCGACCGGGGGAGCTCGCCGAACGGCCTGGCCGGCAGCCGGTCGCGGCGGGGCTACGGCCGGTGCAAAATTGGTCCTCGTTTCGTGGCGTATCTCGGCGTCCGCACTGCCGCGCACCGGCAGGCCCTGATGGCCGCCGCGCAGCGCCTGCGGGATGGGGCGCAACGCAGTTGCGATTGCTGACTGGCTGGGGGCGGTCGTCTGGGCGAGAGCCGGCAGCGCCGCTAATGTTGACATCGCGAACACGGCTGCAATTGCGCAGTGGGCGCTTTTCATGCCTCCCTCCGTGGGCAAGGTTCTGCTCAATTTAACGGGCGCGATCTCGTTGGTTTTTGTCGAGTCCCACCTTTCCACCGGAGAGCGTAGCGGCACATCACAAGGTTCGCAAGAACCCTCATAATTAATGCAAAAACAGTACTGATTGCCTTCACTTGGCGGAGTGTGACGCCGCTCTCGTGGTCGCTGCCGGTACGAGAGAACCGGTCGGAGCGAAAAGTGTTATTCGCGATTTGACGATTTGTACGAAACGATACGCCGACCGCCGGCGCGATCTTCAAAGGAGTGCGTGTCTGGTCAGCCGGCAAAAGGAACGAGCGGCGCGCATGGCGCCGCTCGTCCTGCTCTGAGCTCGATCAGCCGGCCGAAACCGGCTGTCGGATGACTCAGCGCGTCGTCGGCGGAGCCGTCGCTGCCGCCGGAGCGCTGGAGGTCGTGTCGCCAGCCCCGGTTGGAGCCGCCGTGCCGGCCGGCGGAGCGGTCGTGCCGGCCGTGGCCGCGGTTGTTCCCGCAGGCGGGGTGGTTGTGCGGGTGGCCGGGCTCGACCCCGCGAGCGGGGTGGTCGCGCCAGCCATCGGGCTTGCTGCCGCAGGCGGCGCGGTGACGCCGGCCGGCGGGCTCATGCCCCCACCCAGTCGCCCCATCGTCTGCTCATCCAGCGTCGCGGTCCGGCGCAACCCGTTCTGCTGCTGGTAGCGGGTCAGCGCACGCTGCATTTCCGGGCCGGCCATCCCGTCGATCGGGCCGTTGTAGAGGCCCTGTGCCTTCAGCTGCTGCTGCGCTTGCCGTACCTCGTCCTGCGAGATGTTGCGCGACCAGAAATCGCTGGTGCCCGCCGGCAACTGCGTGCTGGCTTGCGGAGCGGGAGTCGTCGCGCGAGGCGCCATCGCGGGGTTGGTCGGCGCGGCTCCCGGGGTTACGGCGGGATTGGCCTGGGCCTGAGCCGCGGTCGCCTGGACATTCGCCGGTGACGAGGCGGCGGGCGGCGCCGTGGTGTTCGCGGTCTCGCTCTGTGCGTGCGCCATGCCGGTAAAACCGGCCGCGGTAGCGAGAGCAATGACAGCTGTCAAAGAACGCTTCATCAGAACTTCTCCACCTTGGGGAAATGCCACCCGCCGAACGGTCTCAGCGTAATGGCGTTCCCCGTTTGCGCCGAAGTCGATCTGTGAGGCCGAGCTCAGCCGCAGCGCGAAATGATCATTTCGCGGCGACGGCCGCTGGAGCTGCGGTCCAGGATTTCAGCACCGGCAGAACCTCCTTGGCGTAAAGCCGCAGCGAGCGTTCTGCTAGCTCGTACGGCGTGCCGCCGTAGCGGAACGACGTGCACAGCTCGAATTCGCCAATCGCCGCGCGGCGTTCCTCCATTTCGCGCAGAATTCGGTCGGGTGTGCCCCAGACTGCCGCTTTCAAGAACGCCTCGACGATGCCATCGCGTCCGGCATCCTTCGCCAGTTCGGCCTTCTTGGCGTACGCGTCGTACCCTTTGATCCGCGAGAAATGTCCCGACAGGATCTCGTAATGCTCGAGGTTGCTGTCGACGAACGAACCCATATGGCGGCGCGCGAGATCCTCGGTACCGTCCATCGTCTGTGTACAGACGCAGAAATCGGCGATGAGAAAAGGCGGCGCCTCGGCATTGTGGAACTTGCGGAACAGCTCACGGTGGCGCTCGATCTGCGGCAACCGCATCGGCCAGGGCCGGTCGGCGAACATGACCATCCGCGCCTTGAGCCGCGCCGCCGCCTCGACCGAGTCCTCGCTGGACGCGACGGCATAGGTGCGGCCTTCGAAGCTGCGTTCCGGCTTCGGCCGGATCGCGGTCCGCGGCTGCTTGTAGTATTTGCCGTTGCCTTCGATAAAGCCGGTGCGCAGCGCTTCGAGGATCATCGGCGCCGCCTCGTCGAACCGCTCGCGCGACTCGTCCATCGCGATCGGCCCGCGGAAATGCGCGAATTCACGCCGCGACAGGCCGCGGCCGATACCGAAGCGAAAACGGCCCTTAGCCACATGATCGAGGATCGCGACCTGCTCCGCGACGCGCAGCGGGTCATGCCACGGCAGGATTACCGCCGCCGTGCCGAGATCGGCATGGGTCGTCACCCCGGCCAGATAGCTCATCAGCTGCAGATT
>Ga0070707_100006369_pt1 | contig 10975 bp, 10 predicted proteins | sample KBSK5502metaG_FD_65468 | JGI IMG/M metagenome (GOLD analysis project Ga0070707, IMG submission 65468) | Corn, switchgrass and miscanthus rhizosphere microbial communities from Kellogg Biological Station, Michigan, USA - KBS K5-50-2 metaG | ecosystem: Host-associated > Plants > Roots >... | reverse complement strand
GCCTCCCGCAGCCGCAGGTCGATTGGGACCTCGCCGAGCAGCGGCACGTTCGAGCCGATCAGTCGGCTCAGGACCTGCGCGACTGCGTTGCCGCCCCCTTTGCCGAACACCTCGATCCGCTCGCCGCAATGCGGGCACGGCAGGAAGGCCATGTTCTCGATCACCCCGACCACCCGCTGGTGCAGCTGAGTGGCCAAGGTTCCCGCCCGCTCGGCGACCTCCGCGCTGGCCATCTGCGGAGTCGTCACCACAATCAGCTCGGCTCCCGGGATCAGGTGACCAGCCGAGATCGCCACGTCCCCAGTGCCTGGCGGCAGGTCGAGCAGCAGCACGTCAAGGTCGCCCCAGTAGACATCGGCCAGGAACTGCTGTAGCAGCCGGTGCAGGATCGGCCCGCGGAGCGGCAGCGGCTCGTTGCCCTTCTTCAGCATTCCGCTGGAGATCGCCTTCACGCCATACGCGACCGGCGGCATGATCATCTGCTCGACCTGCGTGGGCCGGCCAGTCACGCCGAGCATCCTGGGCACGGAGTGGCCGTAGATGTCGGCGTCCAGCAGGCCCACCTTCTGTCCCATGGCGGCTAGTGCAGCCGCCAGGTTGACGGTGACCGACGACTTGCCGACGCCGCCCTTGCCGCTGGCGACCGCGTACACCTTGGTTAGCGAGGCAGGGCTGGCGAACGGGATCTCGCGTTCCGGCTTGCCGCCACGCAGCTTGCCCTGCAGGTCTTGGCGTTGTTTCTGGCTCATCACGTCGAGCTCGACCTGGACGGAGCTCACCCCCGCCAGCTTGCCGACGGCGCCCTTGACATCCCGCGTGATCGTGTCACGGAGCGGGCAGCCAGAAACCGTCAGAAACACATCGACCCTGACGGCGCCACCTGCCCCGACCTTCACGCTCTTGACCATGCCGAGATCGGTGATCGGCCGCCGAATCTCCGGGTCCTGCACGGTGGCCAACGCCTGCATGATCTGCTCGACGGTGGGTGAGCCGAGCCCAGGGCTCTCGGGCCGCCGAGGGCCCTCGGTGCCGGACTCCGGGAAAGTAGTGCTCGACATGTGTTCATGCTAGAAGTACCCACGGACCGCGTCGAACGGCAGGCAGGGCATCATCAATTCATGACCAGCGCCGATCGCCCGCCGGGGGTTCCGGGGACCGTCCCCCAGGGCCAGCACCGCGGCGAACCTGCCTGACCGTACCGGGCAGCAGCGAGAGGTTCCTGGCCAAAGCAGCGGGTCTGGCCGCCGACGAGGTGATACTCGACCTCGAAGACTCGGTCGCGCCAGGCGCCAAACAGCAGGCACGTGAGCTGGTCGCTAGCGCGCTCGAAGCCGGCTGGCCCGGCCGGCACCTCCTCGCCGTCCGGATCAACGCAGCTACCAGCCCACGGGCGTACAGGGACGTGATCGAAATCGTTGAGCGGGCCGGAGCGTGGCTCGACGCGATCGTCCTGCCGAAAGTATCGGGCCCAGGGCCGGTGGTCTGGCTTGACCTGCTACTCAGCCAGGTGGAACTGGCAGCCGGGCTACCGGTTCGCCGGATCAGCATCGAGGCGCAGATCGAGGACGCGGCGGGCTTGGCCGCCGTGGACCAGATCGCTGGCGCTTCGTCCAGGCTTGCGGCGCTCGTCTTCGGCCCCGCCGACTTCACGGCCAGCCTGGGAATGCGATCGCTGCGCATCGGCGCCCAGCCTGACGGCTATGTTGGCGGCGACGCCTTTCACTACGCGCACCTGCGGATCCTGGTGGCCGCGCGGGCGGCCGGCTTGCAGGCGATCGACGGGCCTTACGCGGCGATAGCGGACACTGCCGGACTCACGGCTGCGGCATCCAGCGTCGCGGCGCTCGGCTATGACGGCAAGTGGGTGGTTCATCCTGACCAGATCGACCCGGTAAACGCGGCGTTCACGCCCAGCCAGGACGATTACGACCGGGCCGAACGGATCCTGGAGGCCTACGAGCACGCCACGTCCGCGCAACAGCGCGGCGCGGTCATGCTGGATGGCGAGATGATCGACGAGGCGTCGCGAAAGCTAGCGCTCCAGGTGACGGCCCGCGGCAGGGCCGCTGGCCGGTCCGCTCCGTGATCGTGGTGGATCGTCCTGGCATACGATGGTCAATCCGGCATAATCATGAAATAGGGCTGGCGTTTGCGCCGCCTCCTGGCGGAGCATCGTAGTAGTAGCTCATGAACGGCGATCGACCGGGAGAACGCAGGGCATGCTGGCGACGGACCTGACCTGCCCCCGGTGCGGCAGCGTCGTGGCACCCCCCAGCGTCTGGTCGAGCAGCTGGCGGTGTGCCAAGCATGGCGACATCGCGCCACTGCGGCAGGTCCGGAGCCTGTCTCCAGAAGGCCTGGCCGGCCTGCTGCGCAACGCCGCCGTCCCCGTGATGCTGCCATGGCCGCTACCCGATGGCTGGCTGGTGACTGGGTTCGCCGCAGCCGGTGACGAGCGCACCGGCAGCCGGGGCTGTGCCGTGGCATTGTCCGGCCCCAACCCGGTCGGCGGCCCCGGCGAGATGCTGCTGATCTGCGAGGAACTCGGCGTCGGGCTAGGCGCCTACTGCGCTGGCCTGGAGGGCCCGGATCCCGGCGACGGCTTCCCCCACAGTTCGCCGCACGCGCAGGTCCAGTTCGGCAATCATGAATTCCAGCTCTGGCATGTGGACGCGCCGGGGCGGGCCGCTTTCGCCGGCGAGGTCATGGGCAGCTGGCTCTGGATCCTGCTCTGGCCTGACACGGCCGGCACGCTCCTCGTCGAGCCGATGCGGCTGCTCGATCTGCGCGATCCCGGTCAGGAGCTCGATCTGCCCTTCGGCGCGCGGTCCCCGCGGCTGCCGGGGGAAACCGGCTAAAGTCAGCCGGGTGGTGGTAGCGCGCGCGGATCTGCACTGCCACAGCTCTGCTTCGGATGGCACAAGGCCGCCGGCCGAGGTAGTGGCGCGCGCCGCAGCCGCGGGGCTCAAGGCTTTCGCGCTCACCGACCACGACACCACCGCGGGGATCGCCGAGGCCGCGGCGGCACTGCCGCGTGGGCTGGCGCTGATCGGCGGCATGGAGCTGTCGTGCCGCCGGGACGGGCACAGCGTGCACCTCCTCGGCTACCTGTTCAACCACGCCCACGAGGAGCTCGCGGCCCAGACCCGTGCGATCAGGGCGAGCCGGGTCGAGCGCGCCACGGCCATGGTCGCGAAGCTCAACGAGCTCGGCGTTCCGGTGACCTGGGAACAAGTGAGCCGTATCGCCGACGGTGGCGTCATCGGCCGCCCGCATATCGCCCGGGCAATGATCGAGGCCGGCGTGGTCGGCTCCGTCGATGAGGCGTTCGCGCCGGAGTGGATCGGTCCTGGCGGCCGCGCACACGTCCGCAGGTACGCGCTCGATCCGGCCGAAGCGATCAGGCTGGTTCACGCTGCCGGCGGAGTCACGGTGCTCGCGCACCCGCTCGCGGTGACCCGCGGCTGGATGGTGCCCGACGACCTTATCTCCGAGCTAGCGCGGGAAGGGCTGGACGGCGTCGAGGTCGCGCATCCTGATCATGACCTTGCCCAACGGGACCAGCTTCTGACTGTTGCCCGCGGGCTTGGTCTGGCCGCGACCGGGGGGAGCGATGATCACGGCGAGCTGACCGGCGACCGGATCGGCTGCGAGGCGACCGGACAGAAAGAACTCGCCAGGTTGCTCGAGCGGGCTACCGGAGCGCCGGTGATCACCGGGTGACTCCGCTGGTCTCCGACGTCAAGTTCTTCTGGGAGGTCTTTGTTACGCTCCTGGTGATTACCGACCCGCCGGGCATTGTGCCCGTCTTCATAGCGATGACGGCCGATCACCGGACTACCGAGCGCAAAAGGCTGGCCTGGCAGGCTGCGGTGGTCGCGCTCGGGGTGATCGTAGTGTTCGCGGTGTTCGGCCGGCAGATCCTGGACTACCTCGGCGTCCAGCTGCCTTCGTTGCAGGCCGCCGGCGGCCTGCTGCTCCTGCTCGTAGCGCTCGAGCTGCTGACCGGCAAAACCGACCCGGTTGAGCATGAGCGGCCCACGGCCAACGTGGCGTTCGTGCCGCTGGGCACTCCGCTGCTTGCCGGGCCCGGCGCGATTGTCGCCACCATGCTTTTCGTGCAGCGCATCGGCTCGGTTGGCGGCGCGGTCGCCTTCGGTGCCGCTATTGTCGCAGTCGTCGGCGCGCTCTGGCTGGCCATGCGCTTCTCCGGAGTCATCCTGAGGCTGCTGCGGAGCAGCGGCGTGGAGTTGCTCACCAGAATCGCCGGGCTGCTGCTCTCGGCGATCGCGGTGCAGCTCATTGTTGACGCGGTCCGGACGCTGATCCGGACCGGCCTGTAGTTAGCCGTTGTTCGGCGGGTAGCGGTGCTGGGTAAGCCACGTGCTCCGTGCGCTGCCAGTCAGCGGGAAGGCAGGACGCGATGCAGGCGAGGATCGACCGGGTGACCGGCACTGTCAACACCTGGATCATCGGCGATGACGACGAGGTGATCGTCATCGACCCGGGGGAGTCGGCCGACGCCGTCATGCCCGTCGTCGGCCAGCGGGAGGTGCTCGCCGTGATCTGCACGCACGGTCATGCCAGGCATGTCGCGGCGGCATTCGATGTGGCCAGCCGGGATGACGCATCGGTCGCGCTGCACAACGCCGACCGGCTGGCTTGGCGCGAGGCGCATGGGGCCTCCGAACCCGACATCGGTATGGAGGAAGGCGGCATCTTCGAGGTGGCCGGCGTCACGCTCGAAGTAATCCACGCGCCGGGGCACAGTCCAGGATCTGTTTGCCTGTTCTGCGAGGAACTCGGCGTGCTTTTCTCCGGTGACGCCGTCAGCGGCGGCGGCCCTGTCCCGCATCAGGGCTATTTCGACGACTTCCCGCGCCAGGTGAGCTCGATCGGCGCGAGCATCCTTACGCTGGACGACGACACAAGGATCCTGGCCGGGCACGGCGAGGAGACGACGGTCGCGCTCGCCGAGCGCCGGTTCGATTCGTGGGTGTCCGCCGGCCCGGAAGGGCTGATTGACGAGCCGGCGGACTAGGAGCCTGCCGCTCGCCAGGCGCGCCTGCTGGCGGCGATGACCACGGGCGTCCCGTTTCGCCATAAATGAAGACAGGGTGACATTGGTGCAGCAGCTTGGCTTCGAGGGCATGCCGCGCCGGCTCTATCCGTGCACGCCCAGTCGGCTGCGGGCCTGGCTGGACTGCCCGCGGCGATACCGGATGACGTATCTGGACCGGCCCCCGCTACCGAAGGGGCCGCCGTGGGCGCACAACAGCCTGGGAGCCAGCGTGCATAACGCGCTCGCCGGGTGGTGGCGGCTGATGCGGGCGGAGCGGACGCCCGCGGCGGCCGCCGGGCTGCTCGAGCGCGGCTGGATCACCGAAGGATTCGCCGACGATGCCCAGTCAGCGGATTATTTGCGCCGGTCAAAGACCATGGTCGAGCGGTATGTGGCCAGGCTCGACCCGGCGCGGGAGCCGGTCGGCATCGAGCGAACGGTGGCGGCGAAAACGGACCTTATTGCGATATCCGGGCGGATCGACCGACTGGATGACCGGCCGGCGGAGGGCGTCGCGGCCCTACGGGAGCCTGGTCCTGGCGAGCGTGAACTCGTGGTGGTCGACTACAAGACCGGCCGGGGGCGGCTGTCGACGGACGACGCGCGCTCGTCACTTGCGCTGGCGCTCTATGCGGTCGCCGCCGGGCACGTGCTGCGCAGGCCCTGCCATGCGGTGGAGCTGCACCACTTGCCGACCGGCGACGTCGTGCGCTGGGAGCACAGCACCACCTCGCTCGAACGCCAGTTGCGCCGGGCCGAGGACATCGCCGGCGAGTGCTCGGCAGCCGATGAGCAGTTCCGGGCCGAGTCGCCGGCCGGTCGCGAAGACGAGGTTTTCCCGCCGACCCCTGGCAGCTGGTGCGGCTGGTGCGATTTCAGGGCGCAATGCCCAGAGGGCCGAGATGCCTCCGCGTTGCGGAGGCCTTGGGACGGGCTGGCCGCCGAGGACCCCGCCGTTCCAGACTTCTCCCGGATTGTTGATGTTCCTCAGTCAGATGGTCCTCAGTCATCTGACTGAGGACCATCTACAACAGTGCCGCTGCTGGTCAGCCGGCCGACTCTGCGCGGTTCCAGAAGGTGGTGAGCATCGCGGCGGTGGTTTCCGGGGCCTCGACCGCCGGGGAGTGGGCGGCACCGGGAATACAGATGCGCTCGGCGCCGAGCCGCTTGGCCATCATGTCCTGGACCTCCGGTGGCCAGGCATCGTCGTTCTCGCCGTAGCTGACCAGCTTCGGCAGCTGTTCGAGTGCGGCCAGCTCGGCCGTGCGGTCCGGGCAATTGAGCAGGTGCCTGGCCATCTCGGCGAGGCCAAGCGGGCAGCTGAGCAGCGCTCGCTCCGCCAGGAAGTCGATGATCTCAGGCGCAGTGCCGTCCGCCTCGGCCTGCGGCTTCAGCTGGCCATGCCAGACCTGGCCGATCATGGATCCGAGCGACTCGATGTCCGTGCCGGCAGGTTCCAGGAAGTCCAGCAGGTCACGCAGCGTCTGGGCGCGCATGCCGCCGATGGTGCCCGGGCCCGAACCCAGCAGGGTCAGGGATCCGAACGCGATGGGCTTGGCGAGTATCGCCTGCCGGGCGATCAGGCCGCCAAAGGAATGGCCGAGCAGGTGCACCCGCTCAGGTGCCTCGCCCATGGCTGCTGCCACCGCGATCAGGTCAGCGGCTAGCTCGTCAAGCTGATAGCCGGTCTTGCTGGCGGCCGGGCCTGACTGATATTGGCCGCGCATGTCGATCGCCGTCACCGACCGGCCGGCGGCAGACAGCGACTCAAGTATGGCCAGGAAGTCTTCTTTGCTTCCGGTGTAACCGGGGATGAGCAGCGCAGGCTGCCGTTCGATGACACCGCTGGCGGGCTGTGCGCTCAGGGCGGCGAACGGCCCTCGCGACGTCGCAACGATCCGAGGACTCACCGGAGGCGGTATTCGCAGCGATCGCGGGGTGCTCACGGGTTGGCAGCCTATCCAGCCCTGCCCTGGACAGGACGCGTCAGCGCGTTAGCCAGCCTCGATCTCACGTTCGTCAGCACGGCTCGCGGGCCGGGTCGAGCCCTGCTGGTCGGGTGCGATGTGCGTGGTGCCGGGTCGGCCATTGCGGCTGCGGCCACGGCCCGACCGTCGATTTGTCCGTGGCTGACCGTCGGCGGACTGGCCGGCCGAGTCTGCGCGACCTGCGCGCTGCCTGTGGGGCGAGTTCTGCGCTTGAGTTGCCGCGACGGAAGCATGATCACGTGCAGTGGCGTGGCCGACCGTGTCGGCACGGCCGGCGGTGTCGGCGGCAGGACCGCCTTGCCGCACCGGTGCGCCGGCCCTGGTCCGGCGTCGCGGCGTCTTAGTCCGGCCAGCCGTGCGCTGACCGGCCTCGGCCGGATCACCGCCGCGGCGGCCCGAAGTGCGGTCACCGCCCCGCCGACGGGAGCCGGACCCATGCTCGCGTGTCCTGTTCTTCCCCGTCTCTCCGATGTCTTCGAGGTCTTCTGCCTGGAGGCCGGCCCGGCCGCGCCGAGCGGTCGGCAGCGAGCCAGCGGCGCCGGCTGGAATGCCGAGCGCGGTGAAGAGGTGCGCTGAGGTCGAATAGGTCTCGAGCGGCTCCGGATGTCCGAGATCAAGTGTGTCGTTGATCAGCTTCCATCGCCCGAGGTCCTGCCAGTCGACGAACGTGACGGCAACGCCGGCCCGCCCAGCCCGGCCTGTCCTGCCAATCCTGTGCAGGTAGGCCTTCTCGTCTTCCGGGCACTCGTTGTTGACGACATGAGTGACGTCGTCGACGTCAAGCCCGCGTGCCGCGACGTCGGTGGCGACGAGCACATCGATCTTGCCGCTCCGGAAAGCGCGCAGCGCTCGCTCCCGCTGACTCTGGCCTAGATCGCCGTGGACGGCCGCGGCGGCGAATCCGCGCTCAGTGAGCTGGTCTGTCACGAGGTCGCAGGCCTTGCGGGTACGGCAGAACACGATGGTCAAGCCGCGGCCCTCGGCCTGCAGAACCCGGGCCAGCACCTCGATCTTGTCGAGGTGGTGCGCACGGAAGACATGCTGGTGAGTGGTCGGCACATGAGCGGGCTCGTCGTGCTGCTCGGCCCTGATGTGGGTCGGCCGGTCCAGATACTTTCTGGCTAGCGTCACGATCTCGGACGGCATCGTAGCTGAGAAGAGCATGGTCTGCCGGTGCGCTGGCGTGAGCCGCAGAATTGCTTCCACGTCGGGCAAGAAGCCGAGGTCCAGCATCCTGTCCGCCTCATCGAGCACGAGGACGTCGACGGCCGACAGGTCAAGCTGACGCTGGCGGGCCAGGTCAAGAAGCCGCCCGGGGGTGCCGACCACGACGTCCACGGTGGCCAGTGCCTCGATCTGCGGCTCGTAGGCGCGCCCGCCGTAAAGCGTCACCACGTGGACGTTGCTCCGGGAGGCGGCGGTTCGCAGGTCGTCGGCAACCTGGATGGCCAGTTCTCTGGTTGGAAGCACGACGAGCGCACGCGGCGCCCCTGGCCTGACGCGGGTGCTGTTGATCAGGTGCTGCAGAATCGGGATGGCGAAGGCGAGCGTCTTGCCGGTGCCGGTCCGCGCCTGGCCGATGACGTCGTGATCATCGAGTGCGATCGGAAGGGTCAGAGCCTGAATCGGGAACGCCGTCGTTATACCTGCGGCGACCAGGGCGGTGCAGATCGGCTCAGCGACGCCGAGTTGATCGAACGTGGGTGCGTTGGGCCGCGTCGCGGCACTGGCGATGATCTTGTCTTTGGTGGTGCCAGGCGGACCTGCTGGCGCAAGTACGCTCCGCCCGTTGGCCATGGTCAGGGCCACGGTATCGACCGGCATGGTGATCGTGGTCGGGGTTAGGTCTGAAGTTAGGTCTGAAGTTAGGTCTTGCGGTGTCAGGGCTTTCGCCTCCATCGGTGGCCCGCGGCGGATTCTGGCGTATGGCGCCAGACTGGCAGCCGCGGGACGGCAGGTGACTCATCCAGAAGTCGGCAGCACTGTTACTCACCCGCGCCGAACTGTCGCCAGCGGGTGCTACTCGGGCAATCTCCGGGAAGAGCCAGGCGCGGCTGGCGGGACCAGCTGCATTCTCGTACCGCGCTACGTATTAGAACGCGTCTCGGGGCAGTGCCATTCCAGGATGACGTCCATTCCAGGATGACGTCGCTGCTGAGTGTAGCAAGGTTGGCTGACAACTGATCTTCTGGCCACGCCGCGCGGGTAGGGGTGGACCCGATCGCGGCACCTGACGGCCTCATGGCCCCCGGCGCCTGAGCCGCGTTGTTACGCTTCGGGTGTGACCGAGGATGAGCCAGCGGCGCATGAGCCAGCGGCAGAGGGCACGGGCGTGGCCGATGCTGCACCGGAGCCCATGGACCATGACGACGCGGCATCGGCTTCGGCTGAGGTGGGAGCCACGCAGGAGCCAGCGACCGATGGCGTGATCGAGCTGCTCGGGTTGCTGGCCTATGCGTCGCTCGTCGCGTTCTTCCGGCTGGCCGACGACGCCTCGCTGGCGACATCGTTGCCGGACAAGGCAGACCTGGCTGCCATGGCCGTTGCTCAGTTCGGTCATTTCGAGCTGCTCAGGCGGCGCATCTCCGAGCTCGGAGCCGACCCTCAGCAGGCGATGCAGCCGTTCGTCGAGCCGATCGACGCGTTTCACGCGAGGACAGCGCCATCGACTTGGCTCGAGGGACTGGTCAAGGCCTACGTGGGTGACGGGTTCGCTGCAGACTTCTACCGGGTCATCGCGCAGCTGCTCGATCCGCCTACGAGATCCCTGGTGCTGACAGCCCTTGCTGACTCCGGGCAGGCGCAGTTCGTCATCGCGCGGGTACGGGAGGCAATCGCCGCCGATCCCGCTGTCGCTGGACGGTTGGCGCTGTGGGCGCGCCGCCTGGTCGGGGAGGCACTCAGTCAGGCGCAGCGGGTGGCCGCGGAAAGGGAGTCGCTGGCAAGGCTGCTGGGCGGCGCGTCCCCGGCGCAGCTCGGCGAGATCGGAAGGATGTTCGCCACGCTGACGGACGCTCATGCGCAGCGCATGTCCGCACTCGGCCTGGCAGACTAGCCCCGGCTGACGACTAGGCCCGGCAGGCTAGGGCTGGCAGGCTAGGCCGCCTCGCGCCTTCAGCCTCCGTCAGCCGCTGCCGAAGCCAATCCGGCGCGGCTCAGACTGATCGAGCTCGACATAGGCGATCTTCTCCGCGGGCACCAGGACCGTGCCGCCGCGCTTATCGGTGATCACGAAGAGCTTATTGTCGGCGAGCGCGGCGGTGAGGGCCTGCTTGACTTCCTCCACCGCTGACTCGGTCTCGACCACGAGCTCGCGAGGAGCCATCTGTATGCCGATCTTGACTTCCACCGCGATCCTCCGCTCAACGTAGCTGCCCGCAGCACAGTCCCGAGGCTAACCCGCGCCTCGCTATTTGGCCGCGCGGGGTGGCTACTCGTGCGTGCCCTCGGCCAGCGGCCAGCCGCTGATGCCGCGCCAGGCAAGCCGCGCGAGCAGCTCCTCAGCCAGGCGCTGATCGATGGTGCGCTCGGTGCTCAGCCAGTATCTGGCGCTGACCTGGGCCATCCCGACCAGAGCCATGCCGAGCAGGTCAGCCTCGTCATTCGAGACGCCGGCATCCTCGCGGATGAACTCGCTGACCATCTCCGCGCACTCGTACATGGTCCGCTCCAGGCGCTCCCTGACGGCCGGCTCGTTGCTGAGATCGGACTCGAAGACCAACCGGAACGCCTCGCCCGCACCGCTGACGTAATCGAAGAACGCACGGAACGTGGCCGGCACCCGTTCGGAGTTGTCGGCCGTCGACGCCAGCGCAGCGGAAACAGCACCGACGAGTTCCGCGACGCTCTCGTCCAGCAGCGCGAGGTAGAGCTCGAGCTTGCCGGGAAAATGCTGGTACAGGACCGGCTTACTGACGCCAGCCCG
>Ga0070707_100006368_pt1 | contig 10976 bp, 13 predicted proteins | sample KBSK5502metaG_FD_65468 | JGI IMG/M metagenome (GOLD analysis project Ga0070707, IMG submission 65468) | Corn, switchgrass and miscanthus rhizosphere microbial communities from Kellogg Biological Station, Michigan, USA - KBS K5-50-2 metaG | ecosystem: Host-associated > Plants > Roots >... | reverse complement strand
CAGCGCTGGTCAAGGCAAAACAGGCCTCCGATTCATGCACCTCAACGCTCAGTCAGCGGCTGATCGTCGCGTTTCACGCTCGTCGCGACGTGCCGGCGCACCTGATGCGACTGCGGGAGATCTACCGCACGCGTGCCGAAGCTGCGGTGACCGCGCTCGCGACCGAGTTCGGACCTCTCTCCGGCTGGCGTTGGAACCAGCCGACCGGAGGCTTCTATCTCTGGGTTGAGATCCCGGACGACTCCGATGCGCGTGCTCTATTCGATCGAGCCCTTGCGCAAGGAGTCGCCTTCGTTCCTGGAGACGCCTTCGCGATCGAGCCGCGATTCGCCAACGCCTTTCGTTTGTCCTACAGCCATCCGACACCCTCGAAGATCGCCGAAGGTGTCCGCCGGCTTCGCCTCGCCTTTGACATGACTCGCGCATAGCACCTCTCGGGACCGACCCATTGCGCGGAGGCGACGCGCCTAGCCTGGCCGCGGGTGACCCTTATCGAGGTGAGGTGACGGAGTCGATCGAGGCTGAACTGCTCTTCGCCGCTGGCGAGCTCAGGGATACCCCTCAGGCGGACGTTGTGGCGCGGCGCATGATGCTGCGATGAGCCGCGCGGGCCCCTACGCCGTGGTGGCTGTCATCGTGCTCGCCGGCACCCTCCTGATTGGAGTGGCGCTTCGCGACCGTGACGGTACCAGCACGTTGCCTTCGCCAGCGCCGAGCGCGGCGCCGTCCGCCACGGTCGCAAGCCCGACCGCGACAGTCGCTGCTGGTTCGCCGATGCCCTCGCCGCTCGTGCTCCTGAGTGACCGATTCGGCTTCGTCGTTCACGGCAAGGAGATCGGGGTGCGGAGCGAGACGAGCGACGCTGTCATCAGCTCGTTCGCGCCCAAGGACAGATCGTTCACGTTCCTCTCCCGCGTGGTCTCGCCGGACGGACGCTCTGTCGCCTACTGGGATCCGGTGGATCGGGGCCCTGTCCTCCACGTCCGCTCCGTCACCGGCGGCGCCGACCGAGCCGTGCTGACCGGCCGAGCGGAGCTGAGTGGCAACGCGTTCACATGGTCGTCCGACAGCGCCGGCCTGATCGCTGCGCTCGACAACGGCTGCCAGGAGATCTGCGCGGGCGAGCCCATAGCTGAGCTCTGGACGGTCGATCTCGCGAGCGGCGCGACTGAAAAGATGGCGACCGGAAGCATCTGGCTGCCCGTCGCGTGGGATCGCGCCGCGAAGGTCGTGGCCGCTGGGGTCACCGGTCCAGGCGGCTATCTCGTGGGCTATGACGTACTCGATCTGCGCCGGCAGCCGGCCGCGGTGCGCTCGACCCCGTTCCGGCCCACTGTCTTCGGGCGCCTCAAGGCATCGGCCGACGCGCACTACGTGCTGCTGAGCGTCGCCGTTGAGGGGGACAAAGCTCGCTCGCGTGGTGGCCGATCACGGAGCCGGAGAAGCGTTCAGCGGTCGAGTTCGACGGCTTGAGCGCCGAGTGGCGCCCTCAGACCAGCGAGATCTGGTGGGTCACTCGACGGGACCCAGCAGGCTGTCGGATCGAACTCTGCGTCGGCACGCAGCTGACCTCGTTGAATGTCCAGACAGGCGAACGCACGGTCGCGGTCGAGGGACGCTTCGGGTCACTCCTCGAGGGTTTCCGGGTTGACGGAACTGCTGCGATCACCGCTGCCTCGGCAACAGTGCCGACCGAGCTCACGCTTGTCGAGATTGCGAGCGGCCGCATCGCCGCCGTGAGCATCAGTGGCTTCCTCCAGGGGACGGTCCTACTTCGCTGATCGCGAAGTCGAGCTCTGCGCTACTTGGGCTTCGGGGTCGTCGGCTTCGTCGTCGTGCTCGAGCAGCAGGCACCGCAGCAGTTGCCGCACTTGCAGGCCATTGGGACAACCTCCAATTGTTCTTGCGAGACGGTAGCCGGCGTACGGCTGGCGGATACGTAGCATCGGTCCGTGCGACTCCGGGTGCTCTCACACGGCGGCGAGCCAATCCGCTGCGATCCGAGCGGCTGCTGCCTGTGGACCGCGCGTAGCTCAGTTGCGACCGCGCGCAAGCGCCTGTATGAAGCGAGCCGCGGCGCACTATCGGCGTCGGCGCGGATCGAGAGTGGGTGCCGCAACGGTCGGTGCGTGAACCTGGATCACCTGCGCGCCGTGGCCGGATCGACGCGCCCAAGTAGTGATGCCGGTGGTGCCCAGTGCCAGCGCGGGCATGAGCTCACGCCGGAAAACGTCATCCGGCATCGCGACGGACGGATCGCGTACTGCCGCCTCTGTCGCAACGAGCGCCGGCGCGAACGCTACCGAACCGACGTAACCTTCGCCCGCCGGGAGATCGCGCGCCAACGCGCGCTTCGCCGCGCCTCGTCGCCGAACGCGAGAAGGTACTCGGCTTCATCGCCAAGGTGAGGTGACCGACCTGGGCACGCGGGAATTGAATCGTTATCGCGTTGCCTCTCCGGCGTGGCGGCTCTACGTCGCCAATTTTGTTGCCGTTCTGTGTCTCAGCGCGTGTGGACACCTCACGGTGGACTACATCGACTTCATCCAGCACGGCGACATCCAATACGTCGCTGCATTCAGCGGCAATCTGGGCCGCGACCTCACCGACGCGGACCTCGGGGCTGAGCAGTTCCGGGTCAGAAACGCAATTGCGCGCGGCGGCAGCGGCGCCGGCGGCACGCCGCGGGACGGGGACGCGGCCTTCGTCTCGGCCGGAGGACCTGTCTACGCGGTCCGCGGCTATCGGCCCAGTTTCCGAGTAGCCGCGCGCCACGACGGACGGCTCGTGCTCTATGAGGCCGATTCCAACGTGGCCGCAAAGATCGGCCGGGATCTACTTGACCTCGACGGAAAGGTCGCGGCGATCACCCTCCTCAGCCCGAAGGATGGACGCACAGTTCTCGGGCGGATCGCCGACCCGGCCCGTGTCCGCGATCTCGTGAGCCTCGTGCTCGCCGCGCCGGTAGATCAGTCGGTGCGGGCGATCGCAACTCCGGAATTTGTCGGCTTCGAGTTGACCGATGGCACCGCGACCTCACGCGCGTACTTTCGTGATCCGGGCATCCTTCAGCGCGGGATCCGGGTGAGCCGCGCCTTCAGTGATGCGGTGGACGAGCTTCGAGCGAGCGCCCCGACCCCGACGCCGATTCCAGCGACGGTGAACCTGGCGCGCCGCTACGACCTGGCCCGCGCGTCGCGGGTAACGATCAAGGTCGCCACGGTCTTCCGGCAGAACGCCGACCTCGTGCGCGAATTTGCGGCTGCGCTCGATGAAGACCGGCCGGCCTTCGCCCGGGATCCTTCACTCGTCGGCAACTTGCCGATCGTGATCTTTGAGTTCCCCGACCACTACGTCTCAATGTCCTTCGATACCGCGAGCAACACGCTCGTGGTCGTTTCCCCTCCAGAGGAGTTCGGCGTGCATCCGAGCGCGGCCTTCGGAGCCGCGCTCGCAGCCGCAAGTCGCTGATTTGCAGGCCGGGGTCCACCTCGGGACTTCTTGAAGGCACGGCTGGAAGGCGTGCTCCGTCGCTTCAAGCGGCGACCGACTAGGAGCGCGGCCTCCATGGGGGATAGATGCCACCGTGTTCTCGATCAACGCCGAGCCGCCTCAGCTGCGCCACGACGATCTCGATCGTCGGGCCATGCGCCAGGACTACGTCTCCCTGGCGACTAACTGCCACGTACTCCTCCAACAGGCCAATGTCCTGGCGGTAGTCGTACTCCGGCTCGAGGATCGCCCCTTGGATGGCCTCCTCAATCGTGGCTGGCTGCTTCCTCATCGGGATACCGTTAGCGCGCCGTGCACGATCCTGCCAAGCCCCAGACGATCGAAGAGGCGATCCGCAAGGCCGCTGCGGGCGGATGCCGGGCGCTGATAGCGGCGTTCCGCGCGAAGGCAACTGCACAACTCGAGAAAATGAAGGCAGGCATCACGGCAGCGGGCTTCGCGATTACGTGGGACGAGCGAGCGACTGGGAAGGGCGACGATCGATGCATCGAGTACGGGGTGTACTCAGATGGCAGCCAGGTCGGGTACGCCAAGATGTGCTGTGGTCGCGACCCTGCGATGCGCTTCGAATGGGGATCGGGTCCCGTGCGCAAGGGATGGTCACCGTGGCCAGAAGCAGGCGCGCCCGAGGATTGGACACGGCTGGCGAAGGCCCTGATGCAGACGCTCGAGAACACCTAGCGCCCAACGCGCATCGTGCTCGTGGCCTTGGCGTGCTCATCCTGCGACGGCGACCGGCCCGACAGGCGTAAGCCCCCGAGCAGCGGAGCGGCTCAGCGCGCGGGGCGCAACCCAGCCAGCGTCACCGAGATCAGCCGCCCGACCGCGGCCTTGGACCGCACCGTCCCCGCTGCCGCCAAGGCGTAGAGGCAGTAGCTCGCGAGCTCCTCGGGCGGCACATCATCCCGGAGATCGCCGGTTTTCGCGCCCTCCGCCACCAGGTCGGTGATGAAAGCGGTCAGCTGCTGTTGCGCTCGGGCAACGTGCCCACCGCTGTGCAACGGGGCGCCGAGTTCGCCGCCGTGGCGCTGGCGCTCGTGGGCGATGGGGGCATAGGCCTCGAGCACTGCTTGAAGGCGCTCTCGTGCGTCGCCGGCCCGGTCCCGGATCTCCTTGAGTTGTTCGAGGTGAGCGGTGATCTGCCGCTCGTGCCAGGCGAAGAGGATCGCCTCGACCGCGGGGAAGTACTTGTACAGTGTCGCCCGGCCGATCCCGGTGGCTTCGGCGATCTGCGACATCGAGACCGACGCCGGGCCGTGCTCCGCCGCCAGCGTGGCCGTGGTGTCGAGGATCGCGTCGCGTACCGCGTGCCGGTGGGCGTCGATCGTCTCGTTCCAGTTCGTCGCCGTCGCTGGCGACGCTCGCATGGATTCGTGTCGGAGCGCTAGCAGCCCGCGCCGGCAAGGCGGGGTCTTGACGATGTCACGGAGCGCGGTTCCGTGGTCGTGCACGCCTACGCCAAAATTGCCCTCGTCATCAAAGGCGTTGGGCGTGAGCTGCGTCACCACACCGCGCTGGCCACGCAGCGACCCGATGACGTTCTGCGTATAACGCCTCGCCTTGTAAGGCACAATCCGCGCATCAGAACGCATGGGGCTGCTGTCGCCGACGATCTCGACGCCAAGCTCCGAGAGATCGAAGCAACCCTGCGACAGGCCTCGGACGCGCAGTGGCGAGCGGTCTGCACTCCGGAGGGTTGGCCGGTCGGGCTCGTCGCGTTCCACCTCGCCCTCCATATGGAGCGTCCAGCTGGCTGGGTCGAAGAGGCGCTCGCCGGCAAGCCTCCGTTCGAGTTCAGCTGGGCCGAGACCGACGCCCTCAACGCCGCAGTTGCGGGGTACGGGATCCTGCCCTCGAAGGGCTTCGTCCTAGGTGCTCTCGCGGGAGGCGGGTCACGGATGCAGGCGGCGCTCCATGCGATGACGGATGCCGATCTTGAACGTGATGCGCTTATCCACCGATTCGGCGCAGTTGGCGAAGCCAAGGTCACCTCGGTCCGCGTCCTGATACGCATTGTCATGCGTGACATCGACGATCACTTCGCGAGCATCCGCGCGGCCATCGCCGGAGTGGCCTAGACCGAAGGCGGCCCGGCCTCGACCGTCGGCTCGCTCGCGACAAGCTCTTGCGGCTCGAGCGCGTCCCGGGATCGTCACACCGGCGACTTTGAGAACTTGTGAATGATCCGCGGAGGTAGTCGTTAGACCAACCTAATTATGAGTCCCCGTGCCGTTGGGGACTCATAATTACGTTGCTGCTACGATCCACGCCGAGGACGGGGGGGACAGTGAAGCACAAGAGCTTTCGTGATGATCCGAAATACGTGCGCATCGAGCAGAAATGGCACGCGGCATATCGGCGACGCGAGCGAGCGTACTCGTGGTACATCCGCGAGAACGTCGTGACACTAGAGCTCATGCGTAAGCGCCGGGTCGCCATCGACGCTGCGGAGCGCGCCCTCGCGGTATGGCGGACCCAGCTCGATGAGAGGCGTGCGCAGCTCATCCGCCGGTGGCGCACAGAAGGAACGCTCTAGAGCGTGCCGCGTTCCCTCGATCTAGATCTGCCGCGCTGCGGCAGGCATCCCTCGGCACGAGTGACACGTAGCGGGACGTACGGCTCGCGGGAGCGTCCGCTCTACCGCTGCGGGCCGCGACGTGCGAGCGACCAGCACGCCTTCAGTCCGCCGTCCAGTGAGGTCCGACGCCAATACCGCTACTCGAACGCGGAGATCGCGCACGCGCTCTGGTTCCTCGGCCGCGGGGTGTCCTTCTTCGAGGCGGGAGCGGAGACCCGGCATCGAACCGGCCGGCCGGAAAGCAAGGACAGCTACCTGACCGTGCCATGGCTGGAGCGCTTTGCGCCAGCGATCATCGCGACGATGACACCGCGTCCGAGCGCGCTGGGCAACGTCTTGCTGGACGCGCAGCCGTTCAACGTCGTCGCGCTCTACCCGGACGGCACGCCCAAGCCCGGCGGGGAGCTGCGCTTCACCGTCCTCGGCGCCGCGGCGCAGAAACGCACCGGCGCGCCCATGACGGTCCTCGCGCTACGCGCGTACTGGGACAAGGGCTCCTCGAGCTGGCGCGACTTCCTCCGCCACGTGCCGGGTGACGCTCAGCGGATCATCTGCGACGGTGGACAGGCGATCCGGCAGCCCGCGCGCGTGCGCTGGCCCTCGGCCCGGCTCACCACCTCGGCATGGCACCTCCTCCATCGCTGCGACGAGATCCTCACCAAGAACGAGCTGGATTCTCGGAAGGGCACGCTCTATCCCGCATTGCGCCAGTCCCTGACCTCTAAGGCGGCGTGGGAGCGGTTCGTTAGGCTCGCGCGCGCCCAGAAGATCGCCGACCTCGAGAAGTGGATCCTCGAGGTCGAAGCTGTGATCCAGCCGCAGATCGCGCGGCACGAACGGCCGACGAGCACGGGCGCGCTCGAGACCGCGCTGCGATCGGTGAAGAAGCACCTTGCCGAGCAGCGCGGCAGCTACCGGAACCTCGATCGTTTGAACCTGCTGCTAGGTCTGGACGTGCTGCGGCTGAACGGCCTCGACAACGAGCGGGCGTACGCGCGGAGCATTGCAGCGGCGAAGTAGCTTCCACGCCCTGGAGACTGTCGTGCGCCAGAGACTCGGGCGGCGCGGCGAGCCATAGCGGTGACACTCGCACGCCAAGGCGCAGGAATCGCGCGCTCCATACCCGCTGATGAACCGCTCGCGCAACCCCAGGGCACGCGCTACATCAATCGGGATGGGACGTGGCAGTCGGGAGACCGTACACTCGCGCAGAAGCAATGGAACCTTTCATGGTCTCGGGCTGTCAGCAGGTCAGGTCCACGGACCTTCGGGTTCGGTGGATCGCGACCACGCGTCTCCGCACCGTCTAACCGCCGACTCCACCGCCGCTTCGCCCGACCGGATTCTCGTCGCTGTCGCTTGGCCCTACGCGAGCGGATCACGGCACCTCGGTCATATCGCCGGCTTTGGCGTTCCGTCGGATATTTTCGCGCGCTATCACCGGCTGAAGGGATCCCGCGTGCTCATGGTCAGCGGAACCGACGAACACGGGACGCCGAATCTGATCGCAGCCGAGCGAGCAGGCATGTCGCCTACCGCGTTCGTTGACCAGACCAGTCACGCGATCAGACGGGATCTTTCCGCCTTAGGGCTGAGCTACGACCTGTTCACCCGCACTACGACCCCGAACCACTATCGCGTCGTTCAAGACGTGTTCCGCGTGCTCCACGCGAAGGGGTATCTCGTGAAGCGCTCGACCAGGGGTGCCGTTTCGGCTAGCACGGGTCGCACGCTCCCCGACCGCTACATCGAGGGCACCTGCCCGAACTGCGGGTACGAGGCTGCGCGCGGTGACCAGTGCGACAACTGCGGCATTCAGCTTGATCCGATAGATCTGATCAGGCCGCGTTCGCGGATCGATGGGTCCGTGCCGGTCTTTCGCGACTCCGAGCAATTCTTCCTCGACCTGCCGGCGTTCGCGGAACGAGTGTCGGCGTGGATTCGGAGGAGCGACCACTGGCGCTCGAACGTTCGCAAGTTCTCGCTCGGCCTGCTCGCAGACCTCAAGCCACGGGCGATCACCAGAGATCTCGACTGGGGCGTGCCGGTGCCGGTCGATGGATGGGAGCACCGGCCGGACAAGCGAATCTACGTGTGGTTCGACGCGGTCATCGGGTACCTCTCGGCGAGTCTTGAGTGGGCGAAGGCCACCGCCGACCCGGAGGCATGGCGCGCCTGGTGGCAGGATCCGGGCTCGCGTCACTACTACTTCATGGGCAAGGACAACATCGTCTTCCACACGGTGATCTGGCCGAGCATCCTGCTTGGCTATGGGGAGGACGGAGCCCTGTCCCGGGGCCGCGCGCTTCAGCTCCCCTATGACGTGGTCGCCAGCGAGTACCTCACGATGGAGGGCCGTAAGTTCTCGTCGAGTCGCGATGTGGCCATCTACGTCGACGACTTCCTCACTCGGTACGACCCCGACGCGATCCGGTATTACCTCACGGTCGCGGGGCCAGAGACACAGGACGCGGACTTCACCTGGTCCCACTTCTTGCAGCGGAACAACGACGAGCTGGTCGCCAATTGGGGCAACCTGGTCCATCGCACGCTCACGACAGCCCACCGCAACTTTGGTGTTGTCCCGAGCCCGGCCGCGTTCTTCCCTGATGACGATGCGCTGCTGGCTAACGTTCGAGGTGCGTTCGTTCGCGTCGGGGCACATATCGAAGCCGCGCGCTTTCGCGCGGCTATGGGCGAGGCGATGGAGGCGAGCGGCCGGGTGAACCAGTACCTGACGCGACACGAGCCCTGGCAGTTCGTAAAGACCGACCGCAAGCGTGCGGCGACGGTGATCTATGTCGCGCTGCAATGCATCAGCGACCTGCGGCTCATCTTCGCGCCATTCCTGCCCTTCAGTTCACAGCGACTCCACGAGCAGCTGGGCTTCGAGGGCTCGATCGCCGGGACGACCCGGCTCGAGAGCCGCTCAGAGGACGGACACACACACGAAGTCATCACAGGCGACTACGAAGAAGCGCATGGTCGATGGGAGTCGCGTCCTCTGCCAATCGGTCAGCGTCTTCAGGAACCCAGCGCGCTCTACCGCAAGTTGGATGATGACATCGTCGAGGATGAATTGGCTCGAATGGCTTTGGCCGTAACGCCAACGTAAATATGAGTCCCCTTAGCGCGGGGACCAATAATAAAACTGTCGTAACGATGTAGGCTGCTGGCGTGCCGCGCCCGCTCGATCCCGACCTCCCGCGCTGCCGCGACCACGAGCACTCGAAGATCACCAGCTCGGGCACCTCAAGTTCGCGCGGCAGTCGGTTGTACCGCTGCCAGCCGACGCGCGGAGGCAAGCCGCACGCGTTCGCCGCGCCGGCTCCCGACGTGCGCCACCGCTACCGGTACTCGAACGCCGAGATCGCGTACGCGCTGTGGCTCCTCGGTCGCGGCACGCTGTTCGGCGAGGCCGCGGCGGATGCCCGTCGGAAGGCCGGGCGCCCGGAAAGTGTTGATGGCAACCTGACCGTCGTCTGGCTGACGCGCTTCGCGCCGAGGATCATCGCCGAGCTTCGGCCGCGCCCCAGGAAGGTCGGGCGGATGCTCCTCGACGCCAAGCCGTTCAACGTCGTCGACCTCGACGCGGCGGGGTTCCCGAAGCCGGGTGGGAAGCTGCGCTTCGCGGTCTTCGCCGCTGCCGGCCAGGAGCGCAAGGGGGATCCTCTGGTCATGCTCGCGCTCCACGCGTCCTGGAAGAAGGACAAGCCGAGCTGGCGCGCGTTCCTACGCGACCTCCCGGCCTCGGCCGATCACGTGATCAGCGACGGCGAGCAGTCCATCCGGCAGACCGCGCGGGCACGCTGGCCGTACGCAAGGCTGTCGGTCTCGGTCTGGCACGTCCTCAAGCGCTGCGACGAGATCCTGGCCAGGCACGAGCTCAACTCGCGGAAGAAGAAGCTCTACCCGGCGCTCCGGAAATCGCTCCAGTCCAAGCGCAATTGGGAACGCTTCGTCGCCCTGGCGCGGAAGGAGCGGCTGCCGGAGCTCGAGAAGTGGATCCTCGATGTCGAAGCGACCATCGGCCCGCAGCTCTCGCGGCACGAGAAGCCGACGAGCACCGGCGCGCTCGAGGCCGCCCTGCGCACGATCGACAAGCACCTCGGCGACCAGCGCGGCGCCTACCGCAACTTCGATCGCCTCAACCTTCTGCTCGGCCTCGATCTGCTGCGGATGAACGGCCTCGACGACATACACGAATACGAACGCATCATTGCGTCAGCATGACGACGTTGCGCCCCACCGGCGCTTGGGCGTGTGCCAAGCAAGCGATCTGGCCGCGCGGGTTCGCCGACCTGCCGGAGACCGCTATGCCAAGACGTAGTGAAGCGACATTGCACCCAATGAGCCAGCCCGAGCGTCTACAGGGCATCGATGCCGCAGCGGCCACTACGCCTGACGACTCGCTGGACCGCCTGGACTGGCGTGTCGTCTACGAGCGATACGCGGAGGAGATCGGCCATTACGTCGCAAAGCTCGCGCGCGACCCGGACTTGGCCGCGGATGTCGTCCAAGAGACCTTCGCCCGCGCGATGCAGCGCGAGCGACAGTTGCGCGACCGAACGTTGGTCCGCGCATGGCTCTACCGGATCGCGACCAACCTTGCCGTGTCGGAGCTACGGCGGCGCAAGCTCCGCGTCCGGTTCGGACTCGATCGGTCGGCGCCGGCGGCTCGCGCCGATCCGGCGCTGCGCGTGGCTGAAACGGATCAGGTCCGCAGAGCCCTCGCGAGCGTGCCGCCTGCGCAGGTCAGCTGCTTGGTCCTCCGCGAGCGCGGCTTCAGTCGGAGCGAGATCGCGGAGATTTGTGGCATCGGCGAGGAAGCGGTGAAGTCCCGGCTCGCTCGCGGCGAGGCGATCTTCGTCGCTGCGTACCACCG
>Ga0070707_100006367_pt1 | contig 10976 bp, 10 predicted proteins | sample KBSK5502metaG_FD_65468 | JGI IMG/M metagenome (GOLD analysis project Ga0070707, IMG submission 65468) | Corn, switchgrass and miscanthus rhizosphere microbial communities from Kellogg Biological Station, Michigan, USA - KBS K5-50-2 metaG | ecosystem: Host-associated > Plants > Roots >... | reverse complement strand
TTTCCTCGCCCCCGAGGGTGGAGCAGCACAGTCCCGACTCGAGGAGCGCGCCCTGACACTCGTCAGGGCCGCGGACGAAAATCCCTTTTGCTCTGATGACGCGGCTCTCCGCGGGCCCCGCTGACCAGTAGACGTCGGTGTCGAAGATGACCGTCGCGAGCACCTCGTCCTTCTCCTGGGACGCCTCGAGCAAAGCAGGGCCGCTGCAGTCCTGGGCTTCATAGAGGAAGGGGAATTGGTTGGTCGCCCAGACGGCGTTCTCCGTCACGGGGATCCGGAGCCATCCCCCGGGGATGCGCCGCGCGACCCACAGCGGGGAGCCGTCGGTGAGTCTGTCGGGGCCGGCTCCGCCGGCGCGCTGCAACAGCACCGGGCCGACGAGCCCTCCATCGCGATCACGCACGATCCACTGCAACGTCTGAGCAGCCGCCGCAAGCGGCAGAGCCACGAAGAAAACGACGAGCAACATCCTCAGTTTGTACATGTCTGGAAGATAGACCGGCGACGAGGATCGCGTCAATAGACCGTCGACCCCGGGGGCAGCACGCAGCAGGCGCCCGGGCACGACGAGAATGGTTCAAGCCTAAGACCAAGGTCGCCCACCCGAAGACCTAGTCCCTTTTCTCACTCGATACTCCGCCCTGTGGCCGATGGACGCCTGCTTCAGCCCGCCATAGCGTCCACACATTACCCGGAGACCAAAGGAAGGACACCCAGGGGCAGAGCAGTAAACGCATTTTTTGGAGGGAAGGAGGAGGTTGTGATCAAGAATCGATGTAGTCCAGTTTCTCTAGTTCTCTTCATCGCGATCGGCGCGTTTCTCATCTGCGCGGTCAGCGCCCAGGCGGCCAGCGGCCCGAGCGCCTCTGCCGCGGCCGGTTCCAACGCGGTGACCGCGTCCGTTCGCTCGGTTCAGCCGGCGATCAGCGGGCTGTTCCAGGTCCACACCGCGCGGGTATGGACTCCGGGCGCCAACGGGGTACCCGACTTTCTCGACTCCTGGCAGGCGTTTCGCGCCCGCGAGGACGCGGCGATCCTGAAGAATGCATATGCCTTCAGGACGATCGACGGCCAGGGCGACCAGATCCTCTATGCCGGCGTGCAGCGCACGTCGTCCGGAGGCCCGAGCAAGGTCGTCTTCGAGTTCAACCAGAAGCCGGGGGAACGGCTCATCGGCGACCTGAGGATCGACGCCGAGATCGATGCCGAGGGCAACGTCGGGACGGCTCGATTCGAGAGCTACTCCGGGAAGGAGAACGGTAAGTTCCTGACGCTCGCTCTGCTTTCTGGAGAGGGATGCAACGATGCCGGAACCGCCTGCATCGTTGCAAATGGCGCTCTTCTGGAAATTGGCGTCAACTTGAGCCAGCTGCAGGGTGAAGCCAAGAATCGCTTCTCGGGAATCCAGATCACGACCCCTGAAGACTCCGTGGTCGGGAGATTTTCCCAAACCGGCGTTATCGCCGGCTGCGTGGGCGATGTCGGCAACCTGAACAACCCGAGCTGCACCGCCAACGACGTCAGGCTGACGAGTGTCGACCCGGCGAGTCTCGTCATCATCGGACCGGGCTGTGACAACGTCCCGGATCACTGTATTGGCGGCTCGAACGATGGGGGAGCTTGTACGACCGATGCCCAGTGCCCGAGCGGCTCGTGCAAAGACACGGTCGAATTCTCTGCCACCGGAAATTTTCTGTCCGGGTCAGCCCAGCGCTATGACATCGGTCTCTACATTGCCACAGACGGCGATGCCGTTCCTCCGGGGAAGTCGGCAGGGGACGGAGCGAAGTTCGGCCTCTGCGAGCGGTTCGCCTTCACCAACACGGAAACTGGAGTGAACCTGGACGGCGATGGCTGTGGTGACCTCCAGTTGAGTGCTACAACCTCGCTTTCTTTCGGGCCCGTCAGGATCGCGTGCGTCGATACGAATGGGGACGGCAAGGTCGACATCTTCCACTGCGAGACCTGGGGGAACGCCGCAGACGAGGTCGGACATCCTGTAAGTCCCAGCAAGAATGCGTGCACCAACTCCACCGACGTGGAGGCGGGGACAGGGTCCAAGTGCTTCTGTGGCATCTTGAGCAGCTTCTGCATTGCCTTCCCCGATACGAACCCGTGCACTGACGATATTTGCGCGCGGGTCTGCTCCAACGCGGGAACGACGATTTGCGCCAGTGATGCGGACTGCCCAACAGGCGGTACCTGTTTGGCTGAGAACGCTGTTCATATCCCGGTTCCGGGAAGGGCGTGCGGAGACCCGGGGAGTGGTGTCTGCGACAACCCCGACACGTGCGATGCGAGCGGCGTCTGCCAACCAAACCACTTACCGGCTACCACTACCTGCCGCGCTTCAGCGGGACCTTGCGACGTAGCCGAGTCGTGCGACGGCAATGGCAACTGTCCGGCCGACACCTTCAAGCCCTCGACGACCATCTGCCGCGCCTCGACAGGTCAGTGCGACATAGCCGAGAGCTGCACGGGGACCAGCGCCGCCTGCCCGGCGGACGGCTTCCAGCCATCGACGACACCCTGCGTGGGCACCTCCAACGGCGGCGCCTGCGACGGGACGGACTCCTGCGACGGAGCCAATCACTGCGTGGACGGCTTCCTGCCCTCCACAACCATCTGCCGCCCTGCGGTCAGCGCCTGCGACGTAGCCGAGAGCTGCACGGGTTCGTCGGGCGCCTGCCCGCCGGACGTCAATCCGCCCTGCGGAGGGCTGATCGCACCGACAGCGACAACCTGCACCGACTTCCTCAATGGAACTGCAGGCGATTTGGACGAGATTCTCTATGGCGTCAAGAACAAGAAGATCAACAACGTGGCACCGGGCGTGCTCTTCTACTACACGCACATCACAGCGCCTGCCGCCAACTTCACAATCTTTATCGATCAATCGAACAGTGACAGTGACGTTCCTTTGTTCACGGTCCATAATGGCCAGGTGAGCTTCTTCAATCCCAACTGCACGAGCAGCAGCCTCGCCACTCCCACCCTGATCGATGGAGACGTAACCATTCAGGTGACCGGTGCGACTCCGGGCCTGGTGTACATTCTCGGGATCAAGTACGACCCGGGTTCGGTCGTCGGTACGAGCACCTCAGTCTTTACGCCACCTGTCCACTACGACTGGAAGACGTTAGTGAACGGCAATCAGGTGGAGGCGGACCCCGACGGCCTCGACCTGAATCCAAAGTAATTCCGCTCAGCATTAAGGAACCTGAGGGGCGCCCGCGGGCGCCCCTTTTTTTGATTCCCAGGGAGAGATGCGCCCCAAGAAGGTCGAAAGACAACGGAAAAGAAAAGAAGCGCGCGCCGGCCACGGGCTCGAGACGTACCCGTGACACCGATCGCTCGCAAGGCTCGGGACTGGCGGCCAGGTGCGGATCGTGATTGCGACAGAACCCGAGCTCCTTCGCGACGTCCTCGCGACGTGTTTCAATCAGGAAGAGCGGCTCGAGGTCGTTGGCGAAGGACATGATGAGGACCAGATAGTCCGCATCCTGAGAGAGGTCCCGCCCGAGCTCCGCTTCGACTACGAGGCGCTGGGCGCCAACTCGGAGAGCATTATTGCCAGATTACGTCGTCTGGCACCGCGTACGCGCATCCTGGTCATCGCGACTCGATGCCGCTTTTTTTGTGCGCCGAGGACGACCCGCAGCCTGGAGGCGAAAGTCCTGGGAACAAGATGGCTCATCGTGTAGGTTTTCACGGAACATTGAAGCCAACGGGCAGGCGACGTACAGCGGTTTCGCGTGGCTCGGCTCGACACCGAACGACGCCGGGCCGCGCCGCTCGAGTGTTCGTTTGGGCCGTCTCGCTGCCCGCTTTCCTGATCGCGGCCCGCGGTGTTCCGGCCCGCGCCGCGCCCGTGCGGATGCGTCTCGAGCTCGTCGAGAACACCGCCGAAGGACCCGCGTTCGACCGCTGTCAGATCGAGGCGACGCTGGAGAAAGGCCAAACGGCCCGCTGGCGCGTCTTCTATGGAGAGGCGCGCGCCGACTCCGATTCCGGGTGGTCCGCGATTCGTTCCTCGAGCGGGTGCGCGCAGGTCGGATCGGAACATGCAGCGACGGCGTGGACACTACGCGGATCTCCCTACTTCCTGGTGGACGTGGCGCTGGGGCAAGCCAGCGTCTCGGGCCGCGAGGTCCTCATCGACGCCGCATTCTCGATCCAAAGGCTGACCGGCTTTGCACAAGGCGTCGTTCCAGACTACGAGACGAGAACCGAGAAGAGAACTCTTCGGGTGCCGGAAGGCAGCAGCGCGGTGGTTCCGATCCTGGTCGCGAGCCAGAGGGAAACAGACGAGTTTCGGGTGCGCGAGTTGCTCTTGAGGTTCCGCGCGAGCGCCGCGGGCTCCAGGCCGCCGGTCGCGTACGGTGAGATTGCCCTCGCGGCCGACGTTCCGCGGGCGGAGATCTTCCTCGACGGGGGTTTCGTGGGACGGACGTCTTCCGATGGGCCGGTCCTCTTCGGCGCCGTGCGCGTGGGCGAGCGGGAGGTCATCGTCCGGGATGCCTCAGGGCGTGAAGCGCGTGCCGTCGCTCGGGTCGGGAAAGGACGTCGGACCAGTCTTTCGCTCACTCTCATGAAGGGCTCCTCCGCGTCTGCCGACGGGCTGCGTCTGCTCGGGCGGAACCCGCAAGGCGGCGAGGAGTTCTGGCGCGAGAAGGACGGAGCCATCGTGGTTCGAATTCCGGGCGGCGAATTCCAGATGGGAAGCCCTGAGGGTCAAGGCCATCCTTCCGAGCATCCACGGCACGTCGTCCGCGTCAAAGGCTTCCTCATGGATAAGACCGAGGTGACGTGGGGCCAGTACAAGCGCTTCCTGGCTGCGTCGACCCGGCCTCCTCCGAAGTCCCCGCTGTGGGGGATGCCCGAGGCCCTCCCGGCCTCCAGCATGACCTGGGACGACGCCCGCGCCTTCTGTGACTGGACCGGAGGCCGACTCCCGACCGAAGCGGAATGGGAGCGTGCGGCCCGGGGCGACGACCGGCGGCAATACCCCTGGGGTGACAAGTGGGATCCCTGGCGTTGCAATACGAGAGATGGCGGTCCCCACGCGCCGACTCCGGCCGCCGCGTACCCGCAGTGTGTCGGTCCCTATGGAGTCCTCGATCTCGCGGGAAGCGTCTCGGAGTGGTGTTCGGATTGGTACGAGGAGGCGTACAACGCGAAGAGTCCGGTCGAAAACCCGACGGGACCCGAAGCCGGGACAAGGCGCGTATCGCGCGGTGGGGATTGGATGAGCGCGTCCTTCTGGGTTCGCGTTGCATCTCGACAGGGAATCGATCCGACATCGCCCGGTCCCAGGCAGGGCTTCCGGTGCGTTCAGGACGATCGGAAACCGGAGGGAAAGTGAAGTCGGCAACGGTTCTTTGGTTGATGGCCATGGCGCCGCTTCTCAGTGTCCTGACGGCAGAGTCGCGGAACGATTCCTCGGCCACCAAACGCATCGAAGTACGCGTCGAGACCCTCGCAAACCGCAAGAGTGGACCTGCCGAGTCCTGCGAGGTCATCCAGGTCAAGAGTGCGAGTTCCTCCCTCGCCTTTGCTTCGTGGAGCACACTCGGTGAGGCCGGATCTTCAGAGACCAGACCTTCCGCAAGAGAGGGTCTGGACACCCTCCGCCGTACAGTCGGTCAGTGTGGAGCCGGGGCTTTCCCTGGCAACTCTCCGGTGCCTTCCGAAGCGACCCCTGCTCCTTTACTGATCCATGAGGTCTCGGCGGATGTGGGATGGGACCCCGGGGCCATGGACCCGGGCCCCGTAGAGGCGTTCCAGATTTCACTCACGCTCACCTCACGGCAACTGTCTGGGTTCTCTCCAGACGGCAAACCGCTCTACAGCGATCGTGTGACAGACCGCCGCCGCTCCACCCGGCTCGAACCGGGAGAGGAGTATCTCGTGCCCGTTCTGGTGGATGCTCGCGGACGCGAGGCCCTCGGCGTCCATGAGGTTCTGCTCCGCATCCGGGCAGGGTGGGCCGGTCGCGAGGGGGCCACCGAATACGGCGCTCTCGCTGTCATGGAAGTAACACCGGGCTCGGAGATCGTTCTGGACGGTGGAGTCGCCGGCCGTGCGGGAGTCGACGGAAGCCTTCTACTCCCGAGCGTCCCCGTCGGCCAGCGGGAGGTCCGCATCCGCGGCACGTCCGGGCCCGTCGTGTCTCGTACCGTGTCGGTTGTGAAGGGAAGGACCGTTCTGGTGGCTCCCGGGGCGGCGGGCAGTGGCAGTCCGCCTCAGCCCTCCCTCACGCCCACCGGCAAGAACCCGGAGGGTTTTCAGGAGTACCGGCGAGCGCGCGACGGCGCGATCCTGGTCCAGATCCCGCAAGGCGAGTTCCTGATGGGGAATCTCAAGACCGAGGGAGCTCCCCTGCCTCACACCGTTTACGTTTCTTCTTTCCTCATGGACAAGCTCCCCTTGACGGTGGGTCGCTTCAAGCGCTTTGCTGCCGCCACCGGGCGTCCGCTTCCACCCGATCCCTATTGGGGTGTCCATGACGACTTCCCTGTGGCTTTTGTGAGGTGGGACGAGGCAAAGGCCTATTGTGAGTGGGCAGGCGGCCGGCTTCCGACCGAGGCCGAAAGGGAGAAGGCGACACGTGGAACCGACGGCCGCATGTTTCCCTGGGGAAGCGAGCCGCCGAGCGACGAGCGCGCCGTATTCGGCCGCTACTGGGGTCAGGAAGGCAATGACGCGGTCGGAACCCGGCCGGCCGGCGCCAGCCCCTACGGTCTGCTGGATACCGAAGGAAACATGTGGGAGTTCTGCGAGGATTGGTGGGACCCCGACTACTACAAGTCGAGCCCGCCCAAGGACCCCGCGGGCCCAAAGACGGGCCGGGCGCGGATAGTAAGGGGAGGCTCGTGGGACAGCCGCTGGGTAGTGCTGAGCGCCTCGAGCCGTAATTTTGCCTACACAGGCTACCGCGAAGGAGACTTCGGATTCCGCTGCGCCGCGGACTCGCCCCGCTGAGCGCCCGGCCGGACCACGCTCGGCCGAGCCCGCCTCCGCCCCGTGACTACTCGCTCGACGGTGCGACCCGCTCGAGACGGAAGGGCGGCCGGAGCCGCAGGTCCGTAACTCTCGCGCCCGAAACCTCGGCAGCAAGATGCGTTTCCTCGTCCCCGAGGGTGGAGCAGCACAGCCCCGACTCGAGGAGCGCGCCCTGACACCCGTCAGGGTCGCGGACGAGGATCCCTTTCGCCCTGATGACGCGGCTCTCCGCGGGCCCCGCTGACCAATAGACGTTGATGTCGAAGATGACCGTCGCGAGCACCTCGTCCTTCTCCTGGGGCGCCTCGAGTAACGCCGGGCCGCTGCAGTCCTGGGCCTCATAGAGGAAAGGGAATTGGTTGGTCGCCCAGACGGTGCTCTTGGTCACGGGAATCCGGAGCCACCCCCCGGGGATGCGCCGCGCGACCCACAGCAGGGAGTCGTCGGTGAGCCTGCCGGGGCCGGCCCCGCCCGCGCCCTGCAGCAGCACCGGGCCGACGAGCCCTCCATCGCGATCACGCACGACCCACTGCAACGTCTGAGCGGCCGCCGCAAGAGGCAGGGCCACGAAGAAAACGACTACTAACATCCCCAGTTTGTGCATGTCTGGAAGATAGACCGCCGATCGCGACCGCGTCAATAGCAATCGGCTCTCGTCTACGATCTGAACTGTGTGAGGGTACAGGGTGTGACACTGGCGGTGAGCGCCGAAGGGTCCATCGTGATGATCTCGGGACTCGCGCCCGGTGAGTACATCATCTCCATCAAGTACGACCCGGCTGCCACATGCCGAGCGCTCCGCTCTCAAGACCACCCGCTTCCTCTTGCTCGAGGTCCCGTGGAACCTCGACCGCGCCGAACGCCGACGCCTCAGCCACCTGGAATTGCTTCAAGTCCGCTCACAACCTCGCAGCCATGATCTTCCTCTGCTGCTCCAAGTTCCCACTCCCTCTCCCGGTAATCGCATGAAACCTTCCACACACCCTTTAGAAGAACTTTTGGGGGACCGCCAGAGTAAACTCTGACTGGCTCGACCGATTCGCCAGTCTCTGAGCCGGCATTCCCACGAGAGAGCGGGAGCCGAATACCGCATGGTCGTGCAGTCGTTTGACCACGGAGAAGAAATGGCTTATCGTTCCTGCCTCCGCACGAACGAGAAAGGAAGGCCGTATGAAGAGTTGGAAGGTGAGCCTATCTCTTGGACTGGCTTTGGCCTGCCTTCTGTCCGCGCCGCTTGCGCTGGCACAGCAACAGCCGACGGACGACCTGAAGAAGGACATCGAGGCCCTCAAGGAGGGCCAGAAGGCGATCCAGAAGGATCTCCAGGAGATCAAGGCTCTCCTGCAAAAGGCGCAGCCCCCCCCGCCGCCCCCTCAAAACGTCGTTCTGGACCTCGGCAAGAGTCCCGTCAAAGGCGAGCGCACGGCCAAGCTGACGCTCGTCGAGTTCTCGGACTATCAGTGACCGTTCTGTGGCAGGCACGTCCGTGAGACGTCACCGCAGATCGAGAAAGAGTACGTCGCGACCGGAAAAGTGAAGTACGTCTTCATGGACTTCCCCCTGGAATCGATCCACAAGTTTGCCTTCAAGGCGGCCGAGGCGGCCCGCTGCGCCGGCGAGCAAGGGAAGTTCTGGGAGATGCACGACCGACTGTTCGCGAACCAGACGAGCCTGGAGCCGGCGAAGCCTCACGCGGAGGCGATTGGCCTGGATGTCGCCAAGTTCGAGGGATGCCTGAGCGCCGGGAAGTACGCCGAGGCAATTCGAAAGGACGCAGCCGAGGGCGCAAAAGCCGGAGTGACGGGCACGCCCCTCTTCTTCCTGGCATACACCGACCCGACCAGCTCAAAGGTGAAGACCGTTGCGCGCCTTTCGGGAGCGCAGCCGTACGCCGCCTTCAAGGCCCAGATCGACCAGCTTCTCGCCGAGCAGCCAAAGGCGGAGCCGACAGAGAAGCCGAAGGCGGAACCGACAGCGAAGCCGAAGTAGCTCGCACCGCTCACTCGAACTGACCGGCGACTACGCCGAGGAGTCGTCAGACCAGCCGGGCTCGCCTGGGCGGTTTCTTGGCGATCTCGACGGCGGCGACCCACTTTTGCCAGAAGGGGTTAGGCATGTCCTATAGTTGTCGCTTCCGAAGACCCGAAAAGGAAACGGCATGAAACGCTGGAAACTGCGCGTCGTCCGGAATGTCGCCCTGGCCTCTCTGCTGTCGGCGCCGCTCGTGTCGGCACAGCAAATGCCGACGACGGACACGCTGAAAAAGGACATTGACGCCCTCAGGGAAGACATCCGGGCGCTTCGAAATGACGTCCAGGACATCAAGGCCCTTCTCCAGAAGCAGCAACAGCAGCCTGCCCAGCCGCCCCAGAACGTCGTTCTGGAGCTCGGTAAGAGTCCCTCCAAGGGAGCGCGCACAGCCAAGCTGACGCTGGTCGAGTTCTCCGACTACCAGTGACCGTTCTGTGGCAGGCACGTCCGTGAGACGGCCCCGCAGATCGAGAAAGAGTACGTCGCGACCGGAAAACTGAAGTACGTCTTCATGGACTTCCCCCTGGAGTCGATCCACAAGTATGCGTTCAAGGCTGCCGAGGCGGCCCGGTGCGCCGGGGAGCAGGGCAAGTTCTGGGAGATGCACCAGCGTCTGTTCACGAACCAGTCGAGCTTGGACTCGTGGGAGGCTCACGCGCAGGCGGTCGGTCTCGGTGTCGCCAAATTCGAGGGATGCCTGAGCTCCGGGAAGTACGCCGAGGCAATTCGAAAGGACGCGGCCGAGGGGGCAAAGGCCGGAGTGACGGGCACGCCCGCGTTCTTCCTGGCATACACGGACCCGACCAGCTCGAAGGTGAAGACGGTGGTCCGGCTTTCGGGAGCGCAACCCTACTCCGCCTTCAAGGCCCAGATCGACAAGCTACTCGCCGAGCAGCCAAAGGCGGCGGCAGAGAAGCCGAAATAAATCAAGGATCGGCGAACCGCCGATACACTTGCAAGAGGCGGTGCAGCGCAAGCCGCTTCTACCCGAACCGATACTGCCCCGGCCGAAGGCCCGGCCGTCTGGCCGGGTCTTTTCTATGGGGAGGCTTGCCGCAACCGGGGTGCACGACTTTCTGGATTCCCAACCTCCGACTTTTGTCGAGCCCGACCCCCGACTTTTGTCGAGTAATGGGTGGCCGCCCGCCGAAAAATGAGGAGCACTCCTCATTGACCAGCCTCTCCGCTTCCGAAACCCTGCTTATGGATGAGATCGCATGAGGGTAGGATGGACTGCACGAGATCGACACAATGCGGCATAAGAAGCTCGGGAAGACCCCGAGGAGAAAGAATCGCGCGCCCGTCGTTCGCTCGAGGCGAACCGTGACTCCGGTCGTTCGAAAGCCCGGTGGTCGAGATCCGGTCCGGCTCGGGCTCGCGACGCAGCCGACCCTCCTTCGCGACCTCCTTTCGCGCCTGCTCGGTCAGGCACCGGGTCTCGAGGTTGTCGGCCAGGGATATGACGAGGACACGATCATCAAGATGCTCAAGTCAACCTCGCCCGACCTCCTCCTCCTCGACTACGAGGCGCTTGGCCCGAACTCGGAGAGCATCATCTCCCGCTTGCGGCGCATGGCGCCGCACATGCGTATCCTCGTCATCGCGACCCGTTCAGCGGATGAGAACGTCGAGCGAGTCCTCCGCGCCGGCGCCGCCGGGTTGGTCGGCAAACAGCTGGACTTCGACGTTTTGCTGCGCGCGATTCGCGCAGTGGCATCCGGCGAGATCTGGGCCAATCGGCGGGCGCAGGCCTTGACCCTCGAGCATCTGACCGACTTCTCCGGCGGCGCTTTGGAGCCGGAGGGCCAGCTCACGAAACGGGAGCAGCAGATCGTCGACGGAGTGGCGCGAGGTCTTCGGAACAAAGAAATCGCCCGACACTTGAACATCAGCGAAAAGACGGTGAAGAGCCATCTGAACAACATCTTTCAGAAGCTCGG
>Ga0070707_100006366_pt1 | contig 10980 bp, 12 predicted proteins | sample KBSK5502metaG_FD_65468 | JGI IMG/M metagenome (GOLD analysis project Ga0070707, IMG submission 65468) | Corn, switchgrass and miscanthus rhizosphere microbial communities from Kellogg Biological Station, Michigan, USA - KBS K5-50-2 metaG | ecosystem: Host-associated > Plants > Roots >... | reverse complement strand
GGGACGGGTACAGCCCTGCCGTGGGGCTAGTCTCGCGCTCCCGACACAAGTCAGCCATATGTATTCGCAGGCTTCCCTCAACGAGAAGGAGGTACTCTGTGCGTTTACATCAATGGATGTCGGCTCGGGTTAGCAAGGGGATCGTTCTGATTCTTGGGTTGGCTGCTTCGGGCGCGTTGATTGCTTTTGTCGATCAGGACAGCGGCTCTCGAGTCGCGGCTCAAACACAGGCCAAAATCCAAGCCACGATTTTTACCTATGATGGCCAGGATTTTGTTCGAACCAAAACCACATTAGTCGCAAAAGACGGAAAACCCGCCGTCAATACAAAACTCGAGCGTGACACTCCAGCGTATAAAGCCTTAGTCCAAAAACACTCCTACACTGGGGATGCCACCGTATTTGGCCAAAAGTACGACGCCAATTATGCACCGCTCACCGGTGAAGATGGCCATTTGACAGGCGCTCTGTTTGTTGCTGTTGCAAAGTAGTAGGTGCCATCGTGCGGGCTTAACTATGCGAAGAGCACGACCACCCTGAGCGGTCACCGTGTCCGCGAGGCCGATGCCTCATAGATGCTGGTCCAGCTCCGAAATGGCGCCCCGATCAGGGCGCCGACCGCCGCCCCTAGCCCTCCACCGAGGAAGCCGAAGAGGAGGGTTTCATTGTGATCCCACCGGGGCGGGCTCCCGGCGCGATCGATAGCTGCAAAGGTCACTCCGCCGACGAGGAGCCCAATGATGGCGCCCTTCCCGACGGTGCTTTTCCGCACCTGAATCCGCCTCACTTCCGCCAGGGGCAACACGTGCGTGCCGTCGTCGGATGACGGGCCGGCCGGCTGGCCGCCCGGCTCGAACCGCGCGAACCGGAGCGACCCCTCGACGAGCCGCGGTTCGAGGAGCTCGAGGTCGTTGTAGTTCACCAGCCGCACGCGGATACGCGCTTGGCCCCGGATCTGCTCCGCCAAGTCCGCTATCGCGGCCGAGTCGCCACGGACCACGGCCTGAGGCAGGAGTTTGGTCGTACCCGCGACCACCAGGGTGACCAGAAGCGTGAGCGCGCGCATGCCGTCGTCTCGGAGGCAAGGAGGTCAGAGTGGTGAACTCCCCTTGAATCTGCCACCGCCAGGAAGCGGCCGATAGCTCACGAGTGCGCCGGCGATGGCGGAGCGAGGAGGTTAGCGGTAGGATTGCGTGAGAGGGCTCGCGTTCAGGGCGGCAAACATGGGGAAGAGACGGGGTCTTCGAGTCGCGGCGATCGCCGCCGGGGGGCTCCTCGGCGGCGCAGCCGCTGCGGTCGCCGTCGGCACGGTGCTTTGGCGTCGGGCGACGGCGAGGACCGTCAGGCGCCTTCGCACTAACGGCGACGTCCCCCCACCGGCCGTGTTCTCCCCAAAGGAACTCCGCGAGCTGCCCGATCCCGTGGCGCGCTACTTCACGTTCGCGTTGACCCCTGGCCAGCCGTTCTTCCGCCGGGTCCAAGTCGGCCAAGCGGGGAGGTTCCGCACAGGGGACCGGAACGCTCCGTGGCATCCCTTCACTGCGGTGGAGCATTTCACCGTGGTACCGCCCGGCTTTGTCTGGGACGCCCGGATCCGGATGGCGCCACTGCTTGTGGTGCGCGTCAGGGATGGCTACGTCGCCGGCTCAGGCGCGGTGCTCGGCAAACTCGCCGCGCTCGTTACGGTCGCCGACCAACACGGGCGTCCGGGACTCAACGCGGGGGCGCTTCACCGCTACTTGGCCGAGGCGGTGTGGTTTCCCACGGCGCTCTTGCCCCGTGCAGGTGTGGTGTGGGACGCCCTGGATGCGCACACCGCGCGCGCCACGATGACCGACCGCGCCACCTCGGTATCGCTCGAGTTTGAGTTCGGCACGCAGGGGGAGATCCTGAGTGCCTACACTCCTAGCCGGTACCGCGAAATGAGTGGCGCCGACGTGCCAACCCCGTGGCGCTGTGAGTATCGGCGGTATGCGCCCGTCCACGGTGTGATGGTGCCGTTGGAAGGTGAGGTCGCGTGGGAGGGGCCGGAGGGGCGACTGCCCTACTGGCATGGTCGCGTGCTCGACGTTGCATACGACGGCGAGCTGTAGCGCGCCGCAGATTGTGACATGCCCACCTACGTTGCGCGCGTAGAACGCGACGGAAAGACGCTCCTCGAGCGCGCGGACGTGACCGTCGAGATGCTCGATGGCGGCCGCTGGCGGGCGCGGTTTTTCCTCCCTCCCGGGACTCGACTCCCGCATCAGGCGGAGGTGGCGATGGCTTTCGCCGATGGCCGGCACGGCCGGGCGCACGTCGACCACGTCCATCCCGCGCTCTCGAAGAGGGGGCCGAGGCTCGTGGAGGTCGCTGGTGTCGGGCCCCTCGCGTAGACTTGCCAGCGAAGGGGCGCCTCGAGCGCATCCGAATCGCGCGCGGCGGCCGATCCAACGGTAGGTTGCCGCGATGCGCCAACCTGATGGATCGTGGGCCCCCTGCGACGACCAATTGAACACCTGGCTCAGGCGCTTCCCCGAATGACTGGATTCCGGCTTCGGGAGCGGGCGCGGCGTCATCCAGTCGCCGTCCTGGTCGCAGTCGCCCTTGTCCTCCGGCTCGCCACGCTTGCCTGGGGCGTCGGGCTCGGTCGCTCAAGCGGCTGGTACCATGCCGACGAGAGCAAGGCCTGGAGCAGCGTCGTCGGCTTTCCCGGCAACTATCTCTCCAACCGGAATTTCCTTTACGGAACGGCGCTGCAATACGCGCTCGGCGCCTTGCTGTTTCCCTTCAAGCACCTCTGGCATCAAGGGCACCCGCTCGTGCCCTCCCTCACCTACGTGCAGTTCGCGGTGCTCGCGGTTCGGGCGGTCCACGCCGTGCTGGGCGCCCTCACGGTGGCCCTGATCTACCGGCTGGCGCTGCGGCTGTGGGACCGGCCAACGGCCCTCCTCGCGGCGGCGCTGCTGGCGGTGTCATTCTATCATGCGCTCGACAGCGCGTTCGCGACGCTCGACGTGCCGATGGGCTTTCTGGTAACACTCGGGCTGCTCCTCGCAGCGCGCGCCGCCGACTCGCCTGGGCCCCGTGAGTTCGGGGCGTTCGGGCTCGTCCTCGGCGTTCTCGCGGGGACCAAGATCACGGGCGTCGCTCTCGCCCTTGTGCCGGTCGCGATGGCGCTCGGGGCTCCGCGGGCCGAGCGGGCCCGGTGGATCGCCCGAACGGCGATTGCGGCGGCCGTCGCCGTGACGGTCTTCGCGCTCTCGACGCCTCATGTCGTGCTCCACCCCCGCGCATACCTCGAGTTCATGGCTCGGCAGCGGCTGTTCTATGTGGAGCGCCACGAGCACACTGCCCCGGCCGTCGCGCTGGCCTGGCTCCGGGCCATGTGGATCGCCCTCACGCCGCCGGTCGCGGTGCTCGCGCTCGTCGGCCTCGCGGCCGGGCGCGCCGCACCCGCGGCGAGGAGGGTCGAGTGGGGCATGCTGGCGTTCATCGCCGCCCAGCTTCTGATCTGGCGGGGCTACGTCCAGCCCAGGTTTCTGCTGCCCCTGGCACCGTTGCTCTGCGCGTACGCGGCGCGGTCCCTGGTTCTGATGTCGCGCGCCCCCGGCGCAACGCTGCGGCGCGCGGGCCCGGCGCTCACTGCGCTGGTGCTGGCCCTCAGTCTTGCCGCGGTCGCCGGGGGGATCTGGACGCGCTGGCACGACCCACGGACGAGCGCCGCGCGGGCGATCGCCCGGCTCGTCCCGGCCGGATCCACGGTGGGATTCGCGACGACCGCCCTCACAGAGCCCTGGACGATGCACGCCTGGCGCTACCCGGTGGTGGATACGACCCGACACCGGCTGGTCGCCGCGGTGGACGGTCCGGCGTTCCTCGTCGTGACCGGCTGGACTCTTGAGCCCATGCGGCAGGCGCTGGCGTCGGGCCGCCTCGAGCGGGGGTACGTGTGGCCGGACAGCCTCGCCTCCTTCTGGTACCGGTATCAAGTCCCGGCGCCCGAGGACTTCCGCTTCTACGCCCGCCTCCTCGAGGGGCGGTCGGGCTACATGCTCATCGGGTGCTGGGCGCCGGCGACGCCGCTGCCGCCGGAATTCTCCGACAGGAGCGTCGGGCTCTACCGGCGTGACACCCTGCCGGACACTTCCCCGGGCTCACCACCTGGCGGCGACCCGCTCCGGTTCACCTGCGCTGACCACCTACCGGCCTGGGCGAGCCGGATACAGGGCCGGTATCTCGTCCTCGAGCGAAGTGAGTGGGAGACGCGGGGCGGGGGGACCAACTACGACCCGGTGAGCCATACCACCACGAGCGACGTGGGGGTCTGGGACAGCGGCGCACTCAGCCCGACGGCCAGCGGTGGCGGCGGCTCCTTCCAGTTCACGTTCAGGCAGGCTGGCACCTGGCGAAGGCTGGTCCTCGCCGTAGCTTAGCGACTCAGGAGAAAGCGCTCATGGCCAAGATTCTGGATGAAGTGCTCGCTGCCAACCGCGCCTATGCCGCGACGTTCGACGACAAGGGCAAGCTCGCCATGCCGCCCGCCCGGCGGTTTGCCATCCTCACCTGCATGGATGCCCGCCTCGATCCAGCGAAGTTCGCCGGCCTTGCCGAGGGGGACGCTCACGTCATCCGCAACGCTGGGGGCCGGGCGAGCGACGACGCGATCCGCTCGCTGGTGATCTCCTACAAGCTGCTTGGGACCCGCGAGTGGTTCGTCGTCCACCACACCAACTGTGGCATGGAGACCTTCACCGACGAGGTGATCCGGGGCTTGCTGGCGCAGAGTCTCGAGACGGCGGCCCTTGATTCCAAGGGCTGGCATGACGCCGGGCGAGGGCCGGGCGCGACAGAGGGTGAGTTCATCGACTGGCTCACCATCCGGAATCAGGCCGAGAGCGTTGTGGCCGACGTCCGGCGCATCCGGTCGCACCCGCTTGTCCCCAAGACCATCCCGATCTACGGCTACGTCTACGACGTGGCGAGCGGGCGCTTGGTCGAAGTCCCTGAGGCGACAGCGGTCGGTCGAGGCGAGTAGCACGTCACCGCGGGGATTCCCGTCCGACGGATGCCCCCGGAACAGGCGGGCGAGGGAGACAGGGCATGTTGGCGGTAGCGCTGTTCGTGCGCGTCGAGGCGAAACCCGGCAAGGAGACCAGTGCCGCCAGTTTCTTTCGCAGGGGCCTGTCGATCGTCCAAGAGGAGCCGGCCACGACCAGCTGGTTCGGCTGAGGTCCTCGCAGCCAGGGTTCCTCGATAAGGGTGTCGGCAGCATGGCTCCCTTCCCCTCGGGTCTGGACGTCCCGTCGCGGCGCCATAGCTTCCCCCTATCGCCCTCCCACTGTCTACACTTCCCGGCCGAGGAGCCCGGTATGCAATCGTTGCGCAAGCGCTTCTGGAGCGACGAGGCGGGCCAGGGAATCGTCGAGTACGTCATCATCGTCGCCCTCGTCGCGATCGGCCTGATCGTCGCGGTCGTGCTGTTGCGAAACGGCGTCGGCACCGCCGTGAACGGCGCGGCGAATCAGCTGGACGGCCACCCGACTCCCTGAGCGGGCGCACCGACAGCCTCAAGACGAGCAGTCCCGGATCGCGCGCGTCGACCCGGTTCCACGATCCTCGGACGCCCCCACCCGGCCGGTTCCAGGTGGGGGCGTTCGCGGCTACGACCCCTGCGCGGACGTGAGTGTGCAGCACGACCACCAGCACCACCATGGGCACGGTGCGTCCGGCGCGACGCCCGACATGGCGAAGGCGATGGAAGCCGACATGCGGCGCCGGTTCTGGGTGGCGCTCGCTTTCACCGTGCCTGTCGTGCTGCTCGCTGGACACGTGCCGGGTCTCTCGATGCCGATCCATCCGCCCCTGGCCAATTGGGTCGGCCTGGCGCTGTCGAGCCCGGTCGTGTGGTGGTCGGGTTGGGTGTTCATTGCCGGCAGCTGGCAGGCGCTCCGGCGCCGGCAGCTCGACATGTCCGTCCTCATCGCCACGGGCGTGCTGGCCGCGTATCTCGCCAGCGTCTACTTGACCGTGATCGGCTATCCGTCCGCCTACTACGAGGCGGCGGCGATGCTGGTGACGTTCGTGCTCTTCGGCCACTGGATGGAGATGCGGGCGCGTCGGGGCACGTCCGACGCCCTCCGCGCGCTCCTCGACCTCGTTCCCCCGACCGCTCGGATCCTCCGGCAGGGCGTGGAAACGACCGTCCCGACCAGCGAGGTCGTGGTCGGCGACCTCCTGCGCCTCCGCCCGGGAGACAGGATCCCCGTGGACGGGAAGCTGACCGACGGCGAGACCGAGGTCGACGAAGCGCTCGTCACCGGCGAGAGCGAGCCGGTGAAGAAACGCCCGGGCGACGCCCTGGTCGGCGGCGCGATCAACGTGAGCGGGGCCGTCACGATGCGGGCCACCAAGGTCGGAAGCGACACGGTGCTGGCGCAGATCGCCGCCCTGGTGGCGAAGGCGCAGAGCTCGAAAGCCCCGGGCCAGCGGCTGGCGGATCGCGCCGCGGCGGTGCTCGTGGTCGTGGCGGTCGGTGCGGGCGTGCTCACGTTCATCGGGTGGAAGGTCGTCGCCGGCGAGCCCTTCCTCACCGCGCTCACCTTCGCCATCTCGGCCGTGGTGATCGCCTGCCCGGATGCGCTCGGCCTCGCGACTCCCACCGCGGTCGCGGTCGGAACCGGACTCGGCGCGCGCCACAACATCCTCATCAAAGACGCCGCGACTCTCGAGCGGCTGAGCCGGGTCCGGACGGTCGTGCTGGACAAGACTGGAACCCTTACAGTCGGGCGCCCCACCGTAACCGACATCCGTCCCGCGCCGGGCATCGAGGAGAAGGTCGTGCTCCGCTTCGCGGCTGCCGCGGCGCGCCACTCCACGCATCCGCTGTCGCAGGCGATCGTCCGGCTCGCCGCCGAACGCCGGCTCGAGGTCCCGGCCGGCGAGCAGGTGACGAGCCTGGCGGGGCGCGGCCTCGAGGCCGTGGTCGGCGGCGAAGCCGTGCGGCTGGGGAGCGCGGTTCTGCTGCGCGAGGCGGGGATCGACCCGGGTCCGCTCGAGTCGGCCGGGCGCGAGCTGGCGGAGCAGGGGCGGTCGCTCGCCTACGTCTCCCGTGGATCGCAGGTGCTCGGCGTCCTTGGCATCACCGATGCCGTGAGGCCGACGTCCCGGAACGCCATCGCCGACCTCCGGCGCCTGGGGATCGAGCCGGTGCTCATGAGCGGCGACCAGCGGCTGACGGCGGAGCGGGTCGCGCGGGAAGTGGGGATCCTCCACGTGTTCGCGGAGGTGCGGCCGGAGGAAAAGGCCGAACAGGTGCGTCGGCTCCAGGCGGAGGGACGGTTCACCGCGATGGTGGGCGACGGGATCAACGACGCGCCCGCGCTGGCCCAGGCCGACGTCGGCATCGCCATCGGGGCGGGCACCGATGTGGCCGTGCAGGCGGCCCAGGTAGTCCTCATGCGCTCGGACCCCGCCGACATCGGGCGGGCGGTGCGCCTGAGCCAGGCGACGGTGCGCAAGATGAAGCAGAACCTGGCGTGGGCGAGCGTGTACAACGTGCTGGCCATCCCGGTCGCGGCCGGTGCTCTCTACCCCTCCCTCGGCTGGTCGCTCCGCCCCGAGGTCTCCGCCCTCCTCATGTCGGCGTCCTCCATCATCGTGGCCGTGAACGCCGTGTCGCTCCGCGGGGCGCGGATCTGATCCCCGGGCCGGCCGGCGTCCGCGCATTCTCGGCGAGCGCTTCGATGAGCGTGGCCGCGCGGGCCAGGACGGCCTGCTCCTGCGCGCTCAGGACCGCCAGGGGCCGGGCCAGTGCCGCCACCCGACGGGCGCGCCCCGCCTGGAGGAGCGCGCGTCCCTCGGGTGTGGCCTGAATCCGGGTGATGCGGGCGTCACCCGCGTCCGTCTCGCGGGTGACCAAACCGTCGGCCTCGAGCCCATTAACCAGCCGAGTCATCGTCGGGGGGCGGACCTGCTCCGCGGCCGCGAGCTGACCGAGCGTGATGGGGCCTCCGCCGAAGACGATCACCGAGAGGGCGGACAGGCGAGGGGCGCTCAGCCCCGTGGCCGCGTCCTCGCGTCGGAGCCAGCGGAGGAGATGGATGGCGGCCGAGTGCAGCCGGTCGGCCAGCTGGTCTTCTGGGACTCTTGCGGAACGAGCGGGCATCGCGTATCGTAGTGATAGTTAGCTAAGCTAATTACTCGCGCTAACAATACCTCGCGCGCCCCGGCCCCGCAAGGCGCGCCTACCTGGGAGGCACCGATGTCACCCATCGCCACGTCCGCCGCCGCGCACGGCGGCCTCCGCCGCGTCGGGCAGATTGCGATCGTGGTGCAGGACCTCGATCGCGCCGTCCGGTTCTATCGCGACACGTTGGGCCTGCCGTTGCTGTTCCAAGCGCCGCCCAATCTGGCGTTCTTCGACTGCGGCGGCGTGCGGCTGATGCTGACGCTGCCGGAGGGGCCCGAAGCGGGGCGTGGCACGTCCATCGTGTATTACGTGGTGGACGACATCCAGGCCGCGTACGCGGCGTTGCGGGCCCGGGGGGTGGACTTTCTGAACCCGCCCGGCCTGATCGCCCGCCTGCCGGATCACGATCTCTGGATGGCGGCGTATCGGGACAGCGAGGGGAACCTGCTGGAGCTGATGAGCGAGGTCCGGCGGAAGCTTGAGCCCTCCTAGCGGGTCGGAGCATCGGTCGCCGCCGCCCAGCACTCGAGCTCCACGCGGGCGTTCCGGGCCAGGCCCGACGCCCCGAAGGCGCTCCGCGCCGGGAGGTGAGCGGGGAAGTACGTCACGTACACCTCGTTCATCGCTGCCCACTCATGCATGTCCGCCAGCATTGCCGTGCACTTGACGACCCGATCGAGGGATGAGCCGTTCGCCTCCAGGATGCGGCGGATGTTCTCGAGCGCCTGTCTGGTCTCAGCCGCGATGCCGCCGGGGACCAGCGTCCCGGTGCTGTCGGTCCCGAGCTGCCCGGAGAGCAGCAGCAGCGGGCCCACCCGCACCGCGGCGGAGAACGGCAGCTTCATGGAGCCCGCGACGGGGATGTACTGAACCGGCGGCGACGGATGCGGCCGGTCGCAAGCGGCCAGCGCGACGGCGAGCAGCAGGGGTCGACACGGACGCATGACTCCTCCAGGGTTGGTGTGACGACGGTGGTTGGGCCCGGCCTCAGGTCCCCAGCTCGCCCCTGCGCGCCATCGCCGCGGCGTGCTCGGCAGCGCGGAACGCGAGCGCCTGGATCGTCATCGTCGGCTGCCCGCGCCCGGAGGTGACGAAGCTGCTGCCGTCCACCAGGAAGAGGTTGGGAACGTCGTGGGTGCGATGGTACCGGTCCACCACCGAGGACGAAGGGTCGTCCCCCATGCGGCAGGTGCCGAGTAGATGTACCAGGGGGTAATGGCGCTTGAGGGGAAGCGGCCAGCGGCGTACCGCACCGGCCGCGTCGAGCAGGTCCATCGACCGGTCGCGGAAGTAGGCGAACAGCCGCTCGTCGCTCGGGTGCTCGGTGAACGTGACCCGGATAGCCGGGAGTCCCCAGGCATCGGTGACGGTAGGATCGAGCGAGACGGTGTTCGAGGCAACAGGCAGCTGGGTCGTGTGCCCGTAGACGTACAGCGTCCGCGTGAAGTAGTCCCGGAGCATCCGCTTGTACTCCGGCCCCCAGGTCGGACCGTCCGACGGCAGGCCCCGCAGCGCGAACCCGATCGGCTCGAAGTGGAACCGGATGTCGAACCCGCCCCCGCCGACGAGCCCCAGCTTCGGGTCCAGCTCGTACAGGTCGTGGATCACGCGGGTATCCACCATGCCGCGGTAGCCGTTCACTTCGTGCTCGAACGCACCCCCGGCGACGCCGATGCCGTTGGACATCAGGTACCGGCCCACGGCCCCGCTGGAATTGGCGAGCCCGTCCGGGAAGCGGTTGGACCGTGACAACAGCAGCAGCCGTGGCGTTTCGGCGCCGTTGGCCGACACCAGCGCCGCCCGGGCGCGCTGGAAAACCTCGCGCTTGGCCGAATCGAAGTACTTCACCCCGGTCGCCCGGCCGCGCCGGTCCAGCTCGATCTTCCGCACGTAGCTCTGCGGGCGGATCTCGCAGCGGCCGGTCGCCTCGGCTTCGGGAATCATCGTCGCGAGCGTGCTCGACTTCGCCTTCACCTCGCAGCCATAGTACATGCAGAAGCCGCACTGGATGCACGCCGCCCGCCCGCGGTAAGGCTCCGAAAGGATGGCCATCGGAGCAGGGAACGCGTGCCACCCGAGCTTCCGGGCGCCCCGCTCGGCGAGGACGCCGAGGGACTTGGGAGGCAGCGGCGGCAGAGGATACGGCCTGCTTCGCGGCGGGTCGAACGGGCTCGCCCCCGCCTGGCCGGAGACGCCGAGCTCCCACTCGACCTTGGTGTAGTAGGGCTCGAGGTCGGGGTAGGTGATCGGCCAGTCCGTGAGACCGGTGCCGGCCACCGTTCCCTTGCGGCTCCTCTCGAGAAAATCGATCTCATGAAAGCGCCAGTAGTTCGCGGTGAAGTGCGCGGTACCTCCGCCCACCATTCGCCCGTAGATGATCGCCGGCTGAACTTTGGCTTTTTGTTTGTTGGTTCGACGAAACGTGTTTGGTTGCGTCTTCCAATCATTGCTCAAAGCGGACTGCCACATGTGCTTGATCTCGTCGTGATTGAAGTCCTTCTCTTTCAAATAGGGCCCCTGCTCGAGCACCACGACTTGAAATCCCGCCGAGGATAGTTCCTTGGCAATGATGCCTCCGGCGGCGCCCGCACCAATGACGACAAAATCTACCGGTGTCTGAGTCTCAAACTTCGGTTGTTGTGTGTTCATGATTCAAGTCCGTATAGTTTTCCAGTCGCCGTGTCCCCCTCTTATCGGCTTCACTTTTCAGCTGTGAACTCGCGGTCGTAATAGCCGAATGGAGCCTTGTAGTTGAACCGGTCCTCAAAGCCGATCAGCTTCCACCCGACGCCGTTGAAGTTTCCGCCGTA
>Ga0070707_100006362_pt1 | contig 10983 bp, 10 predicted proteins | sample KBSK5502metaG_FD_65468 | JGI IMG/M metagenome (GOLD analysis project Ga0070707, IMG submission 65468) | Corn, switchgrass and miscanthus rhizosphere microbial communities from Kellogg Biological Station, Michigan, USA - KBS K5-50-2 metaG | ecosystem: Host-associated > Plants > Roots >... | reverse complement strand
GCAGACCGTGCCGTTCCGGGACAAGGAGCGGATGAAGCAGCTGCTCGACGCGGCCGGCCTGCGCACCCCGTGGCACGCGGCCGCGCGGACGGTCGCGGACGTCTGGGCCGCGGCCGAACGGGTCGGCTACCCGCTCATCGTCAAGCCCATCGACGGGGCAGGCTCGGCCGACACCTACCGGGCCGACTCGGCCGCCGAACTCGACGCCATCCTGCCCATGATCCGGCACGTGCCGCAGGTCAGCGTGGAGGAGTTCATCGAGGCCGAGGAGTTCACCTACGACACCATCTGCGCGGGCGGGCAGGTGCTGGTGGAGAACATCTGCCAGTACCACCCGCGGCCGCTGCTGACCAAGATGCACGAGTGGATCAGCCCGATCACGATGGCGCTCCGCGACCTGGACGAGCCGGGACTGCAGGGCGGCCGCGCGCTCGGCGCCGCCGTGCTGCGGGCGCTCGGCTTCCGCGACGGGTTCACCCACATGGAGTGGTACCGCAAGGCCGACGGCGAGGTGGTGTTCGGCGAGATCGGCGCGCGCCCGCCGGGCGCCCGCACGGTCGACGTGATGAACTTCGCCACCGACGCCGACCTGTTCACCGGCTGGGCGCACGCCGTCACGCACGGGCGCCTCCCCGAGCCGGTGGTCCGGCGCTACAACGCGGCCAGCATCTTCAAGCGGGCCAGCGGCGCCGGCCGGATCACCCACTACGAGGGCCTGGACCACCTGCTGGGCGAGTACCGCGACCACGTCGCCGCGCTCGAACTGCTCCCGCCCGGCGCGCCCCGGCGGGACTGGCGGGCCACCCTGATCGCCGACGGCATGGTGATCGTCCGCCACCCCGACCTGCCCAAGGCCATGGAGATGGCGCAGCGCTTCGCGGCCGAGCTGCACCTGTTCGCGGCATGACGCCCGGCCAGGCCCGGCTCGCCGCGGCGGTGCGGCAGGTCCTGCCGTCCGTCCGGGCCGACCTGGAGCGGCTGGTCCGCATCCCGTCGGTGTCCGCGGACCCGGCCGCAGCGCCGCACCTGTGGGCCAGCGCCGGCCAGGTCGCCGCGCTGCTGCGCGAGGCCGGCCTGCCCGAGGTCGACGTGGTCACCGCGGGAGACAGCCGGCCCGCGGTCCTCGGCCGCCGGCCGGGGCCGCCCGGCGCCCCCACCGTCCTGCTCTACGCGCACTACGATGTGCAGCCGCCGGGCGAGGCCGCGGCCTGGGACGGCGACCCGTTCGAGCCAGCCGAGCGGGACGGGCGGCTGTACGGGCGTGGCGCCGCCGACGACAAGGCCGGCGTCGCGGTGCACCTGGCGGTGCTGCGCGCCTGCCGTATCGCTTACCGGGACTCCCTCCCCGTCGGCGTCACCGTCCTGGTCGAGGGCGAGGAGGAGATCGGCTCGCCGGCCCTGCCGGTGTTCCTGCGCGCCTACCGGGACCGGCTGGCGGCCGACGTGCTCTTGGCCCACGCGCCCTTCGCCGCGCCGTTCACCGCGAGGAGGGGCGGCCGGGCGTATCAGGCGGCCCGTTCGGCCCTCGACGAGGCGTGGGGGACGCCGGCCGTCGACGTCGGCGCGGGCGGATCCATCCCCTTCGTGACCGGCTACGCCGGCCTGTTTCCCGACGCCGAGATCCTCATCACCGGCGTGGCGGACCCGGACACCCGGGCGCACGACGCCAACGAGAGCCTGCACCTGGCCACCTTCGAGCGCGCCTGCGTAGCCGAGGCCCTCCTACTCCACGCAATTGCGTAAAGCGTTTCCGCGGAAACGCCGTCGAGGGCGTTCCCACACGGAAACGCGGCCGCATCACGCCCTCAGACCCCGCGCACGCCCCCGGAGAGCCCCGGCCGTGGCGGTAGCTGCCCGCGGGCACGGCGGTTCTTCATCCGCGAGTCGATCGCGGTGCCGATGGCGACGATCCCGGCCATCATGGCGACCAGGAAGTCGACGAAGAACAGCACGAGGCCCGCCGCGGCCAGGCCCTTGCTGTCGGCCAGGTACGCCGCCACGAGCAGGACGGGCGGAACGGCGCCGAACACGGCGAGGGCGCCGACGCCCCTGACCTTGCGGGCCGGACGCTGGGCCGCGGCGCAGGCGACGGGGATGTCGGCCATGACCGCGGCCAGCTCCGCGTACGTTCGCGAGCCAGCCGCCCAGGCCACCCGCCCCTCGAGCTCGTCCTGGGTCAGCCGGCCCTCGGTGAACGCCGTCTTGAGGGCGTCGATCACCCGCTCGCGGTCAGCGTCAGACGCCAGGAACTGACCGCCATCTGCCCCTGTCACCGTCGGCACCTCCCCACGAGTGACGTAGCAAGAAGCGTAACGCGACAGCCACCAGGTAGACCAGGTAACCGGAGCCGGGGCAGCACCTCGGTGCCGAGCAGGGCAAGACCCTCACCGTCGGTCAGCCCGTGCGGCCCGCCGAAATCCACCCGGCCGGCCCCGGCGTCCAGCACCCGCTGCGCCAGCGCGGCGACGTGCTCCGGCGTGCCGGAGAAGGCGAACCGGTCGAGCACCTCGTCCGGGATCAGCGCCCCGGCCGCCTCGTCCCGGCCGGCGCCGACTAGCCCTCGTACCCCGTCAGCCAGGCCTGACGGCAGCGAGCCGGCCGGGTCGAGTTCCCCCACCACCGCCAGGTACTTAGCCACCTCGGTGCGGGCCCGCCGCCGCGCGGCCGCGCCGTCGAAGTCCACCACGGTGACCGCTCCCAGCACCACCCGCACCTGGTCGGGGGAACGGCCGGCGGACCGGCAGCCCACAGCGACCCGGTCCCTGATCAGCGGCACGACCGCCGGGCTGGCGCTGCCGCCCACCTTGATCTCGTCGGCGATCTCGCCCGCCAGCGCCGCCCCGCGCGGCCCCCAGGCCCCCACCAGCAGCGGCGGCAGCCGATCCGGCAACCGGCCGCGCAGCCGCACTCCGGGCGCCAGCCGGTACACCGCGCCGGCATAGCCGCGCGAGTCGCCGGACAGCAACGCCCGCACGATGCAGACGCTATCCCGCAGGCAGTCCAGCGGCCGCCGTGGCGAAATGCCGATCGCCTCCAGCCAGGCCCCGCGGGCCAGCCCGAGGTAGCCCCGCCCGCCGGACACGGCGTCCAGCGCGCAAAGCCCGCCGGCGATCTCGTACGGATGCTGGGTGTACGGGTTGAGGCAGGCCGCGCCCAGCCGGACCCGGAACGTGGCCCGGGCCATCTCCAGCAGCGCGGGCAGCGGCGGCTGGTAGAGCAGGTCGGCGAACACGCTGACCACGTCGAACCCGTACCCCTCGGCCGCCGCGGCCAGCACGCCGTACCGGCCGGGCGGCTTGTCGGTCTGGAAGGCGACCCCGACCTCGGTCACAGTCAGGTGAGGTCCGAGGCGCGCATAGTACGCCGAACGGTCCTGGTGATCCGCATCACCAGCCGTTCCTCCGGATCCGGGCAGGCGACCAGGCAGTCGTGCTCCAGCCAGTCGGCTTCGGGCAGCTGCCGCTGCTTGGCCGGCAGCAGCGGCAAGACGGCGGCCAGCGCGTACATACAGAAGTGGCCGCCGGGCGGCAGCCGCAGCCGCGAGCTATCCGTCACCTCGAAGTAGTCGCCCACCGCCAGCCCGCAGACCGGCCGCCCGCCGATCGAATCCACCGTGACCCGCAGGTCATAGAGCTCCATATTATTTTGTTCGCTCGCCTCCGGGCCGCTTTCAAGGTGCTCCCTTCCCTCGTCGCTCCCCACCCACCTCCCCATTCCCCCTTCTTGCTCCTCAGTCCAGGGAGCACCGCGGCCCTTTGGCTCGCTCACCACTGGTTCTCCTCCTTACTTAGAACAGGCAGTACCTGCTCGCCCAGCAGCCGGATCGCCGCCACCGGGTCCGGCCCGAGCGGCGGGCCGAACGACAGGTGCCGCGCGCCGAGCCGGAGCAGCGCACGGCACCGGGCCAGCACCTGCGCGGCGTCCCCGGCCACACCCAGCGCCAGCATGCGGTCGTCGATGAGCTGCGCCGCCGCCTGCCCGTCGTGGGCCAGCCGCGCGGCCGCGGCGAAGTCCTGCGGCGCCAGGCCCGCCGTGGCCAGCACCGCGGCCGAGATCGACGGCCCGTAGTAGGCCAGCTTCTCGGCCAGCGCGGCCCGGGCCGCGGCCGCGTCGTCAGACAGCGACACCCAGAAGCAGGCCGGCAGGTCCACGTCGCGGAAACCGGAGCCCGAGCCGGAACCGGCGCCGGCCAGCACCCGCTCCCGGACCCCCGCGTACCGCTCCGGCGGGTACAGCAGCGGCAGCACCCCGTCGGCGTGCCGCCCGGCCATCGACAGCATCCGCGGCCCCATCGCGCCGACGTACACCGGCACCGGCCCCGCCAGCGGGAACCGCAGCACGCTGTCCGCCCCGAACCACTCCGGCAGCAGAGCACGCTCCACGTCCGCATGCCCCAGCAGCGCCCGCAGTGCCACCAGCGCGGTCCGCGTCATGCCCAGCGGATGCGACCGGGCGATCCCGGCCCAGCCCAGGAACTGCTCGGAGCCGGCCCCGAGCCCGAGCAGGAAGCGCCCGCCGCTGACCTCCTGCAGCGTCGCGGCCAGCATGGCCAGCTCGCTGACGTGCACCGAGTACGGGTTCATGACCGCGATGCCGAGCCCGATCCTGGCGGTGCGCGCGGCCAGCGCGGACACCAGCACCGGCGCGGAGCGCAGGAACAGGTCGTTGGACACCCACAGCTGGTCGAAGCCCGCCCGCTCGGCGGCGCCGGCCACCGCGAGCAGGTCCGCGAAGGCCAGGTCGTTGTTCACCCGCACCGAGAACCTCACACGTCCTCCCTGATCACCCGGCCGCCCTGGACGACCAGGGAGATCGCGCGCAGCGCGGCCAGGTCGGCCAGCGGGTCGGCGGGCACGGCCACGAAGTCGGCGGCGTAACCCGGCCTGACCTGCCCGACCCGGTCGCCGATGCCGAGCAGCGCGGCCGCGTGCACCGACACGCTCTGCAGGCTGAGCAGCGGCGACAGCCCGGCCCCGGCCATCAGCAGCAGCTCGTGCACCGCCGCCGGGGTCCCGTCGACCAGGTCCCCGGGCGGGATGTCGGTCCCGTTGACCAGGGTCACCCCCGCACGGATGGCCCGCCGCACGCTAGCCAGGTGGTCGTCGGCGGCCAGGCGGGCGTTGCGGATGGAGTGCTCCTCGAATCCCCGGTCCCGCATCCATGATTCCGAACGGGTGACACAGAGCGTCGGCGTCACGAAGATGCCCGGCCGGGCGAGCAGCGCGGCGGTCTCGTCGTCGAGCCGGTAGGCGTGCTCGAAGCAGCGCACCCCCTGGGCCAGCGCCTGCCGGATGGCCTCCGGGGAGCCGGAGTGGGCCACGACGTAGGTGTCGTGCTCGGCCGCCGCCCGGACCGCGCCCCTGATCTCGCCGTCGGTCATCTCGGGCTGGTCGTAGTGCTCGCCCGCGCGGGCCAGGCCGCCGTTGATGAAGATCTTCACGTGGTCGGCGCCCGCGGTGAGCTCGGCCAGCGCCGCCTCGTAGAACTCCTGCTCGCCGGCGGCGCAGGCGCAGGCGCCGCCCTGGCCGTGGCCGCCCGGCGTGGAGATCGCCCGGCCCGCGCCGAGGATGCGCGGCGCGGCGCACCAGCCGCGCCGGACCGCGGTGCGCAGCAGCAGATCGGCGCGGTTCTGCTCGTGCACGCAGCGGATGGTGGTGACCCCGGCCCGTAGCGCCTCACTGGCCCGGGTGGCCGAGCGGTAGGCGGTGATGGCCGGGTTCTCCGCCTCGTCGGTGTCGCCGAACGGGAACACGATCGACAGGTGGGTGTGGCAGGAGATCAGCCCGGGCAGCAGCCAGCGGCCAGCCACGTCGACCACCTCGGCGGCCGGCCGGCCGGGCGGGGCCGCGGCGGCGACCTGCACCACGGTGCCGTCGGGCCCCGTCTCGACGGCCCGGCCGAGATGCCGCTCGCCGGTCAGCACGTCGACCACGTGGGCGTTGACGAACCACATCAGGCCGCTCCGTCCGCTACCGGCTCCGGTGCCGGGGCCCGGACGTGGCAGGCGATCTCGCGGCCGGCCACCGGGGCCAGCTTCTGGTCCAGTTCCCGGCAGCGGTCCTGGGCGATCGGGCAGCGCGGGTGGAACCGGCAGCCGGACGGCGGGTTGGCCGGGTCGGGCACGTCGCCGGGCAGGTCGGTCGGCAGCACCCCGGCCCCGTCGGCGCGCGGGATCGCGGCCACCAGCGCCTCGGTGTAGGGGTGCCGCGGGCTGGCCCAGACGGTCCCGGTGCCGCCGATCTCCACGATCCGGCCCAGGTACATGACGGCCACCCGGTCGGCGACCTGGCGGACGACCGACAGGTCGTGGGAGACCAGGACCAGGCCGAGGTCGCCGTCGTCGACCAGCTCGCTGAGCAGGTTGGCGATCTGCGCCTGGGCCGAGGCGTCCAGCGCGCTGATCGGCTCGTCGGCGATCAGGCAGGACGGCCGGGTGGCCAGCGTGCGGGCGATGGCGATCCGCTGCCGCTGGCCGCCGCTGAACTCGTGCGGGTAGCTGTCCGCCGCCGAGGCCGGCAGCCCGACGCGGTCCAGCAGCTCGGCGGCGCGCTTGTCGCCCTCGGCGCGGCTGCCGCCGCCGAGCCGGACGCCATCGGCGATGAGCTCGCCGACCTTGCGGCGGGGGTTGAGCGACTCGTACGGGTCCTGGAAGACCATCTGCAGCCCGCGCAGGAAGCCGGGCCTGCGCCGCCGCCCCAGCGGCGTGACCTCGTGCCCCTCGAAGGTGACCGTGCCGGCCTCGAGCGGCTCCAGGCCCACGGCCGCCCGCGCCAGCGTCGACTTGCCGCACCCCGACTCGCCCACCAGGCCGACGATCTCGCCGCGCCCGACGGTGAGGTCCACCCCGTCCAGGGCGCGGACGCGCTGCCCGCGGCGGCCGTAGTCGACCGCGACCCCCGACAGTTTCAATACGGGCTCGCTCGCCTCCGGGCCGCTTTTAAGGCGCAGCCTTCCCTCGTCGCTCGTTCGCTCGTTCCTCGCTCCTCGCTCCTCAGTCCAGGCAGCGCCGCGGCCCTTTGGCTCGCTCACGATGCCGCCCGGAGCGGATCGGGCGGGCAGGCGAGCAGGTGCGCCTCGGCGACCGGTATCGGCTCCGGCCGGCTGGTCGCGCAGGACGGCTGGGCGTACGTGCAGCGCGGGTGGAACGGGCAGCCGTCCGGCACCCGGCCGAGCGAGGGCGGGCTGCCGCCGATGGGCACCAGCCGCGCGCCGCCGGCCTCGAGCGCCTCGGGGTGCGGCAGCGCGTCGAGCAGCCCCCGGGTATACGGGTGCCGCGGGCGGCCGAGCAGTTCGGCGGTGGGGCCCGCCTCGGCCAGCCGCCCGGCGTACATCACGGCCAGCCGCCGCGCGGTCGCCGACATGACGCCGAGGTCGTGGGTGATGACGATCACGGCCATGCCGCGCTCCCGGCGCAGCCGGTCCAGCAGCCGCAGGATGCCCGCCTGCACGGTGACGTCCAGCGCCGTGGTCGGCTCGTCGGCGACCAGCAGTCGCGGCTCGGCGGCCAGCGCCACCGCGATCGCGATGCGCTGCCGCATGCCGCCGGAGAACTGCCCCGCGTACGAGCGCAGCGCCTGCTCAGGGTCGGGGATGCGCACCGTCTCCAGCAGCGCGGCCGCCCGGGACATCGCCTCGGCCTTGCTCACCCCCAGGTGGTACCGCATGTGCTCGGTGAGCTGCGTGCCGATCGGCAGGATCGGGTGCAGCGCCGCGGTGGGGTCCTGGGACACCATCGCGATCTGGCGACCGCGGATGGCCCGCAGCTGCTTGCCGGTCAGCCGGGTTAGTTCGGTGCCGTCGAGGCGGATCGAGCCGGTGACCCTGGCGCCGTGCGGCAGCAGCCCGAACAAGGACAGCGCGGTCATGGTCTTGCCGCTGCCGCTTTCCCCGGCGATGCCCATCATCTCGCCGGCGTCCACGGTGAAAGACAGGTCGTCGACCGCCTTCTGATAGCCGGACCGGGTCGGCAGGGCCACAGTCAGGCCCTCGACCTGGAGCAACGCGTTCATCGCAGGCGCACCGCCCGGGCGGTGCGCGGGTCGAGCATGTCCCGCAGCGAGTCGCCGATGAAGTTGAAGGCGAGCACCACGGTCAAGATGGCCAGCCCGGGGAACAGGCCGACCCACCAGTCGTTGAAGTTCTGCGCGCCCTCGGCCACCATCGCCCCCCACTCGGCGGTCGGCGGCTGGGCTCCCAGGCCGAGGAAGGAAAGACCGGACAGCAGCAGCACGGCGTTGCCGATGTCCAGCGCGGCCAGCACCAGCACCGGCCCGGCCGCGTTGGGCCTGATGTCGGTGAACAGGACGCGCAGCCCGGAGGAGCCGAGCAGCCGCGAGGCCACCACGTACTGGGCCGACCGGGCCGACAGCACCAGGCTGCGTACCAGCCGGGCGTAGGACGGCCAGGACACCACCACCACCGCGATCACCGCGTTGCGCAGCTGCGGGCCCAGCGCCGCCGCGACGGCCAGCGCCAGGATGATGCCGGGGAAGGCGAACACCAGGTCGGCCACTCGCATGAGCACGTTGTCCACCCAGCCGCCGAAGAACCCGGCGATGCCGCCGAGCACCGCCCCGATGATCATGGCCGCGACGATGAGGATCACCGCCAGCGGCAGCGTGATCCTGGCGCCGTACAGCACCCGAGAGAACACGTCGCGGCCCAGCTCATCGGTGCCGAACCAGTGCGCGGAGGACGGGCCGAGCAGGATGCCGAACTTCTGCGCCAGCGGGTTCTGCGGCGCCACCAGCGGGGCGAAGATCGCGATCACCGCCCAGGCGCCGATCACGGCCAGGCCGGCCAGCGCCAGCGGGCGGCGCCACGGCGGTGTCCTCATGACAGCCTGATCCGCGGGTCGATGACGCCGTAGAGCAGGTCGACCACGAGGTTGACCACGATGTAGACCAGCGCGACGAACAGGCTCACGCCCATGATGGCGGGCAGGTCCAGGTTGACCGCGCTGCGGTAGGCGTACTGCCCCACCCCGGGCCAGGAGAAGATGTTCTCCACCAGCACGGTGCCGGACAGCAGGCTGCCGAACGCGACCCCGGCCACGGTGATGATCGACACCAGGGCCGGGCGCAGCACGTGCCGCAGGATCACCACCCGCTCGGGTAGGCCCTTGAGCCTGGCCGCGCGCACGTAGTCGTTCCCCATGATCTCCAGCATCGACGCGCGGGTGAACCGGGTCAGCATGCCCACCGTGTAGATGGCCAGCACCAGGGCGGGCAGCACCAGGTGCCGCAGCGCCGACCAGAACAGTGTCCACTGTCCGTGCACCGCGGCGTCGACGGTGAACATGCCGGTCAGGTGGGTGGGCGCGTTCTGGGCCGGATCGAGCCTGCCGCCCCCCGGCAGCCAGCCGAGCTTGAAGAACAGCAGGTAGAACGCCACCAGGGCGGTCCAGAAGACCGGCATCGACACCCCGCCGAGGCTGACCACCCGGATCAGGTGGTCCGGCCAGCGGTCACGGAACACGGCCGCGACGATGCCAAACCCGACCCCGACGACCAGGGACAGGACGATGGCGAACAGCGCGAGCTCGATCGTGGCCGGGATGTATTCGGCCAGGTCGGTGCGGACCGGCCGGTGGCTCTGCTCGGAGATGCCCAGGTTCCCGTGCAGCAGGCTCTTCAGGTACACCAGGTACTGCACCGGCAGCGGCCGGTCGAGCCCGTACTGGTGCCGGAAGGCCGCCACCGCCGCCGGGTCGCCGATGGCGCGCTGGCCCAGGTTGGCGGCGGCCGGGTCGCCCGGCACCAGGTGGGTGAGCACGAACGCGACGAGCGTGATGCCGATGCACAGCACCAGGCCGCTCCCGAGCCGCTGCAGCAGGAACCGCCGCAGGTCGCGGTGCCGGCCCCCGACGCTAGCCGAGCTCACTAGGTCGACAACGCCTGGCTAGCCAAGCTCACTGAGGTCGACGAGCCAGAGCGCGTTCGACTGCAGGTTCTTAAGAGATTGAGCGCCGACCAGGATCTGGGCCGGCTGGACCAGCGGCATGAACGGGCTCGAGCTGTTCATCGACCGCTGGATCTGCTGGTAGATGACGCCACGGGCGGCGTTCTGGGTGGTGCCCGCGGCGGTCGCGCCCATCTTCTCCAGCGCGGGATCGGCGCCCTTGACCCAGCCCGCCCGCAGCCCCACCAGGGCGCCGGGCAGGAAGTTGAGGTAGTCGCTCGGGTCAGGGAAGTCGGGCCCCCAGTACCACAGCCCCATTTCCTCCTGGCCGCCGCGGTAGCTGTTGAGCGCGACCTGGATCGACTGGCCCTGGAGCTGCACCGTGATGCCGATGGCCTGCAGGTCCTGCTGCACCCGGGCGGCCAGGTCGCCGAAGCTGATCCCGTTCACCTGGATGTCGCTGGGGTAGACGAGCTTGAGCGTCGGGTGGCCGGCGCCGGAGGCCGCCAGGGCGGCCTTGGCCTTGGTGGGGTCGAAGGTCGCCCCCGAGCCGGCCGGCAGGCTGCCGAGGAACATGCTCGGGATGATGCCGGCTGGCTGCACGGCGCCCTTGCCCGCCAGCTGGACCAGGCCGGCGTAGTCGATGCCGTCCCGGACCGCGGTCTGGAACTGCGGGTTGGACGTGATCTTGGAGATCTTCGGGTTGTCGTTGGTGAGCAGGAAGAACAGGTTCGGCGAGGCGCCGTTGACGATCTGCACGCCGGTCATGCCCTGGGCCTGGGTGGGGGAGAGGTCGACGGCGATCTGCGACTCGCCCTTGAGCACGTCCAGCTTCTGCACGCTGGCCCCGACGTTGCGGATCACGATCTTGGTGTAATGCAGCAGGGGCCCCCAGTACCGGGGGTTCACCGCGAGTACCACCTGCGTGGTCGTGCTGTAGCTGGTGAGCGTGTACGGTCCGCTGCCCTCGGAGGTGGTGTTGAGCGCCGACTCGGCCTTGTCGGCCGTGGCCGCGTTGGCCGCGTCCGAGCCGCCGGCCGCCTGCGCCTTCTTCGCGTCGACGATGCCCAGCGCCGGGTTGGT
>Ga0070707_100006361_pt1 | contig 10984 bp, 8 predicted proteins | sample KBSK5502metaG_FD_65468 | JGI IMG/M metagenome (GOLD analysis project Ga0070707, IMG submission 65468) | Corn, switchgrass and miscanthus rhizosphere microbial communities from Kellogg Biological Station, Michigan, USA - KBS K5-50-2 metaG | ecosystem: Host-associated > Plants > Roots >... | reverse complement strand
CCCATTTTCATGCCTGCGGGTGAGCAGCGCTCATGATTACTGTTCAGGCAGAGCCAGGATGGAGCAAGACCCAGAAGAACTGCAGCACTCGCTGTATGCCACAGGGTTACGCGGCTAGCTCTGGTTCATCAGGAGTCGTCCGGGTCGTATGGGCTGCCAGGAGGGTGCCTGTGATGGCGGAAATCGTTCCAGACTTGTCACGCCGCGTACGTGCTGCGTAACCCCTTGGCGCTACTGTCCACTTGGGCTGGCACCTGTAGCTCCTGTGCGCCGATCGCTCACTCGCTACTGAGCCCACCTGAACAGTCGCAGCATTCGAAAAGAATGCTTGTTTTCCCGCCGGGCGACAGCGAGAGACCAGCTTGATCTCCCGTAAGCGGCGCCGCGTACCAACCAAGAGGGCTATCGCGCCTCGCACGCGGAGGACATGGGCGAAAGAGACGATGAACGCTGCCGGTATTACCGCTCATGGTGGCCTGGACAAGCTGGCCTATGTGGCCGTGCCACGGCCGCAACCGGGAGCGGGCGAGGTGCTGGTGCGGGTACATGCCGCGGCGATCACGCCGACCGAATCTTCGTGGTCCGGGACCTGGAAAACCCGGGCAGGCGCCGATCGTCGTTTCCCCATCATCCCGGGCCATGAGTTCGCTGGTGTCGTCGTGGCGCTCGGTCCCGATGTCACTGACTTGGCCGTGGGTGATGCGGTCTACGGGTTCAACGACTGGGACAGGCAAAGCGCACAGGCCGAGTATTGTCTTGCCCGCCCGGCACAGGTAGCGCCCAAACCGCACTCGCTCGACTTCGTACAGGCGTCAGAGGTCCCGATCTCTGCCCTCACCGCGTGGCAGGCGCTCTTCGATCACGCACGCCTTGCGGCTGGGCAACGAGTGCTGGTTCACGGCGCGACCGGGGGGGTGGGGCCTTCGCCGTCCAACTCGCGCACCGGGCAGGTGCGCACGTGATCGCCACCGCTTCGACCCACAATCTAGACTTTGCTCGTGAGTTGGGCGCCGACGAGGCGATAGACTACACCACGACGCGCGTCGAGGTCGTGGTCCGCGACGTGGACGTGGTGCTCGACACGGTGGGCGGCGAGACGCAGATGCGCTCCTGGGGGGTACTCAAGTCGGGGGGCATTCTGGTGTCCCTCGTCGCCGCGCCCTCGCAAGAGCAGACCGCCGCCCATGGCGTGCGCGGCGCCTTCTTCGTCGTGGAGCCCGATCGGGGGCAACTCGTCGAACTCGGGCGGCTGATCGACACAGAGCAGCTTCGCCCGGTCGTCGAGGCCGTCTACCCACTCGAGCAGGTGCGCGAGGCGTATGGGCGCGCGCAGGGAGGGCGCATGCGCGGCAAGATCGTCTTACAGGTCGGGGGCTAAGGCACCGGTCCCAGTCCCCACGGCGCCGCCCACCCCCTATCGGTCGTGGGCCGTCCCACCGAGTGTGCAGCATAGGGCATGGCACCGTCCCCAGTTGTCCACATGCCCGCAGGGCGCAGATGGTTTTCTGGTCCTCTCAGTTTGCCACGGTTTCAGCGGAGCGGTGGAGCTGTTTCGCCTCTTCCTTGCAACATAAGCCCAAAATGGCTGCGCACGGATCCACCTTGCGGCCGCAAAGCTGCTCGTGTGCTATTCGTCAGCGAAGGAGAAGCAACACATGCGCACGACTATCAAGGAGCAATGGCTACGCTGAGTGTTGGTCGCCATCGTCCTCATCCACAGCATCGTGACCGTGTGGCATGGGACCACCCACTTCCAGATTCCTGTGCCGCTCACCGCCGCGCAGATCGCACTTGTCGTCGTCACGTTAGTACTCCCACTCCTCGGAGCCGGATTGCTGTGGACCACACGAAAGCGAGAGGCGGCCTGGCTGATCACCGTATGCATGCTTGTCTCGCTCCTCTTCGGTTTCATCAACCACTTTGTCATTTCCGGGAGTTCGGATTATGTGCTGGCGGTCCCGGCAGGCGCATGGCGGTACTCCTTCGTCCTCTCGGCCACTGTGCTCGTGGTCGCCGATACGCTTGGAGTCGCCATTGGGGGCACGGCAGTGCTTGCGTGGCGCGGACCCGCGTGAAGATAGCGAACGCAGCTTGTGATGGAGCTCATGGAACTCGGCAAGGCGTGAGTATGCAGCACCGGCGCGCGGCCCAGCGGCGCCTGACAGCCGGTACAAATCGCCGGCCGATGCTCGACGACTACGTCGGGCTCGGTCACCATCCGAAGCGTCTGGCCGCGATGGCCCAGTTGCCCACCGGGTTTCTTGCCGCTCGTGCGTCGCAAGCTCTTCGTTTTACGTGCGAGCCCGTCGCTCGACAGCGGGTTGTTACTTTTGTGGCTGTCCTTGGCCCGCTGTGCTTCCAGCTCCTGCACCCGAGCGAGCAACTCCGTCACCTACTCGCGCAACACAGGCAGTTCGCTCACCTGCGCTCGCAGCGGGCGTTCTCGACTTCCAACCGGGCAATCCGGGCTTCTGGCGTCCTGCCTCTAGGCTACACTTGCTGCACAAGTCTGTCTGACCTGCTGCGTGAATCCTAATCAAACAACATACAGCCCCCGGCTGCTTTCGCTGAATCGGCGTTTCCCCACTGGTGCATGGCCTTGCCGGTGTATGGTTGCGACTGGCAAGTATGCATTTTTGGGGATTTTGCTGTGTTCTCAGCCCATGCGTGAGGTGAAGCCGAGCAGGCGAGGATAGTCGTTCTAGCGACTCGGCAGCGTGCGGACAGATTGGGCAACCATCTCAAGCAGTTGATCGACCTTGAACGGCTTGGCCAGGACGGGGACGCGCAGAGAGACGAGCAGGTTGGCGAGGGCGACCGGGAGATTGCGTGAGTTGCCAGTCATGAGCATGTAACGGTTGCGCGTCGTCAGCTTCTTATCAGCTGTCACCGCTCCCAACACCCCCGCGCCACCGAGCTGGGGCATCTGGAGATCGAGGAGGACCACCAGCGGCTGCATAGTGGTGCACATGACGTTGAGGGCCTCGATACCGTTCTGGGCCTTGAGCACGTCATACCCCTCCGCTTCAAGGGCGACGGCCACCAGACGGCGAAGGTTGCGGTCGTCGTCCACCACCAGTACGGTCGTCATGGCTCACTCTCTTGTACGCGATGGCTGGAACGGTCTGGTAGCCTGGGCGGTGCAACAGCGTGGTGGCGGGGTGGACTGGTCGCGAACGGCAAACCCACGAATAGGTTCTCCGCGGTGCTGAATGTGTCTCAAATTGTATCACAAGGTGACAGTGAGTGTGCGAGGGGAGGGGGCGGCAAGGATCGAGAAGAATTGGGTAAGTAGGCGGCGAAATCGTGAGTGGTGAGACAGGCCGATAGAGGATAGGGTCCAGGGTGGACGTAGCGGCGAATGGAGCGGGCACATGGTGAGCGCAGCGTCGGTGTTCGGCGCTGCCGGGCGGCCGCAAGGTCGAATCGAGTAGCTTCGGATCGTCACAATCGACTAAACTTGTGTATACAGCTCACCTTCGTCTGCGACAGGCCGCCCTGTCGCCAGGGGCGCTACGGCGCTCTTCGTGTCCCCGTTGCTCGTCACCAGCCCAAGCTAGTTTTCAGGGGGAGCCTCGCCGTGGCGCACGCAGACGCACAGAACGCGCGGATACCAGTCGCCGTGCTGGGCGCAACAGGCACGATAGGCCAGCGGCTGGTCGCGCTACTGGCGACTCATCCCTGGTTCGAGCTGGTACGCGTGGCAGCCTCGGAACGCAACGTTGGCCGCCCCTACGCCGAGGCCGTGCGCTGGCACATCGGCAGTGACGTGCCCGACGCGGCGCGCGCGCTGCCAATCATGCCGCTGGAGGCAGGCCCAGACCTGCCGGTGCGTGTCGCCTTCTCGGCGCTGCCCGCGGCTGAGGCCGAGCGCTGCGAGCCAGCGTTCGCGCGCGCGGGCGTCTACGTGTTCAGCAACGCGTCAGCCTACCGCATGCAGCCGGACGTTCCCTTGATCGTCCCTGAGATCAATCCGGCGCACCTCGCCGCGCTCGCAACGCAGCGCGCGGCGCGGAGCTGGCCCGGCGCGCTGGTCACCAATCCGAATTGCTCGGCGATCGGCCTCACGCTGGCGCTGGCTCCCCTGGCGCGCTTCGGCTTGCGGCGCGTGCTGGTCACCACCATGCAGAGCGCTTCGGGCGCCGGCTATCCTGGCGTCCCCTCGCTGGACCTGATCGACAACGTCGTGCCGTACATCGACGGGGAGGAAGGCAAGCTCGAGAGCGAGTCACGCAAGATCCTCGGCGCGTGGACAGGTGACGCCTTCGAGGACGCGCCCGTCCGCCTGAGCGCGCAGTGTACCCGTGTGCCGGTGCGCGAAGGGCATCTGGAATGCGTCAGCGTCGAGCTCGAGCAGCGCGTCGAGGCGGATGAGATGGTGGCGGCATGGGCCGACTTCGCGGGGGAGCCCCAACGGCTGCGGCTGCCGTCTGCTCCGCTCCACCCCGTCATCTACCGCGACGAGCTCGATCGCCCACAGCCGGTGCTCGACCGCCTGGCGGGCGATGGCATGACCGTGACGGTTGGCCGCCTGCGGCCTTGCGGTGTGCTAGACTACAAGTTCGTCTGCCTGAGCCACAACACCATCCGCGGTGCGGCCGGCGCCGCCCTCCTCAACGCCGAGCTGGCGTACGCGCGCGGCCTGCTCGGCGCCGAGAATCGATCGGCGCCGGCGTAATCCCACCCGGTGCTACGCCTGCCCTCTCAACGCGCATCATCCTTAGGCGACCGGGCGCGTGGCGAGGCGCAGATTGGCCCCACCTTCGCACAAGCGGGGATCCACTCCCTCGCGTGTGTGCGACACAGGAGGCTGCAACGCCCGAGTTTCAAGCCGCGGTCGGTGGAGCAATCAGCGCTCCGAAAGAACCCGAGCAACCGGCGGCGTGCGGTTCCTGTTGTTGTGACATCTCCCCCGGCTGCAGCCGGGAGCTTCTTAGGAGTCGTAGCCCCACGCCATGATGCCCCAGGGCGAGAGCCGAAGCTCACGAGCAGTCTAGCATCACAGCGTGGGGAATACAAATGCCATTCATTCCCTGATGAAAACCAGGGGCTTTCTGGCCTATTCCTAATAAGCCATCAGGGCAGCTGTGTCAATAATCCGCGCAATCCGACGTTCCCGTCCCATCACAAACCGGGCGCCGACTCAGGACGAGAGGGCCTGATGAATGTCTCGCAGCAGCTCATCGACCTCGGCCTGTTCCGGCTCGCCAGCCGGCCGCTCTCCAGTCGCCTGCTCGATATCCTTGAGCAGGTGGCCGGTCAGCACGGCAACGACGTGCGCGTCGGGCACGATGACCCCTTCGGCCACCAGCCGGCGCGTGCCCGCGACGGACGCGGCTGACGCCGGCTCGCAGCCAATGCCGGCGCGGTCGATGATCGCTTTGGCCGCGAAGATCTCGTCGTCGCTGACCTCGGTAACCACGCCGCCGGTGGCTTCGACGACGGCGCGCGCCCGCGCGTAGCTGACCGGCGCCCCGATATTGATCGCCGTCGCCCGCGTGCTCGCGCGCACTGGGGCGAAGTCCCGCCAGCCGGACGCGAAGCTGCGGTAGAAGGGATCGGCGCCCGTTGCCTGCACGCTGGCCAGGCGCGGCACCCGCGCGATCAGCCCGCGTTCGGCCGCGCGCAGCAGCGCCGCCCCAATTGCCGAGGTGTTGCCCAGATTGCCCGCGGGAAGGACGAGCCAGTCCGGCGCCTGCCAATCGAGCTGGTGGAGCAGCTCGTAGGCGATGGAGCGCTGACCCGCCAGCCGGTAGGGATTGATAGAGTTCAAGAGATAAATCCCCAGGCGGCCCGCGACCTCCTCGACTTGGTGCATGGCGTCGTCGAAGTCGCCCGCCACGTTGACGCGTCGCGCGCCGTAGGCGATGCTTTGCGCAAGCTTGCCGCTCGCCACGTTATTCCCCGGCAAAAAGACGAGGGCCGGCAGTTCGGCCTGCGCAGCATAGGCGGCGAGCGAGGCTGCCGTATTCCCGGTCGAGGCACAGGCAACCGCCCGCACGCCAAGCGCACGGGCGACGCTCATGCCAACCGTCATGCCGCGGTCCTTGAAACTGCCGGTCGGATTCTCTCCCTCATGCTTGAGGAAGAGCCGTTCGAGACCCGCGTACATCCCGATCTTGCGCCAGCCGTCCCGCTCGCCGGCCCCCACCGCATAGAGCGGCGTGTTGCCCTCCTGCCGCGAGACGATGTGCTCCTCGGCCAGCGGCAGGATCAGCTCGCGGTAGCGCCACACACCGCTGCGTGCGCTGCCGCCGAGCGCGCTCAGCCGCCCGTGGAAGCGGGCGCGTAACGCCTCCGCGGACTCGGGTGCAGGCTCAAACGACGCGTCTGGCCGATCGAACGGTGTGCCACAGGCGCAGCGGAACTGCATGGTGCCGCCTGAGGTTGTCGCGCCGCACTGTGGGCAGCGCAACATCAGCTCGCGCACGGACACGGACGTTGTGCCGCCGCCACCCTCACTCACCATCGCTTGCACCTTTCTGCGGCGCCGAGTTGGTGCCGTCGCCCTCCTGGAGGATACGCGCCTGGGCGCCCGCGCGCGCGAGATCGACGACGAGGCCGTGCCCCGCAACGCCCAGCCGCTGAGCCGTGGCCTCCAGCGCTCGGCGCACGCCTGCCCCATCGTCTGTTACCAGCGCCAGCACCGCTGAGCCGCTGCCGGCCAGGCATACGCCGTGTGCCCCTGCCTCGCGCCCGGCGGCAATCAGCGCGCCGAGCGCTGGAAAGAGCTGCTGCCGGTAGGGTTGGTGCAAGCGATCCTCCATCGCCGTGCCGAGCAGATCGAAGCGTTCCATCTGGAGCGCCGCCAGCAGCAGCGCTACACGACTCGTGTTATACGTCGCATCCTCGCGCGTATACATCGCCGGGAGTACCGCGCGACTGTGCGCCGTGCTCATGGGCAGATCGGGAACGAACAGCACCGCGCGCAGCGTCGCGGGGATGGGCAATGTGAGGCTCGCCAACCGGCCGTCGCCTGCGCGCGCGCCGGTGACGACCAACCCACCCAGCAGCGCGGCGGCGACGTTGTCGGGGTGATGGCCCGGCTCGTAGGTGATCGCCAGCTCGAGCAGCTCATCCGACCCTAGCGGCCCCCCAAGCACGGTGTTGGCCGCGAGAATGCCGCCGACGACGGCGGTGGCGCTGCTGCCGAGTCCGCGCCCCGGCGGCACGCGCACGTGCAAGCGCGCGCTCATGGGCGGCGCAGTGACGCCCACCGCCTGGCACAGCGCGCGAAACGAGCGCAGAAAGAGATTGTCTTCGTCGTGCCCAAGCTGCTGCACGTCCGCCGGCGACCCGTATATCTCGAGTTGCGGAGGAGCCGGCATTCCCTGTGCCTGCTCCGCGTGGAGGGTCACCTCGAAGCGGTTATGGAGGCGCAGCGCCAGCGCCAGACAGTCGAAGCCGGGTCCCAGGTTGGCGCAGGTCGCAGGCACGTCCACGACGACACGGTGCGCCGTGAAGGAGGCCGCGGGCGGGCGTGGAGCGTCGCTGTCGTGGTGCGTACTTGTGCTTGCCTCGAACGAACCGGCACTGAGATGCGTCTTGTCCATCACAGGACTCTTACCACACGGAGGAGGTCTGCAACCACCGCACCAGCCGTCACGTCGATGCCCGCGCCCGGACCGGCGATGACCAGCGGGCGCGCGCGATAGCGGGTCGTGCGTAGCACGAACACATTGTCGGGGCCACGACCCTGCGCCAGGGGATCGTCGGGAAGGAGTTCCTGTAGCCCGGCGCTGAGAGCGCCGTCCTCATCTATCCGCGCGACATAGCGCAGCACCCGCCCACTCGCCTGTGCCCGCGCAACCCGATCGGCGAGATGATTGGAATACGAGGCGAGCGCGGCGGCAAAGTCGGCGGCTGGCAGCTCCTGCGCCCCCGGCGGTACCAGACTCGCGACCCGCACGTCGCCTAGCTCCGGCCCGGCGCCGGTCGCCCGCGCCAGGATGAGCAGCTTGCGCGCGACATCAAATCCCGAGAGGTCCTGGCGAGCATCTGGCTCGGTGTAGCCGTGCGTGCCCGCCTGGCGAACCGCGGCGTCAAACGCGGCGCCGCCAGAGAGCGCGGCGCAGATGAAGCCGAGCGAGCCGCTGGCCTGCGCGCGAAGCTCCAGCAGGCGGTCGCCGCTTGCCGTCAACGCGCGCAGCGGCGCGATGACTGGGAGCCCGGCGCCAACCGTCGCGCTGAAGCGGAGCGAGCCGTGCCCATCGCCATCGGCCAGCGCATGGTACTGCGCTAGCGGGCCGATCAGTGGGTCCTTGTTGGCGAGCACGACATGTGCCCCCGCGGCGCGCGCGGCCAGCAGCAGCGGGGTGGTCGTGGGGCCGCTGGCGCAGTCCAGCACCACGAGATGCTGCGGCGCCGCGGCCCCGTCGCCCGCCGCATCCAGCACGCGCTCCCATGCCGGCCAGGCAACTGCTTCCGGCAACGCAGCAAAGTGCTGTCCGCCCGCACGCAGGGCCAGCAGCCGCGCGAGCTGGTCGGGTGCGAGCTGTGGTCCACGCTGGCGGTTCGCTATGGTTCCCGCCACAAACGCTGTCGAATCCGCGAGCGCGTGGTAACGTACGTCGAGGTCATACTCGGCCAGCCAGCGCGACGCCTGGCTCACAACCAACCGCACAACCGCGCTTCCCACCTGGCCGGAACCCAGTTGTAGCAGCGAGATGATGCGCGTCATGAGGTACGTCTCCGCTCGGTGGGCGGCGTCACGGCGCGATAATGGCCGGCGCGGGCCTCCGCGTGCGCCAGCGCGCGATACAGGCGGCGCTGCGTCGCCGCCGACTCTGCGGCCGGCACGGTGACACTGATGCGCCGTGCCGACACGGCGAGGCTCACGGGGAGCGGAGGCGCCGTCAGCAAGGCGAGCGCCCCAGACACAGGTCCGTCGTTGCCCCCACCCATGCTGTTGCCCCCGATCTCAGACGGCTCGTCCGCGGTTGCGCAGAGATGATCGTCCTCGCGCGCTTCCCATTCGGCATGGCGGAAAAAGAAGCCGGTCACCTCGACCAGCCCGAGCTCCCCCGCTGGCTGCGTGTCGCAGAGCACGCGCTCGGACGGCAGCGTGCGTGCCGTGACTACCCACCCACTGGACTCCAGATCAGCCGCCAGGAAGTGCCCCACGCCGCCGACGTCAGTGCCAGCATCCTCCGGAGAGAGCGTGTTGCGCAAGCGGAGTGGGATACCCGCGGCGGCAAGTGGACGCAGCGTGGCGGGATGTAGCACGCGCGCACCGAGCGCCGCGGCTTCCGCGGCGTCGGCGTACGTGAGCGCGGGCAAGACGTCTGCCTCAGGCACGACATGCGGATCGGCCCGATTGACGCCGGCCACGGTGCTGTAGAGGTAGACCGCCTCGGCGTGCAAGGCGGCGGCGATGACCGCGGCAGAGTAATCCGACCCGTTGCGGCCGAGTGTGGTCACCAGGCCGTCGCGCGTGAGTCCCAGGTATCCTGGCAGCACGGGAACTAGCTCAGCGGCCCGCCAGTCCTCCACGTGGGGAGCGAGCAGCTCGCGGGTAGCCGCGACGGAAGGGGCCAGGCGCGCCGTGGAGCGGTCGGACCGCTGACGGCGGCGCGGCTCCCCTATGTCCCCTATCGAGGCGCTTGCTGCCAGGCCAGGATGCGCCACCAGGGCCACCGGCTCACCCGCAAACGGAGCGGCGGCGACACCTTCGTCGGCGAGCGCCTGGGCGAAGAGCAGCACGGCGAGTCGCTCGCCCCATCCGGAGTAGGCAGCGACGGCGTGCGCTCGGGCCTCCTCCGTCGCAAACGGCGTCACGAGCATACGTTGTATATCCGCCGCCAGCGCCGCCTGCGCAGTCGCAAAGCGAGAGGTGATCGTCGGAGCGGTACCAGTGGTGCGGGTCAGCTCGTCCAATGTGTCCTGATGCCGAGTGCTGATCTCCGCCACGGTCGCCTGCCACGCGGTGTCGCCGCGGGTGGCCTGCTCGGTGGTGGTAATCAGCGCATCGGTCACCCCAGCCACGGCCGAGACGACACAGACAACCGACTGATCGCGGCGGTGGGCCGCGACGATGCGAGCCGCGGCTCGCATGCGTTCCGTTCCGGCGAGCGACGTGCCGCCGAATTTCACGACGATCACGACGCTCCCCCTCCCCTGCGCAACATGTGCTCTTCCTTTGCTGTCATCCGAACGGGGCGGCATGCCCGACTACACAAAAGGCCACTCCCAACCGGTCGTTGGGAGTGGCCACCTACAAACGAGACGACACGACACGACTCACAGCGAGTCCGCGGCGGCCAGTACGTGTGGCCACGGGAGACGGGCCAGGCCCGCGTCGGCCAGTACCCCTCGCCGCTCGTCGCATCGAGCAGACGTGCGTCGTTGCGTCTCTATTCGATTGTAGGGGAGAGGATACCCCTCGTTTGGCCGCGCTGTCAACTGGACGCGCAGGCCGCAGGTGCATGCCCTCGGCGACCACGCGGCGTGGGAGGCGCCACACTGGCGCGGAGACTGGGCGCTTGACTGACACGGTACGATAGCTCGAAAGCGGTCGGGCGTCGTCCGTGTTCATCAGCAATCAGTACAACGAGGTGCAGGCATGAAGTTGCGCGCGCTGACCTTCCTAACGCTGCTCGCTCTGGCGAGCGGCCTGATCGCCGCGGGGATAACTGCCAGGGCTGCCCATGCCGCGGGTGTCACGAAGTTCACGGGATCGATCGCAGGGGCGGCCTACGTCGTTGAGGTGCCCGCGCAGTGGAATGGAACGCTGGTGCTCTACAGCCACGGCTACGTACAGCCCGGCGCGCCCAACCCTGCGCACGACGCCGGTGATCCTGCTACCGGCGCCACTCTGCTGAGCGAGGGCTATGCCCTGGCTGGGTCCTCCTACAGCACGACCGGCTGGGCCATCCAGCAGGCACTCCACGACCAGATCGCGCTGCTAGACGCCTTTCCCACGATCACCGGTCTCCCCAGCCCGGCACGGACCATTGCCTGGGGGCACTCGCTGGGGGGCATCATC
>Ga0070707_100006358_pt1 | contig 10986 bp, 9 predicted proteins | sample KBSK5502metaG_FD_65468 | JGI IMG/M metagenome (GOLD analysis project Ga0070707, IMG submission 65468) | Corn, switchgrass and miscanthus rhizosphere microbial communities from Kellogg Biological Station, Michigan, USA - KBS K5-50-2 metaG | ecosystem: Host-associated > Plants > Roots >... | reverse complement strand
AACATGCTCGTCGATGGGAGGCGGTACGTGGATAGCGCCTGGTGGATCGCCACGTTTCCAGGAACCGCCATCTTTCTGCCGGTCCGGAGCATCAACCTCGTCGGCGACGGCCTTCGAGACGCCCTGGATCCCCGCCGCCGGTGAAGATCCGCGTCCGGGACGTCGAGCTCCACTACGAGGAGATTGGATCCGGCCCCCCGTGCGTCCTGGTCCACGGAGGACCGGGGATCAGTCATCCGGCGATGCTGACCCCGTTTGCTCCGCTGGCGGATCGGGTGCGGCTCATCGCCTACGCACACCGGGGTCACGGAGAGTCGTCCCGCGCCCCCGTTGAGACGTACACGCAGCGCGAACTCTCCGAGGACCTCCGGGCCTTCTGCCACGCGCTCGCTTTGGACCGGCCGGTGATCCTGGGCGTGTCCGCCGGCGGGTTCGTCTCCCTGCTCTACGCCGGACGGTATCCCGACGAGCCCCGCGCCCTCATCTTGGTCGGAACGGCGGCCAGCAAGAGTTTCATGGCCCGTGCGACGGCGAATATGCAGCGCCTCGGGACCCCGACGATGCAGGAGGCCTACCGCGCGCTGTGGGATGGGTCCATCACCGATCCGGGGACGTTCCAGCGGGCGTTCGAGGCGATCCTGCCCATGTACTATCATGATCGTAGTCGGGCTCCAGCGAGTCTGGCCGGTCGCCGGTTCGATCCGGAAACCAGAGCAGCCCTGATCCGGGATTACGTGAGCTACGATGCCCGACCACAGTTGAACCGGGTGACCGCGCCGACGTTTGTGGCGGTGGGACGTCACGACTGGATCTGTCCTGTCGTAGAGTCAGTCGAGATCGCCGGGTTGATTCGCGGGTCGGAACTACATATTTTCGAGCGGAGCGGGCATTCCCCGCAGATCGAGGAATCTGGGGCGTTTCTCGGAGCGGTGCGCACCTTTCTCACGAGGGTGCTGCCCGGTCCTCGACCGACGTGACCACGGGAGACGCGAATGGACAGGGTTGAGGTGATCGTGATCGGAGGCGGCAACGCGGCGCTCTGCGCAGCGCTGGCCGCCGCGGAGCGCGGCGCGAGCGTGCTCGTGCTGGAGCGGGCGCCCGTGGAGCAGCGCGGGGGCAATTCGTTCGTGACGGCCGGCGCGATGCGGGTTCCCTACCGCGGGATCGAAGATGTCGCGCAGATCGTCTCGGATCCGGCTCTTCGGACGCCGGGAAGAGTCGAGATCGGCCAGTACCCTGAAGAGGAGTTCCTCGGCGATCTGCAACGGGTGACGCAGGGGGAGGCAGATCCGGACCTCGGCCGGGCGCTGGTGACGCGGGCATTCCCCACCATGAAGTGGCTCCGAGAGAAGGGTGTGCAGTTTGTCCTTGCCTACGACCGTCAGTCGTTCCTCGTGAACGGGCGCCACCGATTCTGGGGCGGCCTGATCGTCAAGACGCACGGTGAAGGCCCCGGCCTGATCGGCGCGCTGTACCGGGCCGCCCAGCGATCTCGCGTGGCGGTGCAGTACGGGGCGCGGGCGACGTCGCTCGAGTGGGAAGGCGGGGCGAGATGGTGGCGGGTCCAGGCGACGGTCGAGGACCGTCCGCGCGATTACCGCGCGCACGCCGTCGTTCTGGCTTCCGGCGGCTTTGAGGCGAACCCCGAGATGCGGGCCGCCCACCTCGGGCCGAGATGGAAGGCCGCGAAGGTGCGCGGGACCCCGTACAATACGGGGGACGGCATCCGAATGGGACTGGCCGCGGGCGGCCGGCCGTTCGGGGACTGGAACGGGTGCCACGCCGTGGCGTGGGATGTCAACGCACCGGCGGCCAACGAAGAGCGGTTGGGGCAGCACTTCGAACGGGACTCGTACCCGCTCGGCATCTACGTCAACATCCGGGGAGAACGGTTCGTCGACGAAGGCGCGGAGTTCCGTAACTACACCTACGCGCGGTACGGCCAGGAGATCATGCGCCAGCCTCATCAGGTCGCCTTTCAAATCTTCGACCAGAAAGTCGTGCCGCTATTGAAGAAGCCCTACACGCTCCCCCGCACGACGCGGCTCGAGGCCAGGACCGTGCCTGAACTCGCGCGGAAAGCCGGGATCGAGGTGCGCAGCCTGGAACGGACGATTGCCGAGTTCAACGCCGCGGTAAACGCGAACGCGTTCAACCCCGCCGTGAAGGACGAAAAGGCCGCCCGCGGGGTCACCCCGCCGAAGTCGAACTGGGCGCAGCGACTCGACGCTCCCCCGTTTGTATGCTTCCCGGTGACGTGCGGGATTACGTTCACCTTCGGCGGGCTCAAGATCACGCCTCAGGCCGAGGTCGTGGATGCTGACGGCCGGATCGTGGCCGGGTTGTTCGCCTGCGGCGAACTCGTCGGGGGCCTCTTCTACCATAATTATCCCGGCGGCTCCGGGCTGATGGCGGGCGCCGTCTTTGGGCGAACGGCGGGGATGGCGGCGGCGGCGTTCACCGGGCACGGCGGATGAGAGGAGCGCGGGAGATGGACTGGAGTACCGAGATGGCGAAGGCGCTCAAGACAAACGGCTACGACATGGTGGCATACGTCCCGGACGAGGTGGCCGACCGCCTGCTGCAGTTGCTTCACCAGGATGGTGCGTTCGCCATGGTATCCGCGACCCGCGAGGAAGAGGCGGTAGGGGTCCTGTGCGGCGGGTTTCTCGGCGGAAAGCGAGGCGTCTTGGTGATGCAGGGGAGCGGATTGGGAAACTCGATCAATGCCTTGTGCGGACTCGCGATCGGCTACCAGATTCCGTTCCTCATGGTCATCAGCGAGCGGGGCCGCCTCGGAGAGTTCAACTCGGTCCAAGTGCCGCTGGGCCGCGCCGCGCCAAGGATCTACGAGGCCCTCGGGATCCAGGCGTTCTGGATCGATGAGGCCGAGGACATCGCCCCGACCGTGGACGGGGCAACGCAGCTGGCGTTCGGGAGCTCGCTCCCGGTCGCGCTCGTGCTCTCCACCATGCTGAGCGGAGGGAAGACCTGGCGATGATTCGTGTGGAGGCGTTTCGGAGGCTCGTCACGCTCCTCGACAAGGAACCGGTCCTCTCCAACCTGGGAAGGAACACGTACGACCTGTTCGCCGCCGGCCACCGACCGCAGAACTTCTACACGTGGGGGGCGATGGGGACCGTCTCCTCCGTGGGCCTCGGGCTCGCGCTGGCCCGGCCGGATCTGCGCATCGTGGTGCTGGACGGTGACGGGTCCTTGCTCATGAACCTCGGATCGCTCGCCACGATCGCGTCCCTGCGCCCGGCCAATCTGGTGCACATCGTGTGCGATACCGCGACCTATGAGACGACCGGGGGACAGGCATCCCACACCGCGGGGACCACCGACCTCGCCGCAATCGGCAAGGGCGCGGGACTCTCCCGGGTCGAGCGGGTCGAGGATCTCGGCCAGTTCGAGCGGACGGTTCGGAGGAGCCTCAAGGAACCGGGTCCGTGGTTGATCGTGGCCAGGATGGAAGGGACGACGACCACCGTCAAAGTGCCGCGGCGTCCGATCTACGACAAATACCGGTTTATGGAAGCGATCACGTAGGATGGCAGAGCGCCCGGGCGATCGCCGTTACCCGCGGCTGTAGGGGAGGAAGAAGCGCCCGGCGCTCGCCCCGCCGTTCACATCGATGACCGCGCCGGTGATGTACTCGGCGTGGCGAGAAGAGAGGAACAACACCGCCTCAGCGATCTCAGAGGGTTGCCCGGGGCGCCCCCACGGAATGCTTTTGATCAACGTGTCGCGGTAGGTGAGGTTGACGTCCCCGCGGCGCCCCACGTCGATCAGGCCGGGGGAGACCACGTTCACGTGGACGCGATGCTCGGCCAGTTCCTGGGCCAGCACCTTGCTGAACATGACGATCGCGGCTTTCGACGCACAGTAGTGCGAGGCGCCCCGGCGCGCCGACTGGTAGGCTCCCGAGGCGATGCTGACGATGTGTCCGTGGATACCCTCCGCCACCATCCGCCGGGCAACCGCCCGGGACATCAAGAACGTGCCCTTGAGATTGGTGTCGATGACGGCGTCCCACTGCTCCTCGGGCATCTCGATCACCGGGCAGTTCGGATATATCGCGGCGTTGTTCACGAGCACATCGATCCGGCCGAGACGGCCGGTCGCCTCTGAGACGACTCGCTCAACCGTGTCTGCCGTTCGGATATCGCCGATGACGCCGAACGCCTGGCCCGGTCCCTCCCCCAACTCTGCGACCACGGCCTTCACCCTGTCGGCGGCGACGTCGGCGAGAGCCACCCAGGCCCCGGCCCGCACGAACGCCGTCGCGATGCCGCGGCCGATCCCCGCGCCGCCCCCGGTGATGAGCACCCGCCGTCCCTCAAACTCCGCATTGTTCATCCGCGTCCCCCGCCTGTGACGTGAGCGATTAAGGCCCGTGCGTTCGTGAGGAGATTCGCCGCGGGACGGCGAAAAGCTGTTTTCCCCAATGGAGGTGACAACATGAGCGGGGATCGTCGGACGTCGGCGCAGACGCGTGGCGCGCTCAGCCGGCGCGCGCTGCTGCGGCTGGTCCCGGGCGCGGCGGTGGGAGCGGCCGGGGTGCTGAGGCCGGCAACGCCCGCGGCGTCGGCGGCCTCAGCGGCGCCCAGGCGTGGAGGGACGTTCAAGATCCCGGTCACGGCCAACGTGACCCCGTGGCCGCCTATCGGCCTGATCCAGAACCTGATGGTCAACAAATCCCTGTTCAACGGCCTGGTGCGGTACAGCCCGGTCGACTGGACGCCGCAGCCGGACCTGGCCGAGACGTGGGAGATCTCCAAAGATGGGTTGACCTGGACCTTTCATCTGCGGAAGGGAGTCGTCTGGCACGACGGGAGGCCGTTTACCGCCGCCGACGTGAAGTTTTCCCTCGACCTCTATGCCGATCCGAAGGTGAACAGCATCCTGCAGGGCAACCTCGAACCGGTCGCCGGGGTCGAGGCCGTGAACCCGACCACCGTGAAGGTGGTGACCAAGCAGCCCTATTCGTCGTTCATCGAGCTGCTGTGCTATCTCACGTTCATGATGCCAAAGCACCTGTTGGTGGGGCAGGAGTTCAGCCGGACGAAGTTCCCGGACTCCTTCATTCGACATCCGGTCGGGACCGGGCCGTTCAAGTTTGGTGAGCACATCGTGGGCGATCACTTCACCGTTGTCGCCAACGAACGTTACCACGAGGGGCGCCCGTACCTCGACTCGGTGATCTACAAAGTCGTACGCGACCTCAACTCCACCGTGGTCCAGGTCAAGACGGGCGAGCTCGACATCGCGTTCCCGACGGTGGCGCAGCTCCCCGCGCTGGAGAGCGCGTCGAACCTCTACATTATCGAGCGAGGGCTGATGGACTATCGATTCTTGGGGCCGAACCACACCGACCCGAAGCTCGGCAAGTGGTTCAGGGACAAGCGCGTCCGCCAGGCGCTGGCCTACGCGATCAACGCCAAGGGGATCATCGGCCAGGTCGCCAAGGGCCGGGCCGACCGCAGCAACGGCCCGCTCCCCCCCGCGCTAAAAGCCTGGTACGTCAAGGGGGCGCCCATCTTCGAGTACGATCCCGAGAAGGCGAAGCGGATGCTCGGCGAGGTGGGCTTCAAAGCCGGCCCGGACGGCGTCCTGGCAAAGGATGGCGAGAAGTTCTCCTTCGCGTTCTTCTCAGACCAAGGACAGCCGGAGCGTGAGCAGACCTCGCTGATTGTCCAACAGAACCTCAAGGATATCGGCATCGACGCGCAGTTTCAGACGTTGGAGTTCAATAACTTCATGCAACGGGAGCGGGTGACGAAGGAGTTCTCCGCGGTGTGCTTCTATTACGTCACGCCGGCCACGCCGGATCTGCACTCCTATTGGCAGACCGGAGGGTCGACCAACGAGTGGAGCTATTCGAACCCGGAGGTCGATCGAATGTTTCGGGACGGCCTGGGCATTTTCGATCCCGAGAAGCGGCGCGAGCATTACCGGAAGCTGTACACGTTGCTCGCGGAGGAGCAACCCGTGGTCTACATCTACCATCCGCACGAGCTGCAGGCAGTGAGCAAGAAGGTGCGCGGATGGGCCAGGACGGACTACCGCGACGCGTTGCTGTACCTCAACCAGGTGTGGGTCGAGGGGTAGCGAGGGGGGCAGGCGCATGGAGTTCGCGGTGCGGCGCGGCTAATCGGGTCGGGCATCTCGTGCAACGGTACGTGATCACCCGGATCGGGCATTCGATCGTGCTCCTCGTGTTTGTGAGCATCCTGACCTTTGTGCTGATCCACGCGGCTCCGGGGGGGCCGGCGATCCTGCTGGCCCCGGAGATGTCGGGCGAGCAGATCAAGCAGGCGGAGCGGAGCCTGGGTCTCGATCAGCCGTTGCCCATCCAGTACCTGCGGTGGTTGGGCAACGTCGCGCGCGGGCGTCTTGGCCAGTCCTATGGGGCCGGTCTTCCGGTGCTCGGATTGATCGTGGATCGGTTGCCGGCCACCCTCGAGCTTGTGGCGACCGGCTTGCTGTTGTCGGTGGTCGTGGGAGTCCTCGTGGGCGTCGTGTCGGCCGTTCATCGCTACTCCGTGGTCGATCATTTCACAACCGGTGTGGCGTTCTTCGGGATGTCGGTGCCGGTGTTCTGGCTCGGCATCATGCTGATCATCGTGTTCTCCACCAGCCTCCACCTGTTGCCGTCGGCGGGTGCCTACTCGTTGGGGGCGCCGGCATCGGTGGGGGATCGACTCGCCCATCTGGCGCTGCCCGCGGTCGTCCTCGCCACAGCGAACCTGGCGCAGATCGCCCGGTATACTCGGTCGAGCATGCTGGAGGTCCTGAACGCCGAATTCTTGAGAACGGCGCGGGCGAAAGGCGCCTCCGCGCGCACGGTGATCTACCATCATGCGCTGCGGAACGCCCTGATACCGATCGTGACCGTCGTCGCGCTGGCGATCCCCCGTCTCGTCGGAGGCGTGGCCATCACGGAGAGCGTGTTTGCGTGGCCGGGAATGGGCCAGTTGGCGGTCGACTCCGCCCTCCAGCGCGACTACCCGATGATCATGGGGGTCACGCTCGTGGTCTCGATGGTGGTGGTCCTCACCAATTTCCTGACCGACCTCAGCTACCTGATCCTCGATCCCCGCGTGGAACTCGGGTAGGGGCCGCGGCGTCCCATGGCACGAGTGGCGGCGGGCCGGGCCTCGGCGGCGGGCATGCCCGCGGCGCCCGCCGGCCCGCGGCGGCCCGCGAGGCTGCGACGGTTCTGGCAGAATCCGTTCGCCGTGGCCTCAGCGATCTTCGTCGCCCTGATGATCTCGGCGGCGGCCTGCGCGCCGTTCATCACGGCGCATGCCCCGGACCGGATCGTGCTGGGTCAGGAACTGCGCGCTCCGTCGGCGCAGCACTGGCTCGGGACGGACCAGAACGGTCGCGATGAGTTCGCGCGGCTCCTCTACGGCGCGCGGATCTCGCTTGTCATCGGGATCGTCGCCGTTCTCGTGTCGGTCAGCCTCGGCACGGTCATCGGCGCCGTGTCGGGGGCCTTCGGGGGACTGGTGGACGCGCTCCCGATGCGGCTCACCGACGCGATGCTGGCGATTCCGTTGTTTTTCTTGCTCCTGGCGGCGTTGGCGGCGATCGGATCCACCGTCGTGAACATCGTGCTCGTGATCGGTCTGTCCTCCTGGATGACGACGGCCCGGGTGGTGCGGAGCGAGGTGCTACGCACCGTCAATCTCGAGTACGTCACCGCGGCCCGCGCGTTGGGCGCGGGGCCGGGCCGTGTCGTTGCCCGCCACCTGCTCCCCCCGGCGCTGCCGTCCATGCTGGTCTCGTCGACCCTCGGCGTCGGGCAGGCGATCCTCGCGGAGTCCGCGCTCAGCTACCTGGGCGTCGGCGTGCAACCGCCGACCGCCTCGTGGGGAAACATGCTGAGCCACGCCCAAAGCTATATCTTTGCGTCGCCGCTGCTGGCCCTATGGCCCGGCATCGCGATCTTGCTGACGGTGCTCAGTTTCAACTTCATCGGAGACGCGGTGCGCGACACGCTGAGCCCGTACCAGACCTAGAGATCAGGCGGCGGATCGGAGGCGATCGAGGATCCGGAACTGATCGCGTAACGAGATCGCGAACCGGTTCATATCGAAGAACACTTCCGCGACCCCGAGGTCGCCCAGCCGGCGCAGATCGTCGGCGACCTGGTCGTGTGAGCCGCTGAGCGGCGGCCGGGGATCCGGGGCCGGGCTCTCCGTGACGGTCGTATTGGTCCGCACGACGATTGGCAGCCCGGCGGGGTCGTGGGCGGCAGCCTGGGCGGCGCGCCGAAAGCGGGCGACGGTCTGCGCGAACGATTCCCAGTCGGTAGCAATCGGGTGCAGGCCCGCGCCCATGCGGGCGGCGCGCTCGACCGCGGCGGGTTCTCTCGCGGCGATGAGGATCGGTGGACCTTCAGGCCGCACAGGCTTGGGGTTGATCTGGGACGGCGGGATCCGGTAGAAGCGTCCGGTGAAATTGACCGGATCCGGTCCCCACGCCGCGCGCATCGCCGCGACAAACTCCTCGAATCCCGCACCGCGCCGGCGAAGCGGCACGTTGGCCGCCGCAAACTCTTCTTCCGACCACCCCTGGCCGAGCCCGGCGACAACGCGGGCACCGCTGAACTGGTCGAGGGTCGCTAGGCGTTTCGCCAGCATCACGGGGACGTGAAACGGGGCGACCATGATGCTGGTCCCCAACTGGATGCGCGTCGTCTTGGCGGCGACGTACGTCAGCGTTTCGATGGGATCGTATGCGACGGCGTAGGCCTCCGGCATCGGCCGTCCCGGTTTGCCGTCCGCGCTGCGCGGGGTGAGTGGACGGAGCAATCGCTCAAGGACCCACACGGTCGCGTAACCGCCTCGCTCCGCTTCTTGGGCGGCCTCCACAATCGCCTGCGGGGAGGCGAGCGGTCCCGTCTGCGGGAGCGCGAAGCCGAACTTCATCGGGCGTGGCTGAGTGTCGTCTCGAACCCGTGTGTTCGTAGATTGCCGGCCAGCCGCCCGGCGGCACTCCGGCTCATTGGCGGCCCGACCCAGACCCGGATCAAAGGTCCGTCGACCACCGTGACCGTGTAGCCTTTCGCGCGGAGTTGCTTGATCAGAACATCGGCGTACTCGCGAGTCTTGAACGCTCCGGCTTGAACGCGGAACTCGGGGTCGCCCACCGGAGCCGCGGCGTGCGGCGGGCGGCTTGTCGCAGCCGGGCCAATGGCCTTCGGGGCCGGAACCGGCCCGGAAGTCGCAGAGGAAGGAACGGCCGCGTTGGGCGGCGCCGGAGCCGCCACGGGCGTTGCGGTCGTAGGCGCGGACGGGCCAGGGACGAGAAGGGACGGCGTAGTGGCCGGTGCGGGCGCGACCACGGCCGCTCCCGTGGCCGGTGCCGACGCAGAGGCAGGAGTGGTGGACGTGGCGGCGGGCACCGTCCGGGGAGGATGTGTGACCAGGTAGCCCGCCGCGGCGCCGACCACCAACACCGTCAGGACCCCGGGAACCGCGGCGAGAACCTTGCCGGTCACGATACCGCCACCCTTCCTTCTGCCCAAGTAGACAACCGTGGGCGATCTCGGAAGTCAATTCCCCTCGAGAACGTGTTTACCTGCTCATCGCGCCCGCGTGGTCGCATGGAGACCTCGTGTCAGTTGCCAGGAAAAATGTGAGAGTGTCCCATGAGCCCAGACTAGGGATTCCTTCCGCGTTGCTGGAACACATACTCGCCCTTGCACGAACGAATGTACCCGAGGAGTCCCGAGACGATGAGCGATATAGCTTCCCGTCCTATGGAAGTCGAAGACCTGGCCGCGATCAGGACCGTCGCGGACGTGCATCTTTCGCCCGACGGCCGCCGCGCCGCCTACACGCTCACCGAGATCGATCTCGACGGGGATCGGTACCGCGCGGCGATCTGGGTCGCGTCCACCGATGGCGGCGACGACCCGACACCGTTGACCCACGGACCGCAGCGCGATTTCGCACCGCGGTGGTCGCCCGACGGGCGGTGGCTGGCTTTTCTCTCCGACCGTGATGGTGACCCCGTGCAGCTGTATGCCTTCCCCGCAGACGGCGGCGAACCGCGCAGACTCACCTCGCTCGCGTCCGGAGCCGGGCCGGCGGTGTGGTCCGCTGATGGAGAGCGGATCGTGTTTGCCTCCCGCGTGCCGAAGGAGGTGCCCCCGGCCGGGGAGGAGGCGCGGGCGCGCTGGGCCCAGCGGCCCAAGGTCGTCACCAGAGCGCAGTACAAGGCCGACGGCCAAGGATACACGTTCGACGCATCGAGCCAGTTGTTCGTGCTTTCGCCGGCGACCGGGGTGGCGATCCAGGTGACGAGTGGCGACGGCGAATACATCAATCCCGCATGGTCGCCGGACGGCAATCGGATCGCTTTCTGCCGCGGCCGCGGTGGCGTGGCGGACTATTCCCTCTTCGACCTTTGGGTGATGAATGGAGATGGCCGCGACGCGCGCCGTCTCACCCAAAACATCGGGCGCGTGTCTTCGCCGACTTGGTCCCCGGATGGGTCGACCATCGCGTGTTACGGCACAGACGAGCAGGAACCCGGGGTGGGCGAGTCGTTGACGCGTGTCTGGCTCGTACCCACGGGAGGCGGCCCGGCGCGGTGTCTCACCGCGGATTACGATCGCAACGTGGTCATGCTGCCCCGTCCGGTCGTGACCCCTGGACCGGTGTGGTCCGCCGACGGCTCCTCGATCACGTTCGTCGCAGCGGATGCCGGGAGCCAGCACATTGTGCGCGCCGAAGTGGCGACGGGGTCGGTGCACCCCGTCGTGGCGGGCGAGCGGCAGGTGCTCCGCGCCAGCGCGGCGGAGCGTGCTGGAATGGTGGCCTTCATCGCCACCGACCCGCACACGCCCAGCGACCTGTTCGTCTGTACGTGGGAGGGCGCTCGTGAGCGGCGCCTGACGCGCGTCAACGCGACGCTGTTGTCGGAGGTGTCGCTGCCGCGCGTCGAGCGGCGCACGTTTGAGAGTCC
>Ga0070707_100006357_pt1 | contig 10987 bp, 8 predicted proteins | sample KBSK5502metaG_FD_65468 | JGI IMG/M metagenome (GOLD analysis project Ga0070707, IMG submission 65468) | Corn, switchgrass and miscanthus rhizosphere microbial communities from Kellogg Biological Station, Michigan, USA - KBS K5-50-2 metaG | ecosystem: Host-associated > Plants > Roots >... | reverse complement strand
GACGTCCAGCTGGGCGTCCCGCTGGTGGGCTACAGCGTCTACCTCGTGACCTATGTCTTCTCCGGGTGGGCGCTGATCGAGATGGCGCGGCTGCGAGAGGCGGAGGCGAGCGCGATCCGCGCTCTCGAGATGGCCCAACAGTACGGTCTCGAGGAAACGCGCTGCTGGACCCACATCGTCTGGGTCAACCTCGGCGTCGCGAAGGGTGATCCCGGCCCGAAGGTTTTGGCGCGCGCGCGGCTGGCGGCCGAGGCAGCAGAGCGGGCCGGCAGCGACCAGGCTCAAGCGATGGCGCATCTAGCTCGCTCGGTCGCCGGGGCTCAGGACGGCCAGTGGGACATGGCAATCGCGGCAGCCGAGGAAGGAATCCGCGTGTGGCGCAAAAAGCGCGTTTGCGGTGACTTCGCCGCACAGATGCTGGCGGCGCACGCGCGGGCGCTCTTGGGTGCCGGCGCGAAGGAGCGAGCATACGAGGCGTCGGCCGAGGCGATCGCTGTTGCCAAGCGGAATGGCCAGCCCGTGCACGAAATCGAGGCCACGCTCGCAGAGGTCTGCAGCCTCCGTGCACTCCGCGGCGGCGACGCGCGCGCCGCGATCGAGGCCCGCCTTCAAGAAGCGTCTCGACTGATCGACCAGACCGGCGCCGAACGTTGGCGCCCGCACCTGCACGTCGAACACGCCGAACTCCATCGCCTGTTAGGCGATTGCGAGGCGGCAATGCACGAGTTCGCGCAGGCGCACCGGCTCTACGCGGCGATGGGCGCGACGGGATTTCTGCCGGTCGACGATCTCAGATCAGGCTGACGCTGTCATCCCTGCTCATCGCGCCTGTCGCTTCCGCGACGGCGTAGACGCCGGCGCAGGGGTAGAGCGCACCCGCGACGTCGATTCTGTTGTGCTGGGCGAGGGCCCTGAGGATACGGGAGTCCTTCGGAAGGTCTTCCTGCGCGAGGCTCGGCATGACGCAACGAGGGTCTGGCAAGGCCACGCCGATCTGCACCTCATCACCGATCGCGAGCGTGCGACCGAGCCACTCGTTCTCGACGAACCCGTGCGCGGAGGTCTCGACGATCACGTTCATGCGGAAGCGGCGCGCATCGAAGCGGCTCTCCGGTTCGATCTCTCCGAGTCGGTTCAGGCTCGACATCGTGATCACGCTGAGCGGGAAGAGGTCAAAGAAAGAGCCTTCGGCGACAGCGGACGGAAGCCCCCGCTCGTCGAAGAACGCCGCACCGAGCCGCGCCTCGACAACCTCATCGCGGTGCCCGTCGGGGTCGTAATTCTCCTCGTCAGGGTGATACTGGTCGATCGTGTAGCCGTTCTGCGCGGCGTGCGCCAGCTCCACGTCGCGACCGAAGAAGCGCGACAGGACGGCGTCGACATCGGGCGCGTCGCTCAACACGACGGTGCCGTCCGCGAGTTCGATCCGCACCGGTGGAAGCTCGTCGTCTGGGCGCGTCGCGTCGACGAAGGCGGCACGGCACGCGAGCAGGTTGGGCCACAGCTTCGGGTGCTTCGCGCTCGCGACCTTGCCGGTTTCCTTGTCTCGGACCGCGTAAGCGCGGTCGCCGACAACCCGCCGTCGCGCAAGTCGACCGCGTCGAGCTCCTCGCCCAGCATCGACTTGACGGGGTATCTCCACAGCGCCTGGATCGTGCCAACCCGCTCGCTTGAGTTCATTCTTCCCTCTTGGACTTCGCCAACCTCACCGTCTCCGTCGGGCCGCTGCTTGCGCTTGTGCACATCGGTCGGCTCAGCGTCAGCCTAAGCGGCGGGCTGAATACCGTCAACGGCCAGGGTGGCTCGCCGTGTACCGCCATCGCATGTGCTCCGCCGGCGAGTGCTTGAGATCTTGGGGACAGATTCTGGGGACAGGTTCGGGGCTGTTCGGGGAGATTCAAGGCGTACCGGGGAAGGGATCGTCTCGCCGCTGAACTGTTGATTTGCGGCGAAAGCGCTCTATGTACGCGAATCGGCCGCGGATTGTTGATAGCCCGAATCCTCCAGGATAAGGAGGGGTCGACGGTTCGACTCCGTCGGAGGGCTCTAAAATCCCCGCAAAACAGGGATTTTCGTTGTCTGATCTGATACAAGCGAGCACCTCCTTCGTAAGGAGGGGATCGAGAGTCAACGGCAGCTCGACACCTCAGAAAGTTGCTGGAAATCACTGACGTTTCCTTGGCCCCCCGGCCGCGTTGCGAAGCTGGGGACAGGTTTTGGGGACTAATGACGGCTGGCTTGGGCCGAATGGCTCGTCGGCGCGTGCACTACCGGTGACGCCGTCCGCGGACGAGATCCTCGAGGACAAGGGCGTGCTCATCCTCCCCGACGTCCTCGCGAACGCGGGCGGCGTCGTCGTCCCCTACTTCGAGTGGGTGCAGGGCCTCCAGGAGTACTTCTGGAAGGAGGCCGAGGTGAACGCGAAGCTGAACGACATCGAGCTCGAGGCGCGCTACCGCGAGTGCTCCCGGTGGTCGAGATCGACGGCGAGCGGGCCTTCGTCTACTACGTCCAAGCGGCTGGGAGAATGGGAGGACGGTGTTACAAACCTCGACTCAAGGAGCGCCGGTGGGGATCGTCTGACTGTGGGGGTGGCGGCGCGTCTCCCGGTACCTCCAGGTCCTCACCCAGGCGAAGAAGATGGGCAAAGGACCGGATCTCGTCGCAGGAGATCTCGAACTACACGAACGTGAACGCGACGCAGATCCGCCGCGACCTCTCCGCCTTCGGCAAGTTCGGCAAGCGCGGAGTGGGCTACAACATCGACAGCCTCCTCGCCGAGATCCGCAAGATCCTCCGCACCCAGGGCCAGCACAACATCGCGCTTGTCGGCGCGGGCCGGCTGGGTCAGGCGATCGGCAGCTCGTCGATCTTCGCCGAGCACGGGATCAACATCGCCGCCGTCTTCGACACCGATCCCGAGAAGGTCGGGCGCCGGGTCGGCCACGTCGAGGTCAGCGTACTCGCGGCTTCCGGAGATCGTCCACGACAAGAACATCATCGTCGGCGTCCTCGCCGTCCCGCCCGAGAGCGCGCAGGCCGCGGCGAACGACCTCGTCGCTGCGGGCGTGAAGATCATCTTCAACTACTCCGAGGCGCTCCTCGACGTGCCGAGCAACGTCGTCGTCCACACCTCGAACCCGGCCGTCGAGCTCCTGCACGCCCTGTACTTTCACCTGACGTAGCTCCCTCTTCGTAGACGACCGTTTATAGTCGGGCCGCCAATCGTCAGAAGGGAGAGGGGGGCACTTCAATGACCAGACTCATCGTCTGCGGCCTGATCGCGGCCGCGACGGCGATCGCCGCGCCCGCGGCGTTCGGCTCGAACTACATCGTCCTCTACCAGCAACAGGCCATCCAGGGGAGCGCCGCGACGACGATCCAGCAGGCGGGCGGCACGCTCGTCTACGCGTATCCGCAGATCGGCGTCGCGATCGCGAGCTCGTCCAACCCGTCGTTCCGCGACAACCTGCTCAAGAACTCGGCCATCGCGGGTGCGGCGTCGACGGCGGGGTTCGCGACGGGGGTCTCCAACGTCGAGTCGGCGACGGACTCCTCGTCGACCGACGCCGGCCCGCCGCCGGGTGGTCTGCCGAACTCGCCTGCGACCGACACCGACTCGCTGTCGCCGCTCCAGTGGGACATGGCGCAGATCCACACGCCGGAGGCCCATGCGATCACCGGCGGGAGCCCGTCCGTGCTCGTTGGTGACATCGACACCGGGATCGACTTCAACCATCCCGACCTCCGGGCCAACATCGACGTCGCGTCGAGCGCGAACTGCCTGAGCGGCGCCCCGGTTCAGGGGACGGCTGCGCAGGACGACAACGGCCACGGCACGCACACTGCCGGCACGATCGCCGCGGCCTCGAACGGCTTCGGCATCGTCGGCGTGGCGCCGAACGTCCACGTCGCCGCGATCAAGGCCGGCAACGCCGCCGGGTTCTTCTTCCCGGAGGCCGTCGTCTGCGCGTTCATGTGGGCGGCGACGCACCACATGGACGTGACGAACAACAGCTACTTCGCCGACCCGTGGCTCTTCAACTGCAAGAACGACCCCGAGCAGCGGGCGATCTGGAACGCAGAGCGGCGGGCGATCCAATTTGCCGAGCAGAGCGGCGTGACGGTCGTCTCCGCCGACGGGAACCAGTTCGAGGACATCGCGCACCCGACGCAGGACGTGACGAGTCCCGACGACACGACGCCGGTGACGCGAACCGTGCACAACGACTGCGCGATCATCCCGGTCGAGGTCCCGGGCGTGATCGGGGTCAGCGCGGTCGGCAACGACCAGCAGGATCCGTCCGGCTACCTGAAGTCGTTCTACTCGAGCTTCGGCGTCGGCGCCACGAACGTGACGGCGCCCGGCGGCGACTCCATCTTCGGGCGGACCGCCGCTGCGGTGAACGGCCGTGTCCTCTCGACGTGGCCGCCGAACAAGCCGTGCACCCGCAAGGTCACGGAGTCGCTCGGCGATCCGTTGGAGCCGACGACCGTCTACTGCTACCTCCAGGGCACGTCGATGGCCTCGCCGCACGTCGCCGGCGTCGCGGCGCTCATCATCAGCCAGTTCGGCAAGATCGGGCCCGGACAGGTGACGGCCTACCTCGACTCGACGGCCGCTTCGCAGCCGTGCCCGGCGTCTCTGCCGGCGGGCTACGACACCTTCCTTGGTCTCGACGACAACAAGGTCCAGACCTGCGAGGGCGGCCCGAGCTACAACTCGTGGTACGGGAACGGCCAGGTGAACGCCTTCCGCGCCGTGACCCACGGCACGAGCTAGAGAACGACCAAACTCGACGCGAAGGGCCGGCGCACCTGCCGGCCCTTCGTCTTTCATGGGCGCTGATGCGGATCCTCGTCTGGCATGGGTAGCTCCTCGCCGGCACCGGGTCGAACGTCTACACGCGTGCGCTGGCGTACGAGTGGAGCCGCGCCGGCCACGACGTCGTGGTGTTCTCGCAGGAGCCGCACCCGGAGGCGTACGACCTCGGCGGCGCCGAGACGGTGCGGCCCGAGATCGGCGGCGTGCTCCCGGTCTTCGTCCTCGATCGCTACGAGGGGCTCGAGGCGCGGCGCCTCCAGGAGCTGACGCGCGACGAGCGGGAGCGCCACGTCACCGCGAACGCCGCCGCCGTCCGGGAGCGGCTGCCCGCCGACCTCGTCTTCGCGAACCACGTGCTCCCGGGCGGGGCGGTGGCGTACGAAGTGGGAGGACGGTATGCGGTGAAGGTCCACGGCTCGGAGCTCGAGTACGCGCTGCGCGGCAACGACGAGCTCCGCGCGTGGGGGAGGAGGGCGCTCGCAGGCGCGGAGGCGGTCTTCGTCGGCTCGGCGCACATCCGCGAGGCGCTCGAGGGGGTGGTCGGCCACGTCGACCGCGTCTACGAGGTGCCGCCGGGCGTGGACGTCGACGAGTTCCGGCCGCGGTCAGGGGAAGAGGCGTTGGCGGGCCTGCTCGAGGAGGCACGGCGTGACCCGCCGAACCCCGGCAACGCGCGCGAGCGGCTCCCGGACGAGGGCAACGCGGCTCGGCTCGAAGCCTTCCTCGCCGGCGACGAGCCGACGGTCGTCTACTTCGGCAAGCTCATGTACAACAAGGGCGTCCACGTCCTGCTGGACGCGCTCCGAGTCGCCGCCGATGCTCGTGCAGCACCTCCCTATAACGGTCACCGAGCTCTTGCAGCAGTCGCGTCGAGCCCTCGACGTCCGTAAACAGCAGCGTCACCACGCCGGCTGGGAGATCTCGCGCCACCGAGCGGGATCATCGAATGGAAGACGCGTTTTGTCCACCGCCGTACCAACGCGAGACCAGCCGCGCCTGCGAAGGTCGCCGCGGAAGCCGCGAGCACTCCACCCATACCGCCGGTCGCGACGCGGTGCTTGAGGACCTTCTTGGGGACAGATTCTGGGGACAGGTTCGGGGCTCCTCGGGGAGATTCAGGGCATGCTGGGGAAGAGATCGCCTCGCGACTGAACTACTGAATTTGCGGGCGAAAACGCTCTCTAAGCGCGAATCGGCGGCACGTTGTCGAGAGTCCAAATCCTCCATGGTAAGGAGGGGGTCGACGGTTCGAGTCCGTCAGAGGGCTTCGATCAAAGCCCTGCAAATGGGCATTTCTTGTCGCCTGCTTACGCAACACGCGGGTACGCTGCGGGTACATCTGCGGTACTGGCGACGCACCGTGACGTCTCGCGACGCCTTCTGACACAGTTCACGGAACGGCCTTGATTCGTTTGGTGGCGAAAATCCCTGTAAGCAGATTTCTGTCGTTGTCTCGATAGGCGAGAACCTGACCCCCTCCCTGAAGGAGGGGGTCAGGTTCCAGGGTTTCTCCTCACGGAGCGCCCGCCAGCACAAACGGCTTGCGGAGCTGTTCTACCTGACCAGCGGGTGCGTGCCCCAGTCGGGCGTTCCGTCGCCGCCACCGCTCGACACCTTCGTAAGCCCGGTGCCGTCCACGTTGACCGTGTAGATCGCCGCGTCGACCTCGGTGCTGTGGCCCTTGGAGAAGACGATCTGCGTTCCGTCGGGCGACCAGCCCGGCTGAACGCAACCCTCTGCTGACGGGTCGGCGTTCAGGCCGCCGCAGGCCGAACTCGGTTGGACGTTGATCTCATGCAGGCCGGTGCCGTCGGCGTGCACGACCCAGATCGAGCTGTGCACGTCCGGCGTCACGTGGCGGGAGAAGACAATCTCGTTTCCCTGCGGCGACCAGCTGCCGTCCGACGTCTGACCGAAGGTTGCAGGCGTGATCTGCTTCAGCCCCGTCCCGTTGACGTTGACGACGAACAGGCCCTCGGAGTCTCCGTTCGCGTTGTGGCGCTGGAAGACGATCCGCTTCCCGTTCGGCGACCAGTCGCCGGGGACGTCATCCCCGCCGGGGTTCGACGTGATCTGCCGGAGCCCGCCGCCGTCCGAGGAGCGAACCACATGGATGCCGTTCTGGCTGCCGTCCGCGCTGAACGTCTCGCAGAGAAGCAACGTCCCGTCGGGAGACGGCAAGCCGCACGGGTTGAAGAGGTTCGGGTCCTGCACACCGACGTCGCGGAACGTCCCGTCGTCGGGATTGATGATCCGCGACAAGCCGACGGGTGAGCCACAGAGGGCAATGTGGGCGCCGTCCGCGAACCACTTTGGGCACTCGCCCGTGTCCGTCGGAGCCTGGACAAGCCGCTGGCCGGTGCCGTCCGGATTGACTACGTAGACCTGCGTATCGCCGAGGTCCGGGTTGAAGCGCGCGAACGTGATCTGGCCGTTCGTGCCGGGCGGCTTCGCGGCGGCTGGCATCGCGGTCGATGCGATGACGACGGTGGCGAAGGCGGTGAGCAGGGTTAGAAGGGTCCGGATGCGCATCTGACGCTCCTTCTGTCGCTGACTGCTTTGATCGACTCCACACCGGCGCTTGGGCCCAGTGCGCCGTTTCGGAAGCCATGCACGACGCTAGGGCGCGGCTCGCGTGCGCGCATCGGGGCGACCCCTCGCCAGTGGCTCTGCGGTCGAGGGTTATCCCTCTCTCTTTGCGCGCAGAGCAAGGGTGGCCCCGATGCGCTGGCGGTCGATCGGGTGTAGCTTCGCGCGCATGCGCACGCTGCTGTGGGTCGCCTTGCCCCTCGTGGCTTCGCTCCCTTTGGCTGGTTGCAGCGGAGCAGTGGACAAGGCTGGTGGGAAGCCCAAGCCTGCGCCGCGGAAGGCGACCGTGCTCTCGCTTGCACTCCGCGCCGATCCCTGGGAGGTGAACGGGTTCGCCGAACCGGTCAGCAGGCTCTCCCATGGCACGCTCCGGATCGTCGTCAGGCCGCGCTGGCGGTATGGCCAGGCGAGGTACGCGAGCGGCCTGATCGGCGACGTGCGCGCGGGCAGGGTGGATCTAGGCGCGGCCGAGTCGAGCGCCTGGGACTCGGTGGGCGTGAGCAGCTTCCGCGCGCTCGGCGCGCCGCTGTTGATCGACAGCTATGCGCTGCAAGCGCAGGTGCTCGAGAGTTCGATGATCCGTGAGATGCTGCGGGGGCTGCGGCCGCTCGGGCTGGTGGGACTCGGCGTCTTGCCGGGTCAGCTTCCCAGACCGCTCGGTGTTAGCCGGCCGCTGCTCGGCCGCTCCGACTTCGCGGGAGCACGCATCGGCGTGCAGCAGTCGCTGGTCGGCGACGAGACGCTGCGCATGCTCGGCGCGAAACCGCAATGGATTGCGGGTGGGGGGCCGATCGCCGGGCTGGCCGGAATCGCTGAGCCGACCAGCTGGATCGAGGGCGGCCGCTACGACCGCGTGGGCAAGCACCTGACGACGAACCTCGTCCTCTGGGCGCGGCCGATCGTCCTGTTCGCGAACAAATCGGTGTTCGCCAGGCTGACTGCGTTGCAGCGGCGCGCGCTCGAACAAGCGGCCAGCGACGCTGTGACGGGGCAGACGAACACCGACCTCGAGTTCGAGCGTTCCGACGCTGGAGTGCTGTGCTCGGACCGACGGCTCCGCTTCCCGCTAGCAAGGCCGGCCGATCTGGCTCTCCTGCGCGGGGCCGTGCGGCCGGTGTACGAGCAGCTCGAGCGCGACCGGCAGACGCGTCGCTTCATCGCGCAGATCGAGACGATGGGCGCACGCCTGCGTGCATCGCAATCGGTCGTGCCGAGCTGCGGTGGCGGCGTCTCGTCTAGCTTGCCGGGAGTTGCGACCGCGCTCGACGGCGTCTATGCGCTGACCGTCACGGCGCGCGATCTGAGATCGTCGCAACGGTTGCCGGAGGAGTACGGCTCCTGGCAGATCGTGCTCGACCGTGGCCGTTTCCGGCTCACCGAGCGCAGTGACCAGGCGGACTGGTTCGCCCAAGGCCTGGTTCGCGTCAGCGGCGATGAGATGACCTGGACGGTCGTCGCGGCCGACGGCAACCGCGCACCGGACGGGGTCCCTCTTAGGAGCGGCGAGCGGCTCCGCTTCCGCTGGCGGCGACAGGGCAACGCACTTTCGCTCGTCTCGGAAGCGAAGCCTGTTCTCGCAGCGCTCGTCGCGCGGCCGCTCGTGAGAGTCGGCGACGCGCCGGGCCAGCAACCGCTCGAGAACCCGGCCGCAATCCAGGGCACGTGGGTCACAAACGTGTCCGGGGCCGACATCATCGCCCACGGCGGCCACAAGGGCGACATCCGGGACAGCGCGGGCCCGCTGCGCCTTACCGTGCGAGGAAACCGCTGCCGCTGGACGCAGCACGCACCGGACGGTGATCACTCCGGCGTCGGAATCTGCCGCTTCGCCGGCGACACCTTCGAGGTCGACACGACGCCAGTCAGCAGCGCGTCGCTGCCGATGTTTTTCCACTGGAGCGTCTACCACGACCGGCTGACCTTTCGGCGGGCGCCTGGGTGGTTCTCGATCTGGAACTGGACCTTCCATCCGTGGCGCAAGATCGGGTGATGAGGACGGACATCGGGGACAAGGCGCGGTCGGTCTTGATCGTCGACGATCAGGCCTCGTTCCGCGATGCCGCGCGGCTCCTCCTGGAAGGCGCGGGATTCGAGGTGGTGGGCGAGAGCGAGGACGCGGCGGGAGCGCTGGCTGCGGCAACGCGGCTGGAGCCCGCGATCGTCTTGCTCGATATCGGTCTGCCCGACGGCGACGGCTTCGAGGTGGCCGAGCGGCTCGCGGAGGGCGATCATCCGCCCGCGGTGATTCTGATCTCGAGCCGGGAGGTCGCTTGGTACCGGAGCCGCCTGGCGGATAGCCCCGTCCGCGGCTTCATCGCCAAGGGCGACCTGTCTGCTGGTGCGGTCGAGGCGCTCGTGGGCGGTGGCGAGTAGGCGTGACCTCGGGCTGGCGGTCGCGTTCGCGGTCGTCTGCGCCGCGTTCGGTATCGGCGCGGAGGTCGTGGCCGGCGCGCCGCTGGGACTCGCACTCGCGTCCCTTGATCTAACGGTTGGGGTCCTGCTGGTCGCATTCGGCGCGATTGCTCGGCTGCGGCGACCCGAGAGCCGCACGGGAATCTGGATGATGGTCGCCGGCCTGGCTTGGTTCGCGGGCACCCTCGCCTCGCCCCTGGTCGATCTGCACCGTGGGTTCCTCGTCTTGGTCGTCCTCGCCTATCCGAGCGGCCGTCTGGCCCGTCGCTCGTTCGCCGCCCTTGTTGTGGCCGTCGTCATGCTCGATTCGGCGATCGCCCCGCTTGCCCGCGACGATTGGCTCACGGTCGCCATCGCCGTTCTCCTCGCCGCCGCGGCGCTGCACTCGTTCAGCGGCAGCGCCGGCCTCACGCGCCTCGCGGCCGTGCCCGGCTTGCTCGCGGCGCTCGCCTTCGCGAGCATCCTGGCCATCGGCGCGGGACTCCGCTTCGCTGGATTCGAGGCGGAACGACCGGTGCTCTGGGCGTACGACCTCGTGGTCGTGACGCTCGGGATGGTTCTCTTCGTCGATCTGCTGCGCGCGCGCTGGTCCGAGTCGGTGCTTCGAGGGCTGCTAGCGGATCTCTCCTCCCTTGATGGTTCTCCTACCCTCAGGGACCGGCTCGCGCACGCGCTCGGCGACCCGACGCTGAAGGTCGGCGTCTGGGAGGCGGACCGACAGAGCTACCTGGACGAGTCGGGTGCTCCCGTCGAGCCCCCAACGCGCGGTTCCGGCCGGAGCGCGACGCGAATCGACGATGGGACGGAGCGGCTCGCCTTGCTCATTCACGACGAGGACGCAGTCGCCGGAGCGGAGCTCGTCGCACCCGTGGCCGCCGTCACTCGCACCGCGCTGGCCAACGCGTCGCTCGAGCTCCAAGTGGAGCAGCGCACGCGCGAGATCGCCGCCTCGCGGCGCCGGCTGGTGGAGGCGGCGGAGGGTGAGCGGCGCGCGCTGCAGCAGACGCTCGCACGCGGACCCGAGCGACGGCTGCGGCGCGTTTCGCAGCTGCTCGCACGGTCGGCCACGGCCGATGACTCAACCGAGCCAAGAGCGCTGCAGGGGCTGGTGGAGGCGGCGATCGGGGAGCTGAACGTGCTGGCGAACGGCGTCCGCCCGGC
>Ga0070707_100006354_pt1 | contig 10990 bp, 12 predicted proteins | sample KBSK5502metaG_FD_65468 | JGI IMG/M metagenome (GOLD analysis project Ga0070707, IMG submission 65468) | Corn, switchgrass and miscanthus rhizosphere microbial communities from Kellogg Biological Station, Michigan, USA - KBS K5-50-2 metaG | ecosystem: Host-associated > Plants > Roots >... | reverse complement strand
GGCCAGCAAGAGTCCGCGGATTACCTGATGACCGGTGAGATCTCCTCGATCGTGCAGGAAGTGGGGGCCGACAAGCTCGTCTATTACAAAATGACGGCCAAGCTGCACAACCTGCGAAGCGGAACCATCGACTGGCTGGATGACAAGGAGCTCCGCAAGAAGTTCGAGAAGAAGGGGGTCAGCTGGTAGTCGGCTGAATCGCACCGGATGCCCCTTCCGAGGAGCCGAACCGAGCGCAAACCCGGCCGGCTTCGATCACTCGGCGCAACTGCCGCGCCGCTGGTCGCGCTGTCGATTCTTTTTCCCGCGTGCGCGGGCGACTACGTCGGCCGGACCCAGGGCGTTCGGCGCTCGTACGAAGCGCAGGACTACGCGCGGGCCCTGAAGCTTCTGGACGACGAAGCCAAGGGGCCGCAGGTCGACCGGCTGCTGGTGCTGCTCGACCGCGGGATGATCCTCCACGCGGCGGGGCACTTCGACGAGAGCATCGCCGCGCTGGCCGAGGCGGACCGGCTTTCGCAGCAGCTGGACGGGATATCGATCAGCGAGGAAGCCAAGGCGCTGCTTTCGAACGAGCGGCAGCGCGCGTACCGCGGCGAGGATTTCGAGAAGCTGATGATCAGCGTGCTGCAGGCGCTCAACTACGCCGAGCTGGGAAAGGATGAAGACGCCTTGGTGGAGGTGCGCCGGGTCAACGAGCGCATCCACAAGATGATCACCGATGAAAAGAAACCCTACGAGCAACTGGCGATCGCGCGCTACCTGGGAGGAATCCTCTACGAGGACGAGGGCGATTGGGACAATGCCTTCATCGACTATCACGAGGCGCAAAAGCTGCAGCCGGATCTGGGTACGCTGGCCGAGCCGTTGCTGCGGCTGGCCAAGAAGACGCAGCGCGACGACGCCTACCAGGAGCTGAAAAAGAAGTATCCAGACGTGCCGGAAAAACCGCTCGGACGTGATGAGGGCCAGCTGGTGGTGATCGTGGAATCGGGGCTGTCGCCAGAGAAGAGGTCGGCGCAGCGGGAGCACCATGGAGAGCGTGGGGTCGAGTTGGTGGACGTGCCGGTCTACCGCGACCGCTGGCCCCGCACCGTGGCGACTGTTCAAGTGGGCGAACAGGTTCAAAGCGCGACCACCGTGACCTCGCTCTCCGAGGTGGCCAAGGTACATCTGGACGATCGAATCGGCCGCATGTTGGCCAAGAGCCTCGCAAGCACAGCCGTCAAAGCCGGGGTGGCCGCCGGCGCCGGGGCGCTCACCAAGAGCGAGGAAGTCGGCGTGGCGACCTTCCTGCTGCTCTCGCTGACCACGCGCGCCGATCTGCGGTCCTGGCTTTCGCTTCCCGCTGAGTTCCAGCTGGCGCGGTTCCGGCTTGCGCCGGGCAAGTATCAAGTCCGCGTAACGCAACGCGGGATAACCAATGAGCAAGCAGTGGAGGTCCGGCCGAAACGAATCGCCCTTGCAATCATGCGCAAGTACTGAGCGCAGCGCTCGGGCCACCCAGTTCCGATCGATCGGTCTTTGCGGCCCGAAGGTCTGCAAACTTGTTTCGTATGGAAACATGTACTATTACTTTCCATATCGTGAAGATCAAGAAAGTGGCGACCAACATCCCAGCAGCGCTGCTCGCCGAAGCGACCGAGCGCACAGGACTCAACCAAACTCAGGCGCTGATCGCCGGGCTCAGGGAGCTGATCGCTGAACAGAAGCGTCGGAGAATTCTCGACCTTCGCGGCAAGCTCCTGATCCGAGTTGATACCGCCCGAACACGACAGAGGAGAAGGATCTGATCTCCCTTGCGTCGCGTGATCGTCGACACCAGCGTGTTTGTGGAGTTCTTCACGGGCAGGCGGGTGCCGCATTTCGAGTCGTCGCTGAGGAACAACGCCGCGCTTCTGTCTCCGTACGTTCGGCTTGAACTTCTTCAAGGAGTCCGAAAGAACGAGGCCAGTGAGCTGGGAGAACTCTTGGGAGGAATTCCCCAGGTGCCTCAGCGCGACGAGCTCTTCCCGCTGGCGGAGCGGATGATCGGGAGATTGAAAGGAACCGGGTTGACGCTAGGGGTGGTCGACCTTCTCATTGCTGCGCAGGCAGAGCTCTTCGGATGCCTCATCTTGAGCTTCGACGCCGTGTTCAGGAAGCTCGAGAAACTGGGAATGGCGAGGACCTTGCGTTAGCGCTAGCGCGCGACCTTGATTGGATCCAAACGCTGCCGGTAGTGCCCTGAAGCAGCCCAGTTCTGGATGGACGGAAGGCGTAGACCGGAGCCGCTCGGACAGCCTCTCGGCGGAAATCTGCTTTCCCGGGATTTCATCCACAATGGGGGATTCCTCCTTGGCGCCTTGGTCGAGTCTGTAGTAATCGTCGAGCATCGACCTGCGGGGGGAGAAGCGCAGCGAGCACGCAAGTGCGAGAGCCAGATTGGCGGTTACCCCGGGGGTCCGGTGAGCGCCAACCCTCCAGCGTCGGTTTTCCGGAGACGTCCTCTTTCGTCGTCCTGTTGATCGAGCCTGATCCCACCCTGCGGCAGCACTTGTCGAAGGCTGTAGGAGGGCGATACCGACTGATCACCGCCGCCGACTGCGAGGAGGGCGCGGTGAAGGCTTTCTCGCATCGGCCGGACCTGATCGTCGCCGACGCCGAGGCGGTGGCCCGATCGGGGCGCTCGGTCCGGCAAATCGCCGGCGCTCCCGAAAGCTTCGAGCTTCCGCTGATCGTGCTCGGGTTTCGCGCCGGCGCGGAAGCCAGAGTCGACGCGGCTCGAGTTGGGGCGAGCGAGTACCTGCGGAAACCCTTCGCTCCGGTGGAGTTGATCGCCCGGATCGATACCCACCTGCGAGTATCGGAAGTGGCCAAGCGCGCGCTGGAGAGCGAGCGGCTGGCCACGCTGGGGCTCTTGGCATCCGGTTTCGCCCACGACGTGCGCAATCCTTTGAATGGCATCCTCAATTCCCTGGCCCCGCTGCGGGAGCGGGTGGCGGCCCTGGATTCTCAAGCTGCACTGTCGTTGATCGAGATCATCGACAACTCCTGTCGCCGAGTAGGAACCTTGGCGGAGATGTTCTTGTCGCTCGGGCGTTCGGGTAGCTACCACGGCCAGGTCGATCTGGTGGAGTCGTTGGAGACCTCTCTCAAGGCGCTCGAGCACAAACTGCCAAGGGGGGTGACGGTGGAACGCCGGTATTTGTACGGCGGCCCGGTGCGGGGCCACGCGGCTCAGCTGCGCCAGGTGTGGATCAACCTGGTGGACAACGCCATACGCGCCGTGGGCAAGGCAGGGCGCATCGTGGTGAGCACCGAACGGGTGGCAAGCGATTGCCTGGTGGTTGTTTCAGACTCCGGAGGAGGAATCGCTCCCGAGCACATGCAGAGCCTTTTCCAGCCGTTCTTCAGCACCCGCGCGGATGGAACCGGGCTGGGGCTCGCGCTCTGCCGCCGAATCGTCTTGCAGCACGACGGGCTGATCGATGTCAAAACGCAGCTGGGCAAGGGTACTCAATTCATGGTGACGCTGCCGTTGGTGGACGAGCCCGCCGTGAAGCCTTCCCGGACCGGGCGAGCGTCCGCATGAAACAATCCAGGAAAAGTCCTCCGCTCCGGTTTGCCGCTGTGCGTGATAACAATTGAGGTGGATCCCCGCCAGCTACTCACTGTAAGGTGCGCGGCCCGGACGTCTGGGAGAGCCGCCCGGGTTTCAATAGAGGGAGCTTGTGATGCGCAGCAGCGCGCCTGCAGCTGGTGGTAGGTCGCTTGGAAAGATTGACTTTCCAGTCGACTCAGGCCTAAGCGGCTCACCTCCGAAGGGAGCGGTGGCAGTTGTCACCATGAGAATGTTCCAAAACGCTCCTCCGCCAGCGGGTGGCAATCACTATCGGGCTCTCGAGGGTTCCACATGAGATATTTCGGCTTGTGCGCAGTATTGGGCCTTGCACCTTTGGCCTGCACGCCCACCCTTGATTCCACTGTTCCGCCGGACGTGGTTACAGCCCGTTTTGATCCGGCGGTAACCCCGCCTGATGTGCCAACCCCAACGGATTTGGCCAAGGATGAAACGACCGACCTGCTTGCGATACCGGTCAGCCCCAGCGCATCTGCAGCCGAGAGGGAATTCATTGAAAAGTTCCTCAACACCCTGAACGGTTACCCGCCCGACACGCCCGCCACTGCCAACTTCGACGCGAGGTTGCAGCCGAGCAGCGTCAACCGAAGCAGCGTTCGGGTGATCGACCTGACCAGCGGTAGCCCGTTGGCCTTGACGCCAACATACGCAGACGTCGGTAGTCCGGCGAAGGGCCAGATCACGATGACACCACCACCGCCTTCATCCCCTGACCAACCGGGCGGCTGGGCCATCGGGCACAAGTATATGGTCGCGCTGATCGCAGGCACAAACGGGTTGATCGGTTTGCAAGGGCAGCAGGTGGTGGGCTCCGCCGCATGGGGGCTCCTCACGTCGGTAAACCCTCTGGTCACCTGCCCAGATAATCTCGCAGATCCGAATTGCCGAGCCACGACCGACCTGATTCCCTCGACTGAGACGGATCCGGCGAGGCGAATTGCGGATCAAACGGCCAAAGCCAAACAACTCGAGCACATCCGCCAAGGCTATGCGCAGTTGATCAACCTGCTGACAAGGCAAGGAATCAATCGAAGCGACATCGCCCTTCTATGGACTTTTACCATTCTGAGCCGGCCTCAAGCGACGTTCGATCCTGGTAACCAGGTCATTCCATTTCCCAATGACCTTGCCGCCCTCCCGCTCCCGGGCGGAGGAGTACGGGTCAATTTGCCGATCCCGGATGGCGGGTCACCGCTCGTGCAGCAGCTCTTCCAGGGTTTGAACACCTTAGACGGCTTCTCCACGACGGCGCCAATTGTTTCTGAGAATTCCGACCCTCTCCCTGCTCTGACGAAGAGCCTGCTGGATCCGACGACCATTGTGGATGGTGGAACCGGCGTGCTGAACCTCAACGCGGATGGGGGAATCCAACCGCAGATTCGCCCGTGCCTCACGAACGTCCCAAACGGGAATTGCGCTACGTTCACCACCCCGGACGGCGGAGCACCCCAACAGCTTCAACTCATCCCCACCGTTCCCTTGTTGGAGCGGACGACTTACGTCGCTTATTTCACCACGAAACTGAAGGACACCCAGGGGAACGCCGTGGCGCCCACCACTGCATTCGCCTTGATGCGGAACCGAAATCCACTCGTTGATGGCTCTAACAACAGCACCATCAGCACCGTTCCCACCGTCCTCGCCCAGCAGCTCGAACTAGCGCGCCAGGTGATGAAAAAAGGGTTGGACACTTTGGAATCCACGGGGATCACCCGAGAGCAATTGGTGCTGGCGACGGTTTTCACGACCCAGAGCGAAGGGGCTGCGCTCAAACAGCTTCGCGGAGCGCCTTTTTGGAACGCTGTCCCGACAACCGTGCACTTCCCCACGGGCTGTTCCAGCAGCAGCTGCGTCGGAAGAATCGTCGTAGCGAATCTGCTCACCGATCCGCAGGGAGTCTTTAACCCAGCCAACCCGAGACTCGAGACAATTTCGTTTACTGTATTCTTCCCCAGTGGCAGCCCACCGCAAGGTGGCTGGCCGGTGACAGTATTCGGGCATGCATTGTCGCGTGCGCAGTCTGACGCGTTTGTCCTTTCTTCCCTCTTCAACTCAGCGGGACAAGCGGTAATAGCCACCGATGTAATTTGGCACGGCGACCGAACCACTTGCACCGGGTCTAGCCTTTTCATTAATTTGGGCATTAACAGCGATCCAACTTGTCCGAGAACGGCAACGTCCGATGATGTCGCCTGCGCAAACCCAAGCACCCAATTCTGCTGTGAAGACCAGAGCTGTCCGCTGCTCGCGACTTCAGCCGGTCGCTGCGTCGCACGCAATCCCGCCAGCCGCGCAGCATGCGATCCCGCAAGTACCGGCGGCGTGCCCGGAGATGTTTACTGCCGCAGTCGTCCCACAGGAAACCAAGGACGGTGCATCACCAACCCAGACATGACCATGTCTTGCGAGGGAGGGTACTTCAAGCTCGACTCCACACCCGGTGGCTCGGTGCCCTGTATCTCTGGCCAGAATATTCTCAATTTAACCAACTTGTTTGCCACCAGGGACAATTTCCGCCAGCAGGTGCTCGATCTGAGCCAGCTCGCCAGAGTGATTCAGGCATTCGGCCCTGGCAGTCTCAACGAACAGCTTTCGGCCAACAAGAAGCTGAACCCCAACCAAATCAGTTATGCAGGCATGAGCCTGGGTGGCATTTTGGGCACGCTCTACACATCGGTGGCGCCGGAAATAAAAAATGTCGTTCTGAATGTGCCTGGGTCCGATCTACCGACCATCTTGTTAACGTCCCCCACGTTTAAGCCGGCGAAAGACGCGTTTCTTGCTACGTTGGCTGCACAAGATCCGCCGATTCTATTCGGTACTCCTGCGTTTGATGATTTTATCGGCGTAGCAAAATGGATATTGGATCCGGCCGATCCAGTCAACGTGGCCTACGGCATCCTTAACGATCCGAGCATGCCAACGACTCGGAAGGCATTAATCCAATACATCACTTTCGATCAGGTGGTCCCAAATCCAACCACGGAGGAGCTGATTCAAGCGGCCCAGCAGACGGTTCCAACGGGTAGACAAGTGGATCTCTGCAAATATGATCCACCACTCTGTGATCAGACCATAGATCCCAACTGTTCCTGTCCCGGTCCGTCCTGCGGGATACCGCCGAACGATCGGCACGGATTCCTGCTTAATTTCTCGCCGCGCTTTAGGGATTCCAGAACTACCAGGGCGCAAACACAGGCGGCGAACTACATCAATAATCTCGCTGCGCCCTGCATGCCCTAAGCGTCCCTGGAGGGGGTTGAACGCATGAAAACCGTTTTTCTTGTATCGATCCTGCTGATGCTCGGCGTTGTTCAGAGTGCGGCTTGGGCAGCCGGTTTCGCAATCGATGTCCAGGGGGGGCGGGCAACTGGAATGGCTGCCGCGGTCACCGCGTTCATCGACGATGCGGAAGCCGCTTATTACAATCCAGCGGGGTTGGCCCAGGGACGAGTTCTCGACGTTCGGGTGGGAGCCACACCAATCATTCCTTCGTTCAGTTTCCAGGATCCGGCGGGGCAAAGCATTTCCGGAATTGTCAGGCCGGTACCGCCTCCACACCTGTACGTTTCGTACGGTGTGACGGACGATCTGAGCGTGGGGCTCGGAGTATTTTCGCCGTATGGCCTGGTGGTTCCGTGGCACTCCGACTGGGAGGGTCGATTCCTGACGATCAAATCTGATCTCAAGACGTATTACATCAATCCACAGGTGGCCTACCGAATCGGGGACCGGGTGCGCCTGGGCGCGGGGGTTCAAATCGTCCGGAGTACAGTTAGCCTGAGGCGCGCCATCAATTTCGTGGACAGCGAAGGACTGGCAGAGCTAGCCGGCGGTACTTGGGGGGTCGGAGGGAATGGGGGATTGCAGATCGAGGTGCTTCCTAACGTGCTCTCCTTCGGCGCCACTTACCGCAGCGCGGTGAACGCCGACGTGAACGGCAGAGCACATTTCTCGAACATTCCGATTAACTTTCAAAGCACGGCGAAGGACCAGAACGTTTCCACCACGCTCCATCTGCCGACGTCCTTTTCATTGGGCTTGGCTTATCAGGCCCTCCCTGCTCTCAAGCTGGCCTTCAACGCGGACTACATTGGCTGGCAGGTCATTCAGCGATTGGAAATAAATTTCGAGGACCCATCGCTCTCCACCGTGCTACCGAAGCATTGGAGTCACACTTGGAACTATCACTTCGGCGCCGAGTATACGCTGAACGCTCAGTGGCGCCTGCGAACGGGGATCCTGTATGACCCTACTCCGTCGCCTCAAGACACCATCACGCCCGAGCTGCCTGATGCAAATCGCGTAAACATTGCACTCGGTGCTGGTTATCAGTGGGGGCCCTTCGCGGTGGATGCTGGCTACCAGCTGGTGGTGATCACCAACGCCACCAGCACCTCTCCGCTATTTCCCGGTAGCTACCGCGGCGTCGCCAACCTCTTGAGCCTAACGGTGGGCTACCATCTCTAAAGGCCAGGGAGCGGTATACGTTCAAGATGCGATCGGCACCTCCGGGGCGGGGGCACCCCGGAGCGAGGACGCCGCCGCAGCACGTATTCGGAACCAACTTTTGTTACTTAACTTTAACTGGGTTGATGTTGCCGCGTCTGCCGTATTGTTTGGTACGAGAGTGGCAAGCCAGGGACGAAGTCAAAGAGGTCCTGATAAGGACCGCAGGCGTCGTGGCGATTTCTGTATCAAAAGCTGGTTAGCGTGAGACGGCCGTCGACAGTGAAACAAATTGTATCTTAAGGTTTGGCAGCGGGCCGAAGGGCCGAGTTGGGCTCGTTAGACGGGTCGGCTCCGCCTCTTTGATGAAGGGCCGCAACGAAAACGTGGGAACGCGAACACGCCGTGAACGCGATTGACGTTCTCCCTCATCATCGCCCGCAGTGGAGACCCCTCCAAAGGAGAGCCCCGCACTGGGGTTCGGGCCCGGACGGAAGTACCCGGTTGACCTGTGATTGGTCCGGAGCCGGAACGTCTTCGCGCTTCGAAGTCGCCCGGCACAAGCCACCTTCGAAGCGCGATAAGACGTGGTCTGGCGATAGAACGAATTTACGGAATCGTGATGTTGAACGTCGCGCCCGTGACCGTTTGGAGAAGGCAGTTCAACGTGCCAGCGATAAATGCGGGGCAAGTGGGGCTTGCAGGGAAGGTCGGCCCGGCGATACTGCCGCTAAACGATATCGTGCCCGAGCCCACCACCACGCCCGACAGGGTCGCAGAGATCGGCGTGCCTGAATCGCAACTGAGGCCAGACGGCGGATTGTCGGTGACGTTGACGTTGATGTCCGGCGTCAGCGTCAAGTTAGTCCCGTCGTAGTTCCCCACGCCGGAGTTCGACGAGAGCGTAACGATGAATCCCGGTACTTCTGTCGAAGGGGCGAAGGTGCAATTGGTGACGGTGATGTTGCCCGTGTCGGGGTCGATCGTACCGGAGCAGCCGGCTGGGAGCTGGACGTTGTAGACGTCGCTCGAACCACCGCACGCGTCGCCGCGCAGCGCCGTGATCGTGCTGCCATCTACAATCGTCGAGCTGAAGTCGTCTGCAAACGCGATTCCCGCCGTGAGGACGATCAGGGACGCAATGGAGAGGCTTACGAACTTCTTCATGTGGACCTCCTTTACCAAGTAGTTTTTGTCCGACTTCATCGGTATCACCCTCCTGCTGTCGAGCGGTTGCCCCCGTCAGAGGGATGCCGCTTACGCTGAGTCGACTCGAAAGTCAATCAGGATGCGAAACTCGAAATCAGAGCGGAATCGAGGGTCGGAAGCGGCTGGAAAACCGCATCAAGTACAAACTTCGTGTGCAAACCAATGATCAGGAGTGAGTGATCAGCGTGCGCAACACCGCGAGCTTCCACGCGCGCTTTGCTGGCACGGCGAGTGCTTCTCGTGCCTGGCATGCCGAAGGAGACTTGTGAATGACCTCGATTAACCAACGGCGCACCACGCGCGTTCGATGTTTCGCGCCTGCGCGTCTGGAGCAATCTCATGGCAAAGTCCAGGGGATCTGCGGCGATCTTTCCCTGGGTGGAGCGCTGTTCGTGGGCTCGCTGTCGCCGCTTTGCGAAACGGTGCACTTGTCCCTGGAACTGCAGGGCTTGGGGACGCTGCAGGTGCCAGGAGAAGTGATTGCCCACCGCAACAATGGAAACCGATCCGCTTCGGTGATCAGGTTTCCGCGGCTGAGCCCACACAACCTGCGCCTGCTCTCCAGATTGTTGGCCAGACGCACTGCCGGCTAGCGAGCACTGGTCGCGCCGCAATTTTCGTCCGATCCCGATCGCGTCTGGTTTTACGCGTTTGCCCTGGCTTTAAGCTTGATGTCGCGTGGGAGGCACTGCGCGACAAAGTGCTTGACTCCCCATGTACGCCGGTCTACCAACCGCGGCCCACAGGGGGAAGTGCCCTATCAAAGTAGCGTCCGCGACCCCGCCAGCGCTTGCCGTACGGGTCGTGACGAACGAAGAAAGGAGGAGTCGTCGTCCGACGGAAAGGCAAGCACCACGACGTTGTGGATTTTCTTCTTCGAATTGTTCAACAGTAGGGGGTTTCCATGCGATTCATCAGGAACGTAGCGTTTGGATTGGTTGTATTGTGTTTCGTCGTCACTTCCGCGAGCTATGCGCAAAACATTACGAAGGGCAGCTTCACCGCAACCTATATCGGACCAGCGAAGAATCAATCGGGCCTGAATGGCGGGATTGTGCTGGACTGCACCACGGTTACCCAGTGTTCTTTCAAACGAGACGGGATTGTGCCACCCGGTGAGAGTCGAGTCGGAATAGTCGTCACGACCGCCGTCGACGATGTGTCCGTTCACGTGGAGCTGGGAGTGTGGCTTGCGAGCCGCTGCGGCCCAGATCCGACGACGCCTGACATCAGCGGAGCGGGCGATGTACCTCTTATGGCCGCTGGCACCTATATTATCAGCTTCCAATCCGAGGCCCTCCTTCCTGCAGGGACCACGTTCTCGCAGAAATGGTTCGTGAGCACGACGGATACAACCGTGTCCTGCGGCGTGAGCTACTGTGTCAATTCTGTCGCTGGTGGCGCCGCCCCGGCCCCGGCCGACTGCGATCAACCGTAATCTCTCACAATCGGAAGATTGCTAAAGAAGCTCCTGGGACTTTGACCCGGGGGCTTCTTTTTTCATGCGGTTCCGGAATCAATTCACAGTACCGAAACAATCAGGCCGAACGGCGTCGGGTGAGCATATTTCTTCGCAAGATTGGTTGAATGCGCGACCGCCAAGCCGCCGCTCCTCTGTGTGGATGCAACCTCTTTGAAAAGAAAGATCTTGACTCGTTTCTCTCGCCGACTTACCTACGATTGCGTCTCAGGGGGAATCACCTCACAGAG
>Ga0070707_100006353_pt1 | contig 10990 bp, 7 predicted proteins | sample KBSK5502metaG_FD_65468 | JGI IMG/M metagenome (GOLD analysis project Ga0070707, IMG submission 65468) | Corn, switchgrass and miscanthus rhizosphere microbial communities from Kellogg Biological Station, Michigan, USA - KBS K5-50-2 metaG | ecosystem: Host-associated > Plants > Roots >... | reverse complement strand
CCGATGTTGCCCAAGATGCCGAGGTCGTGGATCTGGTACTGCCCATCGAGGCCGGTGTCGCCGACGAGTCCCGCTCCGCCGCCGGATGCGCCGCCGAAGCCGCCGCGGACGTCGGGCTTGTTGCCGTAGTAGGAGCCGCTGATGATGTCGATGTCGCCGCCGCCACCGCCGCCACCGCCGCCGCAGTCGTTGGCCGTGCCCGCTGCGCCGTTGCCGCCGACGCACTGGATGGCGCCGCTGTTGACGATGCGCGCCGCGCCCATGCGGAGCTGCCAGCCACCGGCGCCGCCGCCGCCGCCGGCCTGGGCGCCGTTGCCGCCGCCGCCCGAGCCGCCGCCGCCGTAGGTGAACCCGGCCAGGCCCGCCTGCGTGATCGACTGCCCGATGAGCAGCGCGGCGTGACCATGCTTGTTGCCGCGCGTGGTGCCCGTGGCCGTGACCGAGGACGCCGCGCCACCGCCGCCGCCGGAACCGGTGCCGCCGGCGCCGCCGACCCAGTAATCCGTGCTTGGCCAGGGCACACCGCCAGACGCGCCGCCCTGCGTGCCTGCTGCAGCCTGGCCGTTGCCGCCGGCGATGCTAGCCGACATGGCGACGGCCGCCTTGGCAGCGCCGGCGGTGGAGCCGGAGGCGTTGTTGGTGGCCGCTCGGATGATGCCGCCGCCCGAGCCCGCGTCCGCGTCCGTCGTGCAGACGCCGCGGCAGTACGGCCCCTTGAAGCCGGCCATCTCGAGGATGATGCCGTCGCGCACGCGCAGGTTGTTCGGGTAGGCCTCGCGGAAGGCCGTGTAGGTCGAGCCGGCGAGCGTGGCGAACGCGCAGACGTTGGTGCCGTCCAGGTCGTTGTCACCGTCCATGCCGTCCGAGAGCAGGGCGCCGGTCGCCGACTCGCCAGCCGTCAGTGCAGCGGAGGTGAGCTGTGCCGCAGTGAGGGCCGTCGCCACTGCGGCGGCGGCGGCCGGGTTGTAAAGGTGCCCGCCAGCGCTTGCGTCGTGTCCGCCCGACATGGCTACAGCCTCACCGGGCCGCGCGAGAGCATGATCGCGCGCAGCGTCCACGTGCCGGTGAAGGCGCCGACCTGGAGCGCGATCCGCTCCATCTCCCGCAGCCCCCGCAGGCGTTCGCTGTGGAAGAAGCTCGCGGCGCCGCCCTCGATGGTCGCGCCGGCGTTGATGCGCCCCTTGTCGGTGGTCGCCGCGCCGGTGCTGGTACCGGTGCCGGGCGCCACCCACTTGATGGTCGTCTCGTTGACGCGGTACCCGCCCCAGATGCGCGCCGACGCCAGCGCGGGCACGCCGGCCGAGTACAGCGTATCGAAGAGGATGAGCTCGACCTCGTCGATGTCGTCGCTGAAGCCCTCCCCCGGGTGCAGGAAGCCCCTCATGTTCTTCCAGAGCGGCACGCCGTCGGTGGCCAGCGACGGCGCAGAATTGGCCGCCGTCACCCCCTCAAGGAGCGTCGTGATCATCGCGAACCTCTTTCGGTGGTGGAACGGTTACGAGGACGAAGCCATGCGCTGCGCCGCGGTCGGGTCGGGCGCGGACTTCTTGATGGAGCCGAGGTTGGCCTTGGGCGACTCGGTGCCACCCTCGGTGCCCGGCTCCTTCGTGAACGTGTCCTGCAGGAGCTGGAACATCTGCGGCTCGAACGACCGCTCGACAGGGACGTCGAACAGCATCGAGAGCATGAGGCGCTTGCGGTACGGAAGGCTCTGCTGCAGCTCGCCCAGGTGGCCGAGGATCTCCAGCTTCATCGCCTTCATCGAGGCCGGGTAGACGTCGCGGAGGACCTCGGCGTCCTCGGGCGTCATCTTGCCGTGGGCCATGCGCTCGAAGATGGCGTCGGGCCCGCCCTCGGTCGCGTCGATGTAGCGGGCCGTCTTCCGCATGTCCATCTCGCCCGGGTGCCACTTGTCGGGCCCGAAGTGCAGCACCTGCGACTCGGGCCGGGCCGGCAGCTTGGACGCGAGGAACTCCAGCCGCTGGTTCGCCGCGGTCTCGATCATGTCGGCGAGCTGGGGTTGACGACCCACAGCGCGTGCAGCCGGTCGTGGAGGCTGTTGCGGGCCGCCGGCGTCGTGACCGGCGTGCCGTTCGGGCCCATGGTGGTCTGCGCCCGGATCTCGGCCTCGCGCGCCTTGTAGGCCGCGACCAGGGGATTCGAGCTGGGCGCCATCCTCGGCGGGACAAAGCCCGGCGGCGCGAAGCTGGCGCGCGCGAGAACCTGCGTCGAGAGGGCCGGGCCGATCGCCTTCGCCGCCTTGGCCGCGCCCTCGGCTCCGGTGGCGAAGACCTTCGCGGCGCGCCCCATGACCTCGCGGCTGCGGGCGACGCCGCCGGCCAGCTTGGCGCCGAGCCCGCCCTCGAGCACGGCCGCCGCCGCCTTGCTGCCGAGGGCGTAGCCGGCCATGCCGCCGATGGGGCCGCCAATGTGGTAGCCGATGCTCGCGCCCAGGCCGCCGCCGGCCTGCTCGGCGACCTGCTGCAGGAGCGGCTTCTTGCCCGGGTGCGCGAGCGCGTCCAGGTGCGCGTCGAGAGCGTCGAGCATGGGCGAGGACGGCGGCTTGCCGATGGCCTCGATGCGCTTGCGCAGCGCGTCGTTCACCTCGAGCAGGTCCGCGACCGTCCGGTCCACCGCCGGCGCCGCTGGTGCCGCTGGCGTGCGTGGCATGACCTCGGTGCCGTTGCCGACCCGTGCCTCGGCGCGCGCGGCCTTCACGATCTCCTCGGCCTCCAGCGCGCGCGCGGCCGGCGACTTCTGCGCTGCGGCGGCCGAGTACTCGCGCAGGGCCTGCGCCTGCTTGTCGAGCGCGTTTAGGGTGCGGGCGCCCTTGTAGCGCGCAAACTCGTTCTCGCTGTCGAGCGAGTTGCGGATCGCGTCCCGCGTCTTGCCCATGAGCCGCTCGAAGCGCTTGTCGCCGCCCTTGACCCACGACTGCCCCAGGGCGTCGTCGTACTCGCGAGCAGCCTTGTAGAGTTCGCGCGCCTCGACGTCGCGCGCCTTGGCGATGTTCTCGAGCTCGACCTCGCGCGCCGCCTTCGCCGCCGGCCGGTCCAGCTTCCTCACTTCCTCCGGGATCGCGACCTCCGCCTTGCCCGCGGCGCCGGCGGCCCCCTCCTCCATCCCCGCCCACTTCTGCACCGCTGCCTTGCCCGCCGTCGCGCCCTCGGCGAGCAGCCCGCCGACGCCGCCCGAGGCCGCGCCGAAGCCCGCGCCATAGAGCACGTTCCCGCCCAGCGTCGTCACCACGCGCTCGGCCGTGAGCGGATCCTTGGACAGCGCCAGCTCCGAGATGCCCTGGCCGTAGCCGAACAGGGCGCCCTCCGTGGTGCCGGCTGCCGTGGCGCCGACTGCGCGCCCGACCACGCCGCCGCCCAGCTGGCCGGCGACCGCGCCCCCGACCACCTTGCCGGCCTTGCCAATGAGGCCGCCCACGCCGTAGGGGTTGGCCAGGCCGAAGAGCGCGCCGGCGGTGGCGGCGTCGCCGCTGCCCTCTGCGCGCGCGCCCATGCGCGCGGCCTCCTCGGGGTTGGTCGCGCGCGCGTAGATGTCCGTCGCTCCGAGGCTCATCGTGCCGGCGGCGCGCTCGATGAAGGTCTGGACCGGGCGGTCGCCCTCCTTGTTGAGCAGCATCCGGTGCTCGGACTGCTCGGGTGCCTCGAGCCGGTAGCCACGGCTGAGCGCCTCGGGCAGGTCGGCGCGCCGAATGGTGACGCCGTGGCCGGTCGGGGTGATGACGCCGACCTTCTCGTCGGCGAAGGCGTCCTCGGTCGGCGCGGGCGCGGCGGGGGTGATGCCCTTGCCGGTGGCTGGGTCGATCTCCTCCTGGTCGAGGCCGGCCATCAGCGCTGCCCCACGGTGCTGCCCTGCTTCTGGCGCAGCTCGCCGGCCTTCTTCGCGTCGCGCTCGTAGACCTGGGCCCAGTCGACGGGCATCACGCCACGCATCTCCGGCGGCGGGTCACTGGACGAGGCGAAGCTGCCGTCGTCGAGCGGGTAGGCGTTGTCGATGTTGACCGAGCCACGGGGCACCTGCACGGAGCCGCGGCTCGTGCGCAGCAGCACCGGCTGGGCGTCGACCTGCTTGTCGATCTCCTCCATCTCGGCCAGCTCGGCCTCGCCCTGCTGGTCGCTCGGAGGCTTGCGCGCGCGCGTGAGCTCCTCGGGCCGGGCGCGGGACTCGTCGCGCATGCCCATCGAGCCGGGCGTGCCGATGGGCAACGGCGGGCCGGTGCGGTAGCCGGGCACCTCGCGGCCCTGCGCCCGGAGCTCCTCCTGCTGCGCCTCCTGCTTCTGGCGCATCTCCTCCCTGCGGCGGGCGTAGTTCTTCGCCCACTCGCCCTGCATCGGGCTCTGGTCGTTCGGCACCTCGGCCTCGTAGTTGTCGAGCCAGTTGCCGCCGCCGTACCCGTAGCGCACGCGCATCTTCGTGTTCGTCTTGTCGCGGTAGCTCTCGATGGCCTGCTCCGAGCCAGCCGCCGGGTTCGTGGCATTCGTCCAGGTCGACGGCCGCGGCACGAGCGTCTCGAACGTGTCGACCATGCCCTTGTCCAGGGCGCCGGTCTTCTCCGCGTTCTTCGTCGCGTACATGAGGCTGGTCCACATCGACTCGGCCTTGGCGAGCGCGTCGTTCTTGGCCGCCATGCCGAGCGCGCCGCCGAACTCGCGCCCATGGGCCTTCACGAAGTCGTGGTACTTCTGCAGCCCCTCGTAGTAGGCCCAGCCCGAGGCCATCTGGTTGCGCTCCTCGGCGGCGATCTCTGGCTTCTCCGCGCGTAGGGGCTTGCCACTCTTCGGGTCGACGATGGGCCGGCCGTTCGGCCCGTAGATGACCAGGTCCTCCTCGTCCTTCTGCTGCTTCGCAGCGTCGGCCCTGGCCTTCGCCGCGGCCGCGTCCTTCGTGTACCCGAGCTTCTCGTACTCGAGCGCGAGGTCGGCCACGTCCTTGTTCTTCGACCAGTCCGCATTCTGGCGCGAGGTCTCGGCGTTCATACGGCCGGTGCGCGCCTCGTAGCCCTGGATGCCCACCTGCTGCTTCTTGAGCGCCATCTCCTGCTGCGCCATCGCGGCCTTCTGCAGCGCCTCGTTCGCGCGCTGGCCCGCCTGGATGGCCATCATCGTGGCGTTCTCCTTGGCCTTGGGCGCGTCGAACTGCGCGGCCTGGGCGGCGGCCTCGTGACCGATGGCGGTGTAATAGGCGGACGCAAACATCTCGTCGGCCACGCGCTCGTCGCCGTACCGCTGCAGCAGCTTCGAGTACATCGACTCGCCGTGACCGAGCGCCTCCTGCCGGTTCGCCAGCATGGCCTTCTGCGACTCGATGTTCTGCGCCGCCTGCGCATCCATCCAGTCGGTGAAGTCGTTCTTGCCCTTGCCGGTCGAGACGGCGAGCATGCCGCCCAGGAAGGCGCCGACCATGGCCGCCGCCTTCTTGCCGTCGCTTAGGTTCGAGTACCACTGATTGTTGTCGATCTTGGTGTTCGCGATGGCCTGGCGCTCGGCTTCGAGGGCGGCCTCGCGGCGGGCCAGGTCTTCGCGCCGCTTCATCTCGGCGAGCTGGCGGTCCTTGATGCTGGCCTGCTCGTACTCGGCCTGCTTGGCGAGGCCCTCCGCGCGCGCCTGCGCCGCCTGCGCATCCAGGTCGCCCTGGCGCCCAATGCTGGCCTGCTCCTGCTCGGCCTGCTGGCGCACGACGTCCGCGTAACTCATCGCGCGCGCGGCCGGCCCGGGCGCGTTCTTGCCCGGCGCCGCGGCAGGTCGCGCCGGTGGTGGCGGCGCGGTCGGCTTCGCCTGCAGCTGCAGACCTTGCCCGTCCTCGATCACCGGCACATCCTTGCCCTGCACCGAGCCGGGCGGCGTGCCCGTGGCGTTGGCCCAGAACGGCGGCTCGCGCCCGGGCGGTGGCTCCGGCGCTGGCGGCGGGGCTCCGGGCGCACCCGCGAGCTCGGGCGCGAACGATGGCGGCGGCGCGCCGGCGTTCAGATTCACCCACGGAGGCGGCACGGTGTCCGGCCGCAGGGGCGATTCGTCGGCCTGGCCGGACAGGGCCTGCGCGAGCCACGGCGGCGTCGGTCCACCCGCGAGCGCCGGATCGACCGGCGGCGGAGGCTGGGGCATCCAGGGAGGGTAGGCCACGCTATCCGCCCTTCAGCCCGCCCTTGATGGCCCCGGTGATACCGCCCATGAAGACCTCACCGTTCGTGGGCACGCCCATCGCGGCGCCGTAGCGCTGGGTGCGGTTCTGCTCGTACGCCTCGCCGCCCTGCTGCTGCGACTGCGCAGCCTGCAGCGAGCCGCCGAGGAGGCCGGCCCGCGCCTGGTCGTCGAGGGCGGTCTGCTGCTGCTGCAGGTGGGCCAGGTCGGTGGCGCGCTGGTTCATGGCGCCGGTGTTGAACATGTTGAGGCCCTCGTCGGCGCCGCGGCCCTGGGCCAGCACGCCGCCGAGGCTGTTCGCGGCCATGTTCGCCTCCTGCGCGCGCGCGAGGGCGGCCTGGCCGCTGAGGGCCATATCGTTGCCCGCCATGTTCTGGCTGCCCAGGCGCATCGCCATCGCCGCGTTCGACGGGCGCGCGCTGGCCATGAACGAGCGCTGCGCCTGGTTGGCGAGGTCGGTGCCCTGGTGCAGTTGCAGCTCGGCCACCGAATTGCGGCCCTGCGCCCGGTCCATGAGCAGGTTGGCGAGCTGGCCCTGCTGCGGCCGGAACTCGGACTGCTGAGCCTGCTCGGCCCATGGGTTGAGGTGCGGCGCGTGGCGGTTGTCGACCTGGTTGAGGTAGTTGCCGTAGCGGTCCTGGACCTGGTCGTAGCCAGGGAGGTTGAAGTTGCCGCGGTCGACGCCCTCGTACGGACCGCCGCTGCGGGACGGATCTCCCGGCTCCTCGCCGCCTGGCAGGAGCCCGCCCCACAGGTACTTGTCGTAGGTGTCGTAGAGGTCGCCGTACCAGCTCATCGTGGACTCCTATCGCCCGAGGCGCCGCGTCGGTCCCGCGGCGCGCGTAGCGACCTCGAAGAAGACTTCGTTGAGGGAGAGAATTCCGTCGGCGGCCGTGCCGTTGTCGTCGACCTCCATCCGCAAGGCGGAGACGACCCGGGCCCCGTTCTTGGTGCGCCGCTGGACGAACACGGGGCCGGCGGGGATGGCGGTCTCCGTCTCCGTCTGCACCACTGCTGCGGCGAGGTTCGAGTACAGCTTGATGCGCAGGTTGGCCGAGGTGCCGGTGTCGATGCGCCCGGAAACACCGACGCCACGCACCCGCAGGTTCTCCTGGACAGCGGTGCCCGAGCGCAGCAGCGACATGACCACGCGCATGTTCCCGGCCGTGAACATCTGGCCGTCGTCCTCGTACTGGACGCTCGCGCCGGCGCCCCATGCGTGGGCGTCTTCCCATTCCACAGACGGGCCGCCGGGGATGCCAGCGTCGGTGTACATGAACCACTGCTTGTGCCAGTAGTCGTAGACCCACATCCTGGCGTCGTAGAACCGCACCTGCTGCTCGAGCGGCAGCAGGATGGCGCCCTTGATGGCGCCGCTGCTCGGGTTGTCGGAGCCGATGAGTCCCTCGAGCGGCGCGCCGATGTACTCGACCTGCGAGGCGCCCGGGTCGAGCAGCTGGAAGCCGCGCGCGCTGTGGAACATGACGCCGAACGGCGTGACCACCACGCTGCGCTGGCCGGTGCAGCCGATGTCGTTGGCGACGAGCTCGGGGTCGAGGAAGCCGCCGGTCTGGCCGGTGTTGTCGAGCCCGGAGCCGCGCACGCGGTAGATGGCACGCTCGCGGAAGACCACCAGAACCTCGGCGATGACCGCCAGCGCGACGATGGCACCGCCATGGTCGGGCAGCACGATGGTCAGCGCGTCGCTGAAGGCCACCGGGTCGTCCTGCTGGCGCAGGAGGCTGTAGAAGACCGTGAGCGGGTGCTCGGGCTCCCCCGCGATGAAGAGGCGGCCCATGCCCTCGCACATGATGTGGCCCTGCGGCGGGGGCGTGTGGTCGAGCTCGCCGGCGGTGAGATACAGCTCCTCGTTCAGCGCGCACGTGGCATCGCTCATCGTGTCGACGAAGGACACGGTGTCGGCCGTCGGGTCGTTGGTCACCTCGCCGACCCGGTGGAAGGGGGCCTTCTCCGTGGCCGGATTCGCCGTCGTGCGGTAGACGGCGAAGACGAGGTTGTTGCGGGCCGTTTGCGCGCTCGACGTGACCGTGTTCGTGCGCCGGCGCCGCGTCATCACGATGGAGGGGATGACCAGCGTGACGCGGTTGTCGCCGGCGCCCAGGGTGACGTTGCCGGGCCCGTTGTCGGTGCCCTGCTCCCGCTTGCCGCGCGCGTTCGTCCATTCGGGGACGATCCGGTAGTAGTACTGGCCGGACGCCGTCATCGAGCCGCCGACGTTGGAAGGCGTCCGGGTGTACTCGTCGCGATCGACGTAGCGCAGGAAGCTGGCCTCGACGAAGTTGACGCCGTCGAACTGCTGCAGGAGGCCACCCGCCATGTAGAGCGAGTCGGCCGCCTCGAGCAGCTTGTGCGACTGCGCGTATTCCACGTACCAGGTGGCCGAGCGCACGCCGATGTTGACCGCGCCGCTGGCGAAGCCGATCGCGCCGTCGACGGCGCGGGTGATGTACAGCAGCGAGGCCACGTAACCGTTGTCGGGGCCGACCACGACGGAGGACTGCAGCCCCTGCTCGGCGATGCCGACGTTCACCATGGTCACGGGCAAGCCCGTCGCGCTGTCGACCAGGAAGTGCGTGGGCTGGTTGGTGCCGTAGCCGACGATGGCCCAGAAGTAGAGGCGCGCATCCTGGGCGACGAACACGCGCGATTGCATCGCGGCCAGGCGCAGGCGGTTGAGCCCGGTCGTGAGCACGCCCGCCGTGGTGAACGTGGCCTGGATGACCGACGTGCCCGACGCGTACCAGAGGCGCAGGGTGGTGGCGCTGTCGTAGCGACAGGCGGCAATGGCGCCCGCCGTTGCGCCGCTCGTGGCCGTCGTCGACCATGCCGCGCCGGACCACGACATGTGGATGCCGTAGAAGTTGCCGCCGGCCGAGTAGCCGATGCCGTGGCGCGAGCTGCTCTGGACGGCCAGCCTGAGCCCGGTCGCATCCGCGACGGTCGCCACGTTGGTGGTGTTCACCAGCGCGCCGGCCGCGTTCACGAAGCCGATCGTGATGCGGTTGGCGGTCGAGGTCCGGTAGCCGAAGAAGACGCCGTTCCCGCCGCTCGGCTCGGCGTCGAAGATGGCGAGCTCGGTGGCGGTCGTGTGCAGGTCGGAGGCGACGAGGACCGAGCTGGCCGATGAGCCGGCGCCGCTCGTGCCGATGGCGCTGGTGATGGTCGCCGGCGTTGCCACGTCGAGCAGCCAGACACGGACGTCGCGGTTGGTGCCGTCGCCGAAGAACACGTAGAACTGCGTCCCCAGCGCGACGACGCGCAGGTTCATCTTCTCGGCGATGGACCCGACCCCGCTGTCGGTGAAGACCTGGAGGCGGTGGCACACGAAGGCGCCGACCGAGTCCTGCAGCGTCACCCGGACCGTGCTGTGGAACGTTCCGCTGTCGTCGAGGCCGTCCTCGATGAAGGCGTAGAGCACATAGCCGCCGGTGCACGCGAGGTCGGTTTGCCAGATACCACCGCCGCCGCTCGCCGCGCTGATCTGCTCGCTCGTCAGCACGCCGGGCGCGTAGGTGCCATGCTCGGTCCAGCGCGACGCCGTCGTGCTGTACTGGTAGACGGCTGCGCTGTTCGCCGGGCCGTCGAGGGCGACCAGGCTCTGCTTGTAGCGCGCCACGGCCGCCGCCGCGCTCGCGCCGCCGCTGAAGATGGTGTCGTTGTCGACGGTCTTCGTGGACAGCGTCGAGATGCCCTTGCGACGGCGGATGGCGCCGGTGCGCTCGGCGAAGCAGTTCTCGGCCGTCGTGAGCTTCGGCGGCTGCAGGCTGATGTCGGAGACCTTGGTCTCGATGCCGCCCAGGAGCGGGAAGCCCACCGTCTGGAAGTTCGGACCACCCTCGGGCGCCATGTCAGTAGACCCAGATCGAGACGGTGATGGTGGCGCCGTACCCGGTGGCCCGCAGCCGCAGGAACGACGCCTTGTCGTAGGCCGCCGTCGAGCCGTCGATGCGTCCCGCGGCCGCCGCCCCCGTCGTGTCGACCACGAACCAGCCGGTCCACTCGCGGCCGAGCAGATGCCGGACGTCGACATCGGTGGCGTTGGCCAGCGCGATGTCGTCGATCTGCCGGCCACGCAGCAGCGGGCTCGCCTCGAGCTGCTTCAGGCGGTCGTCGAGGTTGACGGTGTTCCCGTCGAGGTCCTTGTTGCCGGTGTTGCGGTTGAGCATCAGAAGCCCCTCCGCCCGGTCCAGTCGCCTTCGAGGTAGCCCGACGACCAGGGCCCGCGGTCGACGTTGTCCATGCCCACGACCTGGGCGTCGATGACGTTGCGCTGGAAGGCCTTCTCCTGCAGCCGCTCGAGCGCCTCCTTGCGCTCGGCGACCAGGCCGGCGGGCGCGTTGCCATCGAATTCCTTCGACAGCGCGCGCACCGCGCACTCCAGCTCGATGAGGTCCTCGTTGCCGAGCAGGCCCTCGATGGTCTGCGTCGACAGCGTGATGGCCGTCCAGACCGGGATGTACGTGTGCCGCAGCGTATAGACGGCATCCGGCCGCGCGTAGAGGGCGAGTTGGCCGCCCTCGATCTGGTATCGCGTGGGCTCGCCGCGCTCGGTGAACGCCAGGCGCTGGTCGGGACGCAGGCGCAGGAGCGGGAGGTATTCGTCGCCGCTGACGAGCCGGTCGACGAACATGGTGCCGAACCAGGTGGCCGGCAGCGCATAGCCGCGCGTGCCGGCCACCGTGGTGACGGTTGCCTCGGCCTGGAAGAAGGCCGGGTCGGCGGAGACGAGGACGTCGTAGTACTTGCCGAACGCCGTGTCGATGTACTTGATGAGCGCCGTGTCGTCGACGAGCGCGCCGCCGGCGTCGTCGATGCGC
>Ga0070707_100006351_pt1 | contig 10991 bp, 12 predicted proteins | sample KBSK5502metaG_FD_65468 | JGI IMG/M metagenome (GOLD analysis project Ga0070707, IMG submission 65468) | Corn, switchgrass and miscanthus rhizosphere microbial communities from Kellogg Biological Station, Michigan, USA - KBS K5-50-2 metaG | ecosystem: Host-associated > Plants > Roots >... | reverse complement strand
CGAAAAATATCGTAATTACTTTTCGCTCATCTGCCTGCACGTAGTAGCGCTCATTTGAGTCTTCCTCTGCTTTTTACGACACAAAAAACTTGACCTCACAGGCAAGCTACGCTATAGTGGGTATATCTTATGTACTCATTTGGATTGAAGCGAGGAAAGATGACTGCAACCAGCAAGGCAAAACACATGGAGAAATCTTCAGCAGAAGATATACATGCATATCTTACCAGGCTTATCAAACAAGCTACCCAAACCTACCTCACACGCGAGCAGATACCCTTCGATGTCGAACAACTGCCGGTCGACCTGCGTTTCTCGGCTCAGAGCAGTTTTGGTGACTATTCGATGCCGGTCATGTCATGGGCAAACAAGTTGGCGCGTCCGCCCCTGTCCATCGCCGAACCACTGGCGGCGGCGCTACGAGACATGAACGATCCCCCCATTGAAGAAATCACCGTTACGAAGCCGGGCTTCCTTAACTTCCGCCTGAATCGACCCGCGGCGGGCAAGGCGATTATCGAGCGTATCCTGGAAGCCGGGGCTGATTTCGGAAGAAATAATGCGGGCACCGGCACGAAGGTGATCGTTGAGCATACCAATATTAATAGCAACAAGGCTGCACACGTAGGTCACCTGCGCAATGCTTGTATCGGCGATACGGTGGTACGTATGCTGCGTTCGCAGGGTTATGACGTTGAGGCCGATAACTACATCGATGACACGGGCGTGCAGGTCGCCGATGTCGTTGTAGGCCTCACCTTGCTCAACCAGGGCATTTTACAGCTTCCAGAAGGCAACGAGCAACTACCAGGTGAGCCTTTTGATTACTACTGTTCGCGGATATACGTTGCCGTGGGGAATGCCTACGAAGACCAGCCAGCACTGCTGGAACTGCGCAGTGCTGTCCTGCGAGCTATTGAACATGGCGAGGATGAGCCCGCCGGGGGAACGGATTACCCGTTGCTGGCAGCCGATCTCTCACACCGTATTGTACAGGCCCACCTGGCAACAATGGCACGCCTGAATATCTCATATGACTTATTAAGCTGGGAATCCGCTATTCTGCACGCGGGACTATGGAAGCGCATCTTCGAGATGTTGCGCGAGCGTGGCCTGCTGGAGAAACCCGAAACAGGTCCGTTAGCAGGCTGCTGGATACTGCCGTTTGGTGAGGATGATGGACAGACCGAGGAGGGTGAGCACATCAGCGACAAGGTGTTTGTGAAAAGAGATGGTACAGCGACTTACGCTGCCAAAGACATCGGTTATCAAATGTGGAAATTTGGCCTGACCGATGATCCCCAGATAGGAGTACAGTTCCACTTCGTTCCCTGGGGCCTTCAGCAAGATGGGCGTATGCTCTGGACGATGCGTACGCCACAAGACGCAGGCTCGACAATCGAGGAAGCCGACCCCAAACGTTTTGGCCATGCCAAACGAGCGATTAACGTCGTCGATGTGCGCCAATCATATCCACAGCAAGTCGTGTACGAGAGCTTGCGGCGGTTAGGATACACGGAACAAGCTGACAACTCGATACATCTCGCCTACGAAGTCGTCACGCTTTCAGCTGCTACAGCAGCTCGCCTGGGCGTTGATACCTCAGATGGACGCGAGTTTTATGCCATGTCCGGTCGCAAGGGCATTGAAATCAAAGCGGACGATCTGATCAATGCCGCAGTCGCGAGCATGCAAGAGGTGGAGAGCAAGCGGGAACTATCGCATGAAGCAGCGGCAATCCTGGCAGCCTCGGCAATTCGCTACTTCATGATTCGCTTTAATCTACAGCAAAGCATAGCCCTGGACATCGACGAGGTGTTACGCCCTAATGGTGACACTGGTGTCTACCTGCAATATGCCTATGCGCGGGCCAACAGCATCCTGCGCCGTCTCTATGATACCGGTTACGAGGAACCCGAGCAGCTAGATGTGCTACCCCCACAGCTCGAGCAGAGTGAGTGGGAACTGTTACGCCACATCGACGCTTTTCCACGTACCCTGGCCGAAGCAAGCACGCAACTTGTACTCAAACCCAATATGCTTGCCGCTTATACATACGAACTGGCAGCGCACTTCAGCGACTTCTACGAGCATACAACGCCCATTCTCAAAGAAACCGATGAAGGTGTGAAAGTATTCCGCGCAATGCTGGTACGAGCTACTGTACAGACAATGCATAACGCACTGCGGATACTTGGATTTGTACCACTCGAACGGATCTAGCGCGATTCATCGCGCCTATATGGGGGATAGGACATATTAAGTGGTATCACCGGTTGCCAACTTTGAGGAACAAAGCTGGACAACGCTCGTTCTCGCCGCCCTGGATCAGTCCGGCCTGCTCGCGTTCCTTCCGCATTCGGGCAGGTTATTTCACCGGGTCATGTCCGCGAGAGCACACGGGCTGGAACGTGCTCCTGTTGGACCAGCGATAGCCCCACCACCTTGACGTGTACGCGCATCTGCATACGGGCCTGGCCTGCTTCAACGGGGTGTCCCTCCACAGGCTTCTTCCCCCCGACCTGTAGCCGGAGAGAGCGGGTCGCCTCCAACGCTGCGCAGCGCAACCTTGGGAGGCGGCTTCTTGCGTGGCTGCCAATGCCACTCGCGATAGAACGAGCGATGCACATTCACGCTCGCATTGAAGTCGGCATGCGCCTCGTAGTGACACACCGGGCACCTGAACAGCTTGCCCCACTGCTCCTTGACGCGCTTGCCGCCTAGATAGGAGAACCTCTCCCCCTTGGCGCCGCAGCGCGAGCAATACTGGGATGTCCCGTGGGGATTGACTTCAACAGTGACTGTGCCTTGCGCGAAAGCTTTCTCGCGGGAGAAGCGGTTGATTTTGCCGCGTAATTGGTTCGCTCGCTTGCGGTTCATGCGCCGCGATTTGCTTCCCCCGTTGGCTGTGATCTTGCGCAAGCGCTCAAAAAGCAGCACACAGCCAGCATACTTCGCACAGACGTTGGCAATACTGCGCGCCACTTGATGAGCGGCATCCTCATTCAGGTGATCAATGTGCCGCCAGAGCTGTTGGTTGCTGTGCTCGCCTTTGACCGACTTGCCCGACTGCCACTGCTTTTTCGCGATCCGTTTGAGATGCCCATACCGGTGCTGATCCAGGCCATGATCTCTCACAAACGCCGTTTCGATGATCGCGCCATCCTGCCGCACCGTGATCACCGCGAGATTCTTGACGTTCAGATCAACGGCCACGGTCACCAAGTGAGGATCCATCTTGCTTGCTTGCACTTTTTGCGCTTTGATGGCTTTCACCTGGGGAATGTGCAAGGCCGCGTACTTGGGGCACAGGATCAGGCTGGGACTCTGCTGTTCCCATCCCGCTTCCTGTAAGCGAGTCTGATGAAAGTGGCTGTACTTGACCGGAAAGTTCACCCAGCTCCACTCCGTTCCCGTATAGACCTTGAGTTTCACGAACACGCCTTGCTGGTCGAGTTGCTCTGCATCCAGCACAAACGTTTCTTTGTACAGGGTGGGATGATCGCTGGCCCCAGGTTTGCCGGGTTTGCCTTTCTTCTTCCCGCTTGCTTGCCAGTTCTGCAAGTTGGACAGATAGGATTTGACTTTGCCAATGGCATCCTTGATGACGGAGCGACGATAGATGAAGGGCATGTCCGGGAAGACCTGACTGAAGTTCCAGTCAGGCAGTGGTTCAGGATGGTCACGGGTTTCCACCGTCTGGAATTCCGCCCAGGTCAGCAGTTCGTCAGCACTGATCCTCCGCTCGCGCTGCTCCTGATGCTGTTCTGAGAAGTAGCAGACGCGCTCACTTAGCTTCTCTGCATGGGTCAGGAAGAACTCGATGTAGAAAGCACGGGCACGGTTGAGCAGCGCCGTGGTGGCGTCCAGGTATGTTCGCTTGTGCTGGTTCGTCCCTCCCTGCCTGCGCTTACCCAGGTCAATCTCCAGCTTGGTCGTGCGTGTCGCCTGTCCCATCCTCGCTCCTTCTGACAGGAAAATCGAGAACGTTTGTTCTCCCTTGCTCTCAGTATAGCTTCCCGGTCCCTATTTGTCAACGCTTTGGAGGGTAGCGTCCCACGTGATGCGCAACGAGGTTTCGGTTTACATCTTATCAAAAATCCAACTTGAGGCCAGGGAAGAATCCACCTCTCGATTGATCCCTTTTTTCCCTTTCTCGGTTACACTCTTTGTGAGAATCAGACAGGTGGGGCTGACTACCCTCTTTCTTTTGAAAGGCACCGCTCATTTCCTCAGCTTGCCTCTTCTCAAAAATACTGATGAAAGGACGATCTCTATGCCGAGGCCAACTCTTCTGCCTGCCTCTCTCACTTCCCAAGCAGAGATCCCCCTGGTCCGTGTTGAGCATCTCACCCGTGTCATCGCAACAGGAGCACAGCGCACGGTCATCCTCGACGATGTGACCTTCAACGTCTCAGCGGGAAGCCTGTTTGCCATCATTGGCCCTTCGGGTAGCGGCAAATCGACGCTCCTCAACCTGTTGACGGGCATTGATCGACCAACCGAGGGGCGCGTCATCTTCGCAGGTTCGGAACTACGCGCGAGGAGTGAAAACGCGCTGGCCAGGTGGCGCGGGCAGCATGTCGGCATCATTTTCCAATTCTTCCAGCTCATCCCGACGCTGACGGCACTCGAAAACGTCTTGCTGGCGCTGGAACTTGGTGGGGGAGGCGCATTCGCACGATCGTCGCAGCCCTCACAATTGAGCTGGTCTTGATCCTGATCCCCCTCCTCATGGCACTTTCAGATGATCGGAACCATTCCATGACAACTATTCTGAGCTACTTCCCGCCCTTTGGATTCTATCTCGTCCCGCTCGTGGGCATTGTGTTTGGTGGCATGACCGGCACGCTGGCCGGTCTGCTCAGTTCGCGCGGCATTACACGCCGTTTGCACCAGATCACACGCGTAGCGGCTACCTGGAGCAAGGGGGAGTTCACCACCGCAGTGCATGACAGTTCGATAGACGAATTAGGACAGTTGGCGCGCGATCTCAACACCATGGCAGAGGAGATGCACCAGTTGCTCGCCATCCGGCAAGAGCTGGCCGTCGTTGAAGAGCGCCAGCGGCTGGCACGCGATCTGCACGACTCGGTCAAGCAGCATGTCTTTGCCAATGCTTTGTTGGTACGAGCAACCCGCAAGCTGCTCCCCCACGACATCCCAACAGCGCAAACCTATTTACGCCAGGCAGAGGACCTCTCCGGCCAGACACACCAGGAATTAAGCGAGTTGATTCGCGCGCTCCATCCTGCTGCCATCGCCGACAGAGGGCTGGGAGACGCGCTCCGGGACTATACACGTGACTGGTCACAGCGCACAGGCATCACCGTGGATGTGCAGATTCAGGGCACACGCGCGGCGCCGCTTGACCTGGAGGAGACCCTTTTTCGCGTGACCCAGGAAGCACTGGCCAACGTTGCCCGCCATAGCGGTGCACAGGAGGTCGGTGTGGAGTTGGTGTGGAAAGAGGAGCAGGTGTGCTTGACGATCCGGGACAATGGGAAGGGGTTTGATCAAGAGCGAGCGAAAGGTAAGGGCATGGGACTGGCGAATATGCGCAAACGTATGGAAGCGCGAGATGGCCAGCTTGCGATTACCAGCTCGCCTGATGGGACATGTGTCGAGGCACCCATCCCATTGTCGATTTCCAGCCCTCACCAGGTGGGAGGCGGTCGATGGATGAACTGATCACGGTGCTGATTGTTGATGACCACGCCGTGGTACGCTACGGCTTACGCGCCTTACTGGGAGCAGAGGGGAATGTATGTAGACCCTTTCATCGTCGGACAAATTCCCGTCAAGCCAGCAATATAGCGCCTTTATAGCACATAGCAATATTATCACATTACACCTTATGCGTCTATACTTACTTTTTGTAAGAAACTTCCTAAACAATACCCCCTCCCACTTCCCCCAACGAGAGCAGACGAAATTAATGAGTACCAGTGACCATGCTTCGCAGTCGATTTTGTCATTGACAGCAAGGGAGAATAAGTGTTAATCTTCGATTGTGCTGTTATTATCGATTGAAGCCCGAAACGATACTACTTTCTACTGAGTCGTTAGAGGGTGAATAATGTTAAAAACCATTATTGCCAGTGGCGTAGCTGTGAATGTTGGGTATTTGTTAAATCAAGTACCCACCATCGTTTTAATTGTTTTTATAACCGGTTGCTTTGTACTAGCGGCCTTAGTATTATTCAATGAGTCAGCTTGTAACCGGCTCATACGTGTACTAAAGGTGTTGCTAGGAAGAAGTGACGAAGCACGAAGACAAAAAAGGCGGTAACATTCACAACTACCCAAAGTCTGACCCTGGTATAAGCTAGGGTCTTTCTTATTGTATCAAAAGAGCCTACCCAACAAAAATACCCATGACTTAAACGATGCTATGACTTGACTCCCAACTACCCCTATCGGCAATAGAGTTGGCCGTTGCTGATGTAAACGTATGGGTAGTATCCGTTGCTATATGTGCACTTTGTCTCTAACCAATTGATAATAGATTGATCTTCTGCATTCCATCCATCGGTGTACCCTTTATTGTAGCCATCAGTGTATCCGGCCTTTGCGCCATCGTTGTAGCCAGCATTGTACCCATCATTCTTACCCTGGCTATATCCAGCATTATAACCAGAAGTGTACCCATCCTGTTTGCCCTGATTATATGAAGCAGCAATCTTACTCTGGGCTGCTGCTACTCCATCGTTGTAGCCCTGTGCATAGGAATTGTTAGCATTCCCACGAGCAGCATTAACACCGTCATTGTATCCTGTTGTAAATCCATCCTGCTTTCCCTGGCTGTAGCCAGCCTGGTATCCTGAATTATAGGCGCTCTTAGCTTTGGTATCAGATGAATGTGCAATGGCTGTAGCAGTAGCATTGTAGCTTACCTGGCTCTTTGATGTATTGGTAGCTGTCGCAATCAGGTTAATATGCCGTGTAGAAATAGAAGTGTTCGGGTTTCTCGCATTCCCCACATAAAAACCAATAAGCCAGGAAAAGCCGGTCATAGCAAGGACAAGTAAAAGTAGTAAGATCGTGCGTAGCAGGTGAAGACGTTTCTTACCTGGCGGTGGAGGTGGAGGTGTTACAGAGGGGATACCAGGATAAACAGGGTAGTAAGTACCTGGTACCGTGTTGTACATTGTAGGTTCATAGCCCATGACTCTGCCTCATTCTTTCCTAAGACCCTTATTTTTGTTTGCCTGATAGACTCAGTGCCACTAATCCACAAACCATAAAGAACTGACTGACTATCATAGAGATAATGATAGCAAGAAAGTCAGACCAGATATTGCCAGAGTTGAAAACACTATTAAATGGTGACTCTGAAGTATAGGCCCATATCTGTACACCGGCTCCAACTACAACAGCATACGGCAAGAGCGCGATAGTAAACAAGACAAAGGGCAAGTGATTGTAAGTGCGTGGTTGCATTGTACTATCCCCCCAATGTTAAATAGATTTATTCTACTAATTTTAACGTAGATGAGGAGCCTCTATAACCTCTACCAGTACAACTTTAGACAGTGATACCCTCTCGTTACAATCCTCATAGCCAGGTATAAGTGACTCTACCTTATAGATATTTCCTACTAAACTTCCAGCTTGATCGTTATTAGACAGGAGCACCTTACCTCTCCATACTCTACACGGTCTAACCGGATAGTCTGAACTGGCAAGCCTGTACCGAATAATGCTACCCTGCTTGATGCTATTTGGGTCTGGTTTATCGGGTAGGATAGTGGTAATGTCAGGAATGTTCACGTACTCAAATTCTTCCTCATATCCATACTCTAATGGCTCTACCCTAACAGCGCCTAAAGACTCCAAGTGAGTAGCGGCTATCCTACCATAGTTGCACCTCTTTTCTCTTCGTGCTGCTTTTTCATTTCTCACAAGGGCTTAACGTTGTCTATTTCGTCGGCGGTCGAGAGTATGCCATGGTCATAGAGCGGGCGTCCGCAGCAGAGGGATGGTCCCGGCACTTCAACCTCCCACGGGTTGCGCAACGAGTTTGAGGATGGTGCTGTGGTACAGCGGGGAAGCAAGCTTGCAGAAGCCTCTGACAGAGTTGAGCGCTGAACAAAAAAGGAGAGCTTACTCTAGCTGCTTGAGGAGAGCCAGTTCATAGGGCCGAAAACCGGCATGCAGATAGACAGCAGCAGCCTGCTGATTTTTAGCAAGCACGTGGATTTTGAGTATAGCCATCCCCTCTTGGCGAGCAAATTCCTCAGCTTTCTGAAGCAGTGCGGCCCCATATCCCTGCCCGCGATGAGAAGGAAGGACGACAAGATCGGAAATATACGCGTAGTCCGTCAGCGTTGAGAGATACTCCTCTTTGTCATGTTCTAAACGCACACAGATAAAGCCGACCACCTCTTCGTGGGCCTCCGCAACAAAAATTTGGCCGCGGTTCTGACGAACTATGGTCAACAACTCCTCAAGATTGCGTGTGACAATCCGTGCTCCTTCGACCCGATCTGGTTCGAGAGCACGTTCAACATTCTGGAGTTCCAGAATACAGTCTGCCAGGCGCTTCTGATCGCTTGATCGATGTGCTCTGATCACATACATCACGTGGCTTCACCTCGTCTTCGGATGAGTACGTAGGTGGAGCTATCTTAAGCGCTTTTTCGATTGAAAGCAAGACCTCTAACCTGCCTGTCGCAACTGATGAGCCATTCGGAGAAGCACGCCTATCCGAGGGGAGGGAACTGAAGTCGGCTGCCGAGGGCGTGTTAAGCCGTGGCCAGTCCGAGCGAGGTGGCAATGTCTTCTGAGATACCGAACAGCTTGATCGTAATCCGATCGGCCGTTGGGGCTCGCGTATTGCGAGCCCGCCGCTCTTGCCAACAGAGGCGATTGGGCAACCAGCGACTGACCTGCTGGACAGTGCAAGGTCCCGTCAGGCTGGAAGGAAAATTCCTGTCCAGAGAAGCGGCCCGTTTTCCAGGGCACGGCAACGGAGGGTTTGCCATAGCCAAAGGTGCGGAGTTGCCCACGGGTTGCGCAACGAGCTGGACATCTTACAAGAGTCGGAATGACTCCTCAAAGAGCGGTTGAATCCCCCTGTTATCGCCCGCCTACCCCCCATGGCCGCACTTTTGGTCAACTTATTCAAATTCCGCTTGCAATGGTGCAACAATCTCTTCCGCCAGCTTGTGAACGACACCCTCTGGATAAGGCGCAGCCAGATTCAGCACAATATGTGTGGCTCCCTCCGCAATATAGGGTCGTATGCTCTCACGGGTTTCAGCCATGTTACCATAGTTCACCCTCTCCTGGATAGAACGTTCGATGGTTTTGGCGTCGCGCCCAATAGTGGCACAGTGCCCATTAAGCACCTCGTTCTTGTGGCGGAATGTCTCGACGGAGCCACCGGCAAAATTCCAGATATTCGCATACTGAGCCACGATGCGCAGCGTCAACTGCTCACCGCTTCCACCTATAACATAGGGCGGATATGGCTTCTGGACGGGTTTTGGTTCGCAGCGTGCATCCTTGAGTTGATAATACTTACCATCAAAATTGGCGACTGTTTCTGTCCATAGCCTCTTGATCACTTCGCACGCCTCACCTAACCGGCGGATGCGCTCACCTGGCGTATAGAGCGGGATACCGTACATACTGCACTCAAGTTCATTCCATCCTGCTCCGATACCGAAGTCGAGCCGCCCATGTGAAATGATATCGACCGTTGCTCCTATTTTCGCAAGCACGGCAGGATGACGGTAAATATTGCCCGTCACCATCAGCCCAACGCGCAGGCGTCTAGTCTGTGCAGCTAACGCGCCGAGCAGCGTCCAACCCTCCAATTGCGGGCCAGTCGGATCGGGGCCGAGCGGGATGAAGTGGTCGAAGGCCCAGGCGTGTTCGATGCTCGTAACGCTATCCGCTTCGAGCCAGACGCGGAGCATATCTTCATAGGTGGTGTTTTGTTGTGCAGTTTTGATGCCAAAGCGAAGTTTCACACTGTTACCTTTCTAAATTTCTCATTTTCCCGTAGGCAATGCCAGTTGCAAACAGTAGCCCACCTGTACTTGCAACATAGCAGAATGCGAATTCGATAAGCTCATTATACCATCAAAGTGCTGCAAATCGGCTTAAACACTCGCTTTTTGTTCTTGACTCAAATTGGCTCCTTATCTATTGCGCGTGGCATCGGCGCGACCCGGGGCGGCGCGATACTCTCTTCTGCGCGCGAAGAGGCCGCACTAGACCTCTTTAGCGAACAAGCTATCTGGCCCGCGATTATGGTAACTTTTCGTACTGCATATGAAGTACTGCACCAGGCTGGGTTTAGCGATGAGGCCATCCTCTATGAAATGTACCTCTCCGAAGAACTTCCAAAGAGTTAGGCTCATCTATTGAGGGATTTTTCAACAGGCTGGTTCGTTTCTTGCGACATCAGGGTATACTTCTCCTTCTTCGAAAGAAGCTCATCCTGACTCTTTACAAACAGACAGCTTTCAGGTATAGTCGAGATGCATAGAACGATCTCTCAGGAATGGTGGGAGAAAGGGACGAGAAAAGAAGCAAACAGATGGTGTCATTTGACACGAGAAAAAATCGTGTCCGACTGATAACCTGGGTCATGTCCCATTTGGTGCAATGGCGAATTGATGAGAAAAACTCATCAATTTTCTGAGTACTTTTTGGGAGCAGAACTCCCCGATAAGCTCATCAATTCACCAAATCTGGGCATGAGCCTTTGCTAAAATGAACACACGCATGGCAGAAAAATCGTCTGTTGCGAGAGAGAGAATACTGATGAAGCAACCTGATCCCGTGAGCGCCTTCCCGCGCCAGATGCACACGCTTCCACTCTCCTGGCTGAGTCTCTCCGTCGGCAAACGTCTGCTTATCGTGGCGCTCTCGTATGGGCTGGGAGTCGCCGGGCTCTGGTTCCTCTTTCCTCTTGTCCACAATGGAGCCAGCATGTTTCTGCCCATCGTCAGCGCCTGCTGGCTCTTTCGTTATCG
>Ga0070707_100006349_pt1 | contig 10992 bp, 8 predicted proteins | sample KBSK5502metaG_FD_65468 | JGI IMG/M metagenome (GOLD analysis project Ga0070707, IMG submission 65468) | Corn, switchgrass and miscanthus rhizosphere microbial communities from Kellogg Biological Station, Michigan, USA - KBS K5-50-2 metaG | ecosystem: Host-associated > Plants > Roots >... | reverse complement strand
CTTGACACGAGGCGAGGAATGAAGCCTTCTCGTACACCCTTTAGGACGGTGGCGCTGCGCTGACTTACTGATCCATCTGGCAAGTTCACGCACATGCGAGTCCGATGGTGGGCCTGCACGCGCGGCGTCTCGTGACAGATGTCATGCCAAACCCATGACTCGTCTCACTACTGGACTCAGCTGCCAGCGCCTAGACTTGCCTTACGCGAACGACCCTGTAGAGTGGATGCAGCTGCAACCTGACTGCCCTCCACACCTCGGCACCGTACGCTGAAAGGACTGCACTCGTGGACTGGTCACCCTCGTCGCCGCAGAGGACGTCGCCGACCCTCCCAGCAACGCTTCGTCCTGCTGCCGTTTCTCGCAACCTGCTCGTAGGGCTGACCGGCGGGGTCGCCGGAACCGTCCTCTTCCTAGCCATCTATGCGATCGAGGGGGCGACCCGACCTGGCTACAATGCTTGGCAGCAAACCATTAGTGCGCTCAGTTTTGGTCCAAACGGGTGGATCCAGCGCGCCGACTTTATCCTGTGTGGCATCAGCGTCCTCTGGCTCGCCGTTGTCTGGCGCCAGATTCTCACAGGCGGGGTGAGCGCGCGCTGGTACCCCGTCGTGCATGGTCTCGAAGGCCTGGGCTTGCTTGGCGTCGGCATCTTGACCCAGGACCCGCTGCATACCGCCTGCCTTATCGTCATTGTGAGTGCGATGTCTGTGGGCCTCCTGGTCATCGCCCGGCGCTTCTGGAGCACGCCACGCTGGCGGGGGTGGGCATGGTTTACGGTGGTCTGCGGCCTCTGGCCAATGGTGGCAATGCCCTTCTTCGGGATGGCGTTGAACCCACACAGCGGGCTCAATCCTTATGCTGGTCTCATCGAGCGCCTGGCGACCAGCCCAGACATCGTGTGGGGCCTCGTCATCCTGTTGCCGCTGTGGGCGGGAAGCAAGCTGATGCAGCTCAAGGCCTAAGTGGTGCGTCCGGCACGTTGCCCAGGTGCGTGAACGTGCCGGAAGGACCACTTACTGCGCCCAACAATACCCAAGACCCGATGAGGTGGATTATACTGGAGGTATGACCAGCCGCTGTCAGCGAACTGCTTTGGCAGGGTGGGAAAGGGAGATCGTGCATGGCACGAACGACGATCCCGGGCTCGTTGGGCCTCCCGTATGTCGGTGAAACCGTCGCGCTGTTCTCGAACCCGCTCACCTTCGTGGCCAAGCGCCGCGCGCGCTACGGCCTGGTCTTCAAGACACGGGTGCTGGGCGGCCACCCAGCGGTCGTGCTCCCCGGCGCGCCTGCCCAACAACTGGTGCTCGTCTCCGGCGGAGCGCACTCGCCGTTTCGCGCGGGTACGGGCTACCGGACGCTGGAGCCGTTCCTGGGTACCTCGCTGCTGCAGCTGGATGGGATGCCGCACCAGGTGCAACGTAAGCTCGTCACCCCGGCGTTCCAAGCGCACAACTATGCCGAGTACCTGGCGCGCATCAACCGGGCGTACGAAGCGGTCGTCGCCGGGTGGCCACAGGATGGGCAGCGCCGGTTCTACGACGACGCCCATGCCATCGCACTGCGCGTGTCCACGGCCCTGGTGGTCGGCGTGGAGTCTGGAGCCGATCAGGGCGGGGAGGGACAGTATGGGGAGGGACAGTATGGGGAGGGAGGAGAGCAAGAGCGAGGCGAACCAGACGCTGCCGACGTCAGAGACCTGGACCGGCTCCTGAACACGCTCTTCGCCGGCACCGTCGATCCGCTGCAGCTCGACCTCCCCTTCACACGCTATCGGCGCGCCCGGGCCGCCAAAACGCAGCTCGACCAGCGGCTGCGGGCCCTGGTGGCGCGCCGGCGGGCAGCACCGGCAGGCGATGTCCTCTCCCGCTTCCTGGCGGCGCGCGACGAGCAGGGCCGACCGCTGTCAGAAGAGCAGCTCCTCGCCCACCTACGCCTCCTGCTCTTCGCTGGCTACGACACGACGACGGCGGCGTTGTCCTGGGGCGTCATCGAACTGTTACGGCATCCCGCTGTCTACGAGCGCGTGCGCACTGAGGTGCAGGCCGATACCGACGGCGTCGACCGCGACGCGCCGGTGACCGTTCAGGATCTGCGTGCGATGCCCTACCTCGACGCCGTGATCAAGGAGACACTGCGCCTGCATCCGGCCACCTCGGTGTTGCTGCGGGGCGTGCACGAGTCGTTCGCATTCGCGGGCCACACGATCCCGGCGGGCTGGCTCGTCGTCCTGCCCATTGCGTACACCCATCGGATGGCGGAGTACTTCGTCGAGCCTGAGCGCTTCGAGCCCGAACGGTTCCTGCCACCGCGCGAGGAGGATCGGCGCACGCCGTACGCCTGGATGGGGTTCGGCGGCGGGGCGCATCTCTGCCTGGGCATGAGTATCGGCCAGATCGAGATCAAGACGGTGTTCGCCCGGCTGCTGCGCCAGTTCGATCTCAAGCTCGTCCCTCAGCAGGACACGTCGACGGTCTTCGTACCCGTCAACCGGCCGCGCGGGGGAGCCATCGTCGCGTTCACACGCAGGGCCGCCTCCCCCGTCGCGCGTGCCGTGCCGATATGACCACCAGAGCGAGAGCGCCCAGGTATGCCGAGGGTTTTGTTAGGCGAACTTACTGCGCCTTATCCAGTGTAGTGCATACGCTGCACCCTCGTCACTGTTCTGGGGTTTGCGGACCTCCCCTCCTGTACTGTATTGCCACTGTACTGCGCTTCATCCACCTACGCACCTGTCATGTACCCCATAGCTACAGCTAGGGGCTTGTGCGGCTGTTGCGCATCAGTCCGGACCTGACCAGACTCAGCCAGGGGGAGCCATCCCATCGGGCTAGGTTAGGAGCGAATGCATAGGCACCAGTGGGTGGCATCTCAGCCCACTGCTCTGCGGCTGGTGGTGAAACAGGCACACGGGGTTGCAGCCAGTGCTGCCAGCGAGAAACCGCTCCATAACGTTGTCGAGGGAACCATTACCCCCAAGGGGCAACCTGGAGGGGAGCGCCCGCAAGGGCATCGGGTGCCAAACCGTGGTGATCGGCTGACACCCGCCCCGTAAGGGGCAAACGAAGAGAGGAGACGGCGCTTCCTCCCCAGGCCGGAAGGCCGGGGTCTCCGCGCCGGAAATCTGATGAGCGCATCCGGGCTCGTCGCGATGTGGAACTTGCTTATGATTTTCGTCCTTCGACCTGAACCCAAGGCTCGAAATCATCTGATACGGTTTCCGCCCCGGTAGGTGTACTCTGCTGTCGTGCTGAGTCTGATGAATCCAGGACCTCGCCTTCGCACGCTGCAACGAGCGCGGCACACGTGTTACCACCCCTGCACAGCACGATCGACCACGCTGTGCTCCTCGCTCGCGCAACGCGCACGCTGCTGGGAGCGGTCAGGGCCCGGCCTCTCAAGCAGAGGGAAACCGCACCGTGGAGGGACGGAGGCATCTGCGCTAGGGGTGCGCAGATGCCTCCGTCCCCCACCCCTGCGTGTGGCGCACCGGTGACGGTGCGCGTCTAGTACACAGGGGCACATGAGCAGATCGGCCAGCCAGTGCAGCGCAGGCGCGGGCGGAGGAGACGAACCGATGCGGCACGCAGATCAGGCCCGGACGCCGACAGCGTCGTGGCCTGAGCGCCGGAAGCGCGCGACGCGGGCACATCGTAGCCGGGACCGGCGAGTTGGGCGCGAGAGACAAGACCGGCGGGGATGGTGGGCGCTGGGGCTGCTGCTGGCGGCGCTCGCCGTGCTGGTGACCTCGAGCATCCTCACCTACCCGCAGGTCCAGCACGCGAAGGTGGTCGTGCCCTTCAAGCAGGGCGCCGACGCCGGCGGACACAGCAGAGCAAGAGCGGCACAGCTGGCTACCCCGATCACCCCGCCCCTACCGCCCACACCCACGCCGACACCTGACCCGAACCTGGGGGCGAACCTGCGGATGGGCTGTACCTTCGGCATGCCACCGGTACTGCCCGGCGTGATCTTCGACGGCGTGAACAAGGCGCTGAAGGCTGCGCCGCCAGGGGAAGTGGCGCTGACCTTCGACGATGGGCCGACGCCGTACTCGACGCCGCCGATCCTGAGCTACCTGGAGCAGACCCACACGCCCGCGACGTTTATGGTGGAAGGCCAGTATGTGCATCTCTGGCCGTCCCTGGTGCAGCGTGAGTGGCGGGACGGCTTCGCTGTGGGCGTGCACACGTGGGACCATCCCAGCATGACGAGGCTCACGCCGGCGCAGCGGCATTTTCAATTGGACGCCACGCTCCAGGCGCTGCGTGCCGCGCTTGGGCCGACCGCGTGCATCTGGTTCTGGCGGCCGCCCTATGGCGACTACAACACCGCGGTGGTGCAGACGGCGGCGACCTTCGGGCTGAGCACGATCTGGTGGGACGTCGATCCGCGGGACTGGAGTCGGCCGGGAACCAACGTCATCGTGAGCCGCGTGCTGGCGCAGGTCCGTGCAGGGTCGATCATCCTGTTGCACGACGGGCCGGCGCTGCGCGACGAAACACGGGCGGCGCTGCCAGGGATCCTGGCAGGATTGCGGGCGCGCGGGCTGAGGCTGGTGACGCTGCCCCAGCTGCTAGAGGATGGACAGTATCTGCAGGTGGGCGTTCGTCAGCGGTGGGCGGCGGCCTTGAGCTGAGCGGAGGCGCGCATTGCTGCCCACCCGCCTCACACCAAGGCGGGCGCCACGAAGGACTGCCGTCTCGGAGCGTTGTACCGCGTCCACCCACGCAGAGGGAGACCGCGCCCCTCACCTCCACGGGCCGACGTCATCTCGCCGTTCCCACAACTGACAACTGTCCAACCGGACTTGGTATGAGATCAGCTACTACTTGTCACGCTCTTACCTAATTTCTCGTGTTCCTGCGTCGTAAGTGACCCAGAAGTTCCTCCGAACAGCAACTCTTGCATCCGCATGGTCGCCTCCTGCTGGATCCGCGGGGTCACGTGGCTGTACAAGTCCAATGTCATCGCGATCGTGCTGTGCCCGAGCAGGTCCTGCACCACCTTGGGATGCGTCCCGGCCTCCAGCAGCAGGGTCGCCGCCGTATGCCGGAGGTCGTGTACCCGGAGCAAGGGCAATCCTGCCTTGTGCAAGGCCGTGTGCAGTGCTTGGTTGACGCGCGCCGGATCAAGTGGCCCCCCAGTGAGCGAGGGGAACACCAGATCCTGCTCGTGCCATCCACTCCCAGCCATCAGGCGTTGCTGCAGGACGAGGGTCTTGTGCCCGTGAAGTGCCTGCACCACCCCGGGCGGTAATTGCACCGTACGACGGCTGCTCCGCGTCTTGGGTTCGACATAGACCAGTCCAACTTCACGCTGACGCTGCACGCTCCGCTGAATGACGACCGTACCATGGCGCAGATCAAGGTCGCTCCAGCGCAGCGCCGTCGCCTCCCCGAGCCGCAGCCCGGTCGACACGAGCAGCGACCAGAGTGCCTGCCATCGGGTGCCATTGGATGAGGAGAGCAGGGTCTGTACCTGTTCACGCGTCAGCGTCTGCATCTCATGGCGCGGAGCACGTGGAGGGCTCACCTCATCCACTGGATTGTGACCAAGGTAGTGCAGCATGGTCGCCTCCCGCAAGGCGTTATGGAGGACCGCATGGCAGTGACGCACCGTACGGCTTGCCAACTGGCCCTGCTCTTGTAGCCGCGCATACATGGCGCGAATGTCGTGTGGGGCCAGGGCCGACAATTTGACAGTGCCGATAGAGGGCAGCATGCGACGTACGCACAGGTCGTAGTGCTCCCAGGTCGTGGGGCGCACCGTGGGCTTTGCGACCTGCTGCAGCCAATAGTGGAGGAAGTCACCCACCGTCTTGGGCGCGTCCTGCGAGGCTGCGCGACCCGTCGGGAAGATGCCTGCCTGGATGTCCCGTTGGAGCACCTGGAGTTTCTCTTGGACCTCCTTGCGCGTGCGCGCGTAGAGGTACGTACGCCTGCCATCAACCTGTATGGCGGCACCCCAGGTGCCATTCGAGCGCTTGAAGATGCTGCCCTCACGGTTCCCGCGTTTGGCCATCCTGCTCTAGCCTACCTTTCGCGCTTCCACAAGCCGCCGTGCAATGAACTCTTGCAGCGCCGTGACTGGCACGCGTCGGAGGCGGCCAATCGTGATACTGGCAACGTCGTCACGTGCGATGAGGAGGTACATTTGCGAGCGGCTGATACCCAAAGCTTCTGCAGCCTCTTCTGGCGTTAGGGCTAGCTTTGGCGCTGGCGCCACTACTTGCTCGCTCATGAGGGTCATAGCGTCTCACCTTTCACTTGCTGTTGTTGCTGCTACATCCTTTGCCCGTCGGACTCCCGCTAACCGGTATCCTGGAGGCGCAGAGGAGCAGCGGAGTCATTGCTTCACGCCCCGAGAACCGCCTCTGCACATGCTGCGATTTCTCGAAGGCGTCGTAGACTCATGCCGCTCCCGCGGTAGGCGTAAAGAGGCGCGGCGGCGCAGCGATCTTATAGGCCCTGGCGAAGTGGTCGAGGAGGACCTGCGTCACCCCACCCTTGGCGTCGGCCTCGTCCTCGAGGTCGTCCGGGTGCTGCACCACGAGGTCGCCCACACTGCGTGCTGGCTTGAGCTGCAGTGGCAGCACCCCACGGGCGGCGAAGATGCTCAGCAGCATCTGCACGCGGTGGCGCACTCGTTCCGCCCGCTCCAGGTGCGTCCCCATGTCGCGCTCTACCCAAGCTGGCACAGCACCGTATGTGGCTTTGTAATGGGCGCGCCGTGCGGCGGCGCGCTCCGCCTCGCGTGCGACCGCTCGATCGGCCCAGTGCTGTAGTTCGGCCAGTGCTGCCGAAGCCGGTGCCGCGTCCTCGACCTCCAATGAGGAGACCACGCCTAGCAGCAGGCGCCGCAAGAGGCGACTCTTGCCCGTGTAACGCGCACCACGCACGACGGCATACGCCTCCTCGCAAAGTGGCTCGGCTGCCGCCACCTGCTCATAGTCGTCGTGCAACGTGGCCCAGGTGGGATGCAGTTGCCAGCGGGAGCGATTGGCGGTCCCATCGTCCACAACCAGGCGCAGCCAATGCGTGGTGAGGTGGCGCCAGAGCGCGCTCTGATGGCGGAAGAAGCGCGGCAGTGTGCCTAGGTGCGGCAACTCCTCAGCCGCGAGCTCAGCTTCGATGCTCGCCTCATCGTCGCCGACGTCGGGTACAACGCATAGGCGAAAGCCGGTCGCGCCCTCGCGGCGCAGCTGGAACTCCAGCCGCCAGACGTCGGCGTCCGGGTCGAACCGATTGGGGCCCAGCTCTTGAAGGAGAGCTGCGTAGGCGTCGTCATTGCGGTGGTGGGCTTGGAGACCTTTGTTGTACAGGCGTGCCAGAATCGCGCCCGAGCCAAAGACAAAGCCGGTGAAGGTGCCCCCATCGTAGTAGGTGTGCCACTTGACTCGTGCTGGTTTGATGAAGTGCAGTGCATGGCCCAATGCGGCCGATGGCTGCCAGCCTCCCTGCCAGTCGGCGTGCAGGTCCAGCCGCGAGAGGCGCGCCGTGTCGAACGAACATGCGGCGCGGACGCGGCTCTCATCCTGATCGGAGAGCAGCTGGTCGCGCACCCAACAGAGCGCCTCCTCGCAGGCGCCTCGCGGGCCGGCGTTGTGGGTGTGCAGAAAGTGCGAGCGCAACTCCAGGTAGAGCCCGGGCCGATGGGGGATGCCCTTGCCGAGCACCTTGACGCTGAAGTCGTCGGTCTCGAGCAGGTGGCCATAACCGCCGCGGGAGCCGTGGGGCAGCACCTGCGCCCCGAGCCAGTCAGGGCAGTGCGCCACTCGGCCATTCGCCGCCGCACGTTGCGCCAGTTCCTTCTCCGCGTCCAGCTGCGCCTGAACGGTATCGCTCACGCTGATGTCTGCCGAGAGATGGACTGTGTCCGGGCCGGCCAGCACAAGGCGGGCCGACGGGTTTGCATCGCTCATTGAGAGGTCCGTAACGCATCTTCCTTCCTATCCCTGGTGCGCCGATAGGGGGTGGCGCACGGGGTGTAGACACCTCTGCAGCGTCCGCAGGCAGCAGCTACATGTGTGGATGGCACCACCTGCACGGCTTGTGCGCCGCTTGGCACAACGAAGTTCACGTAGTGCACGATTAGGCCGGAGCGGAGAGGGAGAGGCGGGCGCCGCCGATAGGCGCGCGTGATGGCATTCCGGAGGAGTTACCAAGTAATGGGTGACGTCAAGGCGGCCTACTGCACCGCCAGGCGTGGGAGCAGCATGAGGGCGAGTCCGGGCACACGAGCGAAGTCGGCGTCGATGGTGACGATGGTGAGTTCCCGCTCGAGCGCGGTCGCCGCGATCAGGGTATCTACATCGCCGATCAGGCCGGAGGTCGGCCGCATGGTGCGGCGTAGGATGGCATACCACCGAAGGACGGGGTAGCTGAGCGGTAGCGGGTGGATGTCGCGGAGCACCTCGCGCAGCTCTGCCTCACGCCGCTCGAAGTCAGGTGTAGGGAGCCTCTGCAGGTACTCGACGATCTCGCCGTAGACGAGCAGGCTGGTGTAGGCGTCGCCCGCGGCGAGCCAGGGATCGACGAGCGTGACAGCGCCTGGGCGCCCGCGCAGGAAAGCGCTCAGGACGCCGGTGTCGAGGAGGTAGCGGCTCATGCGTCGGCGTCTTCCTGCTCGCCGGGCAGGTCCTCGATGAGCGGCGTCGGCGGCACTTCACGGCGCCAGCGCAGCAGCGTGTCTTCCATATCAGCAGGGAGATCGGCCCAGGCGCCTGCCAGACGTCGCGCACGCACCCCACGCGGCTCGACGCGCCCAGTGTAGGCCAGGATCTGCTCGGCGACATCCTCCTGCTCGTCGGGCGTCAGCTCCTCGAGATGTTCCAAGGCACGACGCAGGTGTTCGACGACCATCAGGTCTTGCTCGCTTTCAGTCACGCTCTCGTATAGGTCTGACCGTCTTTAAGCAGCGTACCGTAAAGCAGTGTACCGTACGCTCACGGATTCCCGCTATCTCACATCGGGATATTCGCGTGCCCACTCCTGTATTTGAGGAGGGCCGTGTTACACCGTTCGGCCCTTACACAATATCTCGCGTGCCCACTCATGCGCAGTCATGTACGAACGTGCTGGCGGTGGCGTCCTGCCACCGCCAGCACCACAGGAGAGACTATTGGACCGTGGACGCTCGTGCGCAGTCGGGCAGAGCACAGAGGGAGCATATAGCATCGCTCCCTCTGTTCGTCGTAGAGGGCACACGACGCCGTGACGGTCACCTGGTGCTGGATGTGGCGCATGAATGACAGCTTGGGCGCTGAGAGCGCGCTAGGGAGGATAACTGTTTCGGCTCAGCATGTATCGAGAACTCACAGACAGACCTGCCGCACTCCAGATGCCGTATGCTCCGCACCAAGAATGCATCCCCGGACCAGCTCCTCGTGACTTCGCCACCACTAGCAGAATTGTGCTTAAGTAAGGCAACCGTACCTGTAGTTTTGGAGTTCTCTTCGCCGGGTTGATGTTCATCGTCTGATATCGCCCAACATCGCATGTCATGGGAGTTCGGTGTCGTGTGCAATCGTCGGACTGTCGCTGGTTGTCGCATGTGGGTAGGGGGTAAAGTTAGGGGTAATACTGAGACTTCCTATACCGTTGTAGAGTACCGCGCACGTCGGGCCTCAACATGAATGCGCAGATGTGACCGTCAAACTACAGGGGTCAGGAACGATTAGGCAAAGCCAGGAGCAGGCGGTGTAGGGAAAGGTGCTAGCCCTCGCCGAAAAGCCAACTACCAGCGCGTGCACACGCGCTGGTAGTTGTGTCTCACCACTGATGATACTGGTGGCGAATTCAAGATGTGCGCCGCCAGCCCACATTCCAGGCGCCAACACCAACAGTCCGACGCTTCTGGCGAAACGTCAGGCGCAGCGTGACCTCGCCACTCGTATCAACGTTGAGACACGTGGCGTTTTGCGACGATCTCCTGTCAGCCCGTTGGGCCGCGCATGCAGCGTGTGCTCCGCCCGGCCCACCATACCGGCACTGGTCTCATGGCGTCATCCGCCCTACTACGGCAGTCAGGAGCGTTTGTCTGCAGCGGCGCCTGTCAGGGTGTAGCGGTAGCACCATTTGCGCTAGTGGCAACACTGGTAACACTGGCAACACTGACATCGTCGGTCGCGCGCTGCGCCGCGTTCGTGTGCTCGATCAGCGGACGGAGCAGACTGGTAAACTCGGCCGGCACCACCAGCTTGGTGGCCGGAGACGCGCCGAGCGCCTTGAGCGCGTCCAGATATTGGAGGCTCATGGTCTGACTGTCGAGGTGACTCGCGACCGTGGAGATCTGCGCTAGCGCCTGCGCATAGCCTTCGGCCCGTAGGATGGCCGCTTGGCGCGCGCCCTCCGCTTCGAGAACCGCAGCCTGCTTTTGACCCTCGGCGACCCGCACGGCGGCGTCACGCTTGCCATCAGCCTCGATGATGATGGCACGGCGACTACGCTCGGCGGACATTTGCCGGGTCATCGCTGTCTGGATCTCTTGCGGGGGGGTGATCTCGCGAATCTCCACCGCCGTCACCTTGATGCCCCAGCGCTCGGTGACCTCGTCGAGCTTGCCGCGCAGCGTGCTGTTGATGTCTTCGCGCTGCGAGAGCACCGCGTCGAGCACCATGTCGCCGACCACCGCGCGCAGGGTGGTGATCGCGATGCCACGCGAGGCATTTTCATACTGCTGGACGTTGACGACGCTCGAGGCCGGATCGACGATCTTGGAGTAGATCAGGAAGTCGATCGCGACCGAAGCGTTGTCCTTGGTGATGCAGGATTGCGGGGTGACGTCGAACACGCGCTCGCGCAGATCGGTGCGAATGCCGCGATCGACGAAGGGAATAAGCAGGATCAAGCCGGGGCCCCGTACGCCCACGAGGCGACCGAGCCGTAGCACGACCAGACGCTGATACTCCGGCACGATGCGGATCGCCAGCCCGGCTACAACGACGCCCAAGACAATGACGAGCCCGACAATCACAAACGCGACGAC
>Ga0070707_100006348_pt1 | contig 10992 bp, 12 predicted proteins | sample KBSK5502metaG_FD_65468 | JGI IMG/M metagenome (GOLD analysis project Ga0070707, IMG submission 65468) | Corn, switchgrass and miscanthus rhizosphere microbial communities from Kellogg Biological Station, Michigan, USA - KBS K5-50-2 metaG | ecosystem: Host-associated > Plants > Roots >... | reverse complement strand
GCTGGCGCCGGGCCCTCGGCTCCGGCTGGGTGCGTCCGATGCTGGGCGCCTACTCCGGCCAGTCGGAGTTCAGGATGGTGTCGACGAAGTTGCCGCGCTGGAAGCCGGGGACGTACCGCTCCAGGACGTCCGCCTTGACGTTGCCGAACGTGGTGTCCGGCCTAGGCGCGATGCCGTCGGTGAACGCCTGCAGGATCTGCCGTTTGAAGTCCGGCCGCGGGTGCAGCGCGGTGATGGCGGCCCGGTCGGCGTCGCTGATGTCGTGGTAGCCGATGCCGAGCACGTCGTACTCGACCCCGGCGGTGACCAGGGCGACCTCGGGTTCCATGAACTCCGGAATGCCGGGCGTGGTGTGCAGGGCGATGGCGGTCCACACCCGGCGGATGCTGTCCTCGGGCACGCCGTGGCCGTGCAGGAAGCGGCGGGCCTCGTCGGCGCTGTCCACCTCGAAGCGCCGGCCGCTGTGGCGGTTTTCCTCGTTCAGGCCGAGGTCGTGGAAGATAGCCCCGATGTACAGCAGTTCGGGGTCGTAGCTGAGGCCGCGGTTACGGCCCTGCAGGCTGCCCCACCAGTAGACGCGGCGGGAGTGGTGGTACACGAGGTCGCTTGTGCGGTCCCGGACCAGCTCGGTGGCCTCGCGGGCCAGCTTGGTGTCGGGGACCGTCACCCCGGCCGCGGACTGTCCGTTGACAGGCATTGATGTCTCCTAACGTTGAGCGGATGGCAGGGGCCCGGCGCCTGCCGGCGCCGGGCCCCTGGTGACACGGCCGCCGGTCAGGGCTGGCCGGCGCGGACGCCCTTCTCGACCCGCTCGCCCAGGTCCTTGTCCACGTTCCCGAGGTACCAGAAGGCGCGCTGCAGCACCGGCTCGGTCACACCGTTGAGCAGAATCCCCACAATGTTGCTGACCAGCCGGTCACGGGCGGCGTCGTCCAGCACCTCGCGGACCAGCGTGCCGGGCTGGCTCCAGTCGTCGTCCTCGGCGTGCAGCTCGTAGGCGGTGCGCACGAGCTCGCCGTCGGCGTACCAGCTCGCCGGCTGGTTGTGCTCGCTGTCGGCCTGCGGGCCGCCCTTGGAGTTCGGGAAGTACACCGGGTCGGTCCGGTTCACGATCCGCATCACCCCGTCCTTGCTGTAGGTGTTAACGGGCGCGATGGGCGCGTTGACCGGGATCTGCTGGTAGTTCACGCCGAGCCGGGCGCGGTGCGCGTCGGCGTAGGAGAACAGCCGGCCCAGCAGCATCCGGTCCGGGCTCGGGCCGATCCCCGGCACGAGGTTGTTCGGCTGGAACGCGGCCTGCTCGATCTCGGTGTGGTTGTCGGTGGGGTTGCGGTCGAGGGTCATCTTGCCGACCTCGATCAGCGGGTAGTCGGCGTGCGGCCACACCTTGGTCAGATCGAACGGGTTGAACCGGTAGGTCTTGGCGTCCTCGAACGGCATGATCTGCATCTTCAGCGTCCAGCTCGGGTGGTCGCCGCGCTCGATCGCCTCGTACAGGTCCTTTGTGTGATAGTCGGGGTCGGTCCCGGCCAGCCGGTCGCCCTCGGCCTGGGTCCAGAACTCGATGCCCTGGTCGGTCTTGAAGTGGTACCTCACCCAGAACCGCTCGCCCGCGGCGTTGATCCACATGTAGGTGTGGGAGCTGTACCCGTTCATGTGCCGCCAGGTCTTCGGGAAGCCGCGGTCGCCCATCAGCCAGACCACCTGGTGCGCCGTTTCCGGCAGCAGGGTCCAGAAGTCCCACTGCATGTCGTTGCTGCGCAGGTTGTTGCTGGCCAGCCGCTTCTGGGAGCGGATGAAGTTCTGGAAATGCATCGGGTCCTTGATGAAGAAGACCGGCGTGTCGTTGCCGACGAGGTCGTAGTTGCCCTCGGTGGTGTACCACCTCAGCGAGAAGCCGCGGATGTCCCGCCACATGTCGGGGCTGCCGCGCTCCCCGGCCACGGTGGAGAACCTGGCCACCATCCGGGTGGTGGTGCCCGGCTGGAACACCGCCGCCTTGGTGTAAGCGCTGACGTCGCTGGTGACCTCGAAGCGGCCGAACGCGCCGCTGCCCTTGGCGTGCGGCTGCCGCTCGGTGATCCGCTCCCGGTTGAAGTTGGCCATCTGCTCGATCAGGTAGCTGTCCTGCAGCAGGATCGGGCCACCCGCGCCGACGGTCAGCGAATACGTGTCGCTCTCGACCGGAATGCCGGCATCTGTCGTCTGGACCGGGTTGGGCTGCGTGCTGGTCATACTTGTGTCTCCTTTGTGGATGGGACCCAGGGCCGTGCGGGATGGCTTACTGGGCTGTGGTGGCGCCGGACTCGATCTGACGCCGCGGGCCGGATCACTTGTCGCCGGGGTTGAGCGCGCGGAACGCCAGCGCCGCCGCCACGCCGGCGCCGAGCTGGACGACCAGGTAGACCCAGACCGTCGACCAGGCGAACAGGCCTGCGGTGGCCGCGCCGAGCGTGACCGCCGGGTTGAACGCGCCGCCGGAGATGCCGCCGACGGCGAAGGCACCTGCCGCGACGGTGAACCCGATCGCCAGCCCGAAGAACTGGTTGCCTGGCTGGTCCTTGCTGGTGGCGACGTTGAGCACCACATAGCACAGGGCGAAGGTGATCAGCAGCTCCACCACGGCGGCGGCCGCCTCGGTGTGACCCGTCAGGGTCAGGGTCTTGACCGTCGCGGGGTTGACGACGACCCGGGCGAGCACCCCGGCAATGACACCGCCGGCGACCTGGGCGATCCAGTAGGCGACCGCGTCGCGTATCCCGATCCGGCCGCGGACCAGCACCGCCAGCGTCACCGCTGGGTTGTAGTGGCCGCCGGAGATGTGCCCGCCGGCGTAGATCATGACCATCAGGGTCGCGCCGGCCGCCAGCGGCGTGAACACGCTTCCGCTCAGCGCGGCCACTCCGACAACGAACGTGAGGAAGAACGCGCCGATGAATTCGACCGTGTACTTCCGGGTTGCTACCCCCAACTGGGATGGGACAGCCACTGCCACCGGTTTCGGTTGGCCTGTGATGACGTCTGCCATCTGCTTTTCCTCCTTGAGTTTCAAGTGGTTCACTCAACGATCCCGCGCATGATGTCCAGCCGTCATCGCGGCCAGCGGTCATTTACCCCCCCGGCTAACCGAACTCACCGAATTCCTGCTAGCTGCAAACCATGCTGGTGACCAGGCCTTTCTGCGAATACGAGGCGGCCTCGCAGCCATTACTGACCAGGCGAGGGAAAGCTGTAAATACGAGCACAGACTGCTTAAGATCAACAGGCTGCTTAAGATAAGCAGCCTTAATTCGCCGCGCTGCCTTAACCGCGCAGTGTGCGCAACTGCCGGTGGATGCGCCGCTCGTCCTCGGTGGTGCCGCCCCAGACCCCGGCGTCGCCGCTGTCCAGCGCCCAGCGAAGGCACGGTGCGGACACCGGGCACGTTCGGCATATCTGCTTGGCTTCTTCGATCTGAATCAAAGAGGCACCTGAGGTGCCGAGGGGAAAGAACAGGTCGGGATCAACGTCGCGACAGGCGGCGTAGTTACGCCAGTCCGTACCCATGGCGTCTCGTTGCCGCTGGAGAAGGCCTTGGCTCGTGTTACTCATCAGCCACGCCACCTTTTCTCCTCGTGGGGTTCGCGCCGCGACTCTGGCGTTGTCGCGCCCTGGCTACCAAGGATTTCGCGCGGCTGGGCGCCTGCCATCACTGCGAACGCCCATCTTTGCCCCCTGCCACCCGTACTAGCTGAGTACCTGCTAGCTGCAACGGGATCGTGTGCGTCCGTGATGGCGGGCTGCTGGTCTCCGACGGGCCGTTCGCCGAGACCAAGGAGCAATAAGGCGGATACGGCGTGCTGGAGTGCGCGGATCTAGACACGGCGATTGAGGTAGCCGCCGGACACTCACTGGCCATCACGGCCACAGTCGAGGTAAGGCCTTTCTGGGACGCTCCCTGGGACCGCTCGCGGCGGCTTGTGAAGCTGAACCGAGTGCCTGGACCCGGGGTCCATGCACGGCTTTACGGCGTGTGGCCGAGGATCCGGCTGATGCCCCGCGCCGACAGCTCCGACTTCGCCAGGAATCCGGCTGCCGGGCTTTCGGCGATCAGCTCCGAGTAGTCTGCTTCGGCGTGCGTTGAGATCAAGATAACTTCGGCGCCGCCGCCCTGACCGTCTTGGGCCAGGAGCCGGGCCAGGTCAAAGCCGCTCTCGTCCCCGAGCCCGATATCCACGAGAATGACGTCCGGCCGCAGCGCGCGGGCCTGCCGGAGCGCCTCAGCGATCGAAGAGGCCACGCCCACGACCGTCAAACCCTCTCGCTCCAGGAAAACGCTCGCCGTCTCGAGGAAGGTAGCGTTGTCATCAACCAGTAGGTACCGCAGGGGCATGCGACTAGATTGCCAGGCCCACGGCGCCGCCGCACTGCGGCTAGCAGGAAACTCGGCCGCAGTTCGGGTTAGCGGGCGCCGAGGAACCTGAGCACGGCCAGCACTCGCCGGTGTTCGGTGTCGCTCTCCGGCAGGTCGAGCTTGGTCAGGATGCTGCGGACGTGCTTCTCGACCGTGCCCTCAGTGACGAAGATCCGGCTGGCGATACCCGCGTTGGACGCACCCTCGGCCATCAGGGCGAGCACCTCGCGCTCCCGCGGCGACAGGACGTCGAGCGGATCGCGCCGCCGACGGGCCCTGACGAGCTCCTGCACCAGGGACGGGTCCACTACCGACGCGCCGGCGGTGATCCGCTCGACCGTCTCGATGAACTCCGTCACATCGGTCACCCGGCTCTTCAGCAGATAGCCGAGGCCCTGCCCGCCAGCCAGCAGCTCCATCGCCTCGTCCACCTCGACATGGGCGGACAGCACGATGATCGCCGTTCCGGGCAGTTCCTCGCGGATCACCTGGGCCGCCTGCAGGCCCTCGGTGGCGTGCCTCGGCGGCATCCGGATGTCGATGATGGCCAGCTCCGGTCGGACCGAACGGACCAGGGCGAGCAGTTCTGTCCCGTTCCCTGCCTGGCCGACGACGTCGAACCCGGAACGGTCGAGCAGGCTGGCGAGACCCTCACGCAGCAGGACGTCGTCGTCGGCGAGCACAACCCGGGGTGCGCGCTGGCTCTCCGGTGCCGTTGCGGGTGTCCCTGACGATGTCGGCACCCCATGATTATCGACCACGCGAGCGCCGGTCTGGGCCAGGCGCCACCACCTCGCAGCGGCCATCAGAAAGATTCTTGCTGCCCCAGCCCCGCTTGCTTAGCGGGGCGGCGGTTCCAGACGTGGGGACCGAGCACCTGCGCTGCGGAAACGTCGATCTCCATAAGCTCGGCATGGAGCCTTCTGATCTCGTGCTCTCCCCAGGCCGGGGAACTGAACCGGTGATGCGCGATCGCTGTCACCATGAGGAATCGAGCCTGAGCGGAGTCGAAGCCCCCTCCAGCCAGTCCGCGCGCTCCATGCTAGCCTCCTGCCTGCCGGTTCTGCTTTCGGCTAGGATCGCCCGCCGTCGGTGATCCGGCATCACCGCCAGCGCCCGTTAGCCATGGACGCTGGCTGTAATCCCAGCGGTACCGCTAGCAGGGTTTGCGCCCTCCGTGACGGGGCTTGATACTGGTAACGTCGCGTATTCAACTGTCGCGAATTCTCTTCGGTGGCCGTCCCGGATCAAGACAACCGGTGACGGTGGGCGCAGTGCGGGCGGGCGCTATCGAGGAAACTGGCGCCGTCCAGAGGCGCGGATGACTGCCTTGACCAGCAGGCCGACGTTACGATCGTCGATGCTGGCCAGCTTGGTGCCAGGATCGTTGATGCTGGCGCCGACGCGGATGAAGCGGGCGAAGTCCTCGCGGGCGAGCCAGGACGCGTGGGCGATGATCAGCCCGGTAGCGGCCTTCGCCATCGGCACGGCTGCGGCTCGGCAGGGGGCCGCTGAGGTGGTCACCGGTCAGTATGGGGTCTTCCTGAAGGCGCATGACCTAGCAGTCAGGACTGGAGGCCTTAAGAGGGGGTCCGAAGGTCCGGACCCGAGGGGGGCTGTCGGCCCTAACGCCTGGTCCGCCCGAGGCATAGACACGTGCCAAGAATTAGTACTGCAACGGCACCTATCTCATGCTGAGGGCTTGACCTGCGAGGACGGGCTCCTCGCCAAAGAGCTGTAGCGGGCCTCAGCGCCCTGATGTGCACATTCAGAGGCCGCCCAGCACAAGTGCCGTTGCAGGGTTAGGCGTGGCTGTCAGTGGGGTGAGGAGCGATGCGAGCGAGAAGCAGGGTGGAGGAGAAGGTTCAGGCCGCGAGCGCCAGCGACCGGACGGGAGAGCGAGGCCGGCGCAGACGCTGGACTCGGCGGAACGTGGCCGCGGCAACGCTGCTGGTCTACGCGAGCACGTTCTTGTGGATGACTGCGGCGTTCGCGGGAACCAAGAAACCCCCGGGCGGGGCAACGTGGACGCTCGCCAGCATCGGCGCGCTCGCCAGCCTCGTATTGTTCACACTCGCCGCGTGGGGCGTGTTCAAGTCGAGCTCGTGGTGGGAGCGGGCCGCGTCGGCCGGTGCCATCGTCGGCCTGGCGGCGCTGGTGCCGTACGGGCTCGCCGCTTCGACGACCGGCGTCTCGGGACCCGGGCTCAACAGCACCATCCACATCATAGGCAGCGCCGCAGTCCTGCTCGTCTTGCTGGTTCCCGCCCTCGAACGCCGCATGACGGCGTGGCTGTCGGGCGGCGGCCGGGCCTCAGAAGCAGCAACACGACGCTGACCGGGATCGCCACCGGCAGTCCGCGACCCGGCACGGCTCCGCGGCTCCGGTGATCACATCATCAGCACGAGGATGAGGGAGCGAAGATGAACGCGACCGCGAGCGGCACGATCAAGGACCGCCGCACGGCGGTCATCGAGACCGCCATCGACATCGCGCGTCCGGCCGACGTGGTGTTCGGCTACTGCAGCGATCACACCCACGAGATCGAGTGGAATCCGGCGATGCGCCGCGTGGCGAAGATCACCGACGGGCCCGTCGGCGCCGGAACCCGCTACGAGATGGAGTTCTTGCCCGGCCCTCCCATCGTCGCGGAGTGCGTGCGGTTCGACCCGCCGACCTCGTGGGCGGTGGCCGGGTCGGGGAACGGCATGCGGTCGTCGTTCTCCGGCCGGGTCACGCCGGTCCCGGCCGGTGCGCGGCTCGACCTTCGCATGGAGATCGAGACCCGCGGGCTGCTGCGGGCTGCGCTGCCGCTGCTGCGCCACCGGATGCCGCGGGACCTGGCCCGAGACATCGCCATCATCAAGGCCAGGCTGGAAGGCCGGGCGGAGCCGCGCCCTTCGGGACCGGAGCCGTCTGCCCACGGTTCGCAGGCGGCGCTCCGGGCGATCAAGGCCATCCACACGCTGGCCTGGTTCTCCATCGAGGCGTGCATGGCGTACGTGCTATACGCCGGGTTCGCCGGGCGCTCGGACCACCGCGCGGGCGTCGCCGCCGGCGTGGTCGCGGCCGAGACCCTGATCTTCGCCGGGAACGGGTTCCGCTGCCCGCTCACCCAGGTCGCCGAGCGGCTGGGCGCCGAGCGGGGCTCGGTGACCGATATCTACCTGCCCAGGTGGTTGGCCCGCAACCTTCCCGCCATCCACGTCCCGCTGATCGGCCTGGCCGGATTCCTCCATGCCAGAAACCTCCGGACCCGGCGCTGACCCGGGCGGCCCTCATCGGCTGGCGCGGCCGGGCCCGCCCGGCGTAACCGCGGCCACACGGCGATAAGGCCCGCGGTGGTGGTGAGTTCGCCTGTTCAGCTGTCGTGAATTCGCTGCTGGGCTCGGTCTGATGATGACCGTGAGTGGTCCCCAGGGGCGTACCGGCTCCAGGTGCCTCCGGATTGGGCGGCGAGTTTGGCCGTGGTCACGTGGTGGTAGCCCAGGGCCTCGGCGACGATCGGGGCGGGCATTTCCAGGACGTGCTGGCGGATGGCGCAGGCCCGGCCGGCGGTGGCGGGGATGCCGAGGTTGCCGACGAGCGCGGCGAGGGTGTCGGAGTGCATGGGTTGTCCGGCGCGGCGGCCGGGAAACAGCCAGCGGGAGTGGTGGTTAGTGGCGGTGTTCATGTTGTCGCGGTTGTCAATCCAGGCGAGCAGGAGGTCGGCGACTGGAGCGGGCAGCGGGGATGGCGGGTCCCCGAGCCGCAGCAGGACCTGGTCGCCGTCATGGACTACGTCGTCGATGGTGAGGCGGGCGACCCGGCTGAGGGGCTGGGCGTAGAGCAGGACGATGATGGCCGCGACCCGGGGCCGCAGCGGCAGGTCGCCGCTGGTGAGGAGGTAGCCGAGCAGGTTCAGTCGCTCGCGTTGCCCGAGCGGTGCCGCTTGCCGGATCACCGGGGTGGGCAGCCGGAAGCGCTGGGTGAGGTTGCTGGCGGTGCACCACAGCAGGAAGGCCCGCAGGGTGTTGCGGCTGTGCTCGTTGTGTTCGGCGTGCCAGGCGTCGATGTCGGCTTGGCGGCAGGCGGTTAGGTCGCGGCCGCGGTCAGAGAGCCATCGCAGGAAGGCGGTGGCGTGCTTGACCTGGTCGCCGGCGTGGCGGCGGCTGGCTGGGGTGATGGCTTTCTTTTCCGCACGGGCGCAGAGCCGGGGCAGGACTTCCCAGGTGGCGAAGCGGCGGACGAGCTGGGCATGCTCGGGGTTGGTGATCTCCGCGAGGTGGCCGGCCAGCCACCGCTCGAACGAGCAGATCTGCTTGTCCATGGCGGGGAGCACGCCGCAGGCCATCAGGAGTTCGCGCAGGTGGGAAGCGGCCCGCCAGGGCTGGAGGGCGTGGAACGCCTCGTGGGTCAGTGCTATCTCGCCCTGGCCGAGCCGCCGCAGTAGGTCTTCGGGTGAGCCGGGTTGTCCCTTGCGGGCGCATAGCCAGGTCAGCCCGGACAGCGGGTGGTCCATGGTGAGCAGGAAGCCGGCCAGCGGGGCAAGCTCGGGGCGGATCTGCCCGGTGCCGTCGTCCAGCAGCTGGGTGAGGCGGGAGGCGAAAGCGCAGCGGGTGCAAAGCCGGCCGCCATGGAGCTTGTCCTCCAGCCCGCACCGTGAGCAGGCGAAGGACTGCGAGAACCCGGCGCAGGTAGCGCAGATCGCGATGCCGTCGCTGGGACGGCGGCCAGGCAGCGCCCGGTCTTGGCCGCAGCCTGGGCAGACGCCGCGGCAGCGGACCGCGCGGTCTGCGCAGGTGCGGCAGACGAACCCGTCCGGCCAGCTGCCCGCCTTGTGCCTGCGGCGGCCGCAGCGGCAGCACTCGGCCAGGTACCAGCGTTCGTACTGCTCGTCGGTCGCATAGGGGCGGCTCACGGCCCGGGCAGGATACGGGCTGGCCGGGGCCGCAGCTTCGCGGTCCCGGAGGACGGGGCGGGCGGGTCGCCGTCGGCTGTCTTGCGCACGCCGGCGTTCTCGGCGGTGGTGGCCACCAGGTCGGCCGGCGTGCAGCAGAAGATGTCACACAGCGCGGACAGAACCTGCAGTGACAGCCGCTCGGGGGTGCCGGAGACCAGGCGGTGGACCTGGGAGGCAGACAGGTCGATGCCCCGGTCACGTAGCAGCGGCACCAGCTCCGTGGCGGTGAAGATGCGGCGCCCGGCCATCACCTCGCGCAGCCGCCACGCGTAACCGACCTTGCGTTTCATGCTTCTCTCCCGTTCTGGGACTGAAGGGCGGCGGCGATGGTGGCGTCCAGATGCCGGCGCAGGGTGCGGGTGCGGAAGTCTGAGGACACGCAGGTGTAGATCGAAGTGGTGCTGGCATGCTCGTGGCCGACCTGTTCCTGGACGAAGCGCGGGTCCCAGCCGTCCTCGATCAGGTGGGTGACGTAAGACCGGCGGAAGGAGTGGAAGTCCAGGCCGTCATCCAGGCCGAGGGCCTGGCGGTAAGCGATGAAGCGGGAGTTGAGCCGCTGGCAGCCAATCCGCAGGCCGCGCTCAGACGGCCAGGCCGCCGGGTTGCCGCCGGCGCCGAACAGCGGGCGGACCTCGGTGAACCACTCATCCAGGACCTCAGGGGTCCAATCCCACACGGTCAGCACGCTGCGGCGCCTGGGCGGCGAGCCCTTCTTCGCCTTGCCGAACCGGACCTGGCAGCGCCCCCACTCGCCGAATTCGGCCCCGTGCGGGTTGCGGCCGAAGTCGGCGGCGTCCAGCATCCGCGTCTCGTTGCGCCGCAGCCCGTAGGCGTAGGCCGTCTTGAACAAGGTGGCGTCGCGGAACGCGGGCAGCCAGCCCTTACGGCCAAAGGCCCGGATCCGGGCGACCTGGTCGTCGCAGTGGGCGAAGAAGGCGTGCAGCTCGGCCTTGGTAAACGCGCGCTTCCTGGCGTCTGCTTCATTGTCCTGGACATGCACCGCGGTGTTCCACTCGTGCACGACCTGGACCGGGTGGGTCCCGAACCGCTCCTCGCAGGTCGCCGGCCACTCGTAAAGGGGATCGGTGACGAAGTGGCAGAAAGCGCGCACCGCCTCGGAGTAGGAGCGGATCGTCGACCGCTTCAGGTCACGCAGCGAGCGCAGATCCCCCAGCCACTCATCCACCATCGCCGGAGCCCAGTGCCACGGGTAGGCGTTCACGTAGGCGGCGAACGCCCTGACCGTGTTCTCCCGGCCCTCCACCGTCGTACGGGCCAGGTTCCTCGCCAGCTGCTGGTTCGCGAACCCGGCCAGCATCGCCATGAAGACCTGTTCCTCGGGCCGCAGCAACGCGACCCCGTCGGCCAGGTGCAGCCTTGCCGCCCCCGGCACCGCCCCGTTCAACCCCATCAGCCCGCCACCCTCCGTCACTCGCATCCGATGCGAGAAAACCGCATCCTATGCGAGTCACTGGAAGGCCCGCAGGTAAACCCATGAAACAGGAAGAACCCAGCGACACCTACATCACCCAAGGCACTATTGTCATCTCTTAGCACCCCGGCCCCTTCGCCCTGGTCAATCCAGGGGCCACCCTCTCCGGGCCGCGACGAATCACACACTGTCGCCTATTCGCATCAGATGCAATTGGCGGCAGAA